>Ga0160443_100086_pt1 | contig 161520 bp, 139 predicted proteins | sample HID1972I_E1MG_FD_108244 | JGI IMG/M metagenome (GOLD analysis project Ga0160443, IMG submission 108244) | Enriched pill bug-associated microbial communities from UW Madison campus, WI, USA - HID1972I_E1 MG | ecosystem: Host-associated > Arthropoda: Insects > Digestive system > Unclassified ... | reverse complement strand
GCTTCGACTTCTGCATGGGAAAGGTATTGAGGCTGGGACAGGAACTTTCCATTCCAATTCTATATGTGTGTGATGAACGGACGGAAAAGGCCGTTTCCGAATACATCGAACGTAATAAAATGAGTTCACGGGTGCTCTTTTCCAGTTATCAGGACTGGGATGACCTTTCAGGATTAAGCAAATTCGTAAAAGACAATGATTTTGTCGTATTTATTTCGGCACGTCAGGGCGAAGTGTCTTATCGCCACTCGTTTGATGGTATTCCAAAAAAGCTCGGTAAAATCTATGCGCAGCATAACCGGATATTGATTTTCCCGAGCAGGAGGGGAGGATACTCGTTGGACGAATACGAAGATGTGTCTGCAGCCCCCATTCTGCAACGCCTTAGCAGAGGGATCGGCAATATCTTTACGAAAGAAAAACATTGAAGCCGCATGGGCAGTTACAACGGCAGCCGCAGATAAAATAAAAACCGGCTTTGACCGTTCGATATACTAAAACAGGAAGTCAACTTTTTAATCTTTGATACATGGCCAATATTCTGTTGGTAGAGGACGATACCACATTTGCTACGATACTCGACAACTTTTTAAAGAAAAAAGGCTTCGATGTAACCGTAAAGTATAGTGTAAAAAGCGGTATTGAGGCGCTCAAGCACGACACTTTCCACCTGATTTTGTTGGACTACCGATTGGGCGACGGCATCGGGCTGGATATCGTGGATGCACTTCGCATTGAAGGCAAAGCAATTCCGTCCATCATCATGACGAGTTTCAATGACGTCCGCACGGCCGTAAAGGCCATCCGACAGGGAGTTTTTGATTATATCACCAAACCGGTCAATCCAGACGAGTTGCTGATGGTCGTGAATGAAGCGCTGGAGGGCAAGTCGGCCGAACGTGAACGTCCCGCATTACGCAGTCAGCCGAGCGAAACATCAACGATTGCGGATACAGATTTCGTAGAGGGTACCAGCACAGTGGCTCGTAAACTTCACGATTACATTACCCTGGTTGCACCAACGGATATGTCTGTCTTGATCCGAGGAGAGAGTGGAACCGGAAAAGAATACGTAGCGCGCTCGATCCACCAGATGAGCAAGCGGGCCGATAAACCCTTTGTATCCATTGATTGCGGGACGCTTTCGAAAGAGCTGGCCTCCAGTGAATTATTCGGCCATGTAAAGGGCTCGTTTACCGGTGCCCTTAACGATAAAACAGGCCAGTTCGTTGAGGCATCAGGTGGCACACTTTTCCTCGATGAAATCGGAAACCTTTCTTATGATGTGCAAGTCAAATTGTTGCGGGCGTTGCAGGAAAAGGTAATCCAACCTGTAGGCGCGAATAAAACCATCAATGTAGACGTGCGGGTTATCGCGGCAACCAATGAGGACTTACTTGGGTCGGGTAAATTCAGGGAAGATCTCTACCACCGCATCAATGAATTTGAAATTATCGTACCCGCGCTCCGTGATCGGCGGGGCGATTTTCAGCAATTCGTCGATTTCTTTATCAACAAAGCCAACACGGAACTTGGCAGGCAGGTCAATGAACTAACCGATGAAGTGACGGAGATTTTCGGTGCTTACGATTGGCCCGGGAACCTGAGGGAATTGAAGAATGTGGTCAAACGGATGGTATTACTTTCGCCGGGCTCCCGGGCAGAGGTTTCTGCGCTTCCCGAAGAAATGGTTTTTGCCATCAAAAATCCCGATAGTGCAGCACCCACCACGCCGTCGTCCGATAATCCGGATCTGCGCCTGCATAGCGAAGCCCATGAACGCAAATTGATCATGGACGTATTGCAGAAAGCCAAGTATAATAAAAGTAAGGCAGCCCAAATGCTTAATATCGACCGAAAGACATTATACAATAAAATGGAAAAATACGGAATCGAGTAGTAGCTACTCATTGAATTATTCGCAATAAACAATAAAAATTATTGAATGAATTTCAATAAATAATTATTATTTTTGCGGCCAATTAAACAATACACACCTTTCAGCTAAAAAATGAACACGAGATAGATCGTGAGATTAACAAATAAGCGTATATGAAACATAATTTTGGAGCAGGACCGTGCATATTACCCCAGGAAGTTTTCCAGGAAGCCTCCCAAGCGGTACTGAATTTCAATGACACGGGGTTGTCTATCCTGGAAATTTCACACCGGAGCAAAGAGTTTGAAGCCGTAATGGCCGAGACCGAACGCCTCGTACGCGAGTTACTTTCCGTACCCCAGGGATATTCCATTCTGTTTTTGCAGGGCGGCGCAAGTACCCAGTTTGCCCTGGTACCTCTGAATCTTCTTCCCGAAGGAGGAAAAGCAGCTTACTTGGATACCGGAACGTGGGCGAGTAAGGCCATCAAAGAGGCAAAGAAAATCGGAGATGTAACCGTGGTGGCTTCCTCTGCGGATGCTAACTATACGTACATCCCAAAAAACTACGAAGTACCTACAGATGCAGCGTATTTCCATTATACGTCTAATAATACGATTTTCGGTACGGAAGTCTTCGAAACACCCCAAGCCAGCATCCCATTGGTAGCCGACATGTCATCGGATATCCTGAGCCGCAAAATCAATGTCGCCGATTACGGGCTCATTTATGCAGGTGCTCAGAAAAATATGGGGCCTGCAGGTGCAACCGTGGTAATCGTGAAAGATGAGTTGCTGGGAAAATCTGGACGCACCTTATCCTCCATCTTCGATTACCAACCGCATATTGCGGCGGGCTCAATGTATAATACCCCCCCCGTATTCTCTATTTATGTCTCCATGCTCAATCTTCGCTGGTTGAAAAATAAAGGTGGAGTGGACGTGATTGAACAGGAAAATATCATCAAGGCTCGTACCCTCTATGACGAAATCGATAGAAATCCGCTGTTTAAGGGAACCGCTGTCACGGAAGATCGTTCACGGATGAACATCACATTCGTAACAGAAGATAAGGCGCATGAGGCAGCTTTCCTTGACCTGGCGAAAGAACGGGGATTGATTGGCCTGAAGGGTCACAGAAGCGTAGGCGGATTCAGGGCATCCATCTACAATGCATTGAGCATTTCAGGCGTTAATGCGTTGGTGGATGCGATGCAGGAATTTGAAGAAAAAAACAAATAGAATTACCGCAATGAAAATATTAGCAAACGACGGAATAGATCCTTTGGGAAAACAATTGCTTGAGGATGCGGGTTTTTCCGTGGATACCAATCACATACCACAAGAAGAATTGGCGGAGCGATTGCAAGCTTACGATGCCATAACCGTGCGCAGTGCAACGAAAGTACGCGCAGCACTGATTGATGCATGCCCAAACCTCAAGCTCATCGGAAGGGGCGGGGTAGGCATGGATAATATTGATGTGGACTACGCACGTTCAAAAGGAATCGCGGTGGTTAATACCCCTGCTGCATCTTCACTATCTGTAGCCGAATTGGTCTTTGCACACATGCTGGGCGGCGTCCGTTTTCTGTATGACTCACAACGCAAAATGCCTGTGGAGGGCGCGACTAATTTCGGCGGACTCAAAAAAGCCTACGCCAAAGGAATCGAGCTGCGCGGAAAGACACTCGGTGTGATCGGCTTTGGACGGATCGGACGGGAAACAGCGAAAGTAGGATTGGGTTTGGGAATGGACGTCATCGTAAGTGATTTATTCGAGGCACCCAAAAGCCTTCCCCTGACGTTATCAGGTGATATTACCGTGGACATCCCGATCCAGCAGGTCGAAATCGCAGACTTATTGGAACGTGCTGATTTCATTTCGCTGCATGTGCCTTTCACCGATAAGCCCATCATCGGGTCTGCTGAATTTACGTTACTCAAACCAGGTGTTGGTATTGTCAATGCATCCCGCGGAGGAGTGATCGACGAACTGGCACTGCTTGAAGCACTTAACAGTGGAAAAGTGGCCTTTGCGGGCTTGGACGTATTTGATAGTGAACCTACCCCCAGAGCAGAACTGCTTACCCACCCCAGGGTGTCATTGACCCCTCACATCGGCGCGGCGACCAATGAGGCTCAGGAACGCATCGGCGAAGAATTGGCCAACTTGATTATTGAACACCTGAAAAAATAAGTAGCAAGGGACGGTGAGATGAAAATATTAAAATTTGGGGGAACATCTGTAGGGAGTGCCGAACGGATCAAGGCACTCCTTGACATCATCCGCCCGCAGGAACGCCAAATCGTTGTACTTTCGGCTGTGGCGGGTACGACCAATGCATTGGTCGAAATTTCTCGGGCCCTTACCGAAGGTGACAAAGATCGTGCTTCCTTACTTATCGAAACGCTGCACGAGCGCTATCGCAAGCTGATCGCTGAACTTTTCAGCACTGAAGAGGGACTACAGAATGGAAAGGAATTGATTGATTATCATTTCAACTTCATCGCCTCTTTTTCCAACCAGCTTTTTACACCCATCGAAGAAAAAATTATTCTTGCACAGGGTGAGTTGATTTCAACGACACTTTTTCATTTCCACCTGACCGAATTAGGCATCCGATCGAAGCTGCTGCCGGCGCTCGATTTTATGAAAATCGATGAGGATAATGAGCCGAAAATAGGTTTCATCCATGAAAATCTTGCAGAATTATTACTTCAATCAGGCGACCATAATCTCTTTATTACTCAGGGATATATATGCCGGAATGCATTTGGCGAAATTGATAACCTGCGCCGGGGAGGTAGCGACTACACCGCGTCGCTGATCGGTGCTGCTATCCGCGCCGACGAAATTCAGATATGGACGGATATTGATGGAATGCACAATAACGACCCCCGTATCGTGAAGGGAACCCACCCCATTGCTAACCTTAGTTTTAACGAAGCAGCTGAATTAGCGTATTTCGGTGCTAAGATTTTACATCCACAAAGTGTGTTTCCGGCCCAACGTTTCAACGTTCCCGTACGTTTATTGAATACGATGGAACCCGGTGCCCCGGGCACACTGATCAACCAAGAGGGCGCGGCAAAAGGCATTGTCCGTTCAATTGCTGCAAAGGATGGTATCACTGCGATCCGCATCCACTCTTCGCGGATGTTACTTGCATATGGCTTTCTACGGCGGGTATTTGAGGTGTTTGAACGGTACAAAACACCCATCGACATGATTACCACCTCGGAGGTGGCCATCTCACTGACCGTCGACGATACACGATATTTATCCGATATCGAAACCGAGCTGAAAGACTTCGGAACGGTTGAAATCGACCGCGATCAGACCATCGTATGTGTGGTAGGTGATTTTGGATTGGATACTCATGGCTACGCCGCGCGCGTGCTGGATGCCGTGAAGCATATCCCCATACGAATGATTTCTTATGGCGGCAGTAATTACAACATATCCATGCTATTGCAGACCGAGCACAAGGTAGAGGCCTTGCGATCGTTGCATAACAGGCTTTTTTAACTCAATAACGGGTGACTGATTATGTTTGATCGCAAACAACTTATCGAAGCCATTTCCCATCAGGAAACACCGGTCTATTATTACGATCTTTCGCTCTTGCGGCAAACGCTTCAAGCGGCTAAACAAGCCGCTGACGGGCGTGGGTTTCATGTGCATTACGCGTTAAAGGCCAATTTCAACGACCGGATACTCGGTTTAATTCGGGATGCAGGTATCGGAGCAGATTGCGTTAGCGGCAACGAGGTAAAGAAAGCGGTCGAGATCGGATTTCCATCCAACGATATTGTATTTGCGGGTGTAGGAAAATCCGACAAGGAAATTAAGGTGGCGCTGAATCATGATATTTTTGCGTTTAACGTCGAATCCATAGCGGAGTTAAGGGTCATTAATACGTTGGCCGCTGCGCAGGGAAAGAAAGCACGCGTTGCATTGCGGATCAATCCGAACGTAGACGCGCAAACTCATCAGTACATCACCACCGGATTGGATGAAAACAAATTCGGGATCGCTCATTGGCAACTTGGGGAAGCCGTCGAAACACTCGGGCACTCCAAACACCTCGAATTAATCGGGATACATTTCCACATCGGTTCACAGATAACCGACCTGAATGTGTTCAAAAGTCTTTGTGTAAAAGTCAATGAACTCAACAACTGGTTTGATGAACGAGGTTTCCGTTTGCGGGTGCTAAACGTGGGAGGGGGGTTAGGCGTAGATTACCATCAACCCGATCTTCATCCGATCCCTGATTTTCAATCTTATTTTTCGGTATTTGCCGACTTCCTCGAGCGCAAACCGGGGCAAGAAGTACATTTTGAATTGGGAAGGGCATTGGTGTCGCAATGCGGTAGTTTGATCAGTCGTGTGCTGTACGTAAAAAACGGCCTTAAAAAGAATTTTCTTATCCTGGATGCTGGCATGACGGAACTGATGCGACCGGCATTGTATCAAGCTTACCATCAGATCGAGAAGCTCGATGCCAATGAAGGGAGCCAGGAAGACGCGGAACAACTGCGCTATGATGTCGTCGGTCCCATCTGCGAAAGTAGCGATTGCTTCGGTAAGGAAGTGTCACTTCCAAAATGCGAGCGCGGCGATCTGATTGCCATCCGTACAGCGGGTGCATACGGCGAGGTAATGGCCTCGCGTTACAATTTGCGGGATGAAATACGTTACCTATACGGTACTCTCGTTGACAATTCCCATGAAATCAGCGACTAATTACCGCTTATCAAAGTAAGCATTTCCGCCGTATTGCGCACACTCAATTTATGAAGAATATTCTTCCGATGCGTCATGATCGTATGGATAGACAGAAAAAGGATGTCAGCAATCTCTTGGTTGGTATGACCATTTCGTACCAATTGGATGATTTCCAGCTCACGCGGAGATAGTTTGAATTTATTGACAAACTTATCTTCAAAGAGTGAATTATCCGTCAACGACGATTTGGTTGGGTGATCGTAATCATATCGGTTTTCCCCAGTTGAAATGATTTTGATCGTGTCGATGAGGTGTTGAGCGTCCGAATCTTTGTGCAGATACCCATTTATATCCAATTCTCGACATTTTGCATAAATCGTTTCATCTGCATACATGCTCAATACCACGATTTTTACAGGTATGCGGTTATTTCTCAAGATCCGAATTGTATCCGGACCATTCAACACAGGCATATTCAAATCGATCAATACCAGATCGACCATGTAATTTTTTAAATATTCGACCAATTCTTTCCCGTTGGTGCAAATTTTGGACACTGACAAATCCGGGTCGGATTGCAAAATAGAAGCAATCCCTTCGGACATCAATTTGTGATCATCGGCTATGGCAATTGTTATCATTTGGTCAGTTATCTACAAATTGTGTCAGCCTTGGGGAATCCGGAGCTTTACTTCCGTTCCGAGACCTAACGTCGACGTAATCTCGATGTCACCCCCTATAAGTTTCACACGATCATACATATTGATCAACCCCGATCCTTGCTGCGCCGTAGTGGTCTCGAATCCAACACCATCATCCCTCACAGACAACGTGCAACTACCTTCTTCGGTCAATAGTTTCACAAATATATGCTTTGCATCTGCATGTTTCAAGATATTGCTGATACATTCCTGAAAAATACGACTGATCATCAATCTTGGCTGCATATTCAATGGTTCGCAGGTTCCCTCGCTCTCAAATGAGGTTCTTACCAGACCCGATTTGTGTACTTTATTGAGCTCCTGTTCGATAAAATCATTGAGTGAATATTGTTCTACGCGATTGATATTGAGGTCCTGAGACAACGATCGGATGTCGAGGATCGCTTGGTCAATCAGCCGGGTAACATCGGTCTTTTGGCTCGTTTCAGGCCGTGAGAGGTAAAGCTTGATCAACGATAATACCTGTCCGACGTTATCATGCAGTTCCTGACCGACATATTTCAGGGTTTCTTCACGCATTTCAACCTTGGCTTTTAGTACACCTTGTTCATATTTGGTGACCAAACGTTGCTGCTCACGGATATTCTTGATCTTCCGTTTTTGATAAACGATGACCATCACAAACATGAAAACACCGATCAAAGCAAGTATCAGGCTCCCGAACAGAACCGCAATAATCACTTCAGTATTCGACGCATTCATAACCCGTTTTATGAATCCCCATCGGTTGATCTATGCAGTATCATGCCAGCAATATACATGGAATACAAGAGGAAAGCAAATACACGCATCATCACACTTCCAACATACTCGTTATTGACAACAAAGTAATTCCAGAAAATGATCGTCAACGTGCTACTTAGGTAGAAAAAAAAGATACTGGTGACGATCCAGAAAGATGCGTTACGCACGGGATTTATGTTTTCTACGCGCTCGTCGGAGACAATTTCGTGAAAATACAGCAGGCTGTATGCGATCAACGAGACCGACATGGCTGTCCGCGAATACGTCATCAGGAAGGAGATATCCTGGATGAACAGTAGATTAATCACGAAGAAGAATAGGTTTAATACGGTGCCAACGAAAATTACTTTCCGTTTGGCCGGATTCCGGATGATGCCGTGATACAGCATGCCGAAATACAGAATATTTACCGGCAGTGTGAGATTAAATATGAAATGATTAGATGCATGGGCCGTAAATACAAACGAGTAGAGGGATGCGATGAATTGGTAAGCAAATTGAAACAGCAGAAAAAAAGGGAATAGCCTCAAAATAGGTATTTCCAGATTCCTCCGGCTATAGAAACCTATCACCGCACCCAACAAAATCAATCCCAACAAGATAATGGTTGCAATATTCATAGGCTGGCTCTATGTTAGCCATGTTTAGAGCTTATGCCCCTTTGAAGGCGACGGAGGAGGACAGAGATCCAATTCATCTGCTGGCAACCCCGCCTGGGAGGGAGCAACAGGGAAAATGACAGATCCAACTTTGCCGCCATTCCCGACAGTTCTTTCCTCTTTTTCGGGCATATTCAAACAATCGACACTGTTTTCCATAGTCGGATTGTCCGGATCTTCCGATCGCGTAGCCACCATTACCACCGTATGAGCTTTTTTATGGTTCGTTTTTTTCAACGGAAAGCCGGGGTAATCATCGGCAATTGCATAATAGAAGCGGATGCCATCGGCTTTATTGAGGTTCATCAGTTCAAGCAATGCTTCCTTGCTTACCCAAAAGGAGCGGGGTTCCTCGACTTCTCTTCCCAATTCCTTGCTTCGCATTTTGGCTGCCGGCGCACAGCGCTGATCTTTATATGCATTGACCATGTGCTGGGCCAATTCGACAGAAATCAGGTTTAATTTACTTTTTTTTGGATTGATTGAATCTTTCATAACAGGTTTTTTTACATGCTTAATTTTTAGAATGTTACAAACATCGAAAAAATCATAAGCAATGGCAATACACCAAATTAGGTATTTTCAAACACCCGATCAATCTGCCATTGGCTTGAATTGAGCGAGGCCTGTACCGCGAGTTGATCGCAGCGTTCGTTTTCAGGATGGCCCGCATGACCTTTCACCCAAACAAACCGTACCCGGTGCAGTTTGTGGACTTGGAGAAAACGCAGCCATAGATCCTTATTTTTCTTCCCGGCAAAATCTTTCCGTACCCAACCATGCACCCAACCTTTTTCAATGGCATCGATTACGTACTTCGAGTCTGAATAAACGACTACCTCCTGACCGGGTTTTCGCAACGCTTCGAGCCCGGTGATCACAGCGAGCAACTCCATACGGTTATTGGTGGTTTTCCGAAAACCTTGGGATATTTCCTTGTAATGGGGGCCGGATCTCAGAATAACACCGTATCCACCCGGCCCGGGATTTCCGCTAGAAGCGCCATCGGTATATAGTTCGATCATTGTCGGCAAAGGTAAGCCATTCCAGGTGAAATCACTCGGTAATTACTGTGGAAATTAGTTAATTTGTACGCCATGAAACATATAGTGGTATTTACGGGCGCGGGTATATCGGCCGAAAGCGGGCTCAAGACTTTTCGGGGATCGGATGGACTGTGGGAAGGATATCGGGTGGAAGAAGTCGCTACGCCGGAAGCTTGGAAACGGAATCCCGAGCTTGTGCAGCATTTTTATAACGTCCGCCGGAAAGAAATACTAGACGCCAAGCCCAATACGGCACATCAGGCGCTGGCACAACTTGAAGAAAGATATCGGGTAACTATTGTTACGCAGAATATCGATGATCTCCACGAAAGGGCGGGATCAAGCCAGGTGCTCCATCTTCATGGACTGATTACGAAGGCGCAGTCAAGTATAGACCCGGGGCTGACTTACTCCATCAGTGGCAGTGAAATCCAGATGGGCAATCTCTGTGAACTGGGCAGCCAATTAAGGCCCCATGTCGTATGGTTCGGCGAAGCGGTTCCCGCGATGGGAAAGGCAATTGGAGTTTGCCGTCGAGCCGATATCTTTATCGTTGTCGGCACATCGTTACAGGTATACCCTGCTGCAGGCTTATTGGACAAAGTGCCGCATCATGCTGTAAAATATTTTGTTGACCCGCAGGCTTCCAAGCTATCCCGCCGGTCTGACATCATTTGTTTTGATGAAAATGCGACAATCGCCTTACCCACAATCGTGAAAAAGCTATTGACCTGAAACGGATTCAATATTCGTGGCGTTTGTATGCACCGATGAAGGATTGTCGCATCTCATTAAAACATTCGGAAACAGCCGCTGTAAAATCGTCATCAATCAACTGAAACACTCCATTGACTCCGTCGGAAATATCCGTTTCCGCTATTTTATAAACTTGTTCAAGTGTCCCTTGTTCAAATTTTAGGATGAATTTCTGATTCATCGCAAACAGCGTGATTTTAAAGTCGGGGTGGGGGAGTTCCGCTATTGTTCTCATGGATGATGCTGTTGTATGTTAAACCAGCCCTTGCGCTCGCATCGCGGTAGCGACTTTTACAAAGCCTCCGATATTAGCGCCTTTCATGTAGTTGATCCGACCGTTTCTGTCTTTACCGTAGTGCAAACATGTGTCGTGTATGTCGTGCATGATTTTCTTGAGTTTACAATCCACTTCTTCGGTGGTCCATTGTTGACCGATTCGATTTTGGGACATCTCAAGGCCAGAAACAGCGACACCGCCAGCATTTGCAGCTTTTCCCGGGGCATACAATATCCTGGATTTTAAGATTTCCTTTACCGCACCTTCGGTACTGGGCATATTAGCACCCTCGGCGATGCAGATACACCCATTTTTGATCAGTAGCTTCGCATCGTCCTCGTCAAGTTCATTTTGAGTTGCACAGGGAAGTGCTACATCACATTTAAATTGCCAGGGCTTTTTGCCTGCATGATAAGCTGCTCCCGGATAACGAGTCGTGAATTCCTGTAAGTTACGTTTGAGGGAATTAACGAAATCCAGCTTTTCCACCGTGAAACCGCTTTCATCATAAATGGTGCCGTTGCTATTGGAGACCGTTATTACCTTTGCACCGAGCGAAATCGCTTTGATAGCAGCGTAATAGGCAACATTACCTGCGCCTGATATCGAAACTGTCTTGCCTTTCAGTGAGTCTTCAGTTTCATAAAGCATGCGCTCCACGAAGTATAGCAACCCGAAACCAGTTGCTTCCGGGCGGATAAAACTGCCACCCCAGGTAGGGCCTTTCCCTGTCAGCACGCCCGTGAAATTATTCTGTATCCGTTTATATTGGCCGAATAAATAGCCAATTTCGCGCTCACCCACGCCAATATCACCTGCAGGAACATCAGTCTCAGTACCAATATGCCGGTATAATTCCGTCATGAAGCTTTGGCAGAAGCGCATGATTTCATTGTCTGACTTGCCTTTGGGGTCGAAATCCGCCCCACCTTTGCCAGCACCGAGGGGCAAACCGGTAAGGCTATTTTTGAAAGTTTGCTCGAAAGCGAGAAATTTTAATATACTGAGATTTACCGTCGGAGAAAAGCGCAGGCCGCCTTTATATGGCCCCAATGAACTGTTCATCTGTACGCGATAACCGCGGTTGACCTGTATGTTGTTTTGATCGTCTTGCCAAACTACCCGGAAAGAAACCGCCCGTTCTGGTTCCACCATCCGTTCAAGCAACTTCAGGTCAATGAATTCGGGAACATGTTTCTCAATATACGGAATGATATCATCGGCGATTTCTCTGACGGCTTGTAGAAACTCGGGTTGATTTGGATTGTGCTTATTGACGTCTTCAATAAACGATTGAAAATAATTTGGCATGCGTTAAAAATTTAATATAAGTTTTGCGCCAAATTTATAAAATTTTTAAGAGAAATAAGATTCTATTAGCGTCTTATCAAAGAAAAGTGACATTATCCTCATCCTTTAATGCTGCGAGGCTCGCAGCAACTTTTTCTGTAACTTAGCCGTCGATCTTCTACCACTTCGCCAGGCTGTCGAGCCAATGGCAGAAATTATAAAGGATGAATGCAATAAAGATGAACGCAATAAAATTACCTTTAATCATACTTCTTACCTTGGTCTGCCTAAGTTGTAATTCACAAGACAAGGAAACCTATTGGAAATTGGAAGACATTTATCGAGCGGATAAAAAACCATTTATCGGTCTAACTGCTTTATCTATGCAAGAAATTTTGGACTATAATTTTCATTTCATGAAAAGAAATGATAGTCTCAATTTTGAATTACCTGAGAAATTCCAATTAGATATCAACCAATTCAAAAGTCTTCGTCAACTTAATATAACAGCCAAAGATTACTATGAAATGTATGGGTACGAGTTCAGTGGCGATCGTTTCGTCATAAAATTTAAAGATAATGCTACCATGTCCGATTCGAAGAACACCGTTATCGAATTTAAAAGAATTACAAAAGACGAATTTATGAATAGCGTTGAAGAAGCAATTGTAGGAAAAAAAAAGCGACTGGAAAGTATAAATTCTTTAAAAAATGAATTAGAAAAACAACCTAAAATAGCGCTTAACAGTGTTAATAAGTTGCCACTAAAGTCACAAAGTATACTAACTGATAAGGGAGGCGAAATTTTTTTAAAAATTCCAAATGAAATTGAATTAAAAGAGTCGGGAGATATTAAGAATGAAACATTTGGCCAAATAAAAATCGGCACATTGAAGGATAATTCAAAAATATATGATGTTGAGCACAAAGAAGATGACTATGGATTAAAGCAACTTACAATATGGGTATCTACAGATACGTCTTCTTTCAATATGGATGAATACATTTCAGAAAATCCTAATATACATGTCTTTAGAAAAGACAAAAATAGCATTGTTGGATACGATATTGACTATGACTTTGAAAATGAAAGAGCAGAAATACATTCATTTTTTTGTTTAAAATACTACAAAGTTGGTGATTCACACGTTTTTATTTATTCAGATGTTTATCGCTCACAAATGAAAAACTTTCCAAATTTGGAAGAAATGAACAAAATTCTTAATTTCAACTACTCCATATCCGAAAATATAGCCATAAAGGGTAATTAGCGTTCCAGGGTTATACAAGCCTATTAAAACAAACTATAATTATCGTTATGTTAAATAGAATTCACCAAGCAAACGCCTACTCCGTTTGCTTGTCATCAAGTTAATTCGTTAATCGATGGATTCGGTAATCATTAATGCGGCCACGGTCAGGTTGTTCCGCAAATCAATGAGGATGGCTCCGCCATTTGTTTTATTAGACACATAGCTGTCAAATGCAAGTGGATCTGCCGACTTGAACTGAATCTTGCCGATATCATTCAATCCGAGTTCCGCGGATGTCGATTGCTGAAGCGTTTCGACATTAACCCGGTAGATCACATCCTGTATTTTAACCTTTGTTGTCTTTCCATGTTGCTGAAGTAGATAGAACTGATTAAGATCCAATGGCTTAGTATCCATCCAACAGATTTCTGCTTCAAAACGTTGTGAAACTGGTGGCTGTTCCTGTTGTTTTACCAGCATGTCTCCCCTGCTGATATCGATATCATCCGCTAAATGAACAATCACGGAGGCGCCGTCTTCAGCAACATCCAACTCATTAGAAGCCAATTCAATGCGACTTACTAAACTACTAAATCCGGACGGAAGTACTACGACACGGTCTCCTACTCTAAATGTTCCGCCCACTACGCGCCCTGCATAGCCGCGGTAGTCATGCAATTCCTGAGTCTGTGGGCGGATTACCCACTGCACCGGAAAACGGGCTTGCTTATTCGCCGTGGTGTGGTCGACCACCACGGTTTCCAGAAATTCCAGCAAAGATTTGCCAGCGTACCAGGGAATGTTTGCCGATTTTGTGACAATGTTGTCCCCTTTTAACGCGCTTACGGGGATATAATCTATTTGTTTGATACGCAGGTTTTGCGTAAGACGTTCGTAGTCCGTTTTGATTTTATCGAATACAGCCTCATCGTAATCCACCATGTCCATCTTATTCACACATACAAGCACGTTGGGAATGCCCAGCAGCGACACAATAAACGAATGCCTCCGTGTTTGTTCCACAACCCCTTTACGTGCGTCGATCAAAATGATGGCCAGATCAGAATTGGACGCTCCAGTTACCATATTGCGTGTATATTGGACATGTCCAGGTGCATCCGCAATGATAAATTTACGTTTTTCCGTTTGGAAATACTTATAGGCCACATCAATGGTAATTCCCTGTTCACGTTCGGCTTTCAGGCCGTCGGTCAATATTGCCAAGTCCAATGTTCCGTCGTTATTTTTACGATTGGTGCGCTGAATGGCTTCTAGCTGATCATCAAGTACTGAATTCGTATCATACAGCAATCTCCCGATAAGCGTACTCTTACCGTCGTCTACGCTTCCCGCTGTAATAAATTTTAATAGATCCATAGTTGGATTTCAGATTTTAAAGTTTAAAAATATCCGCCTTTTTTGCGGTCTTCCATCGCGGCTTCCGATACCTTGTCATCCATCCTGGCCCCGCGCTCGCTGATTTTCGACAAGCGGATTTCTTCAATGATGTCATCAATATGATACGCTTCGGAAGGCACCGCAGCAGTACAGGTCATGTCGCCTACTGTGCGGAACCGCACTTTACGATATTCCACTGTGTCCTCGTGATCAATATTTAAAAATTCGGTGGCCGCCATCAATTGGCCGTTTCGTGTGATGACATCGCGCTCGTGGGAAAAGTAAATAGATGGCAGCTTGATATTCTCCCGCCGGATGTAATTCCATACGTCCAATTCCGTCCAATTACTGATGGGAAACACGCGAACGTTTTCTCCTTTGTGAATACGTCCATTGTAGATATTCCACAATTCAGGTCGCTGCCGTTTCGGGTCCCATTGTCCGAATTCATCACGCACCGAAAAAATACGCTCTTTGGCACGAGCTTTCTCCTCATCCCGCCGCGCACCACCAATACAGGCATCAAAACGATGTTCAGCGATGGTATCCAACAATGTGACCGTTTGAAGTGGATTCCGGCTGGCATTTTTGCCCTTCTGTTCAACGACTTTTCCCGAGTTGATGCTGTCCTGAACATGCCCCACAATCAGTTGTTCGCCTAATCTTGCAACCAATTCATCACGGTATTCGATGGTTTCCGGAAAATTGTGTCCCGTATCTATATGCACCAACGGAAAAGGAAATTTTCCGGGCCGAAATGCTTTTTCTGCCAAATGAACCAGTGTAATAGAGTCCTTTCCACCAGAAAATAGCAGCGCTGGTTTTTCGAATTGACCCGCTACTTCCCGTAGGATGTATATCGCCTCCGCCTCTAAATGGTCTAAATAATCCATATTTGTTGTTTGTTGCTTTTTATTATCGGCTTTCTGCTTTCGGCCATCAGCCTTTAGTTCGATATTTTTTGTTTAACGTTAGCGATCGATGTACTGCTTGATACTAATTAGGTAGCGTGCAGTCCACATTCCTTTTTACTGGTATCTTCCCACCACCACCGGCCTGCGCGGAAGTCCTCTCCTTCCCTTACGGCACGTGTACAGGGGGCACAACCGATACTGGGAAATCCTTTGTCGTGCAGTGGGTTATAGGGAATATGATTTGCTTTTGCATAACTCCACACGTCATCCAAAGACCAATCATAGATCGGATGGAACTTGACCACTTGATGGCCACCGTCCCATTCTACCTGGGCCATTCCTTGCCTGTTGTCTGATTGTTCCGCACGGATGCCCGTGATCCAGCATTCCGCTCCCTCAAGTGCTCGTTGTAGGGGTTCAATTTTGCGGATACGGCAGCATTCCTTCCGGTTTTCGACCGACTCGTAAAAACTGGAAGGCCCTTTTTGGCTGATCAGCTGCTGCACCGCATGGGTATCCGGAAAGTACGCTTCGATGTCTTTTTTATAAATTTCCAGCGTACGATTCCAAACATAATAGGTCTCCGGAAACAGTCGACCTGTTTCCAAGGTAAAAACCCTAATGGGTAAATTATTACTGAAGATAAAATGAGTAATAACTTGATCTTCAATACCAAAACTAGTTGAAAACACGATTTTTCCGGGAAACCTATTCGCCAAAACCGTCAGTGCCTCCAATGTGTTTTTTCCTTGCACCAACTCGTTTATTTCATCTGTTAAGACGTTCATATTCCTTCTTTTGATAGCAACGAAGCTGTATGCGCATTCAACGCCTTTACCTTGTCGTTGAAGTCTCCTTTTAGCAAGTCCCGAAGCTGACTCATATAGTTCAGCGTTTCATCAAGCTCTTCGGGCAACGCTTCGTTGAGCAGTTCCTTGATTCGTTTTGCAATGGTGGGTGATTTGCCGTTGGTCGAAATACCCAGTTTCAGGTTCCCCTTCTTCACGATCGAACCCAGGTAAAAATCACACAGATCCGGTTTATCGGCCACGTTGATCAATAAATGGCGCTTGCGGCATTCCGTTCGGATATGCAGATTCAGTTCGGGATTATTCGAAGCCACCACCACGAGATCCACCCCATCCAGATCGGTCTCTTCAAATGCGCGCTCGCATAATCGAACTGTAGGATAGTCGGCGACATACCTGCGCACATCCGCATTGATCGCTCGGGCTACAACCGTCACTGTTGCCTTTGCGCTGTTGCTCAGCAAAGCTGTGATTTTTTCCAAACCTACTTTCCCCCCTCCCACAAGAAGTACGTGCAGTTCGTTCAACTGCAGAAAAACGGGAAACAATGGGTTGCCGGCGCTCTCTTTCATACTGCTATCGCATCGGACTGTTCCAGCCCAAATTGCTTGTGTTTGGCTACGACCTCACCGATTACGATGACCGCCGGCGCACCGATTCCCTGATTCTTTACCTGAGCAACAATGGTATCCACCGTACCTAAGGCAATCTTTTCATTGGGCAGTGAGCCATTCTGTATTACTGCGATGGGTAACCTTCCCTTACCTGCTTCTTGATAAATCTGCACGATTTCTGCTAATTTATTCAAACCCATCAGCACCACGACGGTGGCAGCAGTCTTGGCAGCCGTATAAATGTCGTTGGAAATGGAACCGGCTGTTGTGGCACCGGTAATGACCCAGAAGCTTTCGCTAACACCTCTGTATGTCAACGGTATTCCTTGTAAACCGGCTAGGGCAATGGAACTGGATATACCCGGCACCACTGATGTTGGAATATCATGTTGCGCGGCATATTCGAGCTCTTCCCCGCCCCTTCCGAACACAAAGGGATCGCCCCCCTTCAACCGGACTACGTGTCCATTTGAACGGGCGAAGTTGACCATCATCTGGTTAATCTCCAATTGGCTGTATGCATGGTGGTTTGCCCGTTTTCCTACGAATACGCGGAGCGCTGTATTCGGAATATAGGCCAGCAGCGCATCGTCTACCAATGCGTCGTACAGCACTACATCAGCCGTCGACAATGCTTTCAAACCTTTCAGGCTGATCAAATCGGTATCCCCCGGCCCTGCCCCTACTAACGTTATTTTGGGATAAGCGTTCATTTCTTCTTGATTTATTGTATATACCTTAGGTATTCCGGCTATTAACTATTTACCTCCGTGTTGGTAACCGACCTCTTGGCGGCTGTGGTCTGATAAAAATCAATCGCCGCTGCGAGGTATTCGCGTGCAAATTCTTCAGAAGGCTCGTGTTTGTTAATTTCAAGTACTTGACCCGCAAAACCGCCGGGAATCAAGAACTCACCCGATTCCACGAAATTTGTATCGAAATCCTTGATAATAGCGACCTGCGTGCTGCTATGGATGCCTTTGTCAAGCAGCAATGCTTTTGCCGCGCTGATGTACATACTGTAAGCGTGGTAAATAGCATCGGCATACGCACCTGCATGGTAGCTTTCATTGGCCCACTCCAGTTTTTCCTCTGCTTCAAAAAGCAATACGGAGACAAGATCGATGACCACACCTGCACATTCGCCCACACCAATCGCTTGTTGGTACGTTTCCTGATGCCCCCAATCAACAAATTCATCTTCGACCAGTGTAGTCAGATCTGTAAGCGGTTTCAGCATGCGGTAAAAATAGTCTTTGGTCTGCCGCTCGTAGTACTCGTGGAAGCGCTCTCCGGGAATGGCATTTGCCGCATAATCATCCAAAAGTAACCGTACAGCGCTGACAACCCGCTTCGAGGGCACTTTAACCACCCGCTCGGCCACACGGCCCAGCCCATCGCCCAAAACGCCGCCTCCCAGCATAATCTGGGCTGACGGAATCACTTTGCCAGCGGCTTTCAAGGAACTTCCATGTATCCCGATATTGGCAATCCCGTGCTGTCCGCATGAATTCATGCAGCCACTTATTTTAATTTTAAGCTCCCGGTCAAAAACAAGCTCCTCATATTCATCGTATATAAGCTTTTCGAGCACCCTTGCCATTTCAGTACTGTTGGAAATGCCGAGGTTACAGGTGTCGGTACCCGGGCAGGTGGTCACATCGGCGACGCTGTCAAAACCCGGTTTTGCAAAACCGATCTGCGTCAACACGTTAAAGATATGCGGTAAGGATTCCTTCCGGGCGAATTTCAGCAGTAACCCTTGGTTTTGCGTTACCCGTATTTCGTCGGCTACGTGTCCGCGGATACCTGCCAGCAGCACCCGTGCGTCCTTGGTAGGCATATCTCCGGTTGGCACTTTAACGTATATGGCATAGAAACCTGTTTGCTTTTGTTCCCAGACATTGGTTTTTTCCCAGATTTCATAAGCTAACTTGTCCGCCACCGGTTCTTCCTCTATAGGGAGTGGTTCCGGCGGTGTGGGTTGAAGTACCGCATCCCGATCAATCTTGTACGTCTTTACTTTGCTTGCTATCTGTTCTTCTTCAATCAGCCGTTTTACTTCGTCCAATCCAAGTTTCTGGATCAGATATTTGAAACGGGCCTTATTCCGGTTATTCCGCTCCCCGTACCGATCGAACGTTCGGAGTACACTTTCCGAATAAGGAATCAACAGGTCTTCGTGAAGAAATTCATGTACCAGGTGCCCTGCCATTGGCTGCGCACCCAATCCGCCACCCAAGATTACCCGGAACCCGCGCTCTTCGACGCCATCCACCGTTCTAACTTTGGGAATGAACCCAAGATCCTGCCCGAAGGCGAAGGCTGTGTCACGTACACTGGATGAAAAGCCAAATTTAAATTTCCGCCCCAGCTCCTGGCAAATTGGATTCCGAAGAAAATAGGAAAACGTTGCATGTGCATAAGGCGACACATCGAAGGGCTCTTCGGGGTCGATACCCGCTTGGGGCGATGCCGTCACATTCCGTACGGTATTGCCACAGGCCTCCCGAATCGTTACGTCATCTTCGGCTAGCTTTGCCCAAAGCTCGGGCGTGCGGTCTAAACTCACAAAGTGGATTTGGATATCCTGCCGGGTGGTAAAGTGCAGATTCCGAATCGCATACTCATCGGAAATGTCGGCAATACGGAGCAGTTGCTTGAACGTTGCTTTACCGAAAGGCAATTTGATCCGCACCATTTGTACGCCCGGTTGCCGCTGACCATAAATCCCGCGTGCCAACCGCAGGCTTTTGAATTTGTCTTCGGTAATCGTTCCTTCCCGATAAGCCCTGATTTTACGTTCGAGCTCAATGATTTCTTTTTCTACAACCGGGTTTTCCAATTCGGTTCTAAAGCTCTGCATGAATGTTGTTTAGTTATATAAATAATAAAAAGCCTCCCTAAGTTGTTAGCGGAGGCCGTTATATCTCTTACCTTTATCGGATACATTTATCCCCACCGCTACCGTTATTCCAGGGGCATGCAACAGCACATTTTCCAATCATTTGTTTGCATCATGGGGCAAATATACGTAAAGTATATAGAAATAGTAGAATAAAAATTAAAATTGGTTTTGTCGCCACCGTTGCAGCAGCCAGCTTGCGGCGAAGGCTTGGTTTTCGGATCCCCTGTAACTGACAGCGCTCTTGCCCTCAAGTGGGTAACGGAAATATCGCCATGCAAATCCGAGGGGAATATAGGCAGATGGTCATCAGGAAGCTCGATACTGCAATCCCAAGCGGTTGACGGGCACGCCGCATTTCGCCCTCTTACGGGGTATTCTTGTGGATGGCTTCGGAGCTCAGTCATACCTTGGTTTGATCTCAGTCTGGACTTCGATACACCTTGGTTTGGTCGGAGGCGATCAAGCGCAAACCGAGGTAGCACGGAGTCCAAACCGAGCTCCGATGCTGAGCGCTCGCATCCCCCAGTGTCTCCCCAGTCAAATCCATACCCCATCCCTTGCCTATCCGAATCTGCCTTTCTTCCGTAGGTTTGCCGTGTACCCTTCGATGAAGTCCCGCTTTTCGGCATCTTTACCGTGGTATACACGGGTATCACTGGGATAGGACACGGATGAGGGATATGGGAAGGTGCGCTGACGCACGCGATTGGGTGGGCTTTCCGGAGACTGATCCGCAGATTGATTTGACAGGTGATCAATAAAAGTTCTTATATTTTTTTTGTTCCAACCATAGGAAGCGGTAGAGATGAACACCGCTTCCGGGTTACAAATGCTGTTAACATCCCATTTCTACTGCGTACCCATGTATTTTACCTGCGATCCGTCTACCTGTTGCAGCCTACCCAAAACCCGGTTCACCTGCTGTTGCCGGATCTCCAGTTCCAGTCCACATCGGTTATCGAAGTCTTGTTTCAATACGCCAATGCCTTCATCTTTCACAATACGCATTACGTCGTTCATCTGTTCATAACCAAACGATACGTGGTAGATATCGTTGACGGTTTGTTCCACAACTTCTGCTGCGTTCAGTGCTTCCTGTGTCGCTGTTTTATAGGCATTAATCAACCCTGGAACCCCCAACAACGTGCCGCCGAAATAACGTACCACTACCACCAGAATGTTGGTGAGATCGTTGGACAGCAAGGTATTGAGAATCGGTCGGCCAGCGGTGCCCGACGGCTCTCCGTCGTCATTGATGCGGTACACCGATCGATCAGGCGTAAGCCGGTAGGCCCAGCAATGGTGCCGCGCTTTGGGATGTTCGGATTTCAATTGGGTCACCAGGTCCTTAACTTGATCTTCATTACGCAGCGGATAGGCATATGCAAGGAATTTGCTGCCCTTATCGCGGAATATTCCCTCACTTGGGGAAACAATAGTCTTGTAGGTGTCTTCGAATAAACTCACAGATAAGCGATAACCAATACCGATATTACAGCCAAAATTATCCCAATTTTATTGATAAACGACAATTTTTCCCGAAAAAGAAAGATACCGATAAGTGCCCCCAGTGCGATGACGCCTACGTTCATTCCGGTAAAGACAATGGAGGGATTGTCTGGCAGCGCACGGTGCGCCCGCATGTAAAACAGAATATTAGCAAAATTGAAGCCGCCTAATACCATTCCCCAGAAAATTGCATGTACGGAAAATCGCTTCTTTGCGATAACCGTATGATAGGCTAAATAGATAAATGCCACGAGCATGGCCAAGATAAATACCATCAGCATCGATATGGTATAGGGCACTTCAGTATGCTGGGCTGCCTGTTTGAATAGGATATCGACAATCCCATAACCAAAAAACACAATTACCGGATACAGCCACACACTATGGTTAAGGCCATATTGATTTTTGCCCTTATGCCAGCCGATACTGCACAGGATGCCGGCGACCCCTATGGCCACGCCAATAAGCTTCGGGGGCTGTGGTGTTTCACCGAACAGCAAAAAAGCCGCTATTAACGAGATAAATAGCGACAGACGCTGCGCCACCTCCGTACGGACGATTCCGGCATGGCGAATTGAAGCACTCAATGCAATGAAAATGCCAGGCAGCAGGACAGCCAACGCACCATATATTCCGAACTGAGTGCTAGCCATCAACGAGGGGTTCCATGCTGGCTGAAGGAAAAACCACGTGCATACTACCGCCACGGGGTAGTTCCAAACGATGATCTGGGAGGTATCTACCTCATAACGCCGCGCCAATTTGAGGATCACGGAAACGGTGACGCTGCACACAACGCTAAAAAGTACGTATATCATAGTAATGGGCGTAACATCTGGGATTCGGAAATCCCCTGCAAATATAACGTAATCATTGAGGTAGGTCCTGTACGTATTTGCTTTAATTCTCAACTTTCCCTAAGTTTGCGTCCCTTAAAACTGCGGACTATTTCATGAGCATTACAAAGACATACAACCCCAAAGAAGCCGAAGATAAATGGTATACGTATTGGATGGAAAAAGGCTTTTTCCGATCGGTACCCGACGGCCGCGAACCGTACACCATCGTGATGCCACCTCCCAATGTCACGGGCGTCCTTCACATGGGACATATGCTCAACAATACCTTGCAGGATGTGCTGATCCGCCGTGCCCGCATGCAGGGCAAAAATGCATGCTGGGTACCAGGAACGGACCATGCTTCCATCGCTACGGAGGCGAAGGTAGTTGCTATGCTTAAAGAAAAGGGTATCAGCAAGAAAGAGCTATCACGCGAACAATTTCTTGAATATGCTTGGGAGTGGAAGGAAAAATATGGCGGCATCATTCTTAAACAGTTGGAAAAACTGGGGGCTTCCTGCGATTGGGAACGCACGCGCTTTACCATGGAAGCCGACCTGTCCGAGGCCGTTATCGATACATTCATCCGTCTGTACCGCAAGGGTTACATTTACCGGGGCGTACGGATGGTCAACTGGGATCCACAGGGACGGACGGCCCTATCCGACGAGGAAGTGATCCGCCGTGAAGTCAACCAGACGCTCTATTATGTACGCTATGCCGTGAAGGATGCTGAAAAGGACGCTCCCTCCTACCTCACCATCGCCACTACGCGACCGGAAACGATTATGGCCGATACGGCTGTGTGTATCAACCCCAACGATCCAAGGTATGCACATCTGAAGGGCAAGACCGTCGTGGTGCCGCTTATCAACCGGGAAATTCCAATTATCGAGGACGATTACGTGGATATGGAATTTGGTACGGGTTGTCTCAAAGTAACCCCTGCCCATGACTTGAACGACTATGAACTCGGGCAAAAGCATCACCTCGAAGTTATCGATATCCTGAACGATGACGGGACACTCAATGAGAAAGCGGAAATCCTCCTTGGCGAGGACCGTTTCAAAGCGCGCAAAGCCGTAGCTAACTTATTGGAAGAAGCCGGACAGCTCGAAAGAACAGAGCCTTATAAATCGCAGGTGGGGTTTTCCGAGCGTACCGACGCGGCCATCGAACCGAAGCTTTCCATGCAATGGTTCTGCCGCATGCCCGAACTAGCCAAACCAGCATTGGACTATGTGCTTAGCGGTGAGGTAAAACTGATTCCGGATAAATTTGTCAACACCTACCGCCATTGGATGGAAAACATCAAAGACTGGACCATCAGTCGCCAACTGTGGTGGGGACAACGCATCCCGGCTTGGTACAATGCCCAAAACGAATGGGTGGTAGCCAAAACCGAAGCTGAAGCCGTCACGCAGTTCAAAGTGGAAGGAAAATCGACCGACGGTATCCGGCAGGAAGAAGACGTGTTGGACACGTGGTTCTCCTCGGGCCTCTGGCCTATATCCGTATTCGATGGCATCCGTCATCCCGATAATCCGGATATCCGTTACTACTACCCAACCAACGACCTGGTCACCGCACCGGAAATCTTGTTTTTCTGGGTCGCCCGCATGCTAATCTTTGGCCATGAGTATACGGGCAAGCCCCCCTTTAAAAATGTATATCTCACCGGAATCGTACGCGACAAGCTGGGACGCAAAATGTCCAAGTCGCTCGGCAACTCACCGGATCCCATCGAACTGATGGAACGGTATGGCACGGACGGTGTACGGGTGGGCATGCTCCTCTCCTCTCCCGCCGGCAACGACCTGATGTTTGACGTAGCCTATTGCGAGCAGGGGCGTAATTTTGCCAACAAGATCTGGAATGCATTCCGGCTGGTAAAGGGATGGGAAATTGCCGATCTCCCACCTACCTCTGCACAACAGGAAGCCGCCCGGTGGTTCGGACACCGACTTAACCAGGCTTTAACGGAAATCGAAGACCATTTCGACACATATCGCATCTCCGATGCGCTCATGGCTACCTATAAGTTGATATGGGACGATTTCTGCGCCTGGTACCTTGAATTGGTAAAGCCCGCTTACCAGCAGCCCATTGCCCGCGAGGCGTTTGAAGCAACCAAAAGCTTCTTTGCATCGGTATTGAAGCTGGTTCATCCGTTTATGCCGTTTATCAGTGAGGAGTTGTGGCACGACGAACTGTTTGGCACGCGGACGGAACGCGACTGCTGCATCGTGGCAGCATATCCACGTGGAGGCAGCTTTGATGAAAAACTGCTGACTGACTTCGTTGCGTTGCAACAAGCGGTATCCGAAATCCGTAACCTCCGAAATACCAAACAACTGTCGCCCAAGACGGCATTGCCGCTAACCATCCATGCCTCTTCGGATATTGACTTTGAGCGATACGCAGAAAGCATCCAGAAAATGGCCAACGTGTCTGCCGTTGACTTCATTGATCAAAAGCCTTCAGGAGTTGCCAGTTTTCTCGTGGGCAAAGATGAGTTCTATGTAGACATTGCGCAGAATATCGACGTGGAAGCTGAGCGGAAGCGCATAAGCAAGGAACTCGCCTACCTCGAAGGGTTCCTGAAATCGGTGAATGCGAAATTAGCCAACGAACGTTTCGTGCAAAACGCCAAACCCGAAATAGTAGCAAATGAACAGAATAAAAAGGCGGATGCGGAAGCGAAGATTAGGTTACTGGAGGAAAATTTAAGAAGTTTTTCATAGTTTAGCCAACGTAAGTTGAACAACTACTCAAAATTATGAAAAAACTACTGCACATCGCCTGCGTGGGTTTAGTAGCCATCGCCTGCCAACAAGGCCAGAAACAACAGAAAGAAGAAACGCCCGTCGCAGACCCCAATGCAATTACTTGTGAGGGGATCGGCCCTGTCAAATTCAGCGATTCCTATGCTTCTTTAGACAGCGCCATCGGTGCCGATAAGCTGGAAAATGGAACCGCAAAAGCCGACGGTAAAACTGTGCATATCACTAAAGTATTCCCCAATGAAGCGGAAGAAATAACCGTTTATTGGGCAGAAAGCAAAGAACCCTATGCAACGATTACAAAAATTGCTATAGCTAACAATTTCGGCCCCTACCAAACTGCCGAAGGCTTGCGGGTGGGCTCGACCCTGAGCGATCTCAAGCAGTATAATAACTTCATGCCCATATCCATGACGAATTTTTACAACAGCGTGGATGGATTTGCCATCATCACTGGCTTTAACGGTGGCGATATTGAAACGAAGTATCCTTGTCTGGGTGGTAAGCTGGACATCGTGAAACAACGAGGCGTGGATGTGCGGACACTGGATGAAATAAAACCGGAGGCCGAACTGAAATCGTCACACAAACTCTTCAATTCCATCGATGTGGAAGTCGTTGAGCTGAGCATTACGAAAAAATAAATTTTCTTTTATTATATTCCCATCACACGTGCCACGTTGTTTTTCAACGTGGTTACGTCCGTTTTTAATCCTCCGTATACCGACAGGAGATTGACCTGGCGCCCTTGTATGGTCCGGAAATTGTGGATCCATCCCGCTTCAATCATCAGAAAAAACCCACCTATTTTATAGTCCGCTCCTACCCCTGCCCGCAAGGTGGGTGTTAAGTGGGTGGTGTTTTCGATAATCACCCGCAGTTGCTCCTCCGATACCCGTGCGCGTGGCTCGACAACTACACCGGCTCCAGGCCCCGCATACGCATATAAGTTAAGCTTTTCAATCTGCTTCCGGACGCCACCGGCCAGGTTCAGGATATAAAAATTGCTTCTCCCCTTTTCCAAATCGTGCAGGTAATCCGGATCGTGTAATTGCTGGTTATACCGATATGAGAGAAAGTCGACAGACGGATAGACAAAATAATGGCGGTTTGCCAGGGAAATATCCAGTCCTAAACTATTTGAAAACTTGGCCTGCAGTACCTCGCTGGTTTCCCCCAATGCAAATCCCCACCCTAGGCCGCTAACCACGTAGATTTTTTGGTGATGAATGGTGTCTGCGCCCGACTGCGCCCGGGCAGCTCCCACCATTAAAATCAAAAAAAACGAAATGTGTAAAAACGATTTGATCATATACTCTTTTCCGTTAATGTGACTCTAAAACAGGAACCTGGCAAAAAAGTTTTTACCCGCTCAAAGATATCTTTTACTCTGAGGTCCTTGATTAAACAGCAAATCAATCGCACTCAGGTCTGAAAGAAAACCGTGTTTGTTTTGGAAAACCTGGTAATAAGGTTGTTCTGATGCAGTAACGGTTATACGCTTTGGATGGATAGCGGCACGGAAATCCAGCTGCGGTGAATAGTCTTGTCGGTAGCTTTCGGTGTAACCCACCGTGCGGTCTATTTTTAACAGCCGCAGCAGCAATTCCAATTGAGCCACGTTATAATCAATCAACCATTCGTATCGCTGCCGAAAGAATGGCAAGAAATCGTCCTCATAATATTCAAAATAGGCTGAACTTCGGTAGGCTGTTTGCACGCTCATCCAATGCAGTCGCTGCCAGTCCCAATTGTAACTGATTTTTACATCCTTCATTTTGGTGTGCCCCTTATGCCCCCGCTGCACGGGTAAGATGAGATCCAATTTTCCATTGGCCGAGTAGATGGAGGCACGATTACGGTAGGTTTGTTTTGGGTAATGCTCATATTGCTCAATCAGGATGGGTAACAAATTGGCTTGAATGGTTTGGAAGTAAGAGACCGGTGGTAAATAACATGCAGGTAAAATAAGGTGATTGTCCATGTAACGCAAGAAATATAAGTTTGTGCGGTAAAAATAACTTAAATTAAGGATAACTTTATCTAAGTTTGCACCTTCATGCACCATCAATGGCCGTAATGCGAAAATCTTCCGTAGTGAATTTCTTTGTTTATCTGGTCTCGTTACTTCCCTTTTGGGTGCTTTACAGGCTGTCGGATATCTTGTATGTATTACTGTACCGTGTAGTTGGGTACCGGAAAGCCGTGGTGCACGAGAACCTAAGGAATGCCTTTCCGGAAAAGTCGGAGAATGAACGCAGACAGATCGCCCGGAAGTTTTACCGGTTTCTTCCCGATCTGATCATGGAGTCGATCAAAATGCGCAGCATCTCGGCCAAAGAAATCGAAAAACGGTTGGCTATCTATGGAGTTGAAGAACTGGAACGTCATTTCGCAGCTGGCAAGGGCGTCGTAGGCGTCACCGCCCATTATGCCAATTGGGAAATGGGTATCCATCGGCTGAGCTTATTGACAGATAATCCGGTACTGATTATTTACAAGCCTCTGCACAACAAGACCGTTGACACCATCTATAACTCGGTGAGAAGCCGCTTCGGCGCAATCATGGTCCCTATGAAGCAAACGCTTCGAAAAATCGTAGCATACCGACATCAACCGCATATCAGTATTTTCGTAGCCGACCAAACCCCGATGCACCGGGATTCAGATTACTTCATCCGGTTTCTGAATCAAGATACGCTGGTCTATACCGGTGCGGAAAAAATCGCTAAAATGACCAATTTTCCGGTTGTCTTCTGCCATATAGACCGGGTGAGGCGTGGGCATTATTGCTGTACATTTACAACCTTAGTTGAAAAACCAGCCGAAGTAACCGGCCATGGCATCACCGATATCCACAACCGATTTACGGAAAATATCATCCGCCAGAAACCGGAGTGGTGGCTTTGGTCGCATCGACGCTGGAAACGAAAACCAAAGGTATGAAACCTGCCATGACAGCGTCTTCCACGAAAAAGGCGATGTACCTGCGAAAGCTAGAGGCGAACGCAAGCTCCATCACCGCTGAACATAAAAAGTGCCATTGGAAATGCAGGTTCCATGAGGCTATTTGAAACAAAAACGTACGAATGAACTATTATCCGAAAGTAGCCGTCGTCATATTGAATTGGAATGGGAGATTCTTTTTGGAGAAATTCCTCCCGTCTGTGTATAATTCGGATTATCCCAATATTGAGTTTGTGGTAGGTGATAATGGATCTACCGATGATTCCGTAGCATTTATAAAGGAAAACTATCCTGCTATTCGCATTATACGCAACGAGCAGAACTTCGGCTTTGCGGGCGGATATAACGAAATATTGAAGCACGTGGAAGCGGATTACTTCGTGCTGCTTAATTCGGATGTAGAAGTTACACCCTATTGGATCACCCCGGTCATCGAGCTATTGGAAAGCCAGCCCGATATGGCGGCGGCACAACCTAAAATCCGCTCATACTACCAACGGGAGGAGTTTGAACACGCCGGGGCTGCTGGCGGATTTATCGACTATTACGGATTTCCTTTTTGCCGCGGACGGATGCTGCATGCCGTGGAAAGGGACAACGGACAATACGAAGACGCTTGCGAGGTGTTTTGGGCAAGTGGTGCCGCATTTTTCATCAAACGCACCTGTTGGGAAGCGTCGGGGGGGTTTGATGCGGATTTCTTCGCCCATATGGAAGAAGTGGATCTCTGCTGGCGCCTCAAGCTGATGGGGTATCGGATTGGGTATTGTCCGCAATCGGTAGTCTACCATGTAGGCGGCGGCACTCTGGCAGCAGCCAACCCGACAAAAACCTACCTCAATTTCCGCAACAGCCTGTTCATGATGCAGAAGAACCTGCCATTGATCGATGCATGCTGGGTAGTTTTCGCTCGCATGTGGATCGATCTCGTGGCGCTTATTCATTTTATGGTGCAAGGCAAATTCAGTGATGCATGGGCCATCAGCCGCTCGCATCAGCGTTTTTTTCTCGACTTTTTCAAAACCGCCCGGAAACGCAAGCGATATGACCAGACTTTTGGTAAAAAAGGTATTTACAACGGAAGCTTCATCTGGGCATTTTATATCCAACGAAAAACACGTTTCAACTTATTGAATCCTAAACGGTTTTTGTAAAATAGCGGCTACATGGCAACTTTTTAGCAGATTTGTTGTTCTAAATTAGAGATAGAGCACGGACCAAGCGGATTGAATGGATATTCACGGATTTCACCCGTTGGATCCGTATTGAATCGCGTCATCTTGCTCTTTGCCAAATTGTAACCAATATAGTAAATCATGAAACATATCATTCTTTCTCTGCTTGCCATCTGTGCTACAAGTTTAGTCGTCGACGCACATCAAAACGATGCTTTATCAGGTGCATGGCAGACCCAACAGGGCGATGTCATACAAACCGCTGTATTTGTAGACGGTTACCTATCGCACAGCACCTATGATGTCAAAAACAAGAAATTCATTTCCACGAGAGGCGGCACATATACCATGAAGGGCAAGAAGCTAACTGTCACTTGGCAATACGATACCGACAAAGCATCCAGTGATGCGTCTGCCGATACGTGGGTCGGTCAGTCCACCACGTTTGATGTAACGCCCGGAAATACATTGTCTACAGACTTATCGGGTACACCAGCTACCTGGCAGCGGATTGACAGCAATGAAGGACCTATGGCGGGTGTATGGCGCATTACAGGCCGGAAACAAGGCGACGAAATGGGACAAATGCCCCTACGGGACCGCAGAACATTGAAAATACTGAGTGGCACTCGTTTTCAATGGGTGGCCATCAATATAAAAACCGGCGAGTTTTCGGGGACAGGCGGAGGCACGTATACCTTTGAAAACGGAAAATATACGGAGAACATCGAATTCTTTTCGCGCGATAATGACCGCGTGGGGGCTTCGCTGTCTTTTGATGGCACAATCGAAAATGGCTCATGGCACCATTCCGGGTTAAGCTCTACGGGCGATCCGATTTATGAGGTTTGGAACAAACTGGAAGAGTAGCGGTCGTGATCGGCTGAAAGCTAATTGCTGAAAACCATAAAATTTGTATTTTCGCTGTCATGTCATTATCAGAAGCAGCGATCCGGGTTGAAGAGCTTACCCGGGAACTTAACGAGTATAATTACCAGTACTATGTACTGGCCAACCCATCCATTTCGGACTACGACTTCGACCAGAAGTTGAAGGAACTGGAAGAGCTGGAGCGGCTATTTCCACAATTGCTCGATCCCGATTCGCCCACGCAGAAAGTAGGTGGTGATATCACGCAGCGTTTTAATACGGTACGCCACCGCTGGCCGATGCTCTCGCTGAGCAATACGTACAGCGAACAGGAACTGCGCGATTTCGACGAACGGGTACGCAAAGCCATCGGAAATGACTTTGAATACGTATGCGAATTAAAATTTGATGGACTATCCATCAGTCTCACGTATGAGCATGGTCAATTGAAGCGGGCCGTCACCCGAGGGGACGGCATCCAAGGCGACGAGGTCACAACCAATGTGCGTACCATTAAGAAGATTCCCACCAGATTACGGACCAACGGGTATCCAGATCTGTTTGAAATACGGGGCGAGATTTTCATGCACCGCCCCGCTTTTCAGCGGTTGAATAACGAGCGGGTTGAAAACGGTGAAATGGCTTACGCGAATCCCCGTAATTTTGCTGCCGGCACGATCAAACTGCAAAATTCAGCCGAGGTGGCTCGCCGTCCGTTGGACTGTTTTCTCTACTTCCTTTATAGCGACAACCGCAACCGGTTGTTCAATAATCACTGGGATAGCCTCCAGGCGGTCAAATCCTGGGGATTCCACGTGTGCGATCATACCGCGCTTTGTACTTCTATTGAGGATGTACTCGCCTTTATTGCGAAATGGGAAGGGGAACGGTACAACCTGAGCTATGACATAGACGGCATCGTCATTAAGGTAAACGACTACGGCCAGCAGGAAGAATTGGGCTTTACTGCTAAGTCACCCCGTTGGGCGATTTCCTATAAATACAAAGCCGAACAGGTGGAAACGCTATTCCTGTCGGTCAGTTACCAAGTGGGGCGTACCGGTGCAGTGACCCCTGTGGCCAACCTGAAACCTGTTTTGCTGGCGGGCACAACCGTAAAACGGGCCAGTCTGCATAACGCCAACGAAATCGAGCGATTGGATCTGCGGGAAGGCGACACGGTATTCGTGGAAAAAGGAGGAGAAATTATTCCCAAGGTTATGGGTGTAAACCTCCTGAAACGCCATCCGGACGCACAGCCGATCCTCTATCCGCTTCTTTGTCCGGTATGTGGAACCCCATTGGTACGCAAAGACGGTGAAGCTGTTCACTATTGCCCCAACGAAGATGGTTGCCCGCCACAGATCGTAGGCCGCATGCAGCATTTCATCGGCCGCAAAGCCATGGACATCGAGGGCATGGGCGACGAGACGATCGAGACGTTTTTTAGGCGGGAGTTGCTCCACAACATCGCGGATATCTACACGCTGGGAGATAAACAGGATGAGCTCGTTCAATTGGAGCGTTTCGGCCAGAAATCTATCGACAACATGATTACCGGTATCGAGAAATCCAAGGAAAAACCATTTGAAAAGGTGCTGTTTGCACTCGGCATCCGATATGTAGGTGAAACGGTGGCAAAAAAACTGGCAAACCATTTCAAAACCATTGACGGTCTGATGACAGCATCCAAAGAGGAAATCCAATCGGTTTACGAAATCGGCGAACGCATCGCCGAAAGCGTAACCGAGTACTTTGCCAATGCGTTGCATCGGGAACAAATAGAGCGTCTGCGGCAGCATGGCCTTCAATTGGCGGTCGAAGAAAAGGAAATCGAACGGCTGGGAGATGCACTGGCGGGCAAAAGCTTCGTCATTTCGGGTGTATTCGAGCAATTCAGTCGGGAGGAACTTACCGCACTTATTGAAAGCCATGGCGGGAAACTGCTGAGCAGCATATCGGGAAAGCTGGATTACCTCGTAGCGGGCGACAAAATGGGACCTTCGAAATTAGCAAAAGCGGAAAAGCTGGAGATACCGATTATTTCCGAACAGGAACTGCTACAATTGATCGGAACATAGTGTAATAAATCATTTATTTCCCTTAATTTTGACCGCCAAATTACTATAACGACATGGACGAGCTTTACGGCGCTGGGGTAGCTTTGGTGACCCCTTTTTATTCGAACGGGACGATCGATTTCGAAGGTCTGGAAAAACTGATCGATCACCAGATCAACGGTGGCATGGATTACTTGGTTTCTTTGGGTACCACCGGCGAGGTGGCGACGCTGTCCGAAATCGAACGAAAGGCCGTATGGGCGTTTACGGCAGAAAAGGTTGCCGGCCAAGTGCCATTGGTTGCGGGTATTGGTGGGAACAATACGACCGAGGTGGTACATCAGCTTCGCTCGTTCGATACATCCGGATATTCTGCCGTCCTTTCGGTAAGTCCGTATTACAACAAACCCACGCAAGAAGGTATTTTTCAACATTACAAGGCAGTGGCGGCGGCTTCCCCCCTTCCCGTAATTGTTTACAATGTACCGGGAAGAACAGGCGGTAATGTCAGTGCAGAAACCACTGTGCGCTTGGCCAGAGAAGTTGATAACATCATCGCCACCAAAGAAGCTTCGGGTAGTTTTGACCAGTTCAGCAAAATTATGCGAGACAAGCCCGATGACTTTTTGCTCATATCCGGCGACGATCCGGCGACATTGCCCATGATGGCATTGGGTGCCGTCGGTATTATTTCCGTGGTGGGCAATGCTTTTCCTTCTGAAGTGGCTGCACTTGCGAAGTTATGTCGCGACAATAATTACGTGGAAGCACGCAAGATACATAGCAAACTGATACGTATTATTGAACTTTGCTTTGTAGAGGGTAATCCTGCTGGTGTGAAAGCCATTTTGCATCAATTGGGGATCTGTGGGCCCACTGTAAGATTGCCGTTAGCCGCAGCGAGTGCCGAATTAGAGAAAGCGATCCGTTCTGAACTGGAAACAACTATCTCTGCATAAAGAAATTAGGCAACAGGAAGTACGATTCCAAGACTGCGACTTCGGCTCCGATGTGTTAGGTTCCATGCGACACCTCGCAAGGCGGCCCGGAACAGATCAACCCGACCCTTTACGAGGTATTTGAGCAGGAGAAACGGAACAGCAACAAGCAGATAATAGGCACTAAAAACGAGCATTGACGGCCATTTCGCATTTCGCCGAATAAACAACCACCGGTTGCGTACCATGAAGAAGGTCTTTAATAGGCTTTCCTTCCCTACACTCATAGACTCTTTATGGTAGATTTTCGCCTTGCCAGTAAAACCAATTTTTAACCCGGCGCGTTTAAATTTCTCACACCAATCCAGTTCCTCATAATACAGGAAGAAATGTTCTTCCATCAGCCCCACCCGTTGAAGGTCAGCTCTGCGGCAAATCATCGCCGCACCATGGCAATAACCTGTTTCGGTGGTCACATGATCGTATTGACCGATATCTTCTTCCATGAAGCCCATGCCCCGGTTTCGACCAGTTAGGTAATTCATCGGTGTATAACCGGCGTATTGAATTTTGCGTTGGTCATCGAAATATAAGATAAGCGGAGAGAGGAGACCGATATCCGGATGATTTTCCAATTCTTTCTGCAACGTGGAAATAAAACCGGCCGTAATTTCCGTGTCGTTGTTTAAAAAGAGTAAATAATCCCCTTTGGCACGCCGGATGCCGAGGTTATTACCACCTGCGAAGCCGAGGTTTTCTTTTGAGCGGATATACACGACCTGTGGATAAACCGTTTGGAACAAGGCTTCGTTATCTTCTATACTACCATTATCGACGACGATCACCTCCAAGTTGACATTTCCCATGTAACGCTTGATGGATTGCAGTAATTGCAATGTATGCGTTGGTTGCCTATAGTCGACTGTAATAATGGAAATGATACTGGCATGCATGAAAGACGTCCTCGCTAATTTGACGCCAAAATTAGGAAATAAATGGAAACCTCCGGCTTGAAAGTTGGTTGTCTGTAGGTTTATTTCTACAAAAGAAAATTATTCAATATCAATATGTTGTGCGCACCAGCATTCCACTATAAATTTGACGAACAGTAGCAAGAGGTACCAATGAAAAACTCGATACTTGATCTTTTTGATTCACATGTGGCAAGCACCCCGGACAAAACGGCGGTTACGTTTGGCAATAAATCATTGACCTATTCTCAATTGAATGGACGGTCGAACCAGCTGGCCCGCTTGCTGGTGCGTAATTACGTCATGCCGGATATACCTGTTCCTATCTTGCTAAGCGATCCTCTTGAGACACTTGTCGCGATACTAGGCGTATTGAAAGCCGGTGGGGCCTATGTCCCCATAGACACCGCGTTCCCTGCTAACCGGATATCCTATTTATTGGAAGATACAGACGCGTCATTGGTCGTGACCAGCGGTGACGATCTCCGCACCCTATTGATAGAAAACATGCCAAAACGCGTACTATTAATTGACCAGGAAGTCGCCGATATCTGTCGTGAATCGCCGGAGAACCTGCCACACCGCCCCAGCCGCGAACAGTTAGCATACATCATTTATACATCGGGGTCCACCGGGCGACCAAAGGGTGTTTTGATGGAGCATGGCCCCTTATTAGCCTATATAAAGAAACAAGGCGAATTTTTGAATATTCGCAACGATGAACGAATCTTACAATTTTCCAACTACAGTTTTGATGCTTCGGTTGAGCAGATTTTCTTAACATTAGGTTACGGCGCCACATTGGTCCTCCTACCAAAAGATGTTCGGCAAGACATGGCATTGTTCTCATCGTTTATTGATGAACAGCAAATCACACATCTTCATGCCACTCCATCTTTTCTAGAGCAGGTTCCTGTAAAAACATATCGTAGCCTTGTACGGATTATCTCTGCGGGCGAGCCCTGCAAGAAGCACATCGTCGCAAATTGGTTGGGCAAAGTGGAATTTATAAATAAGTATGGGCCTACGGAAACCTGCATATCGACACACGAACATCGTTGCACGGTTGACGACATAGAGGCCATCGGAAATGTTCCAATTGGGAATCCGTTGCCCGGCATCAAGCAATATATCCTTACGCCAGAAGGCATTCCCGTATCGGATCATGATATAGGGGAACTGTTTATCGGTGGCGACCAATTGGCGCGCGGTTACCTTAACTTGCCCGTGCAAACGAGCGAGCGGTTCCTTCTTAATGAGCACGGAATCGTTGAACGGATATATCGTACCGGAGACTTGGTCAGACAGATACCGGGAGGAAAACTTGAATACGTAGGCCGCGTGGACGAGCAGGTAAAGATCAGGGGTTACCGAGTAGAGCTGGCTGAAATAGAACATACCCTTCAGCAGGCCCCGAGTGTCAACCAATGTACGGTGGCGGCGCAGGACGACCCATTGGGAAACAAGCAGCTCGTCGGCTATGTCATTGTTAAAGACGACTTTAACAAATCGGCAATTTTTACATACCTCCGTTCCCAGTTGCCCCCCTATATGGTACCTAGTATCTTGATGCCACTTGATCGGTTTCCGCTTACCCATACCGGTAAAATCGACAAAAAAAAACTGCCCATCCCTGACGCGACTGCCCTATCCGAACAATCATTCGTTATACCGGGAAAGAAATTGGAAAAACTATTGGCCCAGGTTTGGGCCGCTGTCCTTCATATCAGCCGTGTAGGTGTCAACGATAATTTTTTTGAATTAGGGGGCAATTCGTTGCTTGCTCAAAAAATGGTAGCAACACTTTATGATAAACACAATATTAAACTGGCTATCACCACATTATACCAATACCCTATACTGAAGGATTTGGCGAGGTTCCTTGCTGGTGAATCAGACATTTCTACTAATGGTATTCGTCACATTGAACCAGCAGATCAGGATGATATAGCAATTATCGGCATGTCTTGTCGCTTTCCGGGCGCACGGTCGATCGATGAATATTGGGAGGTATTGAGGAGTGGCAAGGAGACCACCCGATTCTTTGACGACAGCGAGCTAGATCCTTCCATCCCACTATCGCTTCGGGTTCATCCAGATTACGTTAAAGCCAGAGGTATACTCGACGAGGTCAGTGATTTCGATGCCGCCTTCTTCGGGATCACACCCGCACTAGCCAAGTTAATGGATCCCCAACAGCGGATTTTTCTGGAAATCGCATGGGAAGCATTGGAAGACGCCGGCTGTGTGCCCGAAAAGTATCGGGGTTCGGTAGGGGTTTATGCGGGGTGCAGGTACAACACCTATTATGTCAACAATGTCCTGCCCAACAAACAGCTGATTGAGAGAGCCGGAACCTTTCAGGTGACGACCGTCAACGACAAAGATTACATAGCGTCGAGAACAGCCTATGCCTTGAATTTAAAAGGCCCAGCAATTACCGTGCAGTCGGCATGCTCAACTTCGCTATTAGCGGTAGCCCAGGCTGTCCAAGCCATCCGTTCAGGACAATGTGATGTCGCCCTAGCGGGAGGCGCTTCAATAAGCCCTCCGATCGTTAGTGGCCATCTGTATGAAGAAGGTGCTATATTGAGTAAGGATGGGCATTGTCGACCCTTTGATGCTTCGGCTACGGGAACCGTATTCAGCGATGGGGCCGGGGTGATAGTCTTGAAATCCAAAAAACAAGCGCAAGCAGACGGTGATACCATCTATGCGGTTATCAAGGGCGTAGGAATCAGTAACGATGGTGGAGAAAAAGGGAGCTTCACCGCACCCAATGCACTAGGACAGGCCAATGCTATTCGAAATGCCTTAGCCGACGCAGACATCTTACCGGAGCAACTCAGCTATATCGAAACACACGGTACAGCAACCCCGTTGGGAGATCCCATCGAAATCGAAGGGCTGAAAATGGTTTTCGGCTCGCAGCAGAAAATGCAGTTTTGTGCGATTGGTTCCGTAAAAAGCAATATGGGACATACAACCAATGCCGCCGGAATAGCGGGATTAATCAAAGCCGCATTATCCATCCATCACCGACAGCTTCCCCCTTCCATCAATTTTGAAAAGGCAAATAATCACATCGATTTCGCCAACAGTCCCTTTTTTGTCAACACTGCACTAAAACCGTGGACTGAAACCAATCGGCTGGCAGGCGTGAGTTCTTTTGGGGTTGGAGGCACTAATGTGCACGTAGTGGTCGGCAATAACACGTCATCTGCATTACAAAAAGAGTCCCAACCAACAAATCTGCCTCCAAGACGACCAGCACACCTCATCTGCTGGTCGGCGAAACACACAAAAAGCCTCGTACAGTATGCAGAGAAGCTACACCATGCGATAGCTGGTTTATCGGACGGGCAAATTACAGATGTCGCCTACACACTCCATACAGCCCGGCAGGACTTTTCCAACCGCGCCTTTTTAGTTGTGTCCGATGCGACTGAATTAAAAGAAGGATTAAGAAACACTGATTTATGGAATCCTTCAAACAAAACGGCTGAAACCCCGATTAGCGATGTGGTTTTTATGTTTCCGGGGCAAGGCGCCCAATTTATCAATATGGGATTGGCTTTATACCGGCACGAGCCGGTCTTCCAAGAAGCCGTCAACAGATGTGCGGAAATATTCCTAATCGAAATGGGGATAGATATACGTAAAGTGATCTATCCCACGGAATTATTGGTGGACGCAGAAGAGCGGCTGCACGACACCTTGTATAGCCAACCAGCACTGTTTACGATCGGTTACGCCTTGGCGCATACCTGGATGCATTGGGGCATGCGTCCGTCCGCCTTAATCGGCCACAGCATCGGAGAATTTGTGGCAGCTCACCTTTCAGGCATATTTTCATTGGAAGATGCGATAAAATTAATCGCATCGCGGGCGAAGTTGATGAAGGGGTTGCCAACAGGCGCTATGTTATCTGTCAGACACCATGTATCCGATCTTGTCCCCTTGCTACCTGAACAACTGGATATCGCAGCAATCAACAGTCCCCAATTATGCGTGGTCTCCGGAGCAGAGAGCGATATCCAAGCGTTCAGTGGACTGCTGAACGATAGACATATCGCCAACAAACTTCTGCATACCAGCCATGCATTTCATTCGTCAATGATGGATACTGTTGTAGAGCCCTTCCAGGAAGTTGTCGCAACCATTAAGCTGAATGATCCTACCCTTCCGATCTGCTCTACGGTTACCGGAAATTGGCTGAGCGTCGATGAGGCCAAAGATCCTGCATATTGGGCGAGGCATCTCAGGGCTACGGTCAACTTCTCGAAGGCTGCAAGCGTACTTTTAGCAGACTACGAGATTTTTATTGAAATGGGACCAGGAAAAACGTTGACTACACTGGTGAAACAGCAGCTTCCGAAGGAAAAAAAACCACTGGCATTGCCGTCGCTTACTCAACGGGAATCAGTCGATGCCGACTACCTGACTCTCTTGAACACGCTGGGTTTACTGTGGCAGCATGGATTCAATCCGAATTGGCAGTCTTTTTACGAACAACAGGAAACACGGCGATTTACAGACTTGCCGACATACGCCTATAATCGACAACGTTATTGGGTCGAAGGAAATAATCATGAAACACACAACATCATAATATCAAATAAGATGAGAAAAGATACGCTTACCCAAACACTAAGAACTATTCTCGAAGATGCTTCCGGCTTGGAAATGGACATCGTACCCGTTGATATGGGCTTTATGGAAATCGGGCTGGACTCATTATTATTAACCCAAGTTGCGCTACTTCTGAAGAAAGAATTCAATGTTCCGATTACGTTCCGACAGCTGAACGAAGACTATTTTACACTTGACCGGTTAGCGACCTATTTGGATCAGCAATTGCCCGAGGAAGCACCTCAGCACCTAACCACTCAAACAGGGGTCACTGAGCATCCCGTCCCAATACCTCAGCCGCCCGTATCCAACGGCGTGCCCGTCGGAATGGCTGCGGCTAATACAAACGCCGTTGCGATCAACCTTATCAGTCAACAGCTGCAACTGCTTTCGCAACAATTGATGCTGTTACAAGGGCAAAACAATTCCCTTCAACCCTCCGCTGTACCTACTCAAAACGGCAGTCAAGCTGCCCCGTCGCGGCAACTCGAGATCAATTCGCAACCGAGCCGTGTACCTTCGGTAGACGAACCTCAGGAAACGGCCCACTCTTTCGGAGCAGGAGCCCGTATCGAAAAGCAGGCGGTTGCACTTACCGACAAGCAACATGAATTTGTCGCTCAATTAACAGCAAGCTATAACTCCAAAACTGCCAAAAGCAAATCCTATACCCAAGCACACCGCGCGCATATGGCTGATCCCCGTGTGGTATCCGGTTTCAAACCGACAATCAAGGAACTCGTTTATTCTGTCGTCGTCAACAAATCGAAGGGAAGCAGATTGTGGGATATTGATGGCAACGAGTATATTGATGCGTTGAACGGATTTGGATCCAACATGTTAGGATATCAGCCCGATTTCATCAAAGCGGCCTTGATTGAGCAAATAGAGAAAGGTTATGAAATTGGCCCCCAACATGAACTATCTGGCGACGTATGTAAACTGATTTGCGAATTTACCAACTTCGATCGTGCTGCGCTATGTAATACCGGATCCGAAGCAGTACTTGGTGCTATGCGGATCGCCCGAACGGTAACTGGCAGATCGAAAGTGGTTGCATTTTCCGGCTCTTACCATGGTATTACAGACGAAGTGATCGTGCGGAGCAATAAAAAACTAAAGACCTTTCCCGCCGCTCCAGGAATTATGGCTGAAAACGTTCAAAACATGCTTATCCTGGATTATAACAGAGACGAATCACTCGATATTATAAGAGAACGGTCCGAAGAGATCGCCGCCATTTTGGTCGAACCCATCCAAAGTCGGCATTGTGAATTAAGACCATTGGAGTTCTTGAAAAAACTTAGGCAGCTAACCCAAGAGCTGGATATCGTTTTGATTTTTGATGAAGTTATTTCCGGTTTCCGCTTCCATCCGGGGGGCATTCAAGGGATGTACGGGATACAAGCCGACTTGGGTACCTACGGAAAAGTAGCCGGTGGGGGGATTTCAATAGGAATCATTGCCGGAAAAAAGCAATATATGGATGCCTTAGACGGTGGTTTTTGGCAATATGGTGACAACTCCATCCCGGAAATCGGTGTGACCTATTTTGCCGGCACCTTTGTGCGCCATCCCCTGGCACTTGCTACCGCAAAGGCCTCCTTACAATACCTAAAAACACAAGGTCCTCAACTTCAGGAAACGCTGAATGGAAAAACAGCATACATTGCACATAAATTAAATCACATTTGCCAACGCCTACGGGTGCCCATGTACATCGCCCAGTTCGGTTCACTTTGGCGTATCAAGTTCAAAGAAGAGTATCCCTATTCCGAGTTGTTCTTTACGGTGATGCGCCTGAAAGGAATCCATATATTGGAAGGGTTTTCATGCTTTTTGACAACCGCCCATAGTGATAGCGATATCGAAACGATCATCGAAAAATTTGAAGAGAGTCTGATTGAATTAAAGGCCGTAGACCTCATCCCAGATTACGAACATTCGGAATCCAGTGAAGAGATTATCGATCCGTTCTCGGTACCGCCGCTTCCAAATGCGCGGTTAGGAAAAGATAAATCAGGCAATCCTGCTTGGTTTGTAATGGACGAAAAAAATCCCGGCAATTATTTACAATTGAATTAATTTATCCCTATGAATAACACATACAATCTAATCCCCGTTGATTTCAATCCGTTCTCTGACGCCAGGAAGATCGAGAAAGTAACTTATACGACCGAAGCGCAGAAAGAAATTTGGTTGGCTTGCGCTATCGGTGAACACGAGGCTAACCTTTCATACAATGAGTCGGTTTCCTTAATATTAAAAGGTAATTTTCAGCGAAGCGCATTTGAATCTGCACTCAGGCATTTGGTGTTGAGACATGAAGCCCTCCGGGCGACCGTAAGCTCAAATGGAGAGCACTTGATGATCTATGACGACATCCCTTTCGAAACTGATTTTCAGGATTTTTCAGAAATCGAAGAAGAAGAAAAAAAGATAGCATTTAAAGCATTTTTGACGCAACAAATGCACATTCCATTCGATATAGAAGAAGGCCCTATGTTTCGGTTCTTTATCCACAAATTTTCTCCGCAATGCCATTATTTCACGTTATTTAAACACCATATTATTGGTGACGGATGGTCTACCGGGGTGATGTTGGAAGATATCAGTAAAATTTATAATGGATTTATCCGTGGTATCAATCCCACTCTGTCTGTTCCACACCAAATCAGCGCCTATGTCAAAGAAGAATTACGCTACCAACAAACGACGGCTTACCAAAAGGCCGAGCGCTATTGGACCAACCTCTATCGCGGAGATATCCCGGTTTTGGACTTACCAACCGACTTCCCCAGAAAGTCACCCAAGTCTTTCAAAGGACACAGGATTGATTTTCAACTAACCCACGAGCTGGTTCAACGCGTCAGGCAAGTGGGCGCTAAAGCCGGGTGCAGCTTGGTAAACACCCTACTAGCGGCGTTTGAGCTATTTTTGCATAAGAAAACAAAACAATCGGACATCACCGTCGGTCTGCCAACAGCCGGTCAGTTGGCGATGGAGAAATTCGATTTAGTAGGACATTGCGTCAATCTATTGCCTTTGCGGAGTAGAATAGACGTCACAATCAGCATCAATGAGTACTTGAAATCAAGACGGAAATCGTTTTTCGATGCGTATGATAACCAACGATTCACGTTTGGAGAATTGGTTAAAAAATTGAAGGTCCCCCGCGATGACAGTCGTATTCCGTTGATACCTGTGATGTTCAATGTAGATATTGGGATGGATAATGCGGTAACGTTTGATGACCTTGCACATACACTCGTTTCTAATCCAAGGGAATTTGAAGCGTTTGAACTATTTCTGAATATCACCAACACCAGCGATCACGTGGTATTAGAATGGTCTTATAACAGTGATCTTTTCAAGACAGAAACTATCACTTCCATGATGGATGAGTTTGCCTACCTGCTAACGCAAGTTGCGGATGATCCAAATGGCACCATCCGGGAACTCTGCCTAACCGACTCGACGGCGACCAAGAGCATCGTTGCCGGAGAACAACTGGATTATGACGCATCATCGAACTTCATTAACCTAATTGCTGCATCGGCCGTGGAAAATGCTGAAAAAATAGCCGTGATTTTTAAGAACCAACGGATCAGCTATCGGCAATTAGAAGATCGAACCAATCAATTCGCCCACTACTTACTAAGCTTGGGCGTTAAAAAGGGAGAAGTTATCGGCGTAGCCATGGACCGATCAATTGACATGCTACTAGCATTGATCGGCATTACCAAGTCGGGAGCCATATACCTGCCGTTAGATCCAGAGTATCCGTCGGATAGAATCGAATTTATGTTATTGGATTCACAAGCGCAATATCTCATCAGTGAAAGCCACCACAAAAATCGTTGGGAATCCAGTATATCGACAATCGCCTTTGATGGTATACAGATGAATTTGGATACGCAGCCAACCAGCCCGTTGCCGATATCGATAACTGGCGATGATTTGGTATATTTACTCTATACATCCGGCTCAAGTGGAAAACCAAAAGGTGTCCAAATCAAACATTCCAACCTGCTAAATTTCCTGTTGAGCATGCAGCGCCAACCCGGCATACAGCGGGAAGATGTCATGTTCAATATTACGACCATATCGTTCGATATCGCGGGATTAGAATTATACCTTCCCTTAACTATTGGAGCCACGTTGGTGATTAGCGATATGGAAACCGCCCGTGATGGGCAAGCTATTCTTCGTTCCCTAGTGGACAACCGAGTGACCATGATGCAAGCCACACCCTCGACTTGGCGCATGATGTTAGACACGGATTGGGAAAACCCAATTCCGGTGAAAGCGCTTTGCGGTGGAGAACCCTTTCCGATAGAGTTGGCAGATAAGTTACTTATCCGGTGCACATCGGTCTGGAACATGTACGGGCCAACCGAGACGACCATCTGGTCGACAGTCAAAGAGATCACGCTAGGCCATACTCCCATTACCGTCGGTAATCCCATTGCCAATACGACGGTTTATATCCTAGACGAACATCTTTTACCCGTGCCTGTTGGTGAAACTGGTGAAATATTTATTGCGGGCGACGGTGTAGCAAAAGGGTACTTAAATCGCCCTGAACTCAATAATGAGCGGTTTGTGCCCGACCTGACGGATAATCGAAATTACATGTATGCTACGGGAGATCTTGGTAAAATTATGGATAACGGTGAAATCCAATGTCTGGGTCGGAAAGATAATCAAGTCAAGATCAGAGGACATCGTATAGAGCTCGGCGAAATCGAATACCAGCTAAGTACCTTGCAGCGCATAAAGGAAGCGATAGTCGAAGCGAAACCCAACCCCAAAGGAGACACCCAACTTGTAGCCTATGTCGTTGGTGATCGCGACAGTACGTTCGGCGACGACGATGCTGTTTCATGGAAAGACCGATGGGACACCATCTACGACACAGGTGTCGAATTCAACAAAGCTGCCAATCTCGCAGAACACGAAATTGATGGGAGTATTCACCGTCAACTGGAAAATAGCGAAGAGTTAAAGTATCAAGCAGAAGAATGGCTAAAAGAATCCATTGATCGCATTGGGAAAATCGAAGCCAAACGCATTGTGGAAGTGGGCAGCGGTGCCGGTCAAATCCTATTCGAACTTGCCCCATCTACTGCCTACTATTTGGCAACCGACTATGCACAGACCGCCATTGACAAATTACGTGAACAACTCGCTGCTTATCCTGACAAATGGAGCCATGTCGATGCCCAGACAGCTCCTGCCGATGATTTCAACGGGGTCCCCGAAAAATCCGTCGATTTAGTACTGGTCAATAGTGTTGCACAATACTTCCCAGACGCAAATTACTTTTTAAAAGTCATTGAAAACGCAGCCGAAGTGGTTAAACCTGGTGGCTGCATTTTCATTGGTGATATGCAGGGAAAAAACTCGCTTGAAATGTGCCATGCGATCGATCAGTTCAAACGTTCATCCGATCATACTCCCCTATCTCGTTTCCAGAAGGTGGTAAAAAACCGGGTCCGGATAGAAGAAGAACTCGTTGCTGATCCCGGTTTCTTTTATCTTCTGCCGAAATTAATGCCGGCGATTACTGCCGTAGATATTCAATTGCGGAAAGGACTACTACTGAACGAAACCACCAACTATCACTATGATATATGGCTTTATGTCAATTCAGCGCATAAAATCATCTCGCCGGATGTCGATTTAGGTTGGGATAAGGTAGGATCTGAAGACGGAATACATCAGCTACTTTCGGCCTCTTCCGGTAAAGCCATATCCATCACGGGCATACCCAATAAAAGGACGGCTAAAGACTTCTGTCTGTCGACGATTTTACAGAGTCCCGAAGCCAGCCAAAAGACAGTTGGGGATATCAGACCTCAAGTCGACGCAGAATCAGCGGGTTTCTTACCCGACATCTGTTGGGCAATAGGCGAAAAGCACGGTTACGATACGCGCATCCGCTGGAGTACGGATGGCACAGATGGTCGTTTTGATGCCATATTCCTGCCGCCGACCATAAAAAACGCGGTTCCGGCAATGCCGTCGCAGTTAGGTACGTTGGTTACTAAAAAAGCGGTTGACTTCATCAGGCAACCTCTGGTCAATGAGGCGACGAAGGTACCGATTGAGCTTACTAAATTTTGGAAAAGCGAATTACGCAAGGTCCTCCCAGATTACATGGTTCCGGCACATTACGTTGCTCTCCAGCAATTTCCATTAACCCCCAATAAAAAGGTTGATCGAAAGGCATTGCCAGCGTTTGATTGGCAACTACAGAAACAGGGAGAGAAGTCTCCGAAATCGGATTTAGAAAATCTTGTTGCTTCCATCTGGGAAGAATGTCTTGGCATCACCGATATCGGTTTGAATGATAATTTCTTTGACATCGGCGGCCATTCATTGATTGCGGTGAAGATGATCACCATGCTGGAAAAGAAAGCAGGTTTCCGACTTCCAATAAGCAGCCTATTTAAAGCACCCACTATTGCTGAACTGGCTAAACGTATCGAACAAACCAAGGAAAACCACGAAGAAGACTGGAAAAGCCTGGTTATGATTAGGCGTGGTGGGAAAAAGCCGCCGCTTTACGTTATCCACGGTATCGGACTGAATGTATTGTTTTTTCAGCAAGCATTGAAACACCTCGATTCCGATCAACCGGTTTTTGCGCTACAAGCGAAGGGGCTAGACGGTGTACCCCGTCCGAGCCAGACACTGGAGGAAATTGCCGCTGATTATAATCGAGAAATTTTGCAACACAATCCTGATGGTCCCTATGCATTATCAGGCTACTCATATGGTGGTATCGTTGCCATCGAAATGGCCAAGCAATTGAAAGGTATGGGGAAAGAAGTGCTCTTCGTGGGGCTATTTGACACCTATACCAATAAAGCTGCAGCACAGTTGCTTGAAGAAAATCGTTGGAAAATCTTCCAATATAAAATAAAAAAGGTACTATCGATCCCTGTCTTATTCGCGAAAAATCCCCGTTTATACACGAGAGATAAATACCTCTATGCAAGAGGTGAATGGTATAAGTTATTTAAAAGAGCCTTCCCCAACAAGCAATTATTCAACGATCCCCCGCAACACGCAGCGTTGCTGCAAAAGCAATATTTAGCTGCAATAAAAGCGTACGCATTATCTCCTTACGAAGGATCAATTACATTGTTTAAGTCGGCTGTAAAAACGTTGTATATCCCCTATTTCGAGACGAACGGTTGGGAGCCCTACGTTCTGGGTGACATCCGAATCATCGAAATACCGGGCAATCACTCGCAGTTGTTCCGTGAGCCTGTAGTCAGCGTATTAAGCAAAAAACTCCAAGAACAACTCAATGAATTGTCCGAAATCTATCAATCAGAAAGCCATGGCAGCTAATAAACCGCTGGGATTAACAGTTGATGAAGAATAGCAATAGGAAATTCGCAGCGAATTATTGGATACGTTCCGGTACTGTCAGTATATTACAGCAGGTCTGTAATTTCATCGTTGGATTCGCTGGATTCTTTTTCCTAGTGAGGTTAACCTCAAAGGATGATTACGGTACGTGGATTCTTTTTCTTTCTACTATATCACTCAGCGAAATCACCCGGAATGAGCTCATTCAAAATGCCCTTATAAAGTACGTCTCCGTGTCGGAAGACAACGATCGTGGAAAAATCATCGCCACGTCGTTTGCCATCAATATGGTTGTAACCACCATACTTGCTCTTATATTAGCGGGTATTGCGCCACTACTAGGTCATATCTGGGATGCTCCGGCAATCAGCAATATGTTATGGCTCTATCTCATCTCCTTTTTTATTGTCGGGATACAGATGCAGTGCAATGCCATCGAACAAGCATACCTTAACTTCAAAGGTTTATTTCTGTCAAGTTTTTTGAAGCAATTTCTTTTTCTCGTTGCCCTCATCGTCGCCTATTTTTTAAATTATGCGCTAACACTTATCCAGCTCGTTGAACTCAACATCATTTCAGCAGCCGTCGGCACAATCGTTTCATGGCACTATGCACGAAGGCACTTAACATTCAAATGGAAATTCGATTTGGAATGGGCAAAGAAACTGTTGAATTACGGCAAATATACAATGGCTACCTCCCTTCACGCCACCTTTTCTAACGTGATGGACCAAATGATGCTGGGCGCCCTGTTGGCCCCGGCAGCCGTGAGTTCGTTCAATATTGCTAACCGGATCAGCAACATGGCACACATCCCGACAAACGCCATGGCAACCATTGTATTTCCCCAAGGTGCGATCCGCTTCGAATCGGATGGAAGAGATGCCATGAAACTGCTGTACGAGAAATCCGTAGGATCCATTTTAGCCATCCTCACACCCGTTGTGTTGATCCTGTATCTATTTGCTGAACCAATTATCCACATTATCGTAGGCGAACAGTATCTGGACGCCATTCCCTTATTGCGTGTAACCTTGCTTTATTGTCTCCTCATCCCGTATAGCAGACAAACAGGAACTATTCTAGAATCAACCGGCAACACGAAGTTAAACTTCCTGTTGGTTCTATTCACGGGTGCGTTCAATATTGTCTTAAATATCTTCCTCATTCAGAAATTTGGCGTGATTGGAGCAGTATATGGTGCACTCACGGCACGAATATCCTTTTTTCTGGTCGCACGACATTACCTGAAAAGTCTTTTCGGGATAAACCTTTGGGCACCTTGGAAATATGCTGTCCAATTTTATCCGGATATCTATCGTAAACTATTCCATAAAGTGTCCTGACTTTGGTAGATACCCTCATTTTGTAAAAAAAATAAAATTAAACTTTAAAATTTTAAATGGTTTATTTTTATTTGTAGTAATTTTACTACAAAATGATCTATCTTACCTTTGAACGGCAAACATTTTATTATGGTTTTACTATGTAAATCATTGACATTCATTTTATTATTTATATGGATATCACTTTCTTCATGCGAAAAAAATGTTATCGCTGTAGAAAATGCAAAAACCGAAACTACTCCGGATACTGAAAACGAGGAGGCTGATCAGGAGGAGACCGCCGAACCAGCGGAATCCGAATCAAAAAAAATTATACTTTCCGGCGATGCCGAGGGGAAGCTCGTCATTGATGGCAACAGCAAGAAATATGACTGCCAAACTGCTATAGTTGTTCAAGGAGGGGCCTACACGAGCATCCAAATCAAAAACCTGAAAGGTCAAGAAGGTTGTCCGATCCGGATTACCAATGATGGATTGGTAGAGATGATCGGTTTCCGTAAACATATGCAGATTTCCGACGTTTCGCATGTTTCCATCAGTGGTGACGGCGACGTTGGGATCAAAAGAGGTTTTTTGTTCAGGGACAACGAATATCGGGCGATTACGCTTGATGGGGCCATTAACAATCTCCGCGTCACGCATATCGAATTTAAAAACATTGGGAATTATGTGATTTCTTATAATAGCGACAAAATCTACGATGGAAGTCCGGATTCTTATGCAAGTAACCTCACTTTTTCTTACTTAACAGCCAATAACACGGGGGCGTTAATCAATTTTGGTGGTGGGATAAACGGTTCTGCTATTCAGGGTCTCATCAAAAATCTAGAGGTTTCATATGTTACATTTACCAATTCCCCTACGGTTAGAAATGCTGTTTATGTTGGTATAGCCATGGATTATCATATCCACCATAATGAATTCCGGGATGTTAATATGCGCGAAGACAACCACAATGCCATGTTCTTTTTACGCGGAAATGGCCGCTTCTATGACAATTATGTCAATGGTCATCAGGGCAACGCGCTTCGTGCGTGGGGCGTAAGCATTGGTACCACACCAAAGGAAATCCTGGTATACAATAACATCGTTGTGAATTCCAGAAAGTACTCTGCCTTTGAAGTCCAATCGTTCGAAAACGATATGGTTTCCGGCAAAACGACATTCATAAATGCCAAGATTTTTCATAACACCTGTGGTAATCTGAATTTATCGCGAGATTGGTATGGTGTTGTTGTGGATGCCTACCGACTTTTCGGTGGTTCCTGTCAGGTATTCAATAACCTAGCGTTTAATCTGCCTTCCCCCCATCCGACGAGCAATTTCGTTAGTTACATGTCGATCGAGAAAGATATGTTGACTGCATGGAACAACCTTTATTTCAAGACATCAAAAGCGGCTGGAATCGTAGATGAACAGGAGTTTAAACTTGACGGGGCATCACCAGCCAAAGGACATGGAAAAAAAACAGCACTTGTAACACGTGATTTCTATAATAAATCCCGCAACAACGACGCGCCGTCAGTTGGTGCTGTTGAATAACATCAATTCGGTTTGTAGTGCTTGTACTACAAATTGGGATTTCCCGCCCTGTTCTTGTCGTGAGTAGCTTTGACAATAGCTACTTTTGAGCGAAATAGCATTTATAATTATGTTTCGCACACCAGGTTGGGTTAAGCAGCATCATCATAACTTCCGCGCATTCACAGAGATTCCGGAGTCCAAATTTGAGGAGGTCAATCAGCGGCTTGCAAAATTTAAAACAGCTAAACCTGTTGTATCAATTGTCATTCCCGCATGGAATGAAGAAGTAAATGTATTTAACTGCATTTCCAGCCTGTCAGCCCTTGAAAGTTCAATCCCCTACGAGATCGTCGTTGTCAACAACAATTCGACCGACAATACACAGCGAACTATTGACAAACTCGAAGTGGTAAAATTGTTTCAGCCCATTCAGGGTTGTGGACCGACGAGACAACTGGGACAGGAGCATGCACAGGGTATGTATGTTTTGCTTGCGGATGCCGATTGCCTCTATCCTCCCCTTTGGATAGACAAGATGATAGGAGTACTAAAACAGCAGGGGGTAGTCTGTGTGTATGGAAGGTATTCGTTCATCCCCGAAAAGGGATACCCGAGATGGAAACTGGTTATCCATGAGCGGTTGAAAGATATGATCGCTGAATTCAGGCATCTGAAGAGGCCTTACCTGAACGCTTATGGAATGAGCATGGGATACCTGAGAGAATTAGGGCTTAAAGTCGGGTTTGTCGGTCATAATATCCGGGGTGAAGACGGCCGGCTATGTTTTGATCTAATGTCTTTTGGCAAGATTAAGCAGGTAAGAGCATCCAACGCCAGGGTCTGGACTGCTCCCCGCACCTTACAGCACGAAGGCGGACTATTACGCGTATTGGTAAACCGTGTTAAAAAGGAGGTAAAACGCTTTACTTCGCTTTTTTCACCACTTGCTCCACACGATACGAAAACGTCTAAGAATTGAGGTAACCTGATGAAAATGACAAAAACAAAAAACATCACCCTCGTTACGGTATGTAACAACCACTTTGCCGTGATGCTGGCCGCATTACTGAAGTCTATCGTGGAGAACCAGCACGGAACCGACTTTATTTCCATATACATAGTCGATGACGGCATTTCGAGGAAAAACAGACGATTACTCGAATCCATTATTCAGGCGCCCAATTTCGATGTGATTTGGATACCGATAAAAAAAGCGGTTCCCAAGCATATAAGGCTTCCCTTAGACAACTCTACATTTCCGTTATGCGTATATGCCCGTATTTGCATCCCCTATTTTCTTCCGCCAGGTATCGGAAAGGCTATCTATTTAGATGCGGATACACTAGTGGAATGTGACATATCCAAGTTGTGGAACGTGGATATCACCGGATACGGTTTAGCTGCAGTAATGGATAAAGCGAAAACAGTCAGTGCAAGATGGGCAGGTATCAAAAACTATAAAGCGCTAGGAATACCGGCCGATTCCTTATATTTCAATACGGGGGTTTTAGTAATGGATATAAAAAAATGGCGGGAAGATGACATTCCAAAAAAGGTTTTTCGTTTTATCGAAGAAAATATCCAATACGCAACATTCCCTGATCAATATGGTTTGAATGTGTATTTTGCCAATCAATGGTCGGTATTGCCTGCCCATTGGAATAGCTACGCCCAGGACGATACACCTAACCCGCATATTATCCATTTTACCGGCATGAAGCCTATTTACAAAGGCTATCAATTCAATGAACACTACAGGTCACGTTTCTATGGATACCTGTCGACAACCCCTTTCAGGAAATTCAAACCCAAAAGTACCTACCATCGCCTGTTATTAAAAGTACTACATATCTTAGAAAAAAAATGGTCAGCGCTTATCTTATGGTTCCGGATATTGGCCGTTGCTTTTGGCACCACATTTAAATCAGCTACGAACCCTTGATTGTCTTATATAACTGCGATGATTTCACAAACAAAAATAACATTGGCCTCAATTGTTGACAATCATTTAGCTATCATGCAGGGTGCCTTACTTCAATCTATCCAAGACCATTATCAAGCAGCTGAAAAGATCGATTACTATTTGATTACCGACAACCTATCTGAGATAAACAGGAATAGGTTATGCCATCGAATCGACAAGATTAATCTGATATGGATTGACATAAACGATGCAATGCCCCATAACATCGAGTTGCCCGTGGATCGATCGTCCTTTCCTATGAATATCTATGCTCGGTTGTTTATTCCCCATTTAGTGGCAGATGATGTTGAAAAGGTAATCTACCTAGATGTCGACATGATCGTTCTGGAAGATATTTCCAAACTATGGGAGATCGACTTGGATAGCCACCCCGTGGGGGGTGTGCTTGACCGCAGTAAAACTGTAAGTAACGAATGGGCAGGAATACGCAATTATAAAGAATTGGGATTGGCTGAAAATACCGGATACTTCAATACGGGCATGTTTGTAATCAATAACCGCCGCTGGAAGCAGGAAAATTATGCCATGCGCATTATCAACTGCCTGTCGGAAAACATCAAATTCAGTTCGTTCCCGATCAACTACGGAATGAACGTTATTTTTGCCAACCAATGGTTGTCACTGGACTCGAGATGGAATGCCTACGCCATGGAGGAGATAGAAAAGCCCTTTATTATCCATTTTGCTGGCAGAAAGCCCATTTTTAAAACCTATAACTATAACCAACACTATAAGCATATCTTCTATACGTACGTTGAGAAATCAGCTTGGAATGGATTTAAGCCGATTGGTGAGAAAAATAGGCTTTTTAAGAAATTATACAATAAAATCGAAAAAAGGATACAACGTATTTTTTAATTGAAGCGAACTATGCATTTTGATAACGTTTCTTTATTGATAACTCACTACAATAGAAGTCAATCATTAAATCGGCTATTACAATCTTTTAAGGAACTTGGACTTACATTTTCCGAAATCGTGGTTTCGGATGATTGCAGTCGCGCCGAACACCTGATTGCCATTCAAAAACTAACGGATTATTATTCGTTCAGGCTGGTGGTTTCCTCTGTAAATAAGGGGTTAGGCCACAACATCAACAAAGGCCAAGCAGTTATTACTACGCCCTACACGTTGTATATACAGGAAGATTTCATTCCCACCGCGGCGTTTCCGGAGCGTCTAAGCCAGGCGTTTGGAATGATGGAAAACGATCCATCGATAGACCTGATGCGTTTCTATGCTTATATTCCATACCCTTACCTGAAACCTGAAAACGAGTTCGGCTTTTCGGAAATGCACCTCCCTTTTCTCGGCTATCGGTATAAGAAGATCTACCAATACTCCGATCACCCGCACCTTAGAAAGAGCGTTTTTGCTGAGAAATTCGGAAAATACCCAGAGGGTATCAGCGGAGATAAAACCGAATACCAGATGTGTTTATCGTTTCTCCAAAACAAAGGAAAAGGTTTTTTTTATAATGATTTCAAAGGCCTTTTTGTTCAAGCTAACTCGGCAGACGAGCCCAGCACGATGACGAGAAGCGACTGGAGAAACAGTTCAAATTGGTTGATAAAAGCTACTCGTAACATTTACCGCCAACTCAAATACAATTACGAAATATATTTAGGCTAAGCATCGGCCACCACCGACATCAAAGTCGGCCGGCCCGCAGTTCACCGACCGCATAATCACACGCCCTGGCAGTCAACGCCATATACGTCAAAGAAGGGTTTTGGCAGGCCGAAGAAGTCATGCAGCTTCCGTCGGTGACAAATACGTTCGGCACAGCATGTACCTGATTGTGTTTGTTTAGCACGGAAGTAGTGGGATCGATTCCCATTCGTGCGGTTCCCATCTCATGTACCGTACTGCCACCCGGCTTTTCGTAGTTGAAACTATCTACATCACGGAATCCCGCCCGTTCAAGCATCTCCGCGCAACTATTTCGGATATCCGCTTGCATCGCGTGTTCATTTTCACCAAAGGCAAAATCGATTACGATCTGGGGCATCCCCCATTTATCAGGTTGGCTTTCATCCAATGTGATACGGTTATCCGGATTAGGCAAGCATTCTCCCCAACCGCCCAGCCAAACTCGCCAATTTCCAGGAGTCAACAATCGTTCTTTAAAATTCGTTCCAAATCCAGCTTCTCCTTTTCGCTCCTGCCACCCTTCACGCATACCCATACCCTGCACCTGATATCCCCGTACAAAGCCGATGGACGGGTTGCCTTCGAGGTTACGGTATCGCGGTATGAGGAAACCACAGGGCCTGCGCCCCTTGTAAAACCGGTCTTTAAATCCGTCGTGTGTACCCTGTGCCCCGGCAGAAGAATGATGATCCATCAGGTTCCGGCCAAGTTGGTTACTATCGTTTCCAAGGCCGTTGGGAAAGCGCGTTGATTTTGAGGTGAGAAGCAACGCTGTCGTGTTAATGGTGGATGCGTTTACAAAAACAATCCGCGAGAAAAATTCAAATTCCTCCAACGTAAGCGCATCCACGATCCGGACACCGGTTACCCGCTGGCTGTCCTCATCGTAAATAAGTTCCTTAACCACGGAGAATGGACGCAGCGACAGGTTGCCCGTTGCGAACGCCGCCGGAATCGTCGCACTATTACTGCTGAAGTAGCCACCATAGGGACAGCCACGGGCACACAGGTTTCTGTATTGGCAGGGGCCCCTCCCTTTCCAGCCTCTAGTGAGGTTGGCTACACGCGCAGCGGTAAGTACCCGATCCATTTTTCGGATTTCACTTGCCAGATGTTGTTCGACGCAGTTCAGGTCCATGGGCGGAAGGAAAACACCATCAGGCAATTGTGGTAGCTGTTCTGCTTTTCCGCTGATGCCCACAAACGACTCGACATAGTCATACCACGGTTTTAAATCCGCATACCGAATAGGCCAATCGACGCCATGCCCGTCTATACGGTTGGCTTCAAAGTCTAAGTCACTTAACCGATAACATTGCCTGCCCCAAATCAGCGACCGTCCTCCCACCTGATAGCCGCGGAACCAACTGAATGGCTTTACCTGACGGTACGGATGTTCATCGTCTTGCACGTAAAAATGTTGCGTACTTTCGTCAAATCCCTGGCTTTGGATAGGGCTTTTTTTAATGTTTTCTATGGTATTGTTCAGGCGGAAGCTGAAATCCCAGGGATTCAGCATAGCCGTCGGGTAATCGACCGGATGCCGAACATCTCGACCCCGTTCAAGTATCAGTGTCTTCAACCCCCTTTCACACAACTCCTTCGCCGCCCAACCACCACTGATACCCGATCCGATCACAATGGCGTCATAGGTCCATTTTTTAGCTGAGGACAGAGGTATCACGACGTTCTTTGTTATATTTAATGAGTACTTGTGGCGATTTCTTTTGCGAAAATGGAATTTTCCCCTGTTGATCAGCATATCCTACGCCGATCAGCAAAATCGGGCGTTCATCATGATCTAGCTCAATCGCTTTTTCCATTTCACATTCAAATTCTTCGATATCGGGCCAATTGATTGGCACAGAACTCAGGCCTAGCGTTTCCAAAGCTAACATAAAAGACATGGCCGCGAGTCCGCCATCGATGTAGATTACATGTCGATCCCGTTCACTGAGGTATGCACTTAGCTTTCCAACAAGCACCACAAAAACGGGAATCTGCTTGTAAAATGGTCGGATTCCCATGGGGATTTCTCCTACTTCATTCTTAATGGTTTCCTGATCGTAGATCCGAAATTCAAAAGGTTGACGATTGCAAGCACTTGGAGAAAGGGTGGCTATTGCTACGGCTTTCTCAATCAATGACCGCTCCACAGCTTGTTTTTGATACCAGCGAACAGAACGCCGTCGCACCGCCAATCCAAAAAGAGCATCATACGTCACTTCGCTGGGTTTAACGTCACCCCTAAAATAAGGAATACGTTGTAGTTCATTACTATCAGGATATTCGCATGTGCTGACATTTGCTGACTCGAATAATATACGTGCAGCTTCAATCGTCGGATGCGATGCCACCACCGCAAAATAATTGCCGAGCACCTGTTCTGTCCAAAGCAGCAAATCATTGTCGGCGATCATCGCCCCAGATTCCATATCTTCTTTAATCGTCTTGTAATTTTTAACCGTGTGGAGAATATAGTCAAGTGCGAAGAGATTTCTTGTTTCTTTCATAATCAATCCCTTCTCAAGTCGATGCACTTGTCGTCTGAGATGGAATGCATTTGGCCGATTCTCTTTTAACGCTTTTAAATGCATGTACTTGCCCTGAAGAACCTTCTGGTGCTCTCTAGAAAATTCATCCGAAAAACAAAAGTAATAGAGATTGCTCAGAAACCTCGATTTCCGACACACTGGTATTAGATAGTTGTTTTTGATGTGTTCTTTTATCAAATACAATCGATGCCTGATTCCCATAAGCTTTACTAATTAAGTTCTATTCTCTGATTTACCGAAGATATAATCGCTACAACCCGGTCGGTAATGGCATGCCAGCTATGTGACTTTGCCATTGAAATCCGCCTTTTTACATCCTCTTCACGATCTCCATCACGCAACGCCTGCTCAATCTTTTCAAGGAACCCTTGCTGATCCGTTGCCAAATATGTGACCGGACTGAAAACTTCCCGCATTACATTTGTTTCAGTTGCAACCACGGGACGTCCCATTGCCAAATACTCATCGATTTTCAACGGATAATTGTCATTCGTAATCTCATTGATTTGTTGAGGATTAATACATACGTCAAAATTTTGCACATATGCCGGAGTCAATCCTGTATCTTTCTGGCCTAGGAAATGAATATTAGTCAGTTGGTGAAGCCCACTGTTCTGAAATACTTCGTCTTCCCCTCCTACCAAAACAAAATTCCATTCCGGCCTTGATTTGGCCAAAAATTCCAACAGTGGAATATCCAAGCGGATTTCCAATAATGCGCCAACGTACCCTATCACAGGCTTGTCAGTTAACTGCTGGAGATCTTCCGGAATTGTATGCTGTTTCTGATGATTGAATCGTTCAACATCGCAACCATTTCCAATGTAATGCGATTCAGGATTATACCTGAGTGCCCGATTTCGAAAACCGTGTGAATTACATAGGACGATATCCGATTTTTTTATCAAGTCAGGCTCTAGCTTGCTGCCATGTCTCCTCCAGTAGTCCATCCCCACGATATAGTCTCTATCAAGATATATATATTGCAATGGAGCCAATAGTTCTTTCAAATAGAAACTTCTGAAAATATCCTTGTCATTGACGATGATATAGTCTTCGAAACCAATTTCAGAAGCGGCAATTGCTATTTCCTCAGCTAGGCGGGTATTATTAACTTTGTTCAATAGCGAGAAAACCGGCGTGTTTGGAATCCAGTTGATGGATTCAATGATCTTCCGGGGATAAAGCACCCAAAGATTATCCCCGGCTTTTTCCAGCGTGCTGGCTTCTTGGCGTATTCGGATGATATGGTTATTGACGAATCTGTCCGAGCTTCCAAACCAGTAGGTACGTCGATCTATCGGGGCATTGACATACAAGACATTATGCTGTTTTGCCAATTCCTTCGCGATACTGGTGGCAGTAGACTCCCTGTCCGTAAAAATGCGTTGCAGGCTGACGAATATGAAATTAAGTTTTCTATTGTCTATAGTACGCATAAGGTATCAATCAAGCAGGTCACTAAACATATTGTCAACGCGTTCTTTAAGGCTTGGGAGTTGTCCGTTGATCTTTTTAACGACCTCATCCCGATTTTCCAGAAGCTGTTGGAATTTAAAGATAACTGACGTTTCATCGATCGCATCAGATTCCAGCACGTAATCTTCCAATCCGAAAAGCTCGAAAAGTTCCCGGTATTTATGCGACCAGCTGATCGCCATTACAGGCTTCTGCTCCAAAAAGCCGAATATCAAGGCATGGAACCGTGAACTTACCAATAGATCAACTTGCCGAATATGGTCTCTGATTGTTTCGGCAGAGGCATAAGGATCGAGTAGTTTGCAACGCTGGGGCTTTCCTAATAACTCATAAATTTGACGGCACAGCATTCGATCGTCAGTGTGAGCAACTCCGTCGGGAAACAATTCATTCGGAATCAATACAATTTCAGCCCCTAGCGTATCCATACAATGACGGCAAAGGGCAAGCAATGTGCGCATATAGGGACTATCTGTTCCCTCACCGCTCAGCTTTTCATATACGCGAAGGTTTGGGGATATTCCAATCTGGAATCGCTGACCTGAACTCCTGTTAGATGCGGTGGTTGGCGCACTGCTGATTCCCTCTTCATCGGCCAGCGAGAACACGATATCTGGCAGTAAAGGGATACTTTCAGGATCTCTCTGAAGCAATGTTGATAAATGCGAACGAGAAACGCGGTCGCGCGCGAAGAAACCGTCGGCCAATGTCAACATTTTCCGTGCTGATTGGGCTACATTCGGCACGTTAAATGGTCCCCATGCTTGGGGCATAAAAAAGCATTTTACCTGGTTCCGTTTGCCCATCTGCATTAATCGAATGGTCTCGTCTATGATTGGCTGCCCCCAAGAGTCGGCATAAGCAAATCCACTGATATCGATAATAGCATCCAATCTGTACATGATTTTTTCAATCGCTTGAAAAGGAAAAGGGAAATACCACGGTCGGGACTTTCCTGTAAAGAGTTTGTAAAGTTTCCCTTTAACACGATATAACAATCCGTTAATCTTGCGCTGCGACGCGCTCTCGACATTAAATAGCGGGATAAATCCATACGATTCAGCCAACCCACGCTCATACGCCCGACACACTAGGTAGCACGTTAGCTGCTCGTGATTTCGCTGCAACTGCTGTTTAACCACCTTCAGCATCGCCTCAGCCCCTTTGTTCGTAAAATTAGCTCCTATAATTAAGACATTTATATCTTTTTTCATCTCACCTTCCTATTTTCCCATAAATTGTTTGATTTCCATGATTTGCTTCAATTTACTACGTGAATATGGAGTAAAACTCCACGGCAGCAAATAGCAAACACCTCCAACCAGTACGCCTGCAACCAGTAAGGCCAATGGATGTAGACCGGCAAATGATTGTTTGAGCACAAAGCAGGCTATACCACCTAGCAACGATAAAATAAATGGCAATGCTATTTCCCGAAAGAAAAGCAAAACCGAAATCGGTGTATCCTTAAAACAATAAAATAACGAGGGTACCAAAATCACATAGTTAACAATTGCATAAGCGACAACCATCCCATCCACTCCCCAGTTCATTCCGATCAGAAAGGCTCCGATGGTGGTAACTGCATTTACGATACCCCAAACAAAATATCTTTTGGTATGTCCCATCGTAATCATCACCACTCCTTTTGTTCCGGCAACAGGTTGTATCAGCGATGTGATGGCAAGTAATTGAAAAATTCGTGAAGCCTCCAACCATTGCTCCCCTAATATGATCAGTACGACTTCTCTCGAGAAAACAACAAGAAATACAACCAAAGGCATCGAAAAGAAAGCTAGGATAAAGTTATAACGTGCATAAAATTCCCGGTATCTGGCATGCTGGCTTTTCAAGGAACTCAAAGCTGGCAGTGCAACTGCGTTCAAGGGATCCCGAAGCTGTGTAATGGGCAACATGAGTAGTTGATACGACTTACTATAGAGTCCTAATATCGCGGAACCGAAGTATCGACCGATAAGTATATTATCCGCATTTCTCGAAAAATAATTGACAATATCAAAACCCGTGACTCCCGCCCCAAACCTCATAATACTTTTAACACGTTCAAATTGAAAATAAAAACCTGGGCGCCAATCACAAAGCAACCAAAGCAGGATGGTATATGAGATGGAGTATGCCGCAGAAATCCCTATCAACGCCCAATAATCGAATTTCAACCACGCCATTACGATACCCGTAACAATGCTGACAGCAGTGGCCAATAGGTGTATGGCCGAAAGTCGCTTAAAACGCATCTGCCTTTTCATCAAAGCCCCGTGTTGCAGGACAGATCCCGTTAGGAAGACGGTACCGGCCAATGCCAGCGTAATGTTTAGAAGACGGGGTTCGTGATAAAAGGAAACCAGCAGCGGCCCGGTAGCCACAATAAAAAGTGATATGACCAACGATATCCCTAAATTGAGCCAAAACAAGGTGCTAATCTGCTTCTGACTAATCACATTTCGCTGAATGACGGCCGAGGTAAATCCAAGGTCTTTGAAAATTAAAACAAACCCGGTAAATGCCGTAACCATAGCAACCAAGCCAAAGCTTTCCGGTGCTATCAGCCGAGCCATTATTGAGGTAGACAGCATATTCATAGCAAAAGATAGGGTCTGTGAAAGCATTGTGTTTATCCCCCCTTTAACCGACCTCCGTTTAATATCGCCGGTCAAATGGCGGGTATTAAACCATTTGGCATATTTTGCTTTTTCACGTAGCGTCATTGTATTTTTCATCGATACCTATCCTTTCCAACCCATCATGCCAATGCCCAAGAACGTTGTTTTTCCTTTATGGCTACACAGGCATCATACCGAGCAGGAATCGGATCATATTCAAGCGCCTGAGTTGCCCCCAGCATTGATCTGCAATAAGAAATCACACAAAGTTCCTTTACCAACGAAATAAATGGTTTACCCAATAGTCGGTTCCTGACTTTTACAACAAACTTACCACCGAAAGTTGCAACGGATTCGAAATGATTTAACGTCTGTAACCTCCTAGGTCCATCGCAGGCTACGAAAACACGACCAAATTTGCGCGTACAGTATTCATCCAATTCAACCAATCCTTGTAAAAAAACAGCTTGATCCCATTCCCCTAAACAATTCGTTACCTGCTGGAATACGTCATCCGCTACACCTGCCGACTTTGCCCCCGGTGTGTCGGTTTCCGGAATAATTGTTTCTGCGAGTTCTTCCATGCATTCGCGGAACATCGGCAACTTTGTCATGTCAGCCTTCCGATGCTGCACGCGCTTGAAAAATTTGAAGAAAAGCAGGCAACTGGTACCCAATACCAGTACTAACAGGGCGATTAGTACTTCCCTCCGTTTGAACAATCTTCTCTTATCAGCCCACATCTTCCATTTGTCTTTGTTGATAATGCTGGGTAGCTATCGAAATCTTATTGGCTCTGCGAGCCCGAACTAACGATGCCAATTGGTAATATATAAATAGCGGGATGCCAACTAATGCCCGGTAAATCTTGCGGTCGGCACGCGATGCGAAGAGCGCGATGAAAAAGCCAACAACAAAGGTTGCCAGCGCCAACAACCAACCCATGGTGTACACCGGATTAATGAATAGACAGATAACCATAAAGATCATCGACATCAACAGAAATAGAAATAAAGGTGGTCGCAATAAAGTCAGACCAAAAACAAGTTGATTCCAACTAAACCTCCTAATACCCATCCCTACTAACTGAAAACCGAAAGAGAAATACTTAAACCATGTATTTATCCAGCGAGCTCGTTGATTGACCAATTGGTTGGAATGGGACGTTTTTTCATCGTATACGACTGCTGTTTCTGCATAAGCGATACGTTTGTCCCGCTTGACGATTTCATACTGTAATACTTTGTCAAAACCAGCACCAACGATATCTAACTGTTCCAAACACAACCTGTATAGGTCGACTGTGAATGCCATACCCGAGCCCGCCAATGTGGCGGACGACCCAACGTTAAATAAGAGTTTCCCGTCATAGAAATGATAGTAAATATCACGGGCTGCATCCAAGCTTGCATAGAGACCGTCTAGATTTTTTGCCTTCCGTACACCTTGCACGGCTTCAAAGCCCTTTTCGAAGTAACGATCTAATTCGTTCAGGTATTCTGGGTCTACCAAATTGTCACTATCAATAATTGTCAACCGGTTATGCGCCCGTCTGAAATGCTTTATGGCAAAAAAATGCGATCGAGTGTTACTAGCTAATATGGTTTCGGGGCGCAGCAGGATAACACGCTCATCCCCAAAACTCAAATCGGAGATATCACAATTATCGGCCACAACATAGATGAGATACCGCTTGTGACGAATTTTCAGAATGGATGAGACCACAGCCGGTAGCATATGGGTCTGTTCATAGGCCGTCACGATAATTGCGTAATCTCCCTCACTGGCCTTAGATTTCGGACGCGACTTTTTAAAAACCAGCAAGTAACCGATAAATAACAAAATGGGACTTACCAAATTGATTCCGATGATCCACTGAATAATAAGCCAAACCATATAGATCCCTTCGTTCATAACACCTTATTAATTATTAGTTTCAGCGAGCTTAGTATACATGGTCTCAACGGAGTTCCCCCAAGTATGGTTCGCCGCAAACGCTCGGCGCTTAATTTGTAATTCCAATGTATCCTCAAGTAAGGCTCTTTCAATCAGATCAACATACTCCTCCTTGTTTTTGGCCAGGTACGTATGGTCCGAAAATAGCTGCATTGCATGTGTAGACAAAGCGACTACAGGTTTCCCCATTGCCAGGTATTCATCGACCTTTCTGGGATAATTTCCGATGGTCAATGGCGTGAGAAACTGCGGATTGATGCATACGTCAAAAAAATGGATGTAATGGGGCAACTCGTACATGGATTTCATCCCGAGGAATACGACATTTTTAAGCGCATGCAATTCGCTCAGTTGAAAATCTTTATCCTGTGGTCCTACAAGCACCATGGTCCAATCGGGTCTGCGCTTAGCAACAAGCACCATTGCTTCGATGTCAAGCCGGCTACTATGGAGTACGCCTACATAACCAACAATGGGTTTGGGTAACGTGGCCAGTTCAACGGGTTTTTCCAGTACTTTAGACAGTTGAAAAAGTGTATTATCGAAACCCTGTCCCACAAAATAAGTGTTTGTATTGTACTGCTTACAATAGTTGGTTAAGTAGATCGAATTAGAGAAACAGACATCGCTTTTCTTAATCATCAATGGCTCCAAACGTGGACCATGTTTATTCCAATAGGGCGCTCCTACGATGAAATCCCGAGAATAGTAGATGGTTCGCTCCGGATTCAAATATTCTTTTAAGTAAAAGCATTTCATGATTTCGTTGTCATTAAACAAGACAAAACCATGGTCAAAACCAAGCGTTGAAAGGTGTTTTTTAATTGCGCCGGCAAATTTCTTGTTGTTTAATCTGTTAACGATATCGAAAACCCACTCATTATCCAGCCAATTAATTGATTCGACAAGGCAATCCGGATAAAGTATCCAAAGGTTATCACTGACTTTGCTTAACCCTGTTTCTTTTCCGGCAATTACCTGGAGGCGATATTTTACATCCCGATCGTGCTTTCTTTTGATTGAAGTACTTCTATCCAGCGGCGAGTTTACATAGAGTACCCGGTTTTTCTTACTGAATTCGACGGCAATGTCCTTGCAATTGCTCCCCAACTCGGAGTCCCAAGGTTGCTGTCCCACAATTAAGATATTTTTACCAATCATTATGTGATGCTACTGAAACAACTATTTATTTGCTTGCGGTTCTCTTACCGCGAAGAAAGCCAATAGCAAATACGATTAACCCCGGAATAACAAATAATTCAAATGGCATGATCCAATGGTTTGTCCCACTTTCGGGCGTTGTATACAACGACCCACGAAATAAAAACAAGGATTGACGACGGTGTTCTATTGATCACCTCATTGCCGTAACTTGCGATGAAAATCCCAATCGCGCCTGAAATCAGCGCGACCAATTTGATGCGGAGCTGAGGGTTATTGATCCGCCAGATGATGCCGCAGCATTTACCCATAATGTACATATGCATACTAAACCACAGCACCAAGCCAATTATCCCGTACATTGCCCACACTTTAACCCAGTAACTATCAGGTTCGACGGATGCCAGGAATGTACCCGGATTATAGATTTTTCCGTTCTGCCCGATGGTACCCAAGCCGCCTCCAAAAGGTTTATCTTTTAAGTAATAAGCAAGCCTCATCTGGGAATTAAGCCGGACCAGAAATGAAGCATCTTCCTCGGGATTCACTGCCGTCCGCAGCCGGCGGATCTGGTAGCTCCCCTGACCAATGTTGGTAAATTTGAGAAACGAAAAGAGTGCTACTGAAGCAACGAGCCCAATAATCAGCAACTTAAAGTTCTTTGTTAGAAATAAACCAATTACTCCACCGGCAAGCACAAAAAAGGCGCCTCTGGTGCCTGAGATCACCATCGCATAAAACAAGAGACACCCAATCCCAAACAGCAACACGCGTTTCCAGAATTTAAAAGGCCCCAAAGCCAAAATCCAAGAAACCAGCGCAATATGACTCATCGAAGCGCCATATTGACCTGCATCCGTATAAAAGGAAAACACCCGAATTACCCCTCGGATAAGATGTGTTTTCTCATTCTCCATCAAAAAAAGCCGTTCACCTGGAAATAAGCCGAAATACAATTGCTTTACCCCATTTAATGCTCCAATAACCGACCACGCAATTATCACGTATAAAAATAAGTTAAGATGCTTCTCACGCTGCATAACAGCGCAGCCTAGCGGTATAACCAATAACATATTCAGTGCTGTCCCACGGATTTCATTATACCATCCTTCCACGCTGGCTCCTGAGGGATTAGCGACCTGTAATACACTGATGATGAACCAAAGAATCACCAGCTTTACCATATCATTGTTGGCATCTGCCCAGTTTGCTTTATGCTTGTTGAACAGCGCTGCAAGCACGGTCAAAATCAACAGAACTTCAAAACCAATACCTAACGGAAAATTGATTGCCAATTCCCTACCGATTATTGGAAGAATGAAGCAAAAGACCACCGTCGCCATCAAACCTGCGATCGGATAGCTGACAAGCAGTATCAAACAGACCGATAACAGAGCCGACAATCCCAGTGCCATCGGAAAAACGATGCCTATTGTGACGGTATAATATCCAGTCAGTAAGGCAAGCCCCACCAAAACGAGGACGACTACCTTTTTTGCTTTGGTAAAGCTTGGGATATCAAACGAGAAGTGTTTCACTTCACTTGAATTTTGTTGCAAACGAGTATAATAATAGATATTTACTGTCGGTCAGGCACTTAATCTAAATTTATTAAGTACCCAACCTAAAAATCCTTTGTGTTCACCGAGATATTTAATCAAATGTTTCTCGCTGTTTGAGACCTCCCGGCCAGACTCAAAGACTGCGATACTCACGTCCGAGAACATCAACCATTCCTTCACCTGATTGAGGTTCTGACAACTGTCGGTATCGATAATAATGACGTCAAATTCTTGCCTGAGCAGGCCAAACCCTGACATCAGGTTTTCCATATCCTGTAATTCCATCAATGAGTTCTGATGCGGATTTCTCGTCAATGTGGTGATTAGATCTTCAATTTGTATCTCGCGCTTCACCAAGAATTGCTCAAAGTCCTGCGCATCCGGGGTGGTATCTTTTTGATTACCAAAAAAATCATAGGCCTTTTCGCCAATCAGTAGAACCTTCTTACCTGTTACGGCAAAAGCATATGCCAAGCTCACGGCCAAAAACGATTTGCCGACACCCGGAGAAAGACTGGTTATGCCCAATACCCTCGCCTTATTGATCGTAAATTCTTGATTTAAATCGAATCTTAGCGACCGCAGTAGATCTTTATACATTACCGCATCAACATGGGTATTGTTATCCCAAACACCCCGTATTCCGCCGTAAGATTCGTGCAAGGAATTCAATACGCCAACGACTTTCCCCCCTGTCAATGCCGCCAACTGTTCTTTGGTTACCACCCTGCTATCCAACATGAACAACAAAGAAAATGCAGATGCGGATAACAAGAGCGTAGCGAAGCCGGAAAGCCCTATATACAGGAATCGCTTGGAAGCAATTTGAATACCGGGTAGCCCTATTTCAACCATGCTTAACCGCAAACCCACATTCGAAGCAAAGCCAGCCTGGTTGGCCCGATTGAGGATTTCCATATACTCCTGCGTGGCAATATCCGCTTCGCGTTGGACCGTCTGTAAACCGGCATCCATTGGTACCATAGCATTGTGGCGACCTTTGGCCCTTGACAGTTCTCTTTCGATGGATGTAATGCTATTCTTCGCCAGAGACAATGCCGTTTCAAGTCTGAGCAATTCAGCTTCTAGGCTTCGTCGGTTCGATTGCACTCCACTGTTACCCAATGAACCGGGGACTGAGCTAGCGATTTCATTTCTCTTAAGTTTCAGGGAATCAACCAAGCGTTTATAAACAGGATCAAAATTGTTGTTGATATACTGCCTATTCGCCGCCTGCAGTTGTTGGTCCACCTCCAACAACTCATTATTCGTTCGTGAACCCGTTGGTGTCAGGTAGTCGCGGGTCGGATTGCTGAGTTGAGCCTTGATATCGTTTACCGCGCCCTGTAATGATTGAATTTCGGTCAGCTTGTCTGCACGTTGGCTCTCCAATACGGTAATTTGCTGGTATAACGAAGAAGATTGTGTAGAGGCATCCATGATTCCACTATGTACACGATAATCTTTTAACGACTCATTTTTTTTCTGCATAATCTGCTCCTTTTCTCGCAACAGGGAATCAATCAACGTAACGGATTTATTTTCGTTAACCGAAGTAAAGGTGTGATAATATTGGATAAATTCGGCGGAAAGCGTATTAACAACGAAGGCAGAAAGTTCCGGGTTTTCAGAGACAAATCCCACCGAAATGAAATCACTTTCACCGTACCGTTTTATCGATAGCCCCCCATTCAGATTTTCCTCGTCATACCGCATCCATTGGATCACATCTGCTAATTTATGGCCAGCAACTTCATCGCCGTGAGTGAGGATTACCCGCCCCGAAATAAGCCTGTCTTTCAGGTCGGTTACAATGCGCTGCCGAGTCGCTTCATCCAATTCCTGCAGCTTGTCTGGATAAGGCCTGAATGCGACTTTGGGGTTTTGCAAGTCGTGGATGGCCAAAATGTGTGATACAATTCCCAAAACACGCTTCATGGTCATCATTCCCATGATGTTGGCATAGGTTTGCCTAATCTGCATGTAATTGGACGTTTGACTGCCGTCTATTTTTGCTAAATCGGTAATCCCCGTGGATATTTGCGCCTCCGAGTAATACGAATCTGGCATATCCTTCGTCAAATAGTAAGTAACACCTACGGCTATCAGAGCGAGAATCAAGATAATCCAAGCGTGTTTTAATAGATACTTGAATAAACCACCAAAGTCAATCATGGGTGTCAGTATTTAAATGATCAATAAATTATTTCCTGTAGCTTAGCTCCAATAATTTCCTCCAGCGCATCTTTTGCCCGAAGGAACTCGACCTCGGTTTGTATTAGGCCTGATTTGGAATCAGCTAATGCCGACTTTGCCGTATTATACGTTTCCAGATCAATTTCACCGAGTTCAAATTGCCCTTTCATCTGATTCAGCATCAGTTGGTTATCTTGAGCTGATTGCGTGTTGATCTCGAGTTGGTTGTTGAGCATGATATAGGCATAATATCTAGACTTGACTTCGTTCTCCAAAGTAGCTTCATATTCCCGTCGCTCCAACTCCGAAATCTCTCGTAATTGTTTCGCTTGCTTCACCACCCCCGGTGTCCGCACCAACGTAGACAGACTTAAATTAACCCCCAATTGGAATCCATTGACAAGATACGGGTTGTCTATATTGACCGAAGGACGGTTATTAGGCCTATAAAAATAAGCTGCATGAAACATATCCAAATAAGCAGCCTTAGCGGCGGTTACTCCCGCCTGCGCACTGACTTCTGTTGCCTCAAATATTTTCTTTCTGAGGTTATTCTCCTTTGCCAATTGGATTAATTTTTCTAAATGCTGATAGTTGATTTCGCTTATGATAGATTCTTGAGCACTTGCATGAGCGATGCATATAAATGCAAAAAAAACAGACATCCAATATTTCATGATTTTTATATTAATTTTACTTCGACAAAACAGTATAGTATACGTTTTTCATATTAGCCGAAGCAAAAGTATCTGATATCTGAGTTATCTAGATGGATTTATGGTCACATAATGAGCGATTGTAGCTTATAAACTACAAGTCGGCTGTACTACGTGTTTAACCGGATGGGCATTCGCGGTATGCAGTATTTTTTAAGCAGACAATTAACGAAAAAAAATTTCGTTAATATAGAAAAGTAAGTCGTCAAATGACAAAAGAAAAAGACATATTTAACTTACCCTTCCTATGAAAGTATCCTTCTCACCCATAAAATTAGGGCTTCCGCTATTCATCTTTGTGCTAATTTTAGGAGCTAATTGCTCGGAAAATTCGCTTGCTGACGTTGACGCGGACACCGAAATCGACGCCGATAATGGAATATCGGACAAGCCGCATTCGAAGGTCAGGTTTAAGGAAATGCTGGGAGTGGATGCTTTTGAATGGAATTTCGGCACACAGAATAATCCCACGGATCCGGAGAGGTCGCAATTCTTTCTTCCATTCTCGGGCGTCAGACATTACCTCGATTGGCGACAGATTGAACAGGAAAAGGGAAAATATGGTTACAACCCAACCCCGCGCGGAGGGTGGAAATACGATGAAATTTATCAGTGGTGTAAGGAAAATAACATTACGGTGTTAACCTGCATCAAGACTATACCCGACTGGCTACTGCAGACCTACCCCGAAGATAAACGTGACGGGGAGAATGTACCGGCTCCTTACGGCGCTGACTTGTCCGATCCGGCATCGTACGTCGAATTCGGGAAATTGGCCTTTCAATTTGCGGCGAGATATGGCAGTAACCCGGATGTCGACCCGTCGTTGGTTCATGTAGAACCCGTACCCCATTATAATCCCAATAAAAAAAGAATAGGTACCGGACTTGTCCAATACATTGAGTGTAATAATGAGCCGAATCGCTGGTGGAAACCAGACAAAGTAGCTCAGCAGACCGCTTCGGAGTATGCGGCAAATCTTTCAGCATTCTATGATGGCCACCAAGGAAAACTGGGGCCTGATGTCGGTGTGAAAAATGCCGATCCGAACATGAAGGTTGTCATGGCAGGAATTGCTACCGCTGACCCCGCATTTGTAAGAGAGATGATTGCCTGGTGTGCAGCGCATCGTGGCAAAAAGCCCGACGGAACCATTGATCTGTGTTTTGACGTCATTAACTATCACCATTATTCCAATAACCGGAATGAAGAGAAGAGTCGAAATAACCAACGGGGCATCGCACCGGAGCTTTCAAACGCTACAGAATTAGCTCAACAGTTTGTTGCCATGGCTGAACAGGACGCATATGGCATGGAAGTGTGGAATACCGAAGTAGGCTATGACCTGAACCAATATAGTGTACAAAAAGCAATTCCCATAAAAGGAAAATCGGAGTATATTACGCAGGCCGATTGGAACTTAAGGAATGCTCTGATGTATGCACGAAATGGGATAAACAGGCTTTTCTTCTACATGTTGCATGATGTCAGCATTAAAAGCACTACACAATATGCTTCTTCCGGTTTCGTAGACAAAGAAGGTGCATTGAGTGCTAAGCCATCTTGGAACTACCTAAAGCAGGCCAAAGAAATATTGGGTGAATTTTATTATCAAAACACAATCGATAAAGATCCTTTTGTTGATGAATACGTACTCGATGACCGAAAGATATATGCGTTGGTTGTCCCCGACGAGCAGGGACGTAGTACCAATTATGAATTAGCCGTGGGTGATCAGACAACACAGGTTAAAATCTATCAATTGCAACCAAACAATGCATCCGCTAAGTCTGATGTCAAGTCGGTAACCAACGGAAAGGTTTCACTAACGGTATCGGAAACACCTATTTTCGTGGAATTGCTTAAGTAATGGAAAGGATTGCCCCTCACCGGACATCACAGCGCCTTTCCAATGCGGTAAATACGCCCTTCTGGCGTATCTGTAACGACATAGAGCGCCCCATCCGGTCCTTGTTGCACATCGCGAAGCCTGAAGCCCAGTTGATCCATAAATCGTTCTTCACCGACAACTTTGTCGTCCCGGATGATCAACCTGATCAGATGCTTGCTGGCCAATCCAGCGATAAACAAGTTGTTTTTCCATTCGGGTATTGCTGTGGAAGTATAAAATGTAATCCCACCTGGTGCGATCGCAGGGTCCCAGTAATATCGGGGCTGTTCCATACCGGCTTGAGCAGTTATCCCTCCCCCGATTAAATTTTCAATTTCAAAACGATATTCTCGTGGGTCCGATCCCGATACGGGGAAGATTCCTTGCCCCACAGGGGTGCCATCATACATGATTCCATAGCTTATAATAGGCCAGCCATAGTTCTTTCCCTTTTCGATAATATTAAGCTCATCGCCACCTTTGGGTCCATGTTCCGTTTCCCACAAAACGCCGGTAGTTGGGTGGAAGGCCAACCCTAAAGGGCTCCTTATTCCCAATGCCCATATTTCGGAGAGTGCATTTTGAATGCCTGCAAATGGATTGCCGGGAGCAGGGTTTCCATTTCTGTCTAAGCGAAGAATCTTGCCAATTGAGCTATTTAGATTTTGGGACATGTAGCGCGAATCATTGCGATGCCGTTCACCAGTGGTTACCATTAAATAGCCTTCCCTATCAAAAACCAGTCGCCCTCCATATACTTCTGCGCCGGCGTGGGCGTGCGAGACCTCATATATTTCCTTCACATTGACCAGCTTGTTCCCGTCTATGACAAGATTTGCTTTGCTTATAGTTAAACGATTTGAAGGTCCTATACCTTTCGAATACGAGAAGTAAATCAGATGATTAGTGGCAAAATCAGGATCCAAGGCGATATCAAAAAGACCCGCATTAGCTGAGTTAGAAGTCCCATCGAGTTCGCGCTGATCGAAAAACACAGGTGGTACTCCCGCCAATGGCTCTCCGATGGATAAACCGTTTGGTTTAAAACCAATGATGCGCATGGTGCCATCTTTTTGTGCTAATATTATCTGACTGCTTGAAATAAACTTGAAGCTCCACGGCTTGTATAACTTTGCATCCGCAACCAACAAGGTCGTTTCGATTGGTGTTGTGGTTTTAACTCCAGAAATACGTGTTTGTCCAGCAAAGGCTGGCTGATACCCGGCTCCGTTACCCGGCCGGGTTTCAACGGGGTTGAGCGCGATCGGAGGTTCGCCTTCATCGTTATCATCAACAGGGTCAATCCCATCTATTTCGCATGCAGAAACCATGATTGCAAGGGCGATCCCGGCAACTTTTCCGCGTGTTACAAAACACCGGTAGATCCACAGAGCAGCTTGAGCTGCGTTTATTATTATCCTTTTCATTCTGAGTAATATTGAGCCATTTATCTTCGTTCTTTAAGCAAATTTAGGGTATGCATCCATTGCTTGGACGTAAATGACCCTAAACAAAAAAAAACTGTAGCTACAATCCTACATCTTTCCCATATTACAGGAAAATCCCGCTGAAAATAGGTTCCAGATATCTAGACGTCGGGGTTGATAGACCCGCAGGAAAATAAAATCAAGTACAGGAGAATGATGTGCTAAGGCAATCGATATTGGAGCATCCAGGAGTAAATATCCTGATCGAAGACATCGTAATCCGGGTTTTCTTTATCTCGACCGGATCCATCATACGTTATCGTCCAACTGTCATGCCCAACGTTTGGATAAAGGGTTAATTTAGGCCTTATTTTGGATTCAACATTATATAATGCTTCCGCCATAGCGAGCGCACGTGACACCGCAATTTGGCGATCTGCTTCACCATGAAACATCCAGATAGGAACTTTTGACACATTTTTTACGTAAGTACTGTTAGCGGGATCGCCCCAGCCACATATAGGAACAGCCGCTGCTATTCCAGATTCAGCACCATATTTTCCAAGATAGTCAAATGTGCCATGTCCTCCCATACTCAACCCGGTTAAGTAGACGCGCTTCTTATCGACTCGATAAGTTTTAACCAAGTAATCGATTAGCTTTTTAACATCTTCACTATTCCACTGATTTGGAGTTTGGGCTGATACAACAAGCATTTCCTCCTTTGGTGACCAGCTTTTTTTATTTATTAATTTTCCGGGCCCATGTTTAAGCACCTTGCCCAATTCCGATTTATTGGTTTTACTGTCACCTCGTTCATCCCATCCATGTAGAAAAACCAAAAGGGGATATGTATTTTTTAGCTTTTTATAGGATTCTGGAAAAAACAGATAATAACCATAAGGGGCGGGAGTTTCTCCCAATGAAAAGGGCACATGAAACCCCTTGTCTACCCTAAACGCATCGTAATTAAAATTTGGATCTTCCTCTTCTTGTTGGTCCGGAGTTTCCTCTTGGTCCGGATCTTCTTGTTCTGGCTCACTCTCGTTATTGTCTTCCTCTTCTTCCTGTCCGTCATCTTTTGCAGTTTCGGTTTTTTTACCGCTCTCGGCTTCGAGGTCATTCTTTTTATCACACGAAGCAATATGGAAAAACAGGTAAAAAATCGAAATCAAAACAACCATTGGCCTAGTATACATACGAAAAAACATCAACCGTCTTATTAAATAGTTTTCGTTATACAACAATCTTCACGCCAAAACAGAGTTAAATTACAAAATATTTCACTTTGGGCAACGTATCTTTTTTAGTTAATTTGTCTTCATGACTAGAGTCGCACACCTTATCCTAGCCCATCGATCGCCTAAGCAGGTTAGCAGATTGACCCACGCCCTCACCTTCCCATTACACGATGTGTATGTGCATGTGGATAAAAAAAAAGACATCACTCCATTCCGCAAACTGCTCAATGAACCAAACACACATATCATCGCCAGCAGGAAACGGGTAGACTGGGGGGCGTATAATATGGTTGAGGCAACGCTTTCATCCATGTCAGAGATCCTCGAGCGTGGACATTATGATTTCATCAATTTACTAAGTGGTGCCGACTATCCGCTGGTTAAGCCAGAAATCGTCGATCGTTTTCTGGGCGGGCATCATCAAAAATCGTTCATGGAATTTCAACAGCGGGGATCTCCATGGTGGGAAGAAGCTAAAGACCGGACCGAAAAAGTCCATCTAACCAATTATCGTTTTAGGGGCAAGCATCTCCTACAAGGCCTAATTAATATCTTCCCATTTAAGCGCAAACCACCGGGGGGGCTAGTGTTAGTAGGGAGATCGCAATGGTTCACCATCGCAGCAGAACATGCAGCCTATGTTTTACGTTACGTGGAAAGACACCCTGAAGTTGTTCGTTTCTTCAAACATACCTGGGGACCTGACGAGTTCTTTTTCCAAACCATTCTATATAGTTCCCCATTTAAAGATGCAGTAATTAATAATAATTTAAGATATATAGATTGGTCCGAAGGAAATACGAGCCCTAAGGTGTTGACACTGGATGATTATGGACCACTAAAAAAATCAGGAAAATTTTATGGGCGTAAATTCAAGCACCTTACTGACTCTGAAATATTGACGCATATCGATGTACATCTGCTAAACCGGACTTAATTGCGCGATCCTACACTTTTTCCTTCTGCAACAACGCCGGTATGGTCTTTAACAAAACCTTCAAGTCCATCAAAAAAGAAAAATGCTCTGCGTAGTCATTGTCCAATCTTCTACGCTCTTCGTCGGACATCTCGCTCCTACCCCGTTTGGTAACCTGCCATAGTCCCGTTATTCCCGCTGGTGCCAAAAATCGCATCGACCACTCATCAGACGTAAGTTCCTGCGCTTCATAGAGGGGTAACGGTCGGTTACCAACCAACGACATATCCCCACGCAATACGTTAAAAAGCTGGGGTAGCTCGTCAAGGCTGGTATTTCTAAGAAACGAACCTAGTTTGGTGACCCGCGGATCGTTTTTAATCTTGATGAAAGCGCTATTTCCACCGTTGGCAGCATATTGATTCAAGGAGGCCAAATTGGTCAACTCCTTATCTGCATTTACTTTCATTGATCGGAATTTGTAAAAGTCAAATATGCGGTACCCGGTTCCCGCCCTTTTGCTTTTGTAGAGAATAGGGCCTTTGGAGTCCCATTTGATCAACAGAGCAACTAACAGCATGACTGGGGCCAAAAGTAACAGCATAATACCCGAAACAACGATATCAAATGCTCTTTTCATTAGTGGCATCTTATATTCTTGTCCGACCACGTGGACATTGGCTATGCCTGGGCTACTTCCCAATAATTTGAATTTCAAGATAAATTTTAACCGCTCTTGGATATTCAATACAATGAAGGGATAGAAATAGATATCATTTACATGCTCGGCCAACTCCTTAATTAGCTCGGTCTTATTGTTTTTGAAAGCCAGCAGCACGATACTAACGGCACGCGTTACCGGGTTTTTCTTGACATCCAACACAAATGATCGGATTTCTGAGAGGTTATCTTCGACTTCAAGCAACAGGATATCAGGAGCGGAAAGCGTAGCTTGTGCTTCGAGATGAGCTCGTAATGAAGACAATTTATCAAACCGAACGACGTTAATGTCTTTATTTAATTCAGCGTCGAGTTCATCTATAAATTTTGTTCCTAAATAAGCTATTGAGATTGTCAAAAACTTGTTTTCTTGCTTGAGTTCAGTTAACAAATCCATAGGTCGATATATTAAAGATGTTTCCAATCGTTTCTTTCAATACCAGTGGATCAAATGGTTTCCGCAGACATTTGTTGACCGAATAAGGCTGGCGATCTAGTTCTTCAATAATGTTTTCGGAGGCTGATAAGACAATGACCGGAATATCACTGTAAAGACCGCTTATTTTTATACATTTCAAAAAAGACTTACCATCCATTTGAGGCATTACCCAATCCATGATGATTAAATCAGGAATTGTATGTTGTTCCAACCAGAGAAACGCTTCGAAGCCATTTGCAGCTACTTGGACATCAAACTCTTTCGAAAGTATGAAATATAATAACCGCTGTATGGTAGGTTCGTCTTCAATTAAAAGTATCTTCTTCTTCATACCCGAACTGTGGATGATACGTGCTATTTTCACCGACAAATCTCCATGATTTTTCACAAAAAAAGTCAAAAAACCCTACAATTCAATTCATTTGTAGCGATTCCACTACATGGGAATAATAAACCGCTATAAAAAAAGCCGGCAACTCCCAATATTGGGCATTGCCGGCCTTTTTACGTAAAAAAACCGATTATAATCGCTTCACCCGAATGTTCCGGAAGTGTACCTCCGAACCGTGTCCAAGAAAACCAATATAACCCGATTTGCGGGCCAACCCGGGGTGCTGCTTGTGGTCCAGCGTTCCGTTTTTAGAAGCTTCAGCTAGGTCGCCATCAACGATAACCGTTCCATTTAGTGTTACCCGGATTTTGTTGCCTTTTACATAGATCTCTTCTTCGTTCCATTCTCCCACCGGTCTTAGGTATCCCTGTTTTGCTGGTATAACACCATAAACAGAGCCGTGGTGTTGATATTCAGCGATGTCTTTGTACATCTCCGCCCCATCATCTAACACTTGTATTTCCATGCCCACATATGCCGCATCGCCTTCCAATGGAGCACGGATTCCGATACCGTTGTTTGCCCCTGGGGTCAGTCTGAATTCAAAGCGATAGACAAAATCAGCAAATTCTTCTTTCGTAAACAGATTCCCTCCAGATCCTTCCGTTGGAACTACGGCGAGAGTGCCTTCGTCGCTTATACTGTATGCGTCGGTGTTACTCCTCCACGCGTCCATATTTGTCCCATCAAATAACACCTTAAATCCGTCCTGTTTCTCGTCCTCAGGCAGTATAAATACTTCCTTACGGGGCAATTCATGTATATAGATATCTCGATAGAAAACGTGCGTCCCGTGGGCCTGCAATTCGATTTGTTCTTTGGGAAATATCGGGAGGCTGCGGTCCCAGTAGTTCTCGAGCACGACGCTGTCTGTCACCAATTCACCGTTAAGGTATACGGTGACATGATCGCCAACCATCCGAATGCGGAAGGTATTCCATTCTCCCAGTGGATTGTCCGCAACTTTCAGCGGTTTACTTTCGTGTTTCTGATTGTTGTATAGTCCTCCGGAACCCACTTGGGCACCTACGTCCACACGTGAAGTATCCCAGATCTGCACCTGTGGAGTGCCCCGCAGATAAATTCCGGCATCGCCATCTTTCCCCTCTTTGGCGAGTTTCCAGTCGACCAGCATTTCGAAATCGCCATATTGTTTTACCGTCGCGATGTTGTCGCCATGTCCATTGAAAAACAACTCCCCGTTTTGTACAGACCATCCGCCACGCATAACTTCATCCGCCTTAATTTGCTCTTCGGCCAATGTTTTGGCATCCATCGCCGCGCGCTGAATAGGATCGGCAACCAATCCCTTCCAGCCGTCTAAATCCTTTTCGTTGAATAACGAAACAAATCCGGGTCCTTTTGGCAATTCATTAAGATGCTTCTGGATTGCCTCGCGAAGGTAGCTGCTTTCGCTACCCGAAAGAAGTTCAATTACCCGGTTCAACAGACGGACTGCATCTGCCCCGTAAAAACTTTTATTATCCAACGCGATATTCATTACCGTATTCGCAGCCGTCGACTTCAATTGCTCGTCGTCGAGAAATTTGGCTGCAAATAGTAATGCATTGTAAGTTTTATTGGCTTCCAACGCCCCTAATACGGATTTTTTCTGGTCGACCGTCTCTGCGGCTTCAAACGCATCCCGGAGATAAAGCACTTTCTGATCAGCGGAAATATCAGCTCCACCAATTAGTCGGACCAATCCATTGATTACTGCGTCCAATTGACCGGAGTCTGTTACCTTTTTACGGCTTAACGCAATCAATTGCGGCAAGGCTTCTTCTCCTGTCCAGTTTGCCAGTGCTGACGTCGCAGCACCGCGCAACAATGGGTCTCCTTGGTTTGTATAGTCCGCAACAACTTGCAACGCTTCTTTTCCCCCTATTCCCGACAATACCGGAAAAAAGAAAGGCTGCTGCTTTGCATCTGCGGCTTGAAGGTGTGAAATCACAGACTGGGTTTGCGTTTCCTGGCCCTCGCCGAGCTTAACGGCGGTCACCGCGGCAGCTTGTATAGACCCTGCATACGCTTTATTTGCGTCCGTCAATAGGCCTAAAATCTTATCCAGATCTTCCGAACGCGCTATCTGTGGCAGCGCACTGAAAGCTGCGGCTTTTACCTCCTTCGAAGCATCGCTTCCGATGATACTGAGTATCACTGGCATACTTTCTCCTGCACCCCGCTGGCCGAGGACATCGATCAACAGGATTTGTACATCTGCATTTTTTTCATCTTTTAGCGCGCTGGTGACTAGTTGTGTAAGCTGTTTATTTTTCGAAGTGAGAAATACCTGCTTAATTGCCTGCTGGGTTTCATCGTCGCTTCCGGATAATAAGGCGATCAGTTCCTCATCGGCAGCATCGGAATCCAATTGATGTAATGCATTAACAGCAGCCACGCGGATTGCCGGTGCGGCCGATCTCAAGGCTTTCCGAACCTCAGGGAGCGCTTCTGTTAGCCTATGATTTGCAGCATATCGCAGCACGTCGACCTGAATCTGTTCGTCGGCCTTATCCAATCGTTTCACTAATTTACTTGAAACCGCAGTGTTCAGATAGGGTGAAAGCAATCCCAAAGCAGCATTGCGATATACGGTGTTTTCATCCCGCGATGCTTTCAACAACGTTTTCACTTGCTTTTCCTTATTAATATCGGTTAGCAGGCCTAAAGCGGCGATGCGCGTATCTACCTGACCGGTTTGTTCGGCGTCCTTGGATAACTTCGAAGCCGCCTTGCTTGCAGCTACAGTTTCACCTTTAGCAATCCGTTTATGCAAGTAGTTAATGTATGCCGCCGTCGCTTCCGTCTGATCGTATTTATAACCGGTGGATTTTGCAGCGTCGGCCAACAGCGATTGCGAAGCCGCCCCCCCTATCTGCGAAAGTGCATATAAAGAGATTCTACGAAGCCCTAGATCCGACGTATTTGCTTTTGCCAAAACTGCTTGTTCAGCCGGAGCATATGACATAAAACCCAGTCCATCTGTGATATTAACAGCCGCAATTCCTTCTGATCCTTCCAGTGCCTGCTGCAACGCAGCACCTGCCCCTTCTGTTCCGATACGGGAAAGTGCACGGGCAGCTTTCTCACTGAGGTATTCATCGGTAAGATACGGGCTTAGCGCAGCCACCGCACTGTCGTCGCCCGCATTCTGCAATAGCTGGATGACAAATCCCTTGTTGTCTCTGTTGTCCAACGCCTCTAACGCCTCAATAGCACCCTGAATAAATGTGGCGCGTTGACTCGTCTTACCTGGCAATATCACGTGATAGCTGTAGCTGTTGGCAGCATATTCGATTCCTGCATTATTCCCCTCACCTGGGGGCGATAGTTGCTTAAGAAGCGCTGCAATGTCCGACGCCGTAAACCGTTCTATCTGACTCATAGCTTCCTGAAAACGCACAGAAGTTTCGGAAGGCTGCAATGCCAGCAGATCGGCGATCTTAGTCGTTGTGGTCCGAACATCGCCTTGTTGGGCCGACACGGGTACTTGTTGTATAAATAGCGCCAAAAGCGCATATATCAATCTTTTCATCAGAAAATAATTATTCATTAGTCACTTATATTGCCCAGGGTCCGCGCATCGGTTGATCAACTAGTCGGTTGGCCGCCTCGTCGTCAACGAACAGCTGTGTTTCCGGATCAAATTTAAGCGACCGCCCCAAGCGCAGTGCTGTCGCCCCCATATTGACAATCGTACAGGAACGATAACCGTTTTGCTCATTGAGTGCAAATTTCTTACGTGTTTTCACCGCATCAACAAAATCAGTTACCTGTGGCTCTGGATCCGGAAATGCGGAGAGCTTACGTTCCATGTCGGGAATATCTGATTTAAAGCCGCGGAAGAGTTTGCCATTCGGTCCTTCTATGTAAGGCATTCCAACATCCCTTCCTTCGCCGTCGAGCACGATCTGGCAGCCATCGGCGTATGTATAGGTGATGCGGCGCCATGTACCTACCGCGTCACTATGTTGCTGTGGTGCATCCACTTCTACCGAAATGGGGCTTTCGTTATCTTTATTTAAAAAATACTGGACAGGGTCTATGTAATGCTGGCCCATATCCCCTAATCCACCGCCATCGTAATCCCAATATCCCCTGAATGTGGTATGTACACGATGTGTGCTATAAGGTTTATAAGGTGCAGGCCCCAACCACATGTCATAATCAAGTTCCTTCGGAACCTGCTCAACGGGAAGGTTTTCGTGACCTACCCAATAGAACTTCCAATCGAATCCGGTATGTTTGCTGATCGTTACTTTAAGCGGCCAACCCAACATGCCCGAATCCACCAGCTTCTTAATGCGCTTTACCGGAACGTTCATCCCGTAAAAATTGTCCTGAAACCGAAACCACGTATTCAAGCGGAAGATATTGCCGTGTTGCTTTACAGCCTCTACTACGCGCTTTCCTTCACCAATCGTGCGTGTCATCGGTTTTTCACACCAAATGTCCTTACCCATACGCGCCGCTTCTGCCGCCATCAGACCATGCCAATGCGGAGGGGTGGCGATATGAACAATATCTACTTCGGGCAACTGGATTAGCTCGCGGAAATCCGAAAGTTGCTTGACCCCACTATCACCAAGCTGCTTCATTGCCAACGCCAGGTGACGCGTGTCTACATCACAGATTGCGACGGTCTTCGTTCCGGCATAGGCAAAATGGCCCCGGCCCATGCCGCCGACACCAATTACACCCTTAGTAAGGTGGTCACTGGGGGCTAGATAACCCTGCCCCCCTAATACGAAACGGGGCACGATGCTAAATGCCGCCGCCCCGATCGCTGCTTTTTTAATAAAATCCCGACGGGATGCGTTTTTTTCTTTCATGTCTTAATTTGAATTCCAAATCGGTCTTGCAGTGACAAATTTATTATTTCCCCTGTCAACGCAAAAACTTTTTGTATTTTTTTTTAAAAGAAACGACACATGTGCAAATATGTAGCAAAATATACTACCAATTATCAATAATATAACTATTTTTGAGCGCTAATTAAAATTACTATGTCGCCATCGTTTTTGGGTAAAAATCACTTTAAAAACAAGTCGAAGATTGAGCGGAAAAACCAAAGTTTCAAACTGAAATTGGTAAAAGCCTTAATCGCCGACAATGGTATGACGAATGCTGAAATATGCAGACACTTAAAAATCAGTGCTCCCAAGACACTTGAGTTGATTAATACATTAGCAGAAGCCGGTATATTGGAGCAAAACGAAAAAGGGGACTCCATCGGAGGTAGAAAGCCAATTTTAAACAAGCTAAAAAGCGATACGTTTTTTATTTTGTGCATAGAAGTCGAGTTATACCGGGTAAAAATGACCATCGTCGACAACACGAATGCCTTTGTATACGCAAGTTCTTCTTCATTTCTGCTTACGAAAGACTGGTCATCTGCCATCGAATTAAACCGTCTACTTACAGATTTCATTCAGTTATCGGGAATTGCCTGGTCGTCTATACTCGCCATCGGCATTAGTATGCCGGGGCTTATCAACACGAACAACGGTCGCAATCACACGTACATGATGCATGACGATGAGCATGTGTCCCTGCAAGAATACTTTTCAACACAATTCGGCAAGCCGACCTTCATCATCAATGATGTCAAAAGTGCTGCAATAGCCGAATTGAAGTTTGGCTTAGCAAAGAGACGAAAGGATGTATTAGTTATCTTAATGGATTGGGGTATCGGGTTGGGAGTAATCATGGATGGTCAATTAAGAAATGGAACAGCAGGGTTTTCCGGCGAAATGGGACATATGCCATTTGTGGAGAATGGGACATTGTGTTATTGCGGAAAAAAAGGCTGCCTCGAAACCGTAGCTTCCGGGGTCGCGCTGGTAAGAATGGCCAAAGAAGGGATACAAGCGGGTCAAGATTCCTTACTCAACGAGTTGCCTGAACAGGAAATCGAAAATATCGAGCCCCACCAAGTCATTGAAGCTGCCAATAAAGGCGATCAATACGCCATCAGCATCCTTCGTTTCATTGGCGAAAAACTTGGGAAAGGCATTGCTACCCTTGTGCAGCTCTTCAACCCCGAATTGATTATTCTGAGTGGAAAAATCGCTGAAGCAAACCAGTACATTACCATTCCTATCCAACAGGCCATTAATACGTACTGCATGACGCAACTTAAAACCATGGCTAATGTAGAACTCTCGAAACTTGGTGCCGATGCGGGCGCAAAAGGCATTGCGCATGTGGCATTCGAAAAATATTTTGACACACTTATATCCGCTGTTGAAACACACCCATAGCCTATGGATAGGAACCATACCTTGATCATATCGACCTGGCTGCATGACATCCAGTGGCAGGATGGATGGAAGGCTATGCAGGAAGACGCTCGTATCCGGCAGCCGAGCGTATGGGTGATCGATCCCAATCGGTTTTTCAGGCGATTGCCGATACACGGCGAGCAACTGTTAAGCAGCGACGAAATCGCAAAGGCAGTGCGATTCTACCAGACAGATCATGCACTCCGTTTTAAAGCTGCGCACACGGCGTTACGGTTACTTTTGGGCTACACAACCACTTCAAATCCGGCAGCCCTTCAGTTCGAAAAAGTTCATCACAACAAGCCCAGGCTGGAAACACCTGCAAATACCGGTATTCAATTCAACCTGTCATACACAGAAAATCGGGCAATGATCGGAGTAGACTCGGGCCAACCCATCGGGATCGACATCGAATGGTCGCAACGGCCTTTGGATATCGAAACCATGTTGGCAGCTTGCTTTTCAGCCAATGAGATCGCATTTATCTGTGCACAAAAGGGAGAACTACGTCAGCGTTTTTTCACGCTGTGGACACGGAAAGAGGCCATTCTCAAACTTACGGGCGAGGGTATTGGTGATCACCTTCCTCATTTTGAGGTTTTGGATGGAGTGCATCGTGCCAAAAAACAAGTTATCGGCGGACAGCCGCCTGACAATGTATACCTCTATTCATTTTCCGTAGAAGAGGGATTCATTGGCTGCTTCGCCAGCCCCATCCCTGTCTCTCAATGTCTCTTTTACCGATTATAACCTGCTTTCAACGACTGTTTTTCGGTTTGAACGTTCCCAAATTGCACTTTGGCCGCCGTTAATGTAGCGGAGCATACCAGCGAGAACGGCAAAGTTCATGACACAGAAGTAATAGGGAATGAATGCGACTTTTATCTTCAATGCCCGCCGTTCTAACAGGAAGCCCAGTAAAGCTAACGCATAAAATACCAGCTGCCCAAAAAAAAGTACCGTATAAATAATTCCATCGTGGCCGATGTGCAATACGGCGGCAAGGACAAACACGACGGGCAACAAGATCGGTGTGAGGGTCCATCGTAATACCCGGTGGCTGAAATATTGAAAGGTAAGCACCGGATTAATAAATGGATTCAACAGAGACTTGAGTTGAATGATGGATTGGATTCCTCCCGCGGCAATCCGGATTTTCCGTTTTAACTCTTCTTTTACGTTTTCAGATGCCAATTCGGTGGCAAAGGCCAACGGTTCGTATTTAACACGGAATCCTCTTTCGGCTATCCGCATTGATATCATAAAATCATCCAAGATCGTGTCCAATGGCACGTTTTCATATAGGCACCGCCGGATGCTGAACAGTTCTCCGGCGGTGCCTACCACGGTATATAGTTCGGAATCCCATTTTTTGAGTGCCGACTCATATTTCCAATAAAACCCCTCTCCTGCAGCACTTGCATCGGCCTCCTTGCCAGCATAAACTTGCTTCTCTCCGGCAACCGCTCCGATTTTCTTATCACTGTAATGTTTACACAACTCCACAAGTGCATCGACATTGAGTAACGTATTTGCATCGGTAAAGACAACCACCTCGGTAGCTGTCTCGCACATTGCGCGATGCACTGCCGCGATCTTGCCATTACGCCCGGGTTGGTGTAATAAGGTGATCTCCGGATATGCACCCACGAGTGCCGGCGTTTCATCTGTAGATCCGTCTGTTACAAAAATATACCGGATTCTATCCAACGGATAGCGTAGACCGAGGGTGTTGTCAATCTTTTGCTGGATAATCGACGCCTCATTGTAAGCAGCCACAATCACGGTGCATGACGGTAATCTTTCGGCATCCACCGAACAGGTACGCTGGCGTTTAATTATCAGCCGCTTACCCCGTACGAGTAAATAAAGCAACATTCCATACCCCACATAGGTGTAGAAGACAATAAATAACCCAATCCAAAAGAAAAACTCCATCGTTGTCTACAAAAATACCGCTGCGAATGTAGGTATTTGTTGCTCATTCTGACTCGTCTGAAAGACTCGTTGTCCGTTAAAATTCCAAACCGTGGCTTTTTTCCGACATAAATACCCGCCAGGCAGCCCGATCCATTTCAAAAGTAAGATCCTGCTCATGCAACCGGTCTATAGGCACCCAACGAAATACTTGGCCGGGGTTCCTGTTTTCCTCGAAATCGAAACGCTTCTCGCTGAAGCGGCCGCGCAGCGTTCCGGTGTGCCGAACCAAATAATACACCCCGATTACCTGACGGCCATTGAAAGCCGATTTTACGAAAAAATCTGTCGTATGGATGTGTTGCAGAATTTCGATCTCGACCCCACATTCTTCGTCAAACTCGCGTTTAAGCCCCTCCAGCAGTCCCTCACCATATTCAAGGCCACCACCCGGAAATTTACTAAATTCCAATCCCGATTCCCGTTCATCGCTGATGAGTATTTCTTTATTGTCGTTAATCAAAAATCCATACACGCGTATGCTGAATGTGTCCATTTCTTTCAGATAAGTTTCAAACAATGAAGGCGCTTCGACGGTTATTATAACTGAAATACCTGTTCGAAGAACAATGTGTAAAAATATGATTCTTGTCATATTTTAAATATAATCGGGCAGTTAAAAAAACATTATCGGAGCATTTAACTACCTTTGCGGTAATGCAAGCGTTAACACAACAGATTCCTGAAGGGTCGCGAAAAGAAGTGATGGCTTATTTAGAGCCATTTATGCTCAACGAAATGAGCGAATACCTGAAGCCGGTAGAAGAGATGTGGCAACCAGCTGACTTCCTTCCCGATGCTTCACGCGACACGTTTTTTGAAGAAATAAAGGATTTACAGGAAAGTGCACGGGAACTGACTTACGATCTGGTAGCTGTACTGATTGGCGACACCATCACCGAAGAAGCGTTGCCAACTTACGAGTCGTGGCTTACGATGGTCGAAAATGTCAACAAAAACGAACAAGGGGGCTGGATGAAGTGGGTACGTGCATGGACTGCCGAAGAAAACCGACACGGTGATTTACTCAACAAATACCTCTTTCTTTCAGGGCGTGTAAACATGCGTGAAATGGAGATTTCCACACAATATCTCCTTCAGGATGGGATTGATATCGGCACAGGTAATGACCCTTATCGCAATTTCATCTACACCTCATTCCAGGAATTGGCCACCAACGTCTCCCACAGGCGGGTCGCCGGACTTGCCAAAAAAGACGGCGATAAATTATTGGCCAAAATGTGTGGCGTCATCGCATCGGATGAAGCGAGGCATGCCAAAGCTTATATGTCGTTTATCTCCAAGGCGATGGAGGTTGATGCTAGTGAAGTAATGGTGGCTTTTGAGGATATGATGCGTAAAAAAATCGTGATGCCAGCCCGCCTACTCAGGGAATCAGGCGAGCCACAAGGCGAAGCCTTCAGCCATTTTTCCGATGCGGCGCAACGATTGGGCGTATATACAGCCATTGATTATGTGGACATACTAAAAGAATTGCTGCGTGAATGGAACGTTGAATCGGTCAGGGAACTGAATGAAGCCGGTGAACGTGCAAGAGACTACTTAGTGCGACTGCCCGACCGCCTGCTACGGTTGGCCGACCGGATGAAAATGCCGGAACAAAGCTATCGTTTCAAGTGGATTCATGCGTAAGTTTGCTTAATTTAAGATATCCGGGATGCAATTCATCGGTGACGATGTGTTTCGTCTTTTCAATTACAACTACAAATTGTTCTTTCGCGCCTCGTGTGAGCACATCTTCAATTTCATAAATATCATCTACATCAATCCCATATTTATCGTCGATATGGGACGAAATACTGTGCTTCCAGAATGTCTGATCCTTCGCTTGCCGAATGGCTTCTGCGGTGTTTTGAGCCACTGATAAACACTTATAATGGTATTCTTCGAAGTCGTTTTCCTTGTATCCGCCAAGATTGAGAAAAAATAACTTAGGTCCCCCGCCGTTTACATATTTACTATCTCGTTGTTCCACTCGTACCGTATACTCATCCACCATTGTTACCTCGCGCCAAGCATCGATGTGTATTTTACCATTGGCTTCCGGCCAAAAATCAAGGATTTCCGGCACCAGATCTCGCAATGAGGTACCAATGCCGAAGAAAATATCGTGTTGCTCAGTATATCGGCCTTCGGGCTTACATCCTAACAACAACATATAGAGCTTATAGTTCAACATAAAAATCGTATAATCAGGTAACCGTTAAAATTACGAACGCTGAGGAAGGAAAACTTCCGCTATCATGCAGCGTGCGCTACCACCCCCATTCCGTTCAATCGTATCCAATGATGCATGAATAATGGGGTTGAATAACTCCAGGTTCTCAAGCTGATCAGGCCGCAATGAACGGTAAGCCTGTGTAGACATGACAAGAAACCGCTTACCCTGCCTGTTTTCAACCTGCAGCATGTTACCGGCAAACGCTTTCATTTGCGCCATCGTGATAGGCATCAGTATTTTCCCGGAATTCTCGAGCATCCCGGTGACCAGCGGCCTATCGGATACAGCAATACTATCCAATGCAACGACCGCATACGGCTCAGCAACACACATCATCACGTTCGTATGATATATGGGCTGCCGCCGCTCGTCAAAAGCGTCAAAAATAACCGGTTGAACCCCTATCTGCTCACAAAACAGCCTGAAAATGGACTCGTTTGTACGTGGCGAACGGCATGCATAAGCTATTTTGTTGATACGATCAAGTACAAAGCTGCCCGTTCCTTCCAGAAATTTCCCTTTTGTCTCATGGGCGGTATAATCCCGTTTACGATCAACAAGGAAACGTTTTTGGATGGCTTCAAAAACCGCCGGTTTACGTTCCAAACGTCGGTTTTCAGCAAACATTGGATACAGCACCAACGAGCCGTCCTCATGAAACGAGATCCAGTTGTTCGGAAAAATGCTGTCCGGAGTATGAGGGAATTCGGTATCCTGCACGACCAAGATGTCGACATCGTTACTGCGTAGCTTTTCGACAAATGCGTCGAATTCCTTGATCGCCTTCCGTTGTATTTCCGAGTCATCACCTACGTCCGACACCTGGAAAGCATTGTTTAGCGCTGTCTGCACATTATAAGCAAAACGTATCGGACGGATCATTAATAACGTCATCAGCAATAAGGTTATTAGTGGGCGACTACTTACTTACCGTTTAGTCCCTCAATAACGGCATACTCATACAATGAAAACCACCCCGGGCACGCGACAATTCAGCGGATGGCATGAGTACCAGAATATCCGCTAGCTCATCGGCACGCACAGATTCTTCCTCTAATTGTAACAGCAATTGTTCCACGGCTATTACCCTAAATCCCGCGTTACGAAAAGCCTCCGTGGTTTTATCATTCCGGTCATAGCCGAGTACTACACCGTTACCGAGGGCCAGCAGGTTGCAACTGTCCGTCCACTGTTCGCGTGCGTCATACGGAAACTGGTTATTCCCTGATAACAGTATACGTACTTTCTCCGGAAGGCATCCGAAATCCCTTACGCTGATATCCACTAACAACTCTTCCAACGATTGGAAGGAGCGCGGTGCTGTACCGTTCCCTTTTTCGAACTGGTGGATTTCGAGCTCATGGACAGCCCGCGGCTGAATACCCAACATATGGTGGATTTCGTCGACCTGTAACCCTTTCATACGTTCACTGGAAAAATCACCGAGCATTACCCACACGTCATCCTTTACTTGTGTAAACACCGTATCGATATGCATATAGTCTCGCTTGTTAGGGATTTTTATCACCGTGACCTTGTTTACGACGTCCTTTTTAAAAAGCCAACTTGCTGCCTGCGCTGCAGCTTCTGGATTTGTACGTTCGCTTATGCCGATCAATACGTGATCTTTGCTTACAACCATTACATCACCGCCTTCCAATGTCACTTTCTCTACTTCTGAATCATTGGGCAGCAAAAAATGATGCTGCGTATCCGTCAGCTCAATGATGTTGTTGCGGTAGTTGGCAAAAACCGGATGATGGAAAAAAATATATTTTGCAATCAGTGATTCCCGTTTGCGGGCTTCCTTTCTCGGTTTATTCAACAAAATGTGATCGTTGATAACAATACCAATGTCACGCGTAAAGATGAAATTCGGTATCGGCGGAAAGATCAATTTGCTTTCATCGGATGTCCCACTGAAGAACAGCCTAGCCAATACAGAGGGTGTATATTCCATTAACCGACGTTGGACCTCGTAGCTGCAGGCTTCTAGGGCGCATACCGATGCAACCAACTGGCTTTTTATCGCCGCATCTTCCAGAATATCCATAAGCAGCACCTGCAACTCGACCACCTTTTCCGAACGGTAGAAATCCGGATGATCCGGCTTATAGAAGTTTCGGTGATTCTCCGGTGCATCGATACTGAACAGCCGACCTTTTATCTTCCTTTCATCGAGAAAATAAAGCAAAAGTTTGATGTAATAATCATACTCACCCGCCCGAATTGTATCCAAATGCACAATATCTTCAAACAGCCAATCCTGTGCTTTGGAAGGCACCACTCTTCCCAGTCCACTATCCGGACTGTGTATAAGCACCTTCCGCAGTTTACGTACCTCTGAAGAAACGTTAATTCGATTAGTTGCCGATGATGTCATTAATTTCCTTCATGATATTCAATGCAATTTCCTCGGCTTGTTCCGGGGTCGGTGCCTCGGAATAGATTCGAATGATCGGTTCGGTATTGGATTTACGGAGGTGCACCCATCCGTGTTCAAAATCGATCTTCAACCCGTCAATGGTACTGTGAGGCACCTGGCTATACCGCTGTTCCATCGCCGCCAACAACCCATCAATATCAAGCCCGGGAGTCAATGTGATTTTATTCTTAGACATAAAATACGGAGGGTATCCCGCCCGTAATTCCGATATACGTTTACCGCTTTTAGCCAAGTGTGTAAGAAAAAGCGCAATCCCCACCAATGCATCCCTTCCATAATGGGTAGCAGGATAAATAACGCCACCGTTACCCTCTCCACCGATCACCGCTCCTATTTCTTTCATCTTGGTTACCACATTGACCTCTCCCACCGCGGCAGCGTGGTATTGAGAACCGCTTGCTACCGTCACATCGCGCAATGCCCTTGTTGATGAGAGGTTGGAAACCGTATTTCCGGGCGTGTGTTGAAGTACATAGTCACTGACCGCGACGAGGGTATACTCTTCTCCAAACATTTCGCCGTTTTCCATGACAAAGCAAAGTCTGTCTACATCGGGATCTACCGCAATACCCAAATCCGCCTGTTGTCTGACAACCAGCTCCGACAAATCGGTTAGGTTTTCAGCAAGCGGCTCGGGATTATGTGGAAAGTGCCCATTTGGTTCGCAATGGATTTTGTAAACCGTTTGGACACCAAGTGCATCCAGCAATACGGGTACAAAAATACCACCTGTTGAATTGACAGCATCCAAGGCAACCTTGAAATTGGCACTCCGGATGGCTTGGATATCCACCAAAGGAAGTGCTACAATTTGATCCACATGTTTTTGCAGATAGCTATCTGTAAACATCACATTGCCTAGTGCGGTTACATCCGCAAAATCAAAATCCAGATTTTCCGCAATGTCCAGCACCTGCCTTCCTTCTGAATCGCTGATAAATTCTCCTTTGTCATTTAGTAATTTCAGTGCATTCCACTGAGTGGGGTTATGACTAGCTGTAAGAATAATGCCTCCGCCCGCCTGTTCGTCGGGTACAGCAATCTCTACCGTTGGTGTGGTCGATAATCCCAAATCTACCACATCCATTCCAATGCTTTGCAACGTACCAACCACCAAATTCCGAACCATTTCACCCGAAATACGGGCATCTCGTCCTATCACCATCTTGTTAATTCCGGTTTTATTTTGGATGAAGTGGCCGAATGCTGCAGTAAACTTAACAATATCAACCGGCGTAAATGCCTCTCCAGACCTTCCCCCTATTGTGCCCCGAATACCCGAGATGGATTTAATTAATGTCATGTTGTTATTTTTGATTGCTAATGGTCAACTACTATTATATTGCTATCTTCGAGGCGGTAAAAATAGGAATATTGTTCTGGATATTTAAATTCATCCACCCGAATTGAAAATCCGAATTTATTATTACCTTTGTTGCAACTTTGTTTAATTTGCATGATCGATCAACTCGTTTCATTAGATCAAGAGGCATTTCTAGCTATTAACCAAGGGCTGAGCAATGCCTTCTTTGATTGGCTGATGCCCATCCTGCGGAATCCCTATACCTGGGCTCCTTTATATCTTTTTATTATTGTTTTCTGCATCAAGAATTACCAAAAAAAAGGGGTGCTTATCGTGCTTTTCATATTAATTACATTTGGCATAGCAGACGCATTGTCATCTTCAGTGATCAAAAAGTCGGTGAAACGTATCCGGCCGTGCAATGATATCGAATTTAAGGAAGAAGTTGCTATCCGGGTCCGATGCGGTAGTGGTTATAGCTTTACCTCTTCGCATGCTGCCAATCATTTCGCCATTTCGACGGTGTTAATCCTGATGTTTTATAGACGTTGGAGGCATATTCTGTGGTTAGCACTTCTTTGGGCAACAATCGTCAGCTTTGCGCAAGTATATGTGGGAGTTCACTATCCATTAGATATTCTCGGTGGCGCCCTATTGGGCGCGATGATCGGTTGCCTGACCGGATTGGTTTTCCGAGCGACCATTCCTGATTTCATATCTGCAAAAAAAGCGTCATGAGTCCGGTGTTGATTGTTACTATCTTATTTATTTCTGCATTCTTCAGCGGTATCGCCGTGTTTTTTGTGAAGCGTGATAATGCAAACGCACTTAAACTTATTCTTTCCTTCAGTGGATCTTACTTGTTTTCCATCACGGTATTACATTTGATTCCGCACGTCTATCATACGCATGGTACCACCGATGAAACCATCGGCTTATTTGTTTTGCTGGGGTTTCTCTTTCAATTGATTTTGGAGCAATTCTCCCACGGTATCGAACACGGCCACATCCATCACTTGCATCAATCAGGTGGGATCTTTCCGCTAGGTATCATGCTTAGTTTATGTTTTCATGCATTATTGGAGGGAATGCCATTAGCTGCCCACCACCAAAGTCAACTGACATTTGGTATCGCACTCCACCACATCCCGGCAGCTTTCGCTCTTGGCAGCTTATTGCTTCACACCTCGTTGTCTAAGCACACCATCACCCTGTTATTAGCTGTATTTGCATTCATGACTCCGCTGGGTTATCTGATCAGTAGTGGAATCAGCAAGGGAGAAATCGGGCATATCGAACAATACTTTGATCGCATTATGGCCGTAGTCATCGGGATCTTTCTCCATATATCCACAACCATCCTGTTCGAATCAGGCTCAGCAGATCATCATCAATTCAATAAGAGGAAGATGGTGGCCGTTGGATTGGGTATCACGGTTTCTTTGCTGAATTTTCTGTTTGATTCACCGGGGCATTGAGGAGAGCTTCTCAGCGATTTCTTCCGAAACCGGTGGCTGCTCATGTCCACGTAGTTTGTCAAGCAAGCCATTGAGTATAAGACATTCATCTTCAGTAATGTTTTTTTGGAGAATATCCATCATCATCATGCTTTCTTCAAGCGCCTTCAATGTAGTTAGTCCCTTGCGGGTAATCTTGACATCCACCGCCCGTCTATCTGTACTGCACTTACCCCTTGATACTAACCCCTTGGCCACTAAGCGATCGATAATGCGCGAGACATCAGGCATTTTATCCAGCATCCGTTCCTTGACCAAGCTATTGGTAGCCGGCTTTGGGTGCTGCCCTCTTAGTATGCGCAATACATTAAATTGCTGTAATGTTATTTGCTCTAAATTGGCCCTTTTCTCCAAGATATCGGTAATCCAATTACTGGTAAAGACAATATTGATCGTCGCTTTATGCCGTTCGTTGCGAAACTTACTCGTTTGTATTTCGTCCTCGATCCTCATTCGAATAGTTAATTGTTTTTATGGTAGATTCCGGCCAAAAATAAACATTTTTTACAAACGGAATAGGCATTCAGGGATTTATTGGTTCGCGATCCAATGTTTTCATCAACTTCAGAAATTCAGACACCGCTTTCTTTTTTCCTTCGTCGTATCGATAATCGATATTTTCCATGAGGTAATGGCGATAGTCAAAATCAAGTCGTTGGGGTAGCTGACCGATTAACTTTTCACGCTGCGCCAATCCATAAGCCAGCGCATCGTTGAATAACCCGATGAAAGAAGCCTCTATCGGTTTGTTGGCTACCCAGGTCGCAAACGCAAAAGGTAGTCCCGTCAGTTGTTTCCAGAACCACGCCAAATCATAGGTATATGGATGTACCTGTTGCTTTCCAAATGTCCGATCGCCAATCTCCACATATGCATCAGCCTCCCCTTCCGTCACTACCTGCACTTCGCGTTTCCAATAATCCCGCAATAAAATCTGAGCCAATCCGTTTGATGTTCTGGATTGGCTGTCTAACCGGAGCGACCCGATTTCCTCCATAGGCTTCCCACTGAAAATAAACACCGAGTTGACTGCTCCTGAGGCGCCTAGACAATATTCTGAAACAATTTCTGGAGAAGGTATCTCCAGTAAGGCGGCCACCGGAACAATGCCCAGATCTGCCTCATTATAGATAAGCTTATGCGCGCAACTGCTCGGCACATCCAGACTCAATTCGATCTGATCGATAACGGGTGAATGTTGTAATCCGTAGATAAATGGCAAAGTATTGGTATAGGATACCGCGGACACACGTATTTTTTCCATGCTTATTTATTCTGTATATAATCCATCGAGGTGTTGGATGTTGTAGGCATCTTCGATGGCGAATGCATGTCCATCGTAGTGAACTCGGTACAAAGCCGTATTGGTATGTGGAAAGTCGTCCATCAATGCGATATTTCGATCTAAAAGTACGGACAAGAATACGCGCATCGCCCGGCCATGCATACATATCAATATTTTTTCTTCATTTTTTTTTGAGAGGATATGGTTTAGCGCTTCCCGCTGTCGCATTGCTAGTTGATTGGGAGTCTCCCCACCTTCCACACATATGTCCAGTTCACCATTACGCCATCGCGTAATCAGGTCGGAAAAACCATCCATCACTTCGGGGGTTTGCTCTTTGCCTTCGTAAATACCCCATCCGATTTCATCAAGGCCCGACAATTGTTCCGTCGGCAAACCAGCCCGGAGAAACGATGCGACTGTCTGATGCGTGCGCAGCAACGTGGACGTGTAGATTTTATCAAACTGTTCACCTTTGTAGCGAGCGTAAAAGGCTTCGGCTTGCATTTGGCCCATGTCATTCAGCGGTGCATCCACCCCTCTTCCCTGCACGATTCCCTTGAGATTCAGGTCTGTTTGGCCGTGGCGGATAATATAAAGTGATTTTTTCAAGAAGGTACGTTATTTATCGTTCAATACGGGTAACTGATAATATTTCGATTGTTTATCGGACTCCTCCTCGTCAAAGACGATGTCTTTATAATCGGTAATGATCCGATAAAGGGTATCTCTTTCAATGGGATGCCGATCTACCTCGCGGATTAATTCAACCAATTCTTTTGTTGTCATTGCGGGGTGCTGCTCTTCTGCTCCAGCCATGGAATAGATTTTCGTGGTATCGTCAAGCGTTCCATCGATATCATTTACACCAAATCCAAGGGCCAACTGGGCCGTCTGCCGGGAGATCATCGCCCAATAAGCCTTAATGTGAGGGAAATTGTCGAGATAAATACGACTAATTGCATAATTCCGCAAGTCTTCCACCACAGTTGATTCCGCAACATCCGACATCTGGTTGTCCTTATTTCTGAATTTAAGCGGTATGAACGTCTGAAAACCACCGGTTTTATCCTGCAATTGCCGCAAACGTTCCATGTGGTCCACCCGATGCCAATACCGTTCAATATGGCCGTATAGCATTGTCGCATTGGAGTGCATACCCAGTTTATGCCATTCTTCATGAATCTGCAACCATTGTTCCGCGTTGCATTTGTCCTTCGCAATTTGCTCACGGATTTCGGGATGGAAAATCTCGGCGCCGCCTCCGGGCATGGACTCCAGTCCTGCATCTTTCATCATAGCCATGCCTACAGCATAATCCACTTTAGCTTTTTTGAAGATATAATGGTATTCGACAGGCGTAAGTGCCTTGACATGGAGGTTAGGGCGATGGCGTTTGATGGCGGCAAACAAATCCATGTAAAATACCATGTTGTACTGAGGCAATACCCCTCCTACGATATGTACTTCCGTTACTGGTTTATTGTCGTAAGATTTCACTTGATCGAGCATTTCCTCCATCGTCGCTTCCCACCCGTCTTCTCGCTGTTTAATCAAACGTGAATAAGAACAAAACTTACAATCATATACGCACAGATTGGTCGGTTCGATGTGAAAATTCCGGTTGAAATACGTTTTGTCGCCGTGGAGCCTTTCCCGAATAAAATTTGCCAGCACCCCGAGATATCCCAGTTCAGCCCGTTCATACAGCGCTACGCCTTCTGCCTCGGAGATCCGCTGCCCATGGTAAACCTTGGTGGCGATGGTTTTCAGTTCCTCGTCAAGATTCTTATTTTCGAGAAGGAATGTGAGTTTTTTTCCTGCATCCATATCCTGAACTCCTAGTAAGCAAATTTAGTTAAACTTGCCCTCATTTACAATTAAAGGTGGTTTTTATTGTGACCCTCAGTCTCCAAACTGCTGCATATCAATCAATTTTTTGTAGAGGCCACCGTGGGCCAGCAGCTGCTGATGAGTACCCTGTTCTACAATCACCCCCGCATCCAGTACGATAATCTGATCCGCATTTTGTATCGTGCTAAGACGGTGGGCAATGACAAGCGTCGTTCGATTCAGCATGAGTTTGGCCAGCGCCTCCTGCACCAACTTTTCGGATTCGGTATCCAATGCAGACGTCGCCTCATCCAGCAACAGAATGGGTGGATTTTTCAGCACGGCACGTGCAATACAAATCCGCTGCCGTTGTCCGCCCGATAATTTGATACCACGATCACCAATATAGGTTTGATAGCCGGCTTCCGTTTCCAGGATAAACTGGTGTGCATTGGCGATTTTAGCCGCTGCAAGTACGTCTTCCTCACTTACGTTTTCCGCCGCAAAGGCAATGTTGTTATAAATTGTGTCATTGAATAAAAAGGAATCCTGATTGACCAAGCCAACCATGCTTCTCAAATCCTCTGCTTTTAGCTGTTTTACATTGATATCATCAACCAATACTTCGCCTTTTTGGGCCTCAATAAATCGCGGTATTAAATCCATCAATGTAGACTTACCACCACCAGACGGCCCTACCAATGCTACGGTTTTACCTTTCGGGATATGGAAGTTGATGTGTTTGAGCACCTGCCTATCCCCGTATGCGAAGCTGACATCGGCAAGCGAGATACTGCGATTGAATTCGGTAAGCGGCCGAGCATCGGGCGCATCGGGCATTTCGTTTTTCTGATCAATCAAATCCAGTACGCGTTCACCAGCGGCGATTCCCGAATGGATATTGGCGAATGAATCAGTCATGGCCTTTGCGGGGCGCATAACTTGCGAAAATATTGCAATATAGGTGATGAAAGCCGCCGCTGACAATTCGCCCGATCCGCTTAATACCAAATTGCCTCCATACAATAACACGACCGCTACCATCACCACCCCAAGCAACTCGGATACAGGCGATCCCAATTGCTGTCTCCGCACCATCCGTCGACTAATCTTAGCGAGTAATACGTTTTCATCGTTGAATTTTTTCTTGATGAAGTTTGTTGCGTTAAAGGCTTTGATGATTTTCACTCCCGACAGTGCCTCATCCAGGTAACTGATCATGTTGCCATAGACCTGTTGCGCCCGGATTGCCTGTGCCTTCAGGCGTTTTACGATGCGTGAGATAACAAAGGCGGATACCGGAATCACCGCCACGGCAAAGAGGGTCAATTCAACGGAAATCAAGAACAGTGAGATAATATAAAACAGTAGCGTAAGCGGCTCTTTAAAAACGACCTGTAACGTTCCGGTAACCGAATACTGTACTACCTGCACATCGGACGCTATCTTCGCGATAATATCTCCTTTGCGCTGATTATTAAAATAACCGACATGTAAATCCATTACGTTATTGAATACTGCTTTACGCAAATTCAACAACGTGTGGATACGGAGATTTTCCATGATACGCTGCGACAGATAACGAAAGAGATTGCTGAGAAATACAGATATGACAATGATGACACACACTCTTTTCAATGCTTCATAAGGCCCATAAATTAGCCCTGCTTGCGTGGCGTAGTAATTAAAATTTTCCGACATATCATACCAGTGCTCCGGTTTTGCTACTTCGGCCAAGGTTTCTCCGGTATTAAACAATGTTTGCAACAAGGGCATGACCAATGCTAGGTTCAAGACACTGAATACAACACTCAACAACGTAGTGACCACGTAGGGAATCGCAAATTTATTAATAGGTTTGGCGTAGGAAAGTAATCTAAAGTATGTCTTCATCAAGTACTAAACAAGCGGCAAAGGTACCAAAAAAAGAAAGGTCGCCCGAAAAATACGGAGTTAAATATTGCTAGATTTGCTTAATTTAGTCGCCCAAACGTAAAAAAATGCAAATACAGGTTGCGCAGCGGTTACAGCATACCGAAGAATACTACTTTTCAAAAAAATTACGCGAGATTGAAGCACTGAATCAGTCGGGCGAAAAAGTCATCAATTTAGGTATCGGAAGTCCTGATTTACCTCCTCATCCCGCCGTGGTCGAAACGTTGCATGAATATGCTTCGCTACCCAACACCCACGCTTACCAAAATTACAAAGGAATTTTACCGCTCCGCCAGGCGATCTCAGATTGGTATAATCGTTATTATGGAGTCTCATTGGATCCCAATACGAACGTGTTACCGCTCATTGGTTCAAAAGAAGGGATCGTCCACATCTGCATGACGTATTTGGCAGAGGGCGATGAGGCTCTTTTTCCGAACCCCGGATACCCAGCCTATTCGGCGGCGGTACGCTTGAGTGGAGCAACCGGCATTCCATATACTCTGAATCGGGAAAACGATTGGTTACCGGATTTAGACGCATTGGCAAAAACGGATTTGAGCCGCGTAAAACTCATGTGGCTTAATTATCCGCATATGCCCACAGGAGCCTTTGCAAAGGAGTCTTTTTTCAAGGAAGCCGTTGCCTTCGCCAAACAACATCATATCCTGCTTTGCCACGATAACCCCTATAGTTTTATTCTTAACGACCATCCTAAAAGTTTGATGTCGGTCGAAGGGGCCATTGACGTAGCGATTGAACTCAATTCGCTGAGCAAATCGGCCAATATGGCCGGGTGGCGCGTAGGCATGCTTGTGGGAGCAGAAACGCGTATTAACGAGATTATCCGCTTTAAAAGCAACATGGATTCCGGCATGTTCCTTCCGGTGCAAATGGCGGCGGCAAAGGCGTTGTCTTTAGGGCCCGAGTGGTATAGCGAACTGAACAACACCTATCGAAACAGAAGGGAAAAAGTATACCAACTACTGGATGCATTGAGATGCAGCTATGATAAGGGACAGGTAGGCCTATTTATATGGGCTAAAATACCGGATTCTTATACAGACGGATATGCATTGAGTGACGAAGTGCTTCAGCGGTCAAGGGTATTTATAACCCCCGGCGGTATCTTTGGAAGTGCAGGTTCAGCCTATATCCGCGTAAGTTTGTGTGCGACGGAATCCACCCTGGACCAAGCTTATAAACGCATTGTCCTTGCCTCTGCGGCAGACAATGATTCATCTATTTTATAATACGAGTGACAAATGAACATAGCCATTGTTGGTATCGGGCTCATCGGAGGGTCGGCCGCCATCACCCTGAAAGAAAAAAAGGCCGTTTCAAAAATTATCGGCGTCGATAAAAGCGACACCAACTTAAAAAAAGCGCTCCAAATGGGCCTTGTTGATGAAGGGGCCACCTTGGAAGACGCGATCAGTCGGAGTGACGTTATTTTTCTCACGATACCGGTTGATGCAATCCTTCAGTTATTGCCATCCATTCTCGATCTGGTTACGCATCAGGTGGTTGTCGATATGGGATCAACCAAAGAGCGCATCCTAAAAGCCGTTGCCAATCATCCCAATCGAGGTCGGCTGGTGGCTGCCCACCCGATGGCAGGCACCGAATATTCCGGTCCGGAAGCAGCTATTCCCAACTTATTCAAGGATAAGATGATGGTTTATGTGGATGCCATGTATAGCGATGAAGACGCCTTCGACACTGTAGACGCCATCACCGAGCAATTGGAGATGCGCACCGCATTTATGGAAGCGCATGAACACGATGTACATACTGCTTATGTATCTCACATTTCACACATCACATCTTTTGCGTTGGCACTTACCGTATTGGAAAAGGAAAAATCCCAAGGTCGAATTTTTGAATTAGCCGGTTCCGGATTCGAATCCACCGTCAGACTTGCCAAAAGTTCGCCGGACATGTGGACCCCGATTTTCAAGCAGAACCGGGAAAACGTACTTGAGGTGCTGCAAGAACACATCAAACAGTTGCAGATTGTCCAACAAGTGCTCAGCAGTGAAGATTACGATACCTTCTACAAACTGATTAAGAAATCAAACAAAATCCGTAGGATTCTTAAATAAAGACGGATGTTTTTTTACAAAGAGAAGCCGCCCCAACTAGTTGAGACGACTTCTTCATTTTCAGGTTGAACGGGAATATTAATATTCCAATACGGTTACCTCGGTTCTTCGGTTGGCTTGGTGCTCCGCAGCTGAACAGGCGACCCCGTCCGCGCACCGATTTATGAGCCTCGTTTCCCCATATCCCTTAGCCACCATCCGGTTGCGTGCAATGCCCCGGCTTACTAGGTAGTCCACCGCCGACTGTGCCCGTCGTTGCGATAATGTCTCGTTGTATGCGTGGCTACCGCGGCTGTCGGTATGACTGGAAAGCTCAATCTTCAAGGTTGGATTGTCGCGCAGCGTACGGACTAGCTCATCCAATACCACTGCCGCGTCCGGACGGATGTTGTATTTATCAAAATCATAGTAAATATTTTCCAGTTCGAAGGTCTGTCCCACTCTGAATACCGGCTCCAGCAAGAGCGCAACTTCCAGCGTATCGGATTGCGTAATTCCCTGCGTGCTCACTTTTGCGGAATCCGCATGATACCCTTCTTTCTGTCCCAACACCGTGTAATCCCGGTCTCGGTCGAGCACAAATTCAAACGTCCCTTCACCGCTGCTCTGCTGTTTGGCCACGATCTCGCGTTCGCCGTCGTACAACGTTACCGCCGTAGCGGGCAGCCGTTCACCAGTAGCTTTATCTGAGGTGGTACCTTTCAGAAGGATGATAATCTTTGGCTTCTCAAACGAAAACGAATAGATATCATCACCTCCTCTACCACCTTTGCGGTCTGAAGCGAGGAACCCACGGAACCCGGTTTCATCTTCTCCGTAGACCAAATAGGCGAAATCGTCAGAAGCACTATTGACTGGATACTTCAGGTTCTCAGGTTTAGTCCATTGACTTTTATTACCCATTGACCGGAAGATATCTAGACCGCCCATCCCGGGAAAGCCATCGCTCGAATAATAGAGCGTTCCATCCGGTCCCATACCGGGGAAAAGCTCGTCGCCCACACTGTTTATTTCCGGTCCCGCATTCACAGGAGTCCCCCATGTGCCGTCGGCTTCTCGTTCACTATACCATATATCTGTGCCACCGTGTCCACCGGGCATATCACTTACGAAATAAAGCAAGTTTCCGTCGGTCGAAACGGCTGCATGCCCCACTGAATATTCCTTCACGTTGTTATAAGCAAATGGCTCGGAAACCCATTTCCCATTTTCCTTATGATAGATGTACAATTCCAGCACTTGGGTACGGTAGTTGTGTCCCGCCACTTTCTGCTGCTCACCTTCTTTACCGGTATAGGTCCGTGTTACATACAGCGTATTGTCGTTTTCTCCGGCAACAACCGGTCCTGTATGGTATTTGCTTCCATTGATGTCTGCATCCGCAAAAGAGGGGGTACCGAGCGCACCCTCCGAAGATAGCGGTGCGGTATATACCCGTAAGAAAGCGTTACCCGTCCAGCCATAGGTATCTCCGGATGATTCATCATTAGGTTCCCCTGCATAATATACCTGATCTCCCACGGGAAAAGCGGAAAATTCAGAATTGACCGTGTTGACCGCCGCTTCATTCTGCAGCCTGTGCAGTGTAGGCGACGACATCCACCGCAATGCCGAATCACATCCCGCTATCTGCACCGCTACAAACGGCGTATTTCCCGTCTGTTTTGCATAAGCCTCCAGTTGTTTTTTGGCTTCTGCGTACTTGCCATTCATTTTGAGTACCTCCCCATAACGGAGTAGATTTTCCGGCGAGCCATCCGTCTGTTGCGTGACGCGGGCGTACCAATTTTCGGCTGATTCATAGTCATTCATTTTCCAGTAGCTATCTGCCAACCGCTCTAAGTCCTGCAAACGGGGTTTCCGGGTATCAACCAGTTTGGTATACAGTTTCGCCGCATTTGCGTATTCATAGCGACTATATAGCTCATCCGCACGGTCCCGCAGGCTGGGTTGTTCCTGGGCAACAACGATGCTCGCGAACAGCATAAGCGCACTGATTATCATTCCTGGGTATCTCATGTTCATATCTTTATGGATTAAAAGAAGATGTTCCATCAATTGCTTTAGAAAAATCGCGGACTCAGTATCCGCTGTGCTTTCGGACCGAAGGTGACTCCCAGCGTTATTTCATGCGAACCGTTCTGTACATTGGAAAGGCGACTGACAATGTGGTCATACGAATACCCAATACGTAACGCATCCGTCACATAAATCTGAGTGATCGCGGAAAACGAGTTCCGACCATTGAGACTGTTGCCGCTTACGCGGTTATATTCGCGTTCGAAAACCGTCACGCCGGTCCGCCATCCGGCCCCCAGCCAGAAGCGGTCACCGAAGATGAACATCGCATTCAGGTCCAGACTCGTCGGCCCCTTGAAATCTTCCTTCACCAGCAGGCTCGGTCTCAGCCTGAGCCCCTGCGAAAGATCGAATAACGCCCCGCCAATGAAATACAGATGCCGCTTGCGACGTATATTATCTGTAGTTGTGTTGTCCCAGCGGAAAATATTATTGCTTTGATCTCCGGAAAGCAGGTCCATGACAGATACACCAGCATACCATTTGGGATTATAATAGTATATCCCGAAACGGATATCTGGTACCCAGTTGCTTATTTTACCTGCTGGCAGTACTTGATCTCCCCCCTCAATGGGATCGAGCAGCGTACCATCTAGGCTATATTGGGTTACACCTGCGCCAATACCGAAGCTTAGCCGCTGGGTATCCTCTTCATTCAGCCGGAGGCGGAAGGCATAATTAGCGTAGGCCGAAGTAGCTGACTGCGGTCCCAGCTTATCTGCGGAAATTTGGAGGCCGACACCATGCCGTTTACTGACCGGATCGATCAGGCCGTCAATGGACAGCAGGCCGGTCCGAGGAGCCCCTTCGAGTCCCACCCATTGGCTCCGCAGACCGAGCTGACCAAACCACTCTTCCTTGTATCCCGTATAAGCGGGATTCACGCTCATCGAATTAAATATGTACTGCGTGAATTGGATGTTTTGCTGGGCATGTGCTTTCCACGCTGCACCGATGCCAATCGCCAACACCACTGATTTTATAATGTGCTTCATAGCTTTTGTTTTAAGATCCGAATTCTTAGTTGTGCGAATCAATATTATTGCCGTTTAATAAGTACCCACCCTGCGTACCGTTCGCGGGTTCCGCCATCGTGGGTGATGATCACGTAATAGTAGGTTCCCTCGTTCAAGCCTTGTCCACCCCAGTCATTCCGGTAATTGTCGTTGCGGTACACCTCATTGCCCCAACGGTTTACAACCGTGATTTCTACGCGATCGAAACCTTCAATACCTACGATTTCAAAGACATCGTTACGTCCATCACCATTGGGAGTGAACACATTTGGAATCTTAAACTGCCGGGTTCCTACATTGACCGTAATAGTTGCGACGTTGGATACCAGGCCATTTTCATCACTTACTTCATAAGTTGCTGTGCTGGTACCCGTGAAATGTTCAGCAGGTTCGAATGTAACAACACCCTGGGCATTTACGGTATACCGGCCTTCGCCTGGAATGGTTACGGTACTTACGCGGTTGCCAGCCCCGTCAATCAATTTGACGGTAGATGGTACGATTGGGCTACTCCCCGCCTCGTCGTTGTTTAATACAGGAATCGTTACAGCTTGTCCATAAGGGGTGGTGGCATGGTCATCTACCGCATTCGGCGCGATTTCTGCCGCTACACCTTCAACGATAATTGCGATCGTTCCTTCATTCGACTCCAACCCATTTCCATCTTTTACGGTGTATTTTACCGTGCTGTTTCCTACATAATCGGCGTCCGGTGTAAAAGTTACCGTACCATCGGTAGCGACCGTATAGGTGCCTTCTCCCGTTATGGTTACCGTGGTTACCTTATCCCCAGTCAATGGGTCGATCAAGCGGACGGATTCAGGGGCCAACGGGCTGCTTCCTTCGGCATCGTTCGCCAATACTGTTATTGTAATCGGCTCGCCTTGATTGGTATTACCATTGTCATTATTGGCCGTTGGACCTGTAATTACAGGTACTTCGGGTGATTCCGGATATTCTACTTCCGGGTCTGGGTCACCGCCGGTTACCGTGGCCACATTCCGAATGGCATCCACCCCATCGAGTTCTTCGACTACCTGTACCTTGAAGGTTACCGATGCTTCTTTTCCGTACGGAATGTCGATTATCCATACAAGTTTACCATTCTTTAATTCGCCACCGTTAGTTGCGCTGCCTGCCACATAAGTCGTATGAGCAGGGATTTCATCTTCAATGGTGATTCCCTTGTAATCTTCACTTCCAATATTTTTGATGTTAATACGATAGGTCAATTCCTCGCCAGCTTGCGCCTTGCCGTCGCCGGTTGCATCCAGAACGGTTTTGACTGATTCAAACTGCTTTCCTGAATGTGTTGGTGTCTCCACTTCCGGTTCTTCCGGTGTTTCCGGATCGTCGCCCGTTACCACCGCTGCGTTGCGGATACTACCGATGTCCGTCAGGTCGTCGGCTATCACTACCGTGAAGCTTACTTCACGTGATTCGCCGAACGGTACGTCCAGTGTCCAGATCAGGGTATTGCTGCTCAGGCTGCCGCCTTCGCTTGCGCTGCCTTCCTTGTAAGTCGTATGCGCCGGGATGTTGTCGGAAACGGTGATGCCGTCGTAATCCACGTTACCCGTGTTGGTAACCGTGATCGTATAGATCAGTTCCTCGCCCGCTTTCACCGACTGCTTGTCGGCTGTCTTGGTGGACGTGAACGACTTCACAGGATCCGTCGGTGTTTCCACCTCCGGTTCTTCCGGTGTTTCCGGATCGTCGCCCGTTACCACCGCTGCGTTGCGGATACTACCGATGTCCGTCAGGTCGTCGGCTACCACAACCGTGAAGCTTACTTCACGTGATTCGCCGAACGGAATGTCAACCGTCCAGGTCAGGGTATTGCCGCTCAGGCTGCCACCTTCGCTTGCGCTGCCTTCCTTGTAAGTTGTATGCTCCGGGATGTTGTCCTCAACCGTGATACCGTCGTAATCCACGTTACCCGTGTTGGTAACCGTGATCGTATAGATCAGTTCCTCGCCCGCTTTCACCGACTGCTTGTCGGTTGTCTTGGTGGACGTGAACGACTTCACAGGATCCGTGTCGATAGAAACCCGAGGTGTCTGCGGTTCATCTAGCTCCGAGCTTGCAACGGTAGCGATATTCTCAATTTGGTTGATACTTGTCAGATTATTGACAACCCCTACTACAAAATCAACTGTAATTGATGATCGAGCAGGAACTATCACATCAGACCACGTAATGGTTCCCGTACCGTCATAATCGCCATTCGTACTATTAACAAAACTAGTGTACTCAGGAATTTCATCCGTAACAGTTACCGTAATGTCTCGATCGTAATTGTTATCAATCCGTATGCCGTATGTTAATTGTTCTCCAGCCTGCGCCAATCCGTCGCTATTTTCATCAGCGACGATTTTTTCGCTGGTAATATCACAATCGTTTGTAAACACAACGGCAACAACTTCCGTATAATCCTCACATTCCAACCCTTCCAGGGTAGAAACCGCTGCACGCCTGAAAAATGTATTTTGGTTCAACGCTGTAGGTGTGTACGAGGCTTCTGTGGCTCCATTGATCTCGTTCCAAGTTATTTCATCTACGCTGCTTTCCCAACGGTAGGAGATATCGCCTGCACCGCTGGCATCCGTTGCTGAGGTCAGTGCCACAGGGGCCGTACCCATGCAAACGGTTTGATTCCCAGATAGCACTCCGGCATTCACATGGTTAATCCTTACGCTTACAGGAAGGCGTTCTACGCTTTCGCAACCATCAACTGTTTGTGAAGCGTAATAGACTTCACCATCCACCAATGCCTCAGTAACCTCCAGCAAGTCGTCTAAGGTATTATACCATCTGATATCGGTTCCATCAGCAACCAAATCGGCCACCGTAGGTGTATCCATCTCACAGAAGACAAGCGATTGTTCAGCAGCCGTAGGCGGAGGTGTGACGGTTACCTGTACCTCGACCGGATCGGAGAACCCTAGTCCGATACAATTATCTTTTGTAGCTTGAGTGCGATATCGGGTAGTTTCGTTCAAAGGACCTGTATTCAATGTCGAATTTGACTCATTTTCAATGGTTACCCATTCTCCGTTCGACGAGGCATTCGCATACTGCCACAGAAATTCATAATCTTCCGCCTCCGTTCCATTTATGATCGTTGCTTGGAGTACTGCTGCTTCGCCCTGACAAACAATAGGAGGCACGGCCTCTACTATTGGAAGATGGCTGTGTACACGTAATAAAATAGCATTGGATACTGTTCGGCAATTCTTGTTATTCAGTGTCAAAAGGTCCCCCGCCACGATTACACGGTATTCATAGTTGTCGTCTTCTAATGTAGCAGAGAAGCTTAACGTATTTTGATTGTCAGCAATTGGTCCAACGGCGTCTCCGACGTTTTCGAAATCATTGCCTTCCGGATCGTTTCCGTCACTGTTGATCTTACGACGTTGAAATTGGTAGTAATAAAGGTTGTACGCACCTTGGCTTACTTCCACATTATATGCCACGTTGTAACCCACACAAACGATATCTGAATAATTACTCGATAAACTTATGGGTGGCCCCATGGGTCTGAACATAATATCATCGATCGCCAAGTCGTTTCCCCGGTACTCTTCGACAGCGTTCCTGATTTGTAACCGGACTGTGCTGACATTCGCCGGCATATCAAAATCCATTTTCAGTTCATACCAGGTATTCTTTTCTGGAATATCGGAATCATCCGTTGTGTGTGTGGCGATTGGAGAAACGGCACCTCCATTGGCTACGTACGCGTCATTATCATAAATATCTAGGGTAATTTTGGGTTTAGGTAAATTCCTTTCCCTATTGATATCTTTAATCCATACCGAAAACTGGAATTTAGTGCCGGCACATAAATTTTCGATGATGCGATCAAAATATAATGTTGTAGACGAATGAGCGTCTACCAATAGCATGTATCCCGTACCATCGTTTGTCGTATGATCATAGCCCGTATAGAAATAGGAATTTCTGTAGCCTGCAGAATTGGTAACAATGGAGTAAGAACCAATTCCAGCATCGTTATTACCGATAAACCGTGGGCCCCAATTATCTGATCTATATTCGGTTGGCACATGATCCGGTGTATAGAACAGCAATGATTGAATGTAATCGATTTGATCGTTTTTGAAAATATTGCTAGCTTCTCCATTATTGCTTGTATAGGTATGCAGGGTACCATTTCCCCCAGGGCCGGTTGTAGCACTGCCAAAATCCTCTACAAAGAGCGGGTCACCCAAGCTTGGTTCCTGGGAAAAACCCGGGATCGACCCAAACAGCAATCCCAAAAGCATGAGTATACCAAAAAGCTTGCCCTCACTAGTACGTACAATATTCTTCATATCGATTTATAATTACCAATGTTTTATAAACTAACTGATTACCAGATAACTAGTTAATTATTTTCCGAATTTCTAAGTATGCTTCGCTAGAATAATCAATAGATGTCAGTGTGTCTACGATCGCAATGTTGCTTTCTTTTGACGCACAAAGAGAAATATTTAGTAGACGACGGGCAACCAAGTGTAAATGAACGACAGGAAAATGTATGTGAACGGAGGTTTCTGTAGAAGAAAAACTACAACAGGGAGGTTATCGATAGATCTTCCAAATTGCAATAAGATCGGACAGTGTCCGAACGCCGGCCTTTTCAAAAATTCGCTTTTTATAGGTGCTGACAGTGGTTTCTTTCAAATTCATTTTCCTACCTATTTCGGTCAGTGAGACTCCTTGGACGAGTCGTTCGACAATTTGGGTTTCGCGTGTCGACAACATGCTCAAGGGATCGTTCTTGGGCACCTCATCGCTAGACCCCGACAGAATATCCCGTTGATTTCCAAAAAAAACATCACCGCTGAGCACGGTCTGAATTGCAAAAATAATGCTCCCGATATCTGCTTTTTTTGCTAAAAAACCATTTGTGCCAAATGCAAGATATTTCGGGCCGTATACAGCTTCGTCCAGTTCGGAAAAAATAAGTATACGGGTTTTCGGACTAATTGACTTGATATGCTTTACTGTGCCTAGTACAAGAGTACTATCTCCGATTTCTGCATCCAAGACAACTAAATCATAGTGCTTTTTCGGTAGATCATTAAGTGCTGTTTGAAAATTCTGGGCTTCACCGATGGCTGATAAGGGAAAATGCTGCTGCACTAACCATTTCATAGCGATGCCAACGATTTCGTGGCAATAGGTCAAAAAGATATTATGTTCCATGTATGCTAAGTTCCCCCGTTACTACCAATTTGCTTGTGATTCAAAATTACACGGTTAAACAAGGACGGGAAAACGATTGCATGTAAACAACGGAAAAATGTGTATGAACGACAAAACAAAAAAACCGCGCCTTTGGGGAGCGCGGTAAAAACAAAATGTTTTTTATCAACCTAAACCTAATTCTTTAACGCGAGCAAGTTTATTTTGTTGTGTAGGATTGATTTTATTTTTTCGCTTTTAATACTCGATATCCAATAGACTACCTAAGGGTAATACCACCCCATTTTTAATCTGCAGGGCATCTTCGGTAAGGGTCCAAACGGTTGTTTCCACACGCTTGGGCCCATCCAGCGTTTGAAACGTTATAGTTGCTTTTGATTTAAATTCATTTCCCAATCGTAACGCGCCCCGCAGTTTGTTTCGCAATTCAACGGAGTGATCTTCCGATGCACGTGTCAACTTATATTTCGGGATATCTTCCTTGGGTATTAATTCTGCAGTTGTCATATTGATTGTCTATTTCTATAAACAATACTACTGAAATACTTGCGGAATAACAATCACGGAATGAAAAATTGCAGTTACATGATCCGCTTCAATACCCTATTTACCTTTTTTAGGTTGCCCAGGCCTTATCCCCCTTTTTATACGGATAATCGCCATCATATTTTCCCGGGACCTGCACATAACGTAATGCTTTGGTAGCACCCAGTTCCGATGTGAAAAATCCAAGCAGGGTTAACTGTTTAATTAAGTTAAAGTAGTGATTGGGAGCGGTTTCGCCTTTGCTTTTCTGGTAGTCTTTCGCTTCCTTATCGATAGTGTTTAACAGTTCGGTGCGCTCCGTTGCATCCAGCTCCTGGAATTTCTTATCAAATTTCGCTTTAGAGGCGTCTTCTATTTTACTGAGGCCGTCAATAAAGGTATCTTGATCTTCTTTTGTATAGCAATCCCTTACCATGACGGGAATAAACGCACCCACCCCAGCCTCTTTTGCTCCCGGACTGCTGGTAGGCGGCAATATGGTATCCGCAATGTCACCGAGAAAATCTACGGTTCCTGTATCAAATAGGCTTTCTACATTTTTGGTAGCCGTGCGTGTACACCCTTCCAAAAATAAATTGGCACCGACAACAGTTCCTCCCATAATCCATGCCACCCTTGCCAAAGCTTCTCTTCTGTTCATGCTTGTTTGTCTTTTTAATGTCTAATAGTATCGTGCGTTAACCAACGCATCACAGATTACCCTTTTTCAATTCTTCTGTCGCAAAATTCACTGCCCGGGCGGTGAGCGCCATATAGGTAAGCGATGGGTTTACACAAGCTGCGGAAGCCATACAAGCACCATCTGTTACAAACACATTTAAGGCATCCCACACCTGATTATTGCCGTTCAGCACCGAGGTTTTCGGATCTCTTCCCATCCGTGCTGTACCCATTTCGTGAATTCCCTGACCAAAACCGTATCCATTATCATAAGTAGATACATCTTTTACGCCAGCTACTTCCAGCATCTCCGCACAGTCGTCCATCATATCTTTACGCATCTTATGTTCGTTTTCCTTGATTTCCATATCCATGGCCAATACAGGCAGGCCCCATTTGTCTTTCACGTCCTTGTCAAGGAAAATTCGATTTTCATGGTATGGCAACGTTTCACCAAAAGCGGTAAAGCCTACTGACCAATCTCCGGGTTCACACATCGCATCTTTCCAGTCGCCCCCAATGCTCATCTCCGCCACTTCGCCGCTCCACCGGCCCCTGCTTGCCGATCCTTGATAGCCAAATCCGCGAACGTAATCACGTTTATCACCGCCCACGTTACGGAACCTGGGAATGTAAAGCCCATTGGCTCTCCGGCCATAGTAATATTTGTCTTCGTATCCTTCCATTCGTCCCCCTGCCCCGCAACGGAAATGATGGTCCATGGCATTGTGTCCCAATTCGCCGCTGCTACTACCTAATCCGCCTTCCCAAACGTCTGTGGCCGAATTCATCAGAACCCAAGTAGAATTAAAAGCAGAAGCACATACAAACACAATCTTTGCAAAATACTCATAAGTCTGATTTGTTTCCGCATCAAGTATTTCTACCCCTTTAGCTTTTTTCGTATCCTTATCATACAGGATACGCGTTACGATGGAAAATGGGCGCAGTGTGAGGTTACCTGTAGCCACAGCCGCCGGCAATGTAGACGATTGCGTACTGAAATAAGCCCCGAAATTACAACCCAACCAACATTGGTTCTGATATTGGCAATTAACCCGGCCTTCGTGGGGCGCGGTGAGATTAGCAACACGTCCCATAATAAAATGTCGTTTACCTTTATAGTGTTCCTTGATTCTGGCTGTGAGGTCTTTTTCAACCACATTCATCTGCATAGGAGGAAGAAAATCCCCGTCGGGCAACACATCCAAACCATCCCGGTTACCACTGATACCTGCCCACTTTTCCGCATAACTATACCACGGAGCAATGTCTTTATAACGGATAGGCCAGTCCGCGCCATGTCCGTCTTCCAAATTGGCTCCGAAATCCAAATCACTGAACCGGTAGCTCTGCCGTCCCCACATCAATGAACGCCCACCCACGTGATACCCTCGGTACCAATCGAAGCGCTTTACCTCTACGTAAGGACTTTCTTTTTCATTGACCCAAAAGTCAAGATTCTTTTCATTCAGCGGATAGTCCCTTTTTAACACCGGATAATCTTCGATCATCTGTTGTGTGCGCCCACCGCGGTGAGGAAACTCCCACGGATGTTTAGTTGCCGCAGGATAATCTTTTACGTGCTCCACATTTCGGCCACGTTCCAACATAATGGTCTTTAATCCTTTCTGCGTTAATTCTTTCGCAGCCCAACCCCCACTAATCCCTGATCCGATAACGATCGCATCATATACATTATCTGCCATAGTTTGTTATAGTTTTGTTTTAGTTTTATTAGTCTATGCTTTCGCCTTTTAAAGGTATTATATATGACGTTATTATTCAAATTTTATTATCCAACTATACCGATAGATCCGTCTTTGCTTGTTCATTTTTGAAGAACAGAGAGAATAAAAATAGTACCACGGCAGCTATTCCGGCGGGAACTAACCAGACATTTTGCCAGAAGGGATCGTTCGTAGGGTTCGCCTGGTAATACTCGTTGATAAATCCGGCCACCCAAAATCCAATCAATTGCCCTATTCCATAAGTTGCAAGCGTAATCAGCCCCTGCGCCGAACTTTTATATCGTTCACCAGCTTTGGCATCTGTATAGATCTGGCCGGATACAAAGAAAAAGTCGTAGCATATGCCATGCAACGCAATCCCCAAAATCAGCATATAAGAAAGCTCACCCGCATTCCCATAGGCAAACAACAAATAGCGTATTGCCCATGCCAACATACCGAGCATAATGGTATTTTTAAATCCGAACCTACTGAAAAAGACAGGAAGCAAAAGGAGAAAAAATGCCTCTGAGAATTGGCCGATCGTCATTTTACCAGTCGGATTCACCAAGCCGGTTTCGCTAAGGAATTGATTGGCATATTGGTAATAAAAAGCTAGGGGTATACAAATGAGAACGGATGAAACAAAAAACATCAAAAAGTTTCTATTGGCTAATAATTTGACCGCATCCAGTCCTAAAATCCCCGATATCCCACCGCTTTCATCTACAGACCGTTTAACAGGAGGGGTTTTAGGAAGGCTGAAACTAAATAATCCCAATATAAGTGACGCAACGCCAGCCATCAAAAAGGTGTTTTTCAACAATCCCTCCCCTGCGTCCCACTTGAAGACGTAACTAATGGATAATCCCGCAACGATCCATCCGACGGTACCGAACACACGTATAGAAGAAAATTGCTTTTCCGGGTTTGTAAGCTGTCTAAACGAAACAGAATTGACTAACGCTAATGTAGGCATGTATAAAATCATGTACACCAATACATACGGATAGAACATACCTACATCTGGTGCTTTGTACATCTGATACATCAAAAACGCGCCTATTAGGTGCAAGAGACCTAAAATTCGCTCTGCGTTAAAGTAGCGATCGGCGATCAGCCCGATGATAAACGGTGCAATGATTGCCCCCAACGATTGAGTAGAAAATACACTTGCTTTTTCAAGCTCTGACGCATGTAGATTTTGAGTCAAAAATGTTCCCAAGGTTACAAACCATGCTCCCCAAATAAAAAACTCAAGGAACATCATAAAAGAAAGTTTAATTCGTATCGCTGTGCTCATGGAGGGTTTAAATCAAAAAATTATCCACTTCGCGATATGCGGCGATCAGTTTCACTTCTCCTTCTTTACCCGCCACAGATTGGCCGTGCTCCATACCTACTACGCCGCGGTAGCCCTTATCATAAATATGCTTAAACAAATTCTTGTAATTGATTTCACCCGTCGTAGGTTCGCGCCTTCCGGGATTATCTCCTGTTTGAAAATATGCGATTTCGTCCCAACAGCGGTCAATGTTAGCAATCAGATCGCCTTCGTTGCGCTGCATGTGATACACATCGTACAGAATTTTGCACGAGGGGCTATTCACTCCCTTGCAGATCAAGTACGTCTGTGTGGAAGTGCGCAAGAACAGGTCCGGCGTATCGCTAAGGGGTTCCAACACCATCACAAGCCCATGGGGCTCCAATATTTCAGCTCCCCGGCGTAGTGCTTCAATGACATTTGCCGTTTGAATATCCAATGGTATATTGCGCGTAAAGTTCCCTGGTACAACCGTCGTAAATTTGCCGCCACATCGCTTCGATAATTCTACCGCTTGTCGGCATCCATTCAAAAATATGTCCACATATTCCTGCTTCCCCTCTGTCAGGGAGTTGGCCCCATTGCCTCCTTTGTCGAGGACAAACACGCCCATTTCCATCCCTAGCTTGGCCAATAATTTACCGATCTGTTCTTGTTCTTCCACTGAACGGCCCGAAAATCCATTATCTTCGATTCCCCGGAAACCGTGGTCGTAGGCAAACTGAATCTGGTCAAGAATATTTTTTCCGGCGTGATTTTCAAACTGTCCCTGATGGGGGCCATAGTTTAAATTGAACGGCTTATTGTCTTGCCCCTTGATTGTACGATCTCCCTGCGCGTACAATGAGTTACCGCCGACAACCGCTCCCGTTGCCAACAGTGAATTTCGGATAAATCCAGCTCTGTTCATTTGTTAATAGCTAATAGTTTTTTAAATCCAATACTCATGGTGTCGCGCACCGCTCCCGATGCGTCTTTGTAAATCACAAAAACTTCCAAGCCTTTGTGCTTATTTACGAACGTAATTGCCTCATCTGCCTCCATCGCCATAATTACATTGTCATAGCCATCAGCGGTTATCGCATCTTTGGCATAAATCGTTGCGCTGATAATACCGGTATCAAATGGATATCCCGTTTTGGGGTCGATGTGATGCGAGAACTTACGTTTACCGTCCTGTAAAAACTTCCGATAATTTCCCGCAGTAGTAATAGCGCCTTCACTGATTTCCATCACATCATTGATTACAACGCCACCATTTTCTTCATCGAGAGGACGTTCTATTCCGATTCGCATCGGTGAACCGTCGGGCTTGGGCCCTTTTACCCGCAATTCGCCACCAACTTCTACGACATAGTGCGTTATTCCCCAATCTTCCAGGAATTCCGCCAACACATCTACACTATATCCCTGAGCGATACCATTCAAATCAATCCGTACACACGGATTTTTCTTTTCTAAACGGCGACCTTTGAGTCCCACTTTATCCATTCCTACACAAGCCAATGCTTGACGCACTTCCGTGCTATCGGGAAAATGGTCAACAGCTTGAACACCAAATCCCCAAAGTTGTACCAAGGGCGCCACTGTAATATCAAAAATCCCTTTACTGTCCCGATATATTGAGAATGATTTCTTAAGTACGTTATAAAAATGGTCGTCCAACTCGAAACGCCCTGTTCCACCTGAATTGATTCTATTGATCAGCGAATAAGGCTTATACAATGACATTGAACTATCAATGACGTTCAATACGCTATCTACATTCTTTTTATGGATACAGCTATCTGTTGCATAATAAGTAATCATGTAATCCGTTCCCTGCGCATACCCTCTAATCGTGTATTTAGTGGGATTCTGTACGGTTTTGCCTGCCCAAGAAAGGCAACAGGCAAAACCAATCAGAGGAACTATCCATGTTGTCTTCACTACAACACAACCGTTTGGCCCGGTATAGCGTAGGGATATAATCCATTTTCATCAGGCAAAACCTTCGGCAAAGCATCCCAAGCAAAACGTTCGGGCATCAGACTTACATTGGATTTCAACGCATCCTCCCACTTGATCACCTGGCCTGAATAGGTGGCTAGCCGACCGATAATTCCTGTGAGGGTGCTATAAGCTCCATACTCGGCGTTATCAAATTTATACTCACCCTTGGCGATGGCATCGAACAATTCGACATGTTCATGTTGGTAAGGGTTTGCATTTCCCCGCTTCGGGTGGTTATAAAGTTCGTTGCCTTTCGAATCCAATAGAATTGCATCATTTGCCGCAGACAGATAGATTCGTCCCTTCGTTCCCTGGAACGTTTCATCTACACGATTGGAAGTCCCTTCAAAATGTCGGCATTGGCTATATATAACCGACCCATCAGCATAGGTGAGTTCCACGGCGTGGTTGTCGTAAATTTCGCCATGGTCCTTTCCGGTCCGCCATGCTCTGCTACCCGTACCCTGGATAGATACCGGATAACTTCCTTTAACCCAATTGGCGACATCGATGTTGTGCACATGCTGCTCGACGATGTGATCTCCGCAGAGCCAATTGAAATAATACCAATTGCGCATCTGGTATTCCATTTCAGTCTGCTCGGGCGTACGCTGACGTACCCACACGCCGCCACTATTCCAGTACACTTGCCCCGACACAATGTCTCCGAGAGCACCGTCTTGAATGCGCTTAATCGCTTCGCGATAATTGGCTTGATAGCGGCGTTGCAGGCCCACCACCACATTGAGTTTTTTACGCTTTGCTTCTTCTGCTGCTGCCAACACTCTCCGTATGCCCGGTATATCCGTGGCTACGGGTTTTTCCATAAAAATATGCTTGCTTTGCCGCACCGCTTCTTCGAAATGAATAGGACGGAATCCGGGAGAAGTAGCCAAAATAACTACGTCTGCCAACGGAATGGCCTTTTGGTACGCATCAAATCCGACGAATTTGCGATCCTCCGGAACATCCAGCTTGTCCGCATGACGTTCGGACAGTTTGGTATACGCTTCGTCCAGCCGGTCCCTGAAGGCATCTGCGAGCGCCACGATCTTAATATTGGCGCCCGATGCCAGGGCATCAAAAGTTGCGCCTGTACCTCGACCACCACATCCGACCAATACAACTTTGATCGTATCATCGACACTCGCGTGCGCACCCATAAAAGGCATCCCGCTGAGCATGGCGCCACCAGCCAATACGGCCGAAGTCTTCAGAAAATCCCGGCGTTGTCCGCCTACGCTTTTTTTATCCATTTTGTTTTAAGTTTATCTAATGGTGAATACTCAATAATCTTCTATGGGTGCTTTGTCATAGTATGCCATGATCTCAGCGTCTGACGGTGGGTTTAGCGGCCGTACCAAGCGAATACCTATAAAAGGTGCTTCGGGAAACCACCAATTGCTTTTTGGTATTTGTGGGTCCAGTTGTTTCCAAAAAGGATCGGAAGGCAAACGCGATGCAGACCGTACATCCTGGGCATTGTCTTCAAATGATCCTCCCCGGACTACATGTGGATACAACTTCTCGGGAATTGCTATTGGATTGTCTGCGACCTTCCCTTCGGATTGTTGGTAAAAATCTTCCACATATTGATCATATGTCCATTCCGCTACATTGCCGTGCATATCATAGAGCCCCCAGGCATTCGGCTGCTTTTGCCCTACCTCATGGGTTTTATCGTCACTGTTTTCTTTATACCACGCATATTCATTCAAACGGGAAGCGTCATCACCGAAATAATATTCCGTACCACTTCCGGCACGGCAAGCATATTCCCATTCCGCTTCCGTAGGCAGCCGGTAGAACACACCTGTACGCACGTATAGCCATTTGCAAAACTGAATAGCGTTATATTGGGTCATCGCCAATGCAGGATGACCGTCCTTTCCCATGCCAAATGTCATGTCCAGATAAGGCTTAGTCGGACGGGTAACCGCGTCAACTTCCGGCGGGATACTTCCGCCGCCGCGTACCCGTTCGAAATCTTTATATACAAAAGGTTCAAATAGGTTCCATGTAACCTCATATGTTCCCATCCAAAACGGCGCGATCTTTACTTGGTGCATCGGCTGCTCATCCGAATTACCCTTCAGACTACCCATCGAAAATTCCCCGCCGGGAATCGCCTCCATTGTGAAAGTAAGCGTAGTGCCCTCAACTTTTTGTGTGTACGGTTTAAAATCTTCTTGAGCTATTGCATGACTTGTCAAAAGCAAGCCGGTGAAAAATAAGGATTTAACAAACATTCCAGTTATAATCAATCAAAATTGGTGGCTGAATTTAGTGTCTTTTTGTTTAAATGCAAAATTTAAACCTTTTTTTACTTATTCCCGTTACCCAATTTGGTACAGGAAACATCCTTATAACAACCAAAAAAAGCATATAACGTGTAAATAATACACTATGAATAATTTCTGCTTGTGGAAAACTTTTTGAAAATCGGGCTAGAGGGAATTGAGACATTACCCTAAAAAAATCGCTCGCATCAACATTGTGATGCGAGCGATGGCAATTTTTCCGAAATATGGGAGTTAGAGTTTACGTTTCACTTCAACTTGTTCATACGCCTCTATGATATCTCCCTCTTTTATATCGTTAAAATTCTGAATATTTAATCCACATTCATAACCCGATGACACTTCTTTCACATCGTCTTTGAATCGCTTAAGTGAAGCCAATTGCCCTGTATATACCACGACTCCATCGCGTATTACCCGGATGTTATGATTACGGTTAATCTTACCATCCAATACCATACAGCCAGCAATGGTTCCTACTTTGCTGATTTTGAAGGTCTCACGGATTTCCACGTTCGCTACGATCTTTTCTTCATACTTCGGCTCCAACATTCCTTCCATTGCTGCTTTGACCTCTTCGATGGCATCGTAAATAATTGAATACAAACGGATGTCGATCTGCTCGTGTTCGGCAAGTTTACGGGCACCGGTAGATGGTCTGACCTGGAAGCCGATAATAATCGCATCAGAGGCCGAAGCCAATAGCACATCAGATTCCGAAATCTGCCCGACGGATTTATGGATGACGTTCACCTGGATTTCCTCAGTCGAAAGCTTGAGCAGGGAGTCAGACAGCGCCTCGATTGAACCGTCCACATCACCTTTAACAATCACATTAAGCTCCTTGAAATTGCCAATGGCTAAACGTCTGCCAATTTCATCCAATGTAATGTGTTTCTGCGTGCGTAGTCCTTGCTCACGTTGCAATTGAAGTCTCTTATTTGCCACTTGTCGTGCTTCGACTTCACTCTCCATTTCATAGAATTTATCGCCAGCAGTCGGTGCTCCTGACATGCCTAATATCTGTACGGGAGTTGAAGGGCCTGCTTCAATCACTTTTTGCCCGCGTTCATTATGCAAGGCCTTCACCTTGCCACTGTGGGAACCTGCTAATATGGCCCCTCCCACTCGAAGCGTTCCCGAGAGAATTAACACGGTAGTAACAATCCCCCGCCCCTTGTCAAGACTAGCCTCAATAACTGAACCAACGGCGCGTTTCTTCGGATCGGCTGTTAATTCAAGAAGTTCAGCTTCAAGTAATACTTTTTCAAGCAATAAATCAACATTTTGACCTGTTTTTCCGGATATTTCTTGACATTGGTATTTACCTCCCCAATCTTCTACTAAAATATTCATGGCCGAAAGCTGTTCACGGATCCTGTCTGCGTTCGCACCCGGTTTATCAATTTTTGTAAATGCAAATACGATGGGAACGCCAGCAGCCTGTGCGTGATTAATTGCTTCTCTGGTTTGTGGCATCACTGCATCATCGGCTGCGATCACGATGATGGCAATATCTGTTACCTGTGCTCCACGAGCACGCATGGCGGTAAACGCTTCGTGTCCGGGCGTATCCAAGAAGGTAATTTTTCGGCCATCATCCAATGTCACTTCATAGGCCCCGATATGTTGGGTGATACCACCAGCTTCACCGGCGATTACGTTAGTTTTGCGGACGTAGTCGAGCAAAGAGGTCTTACCGTGGTCTACGTGTCCCATGACAGTCACAATAGGTGCACGGGGTACCAAGTTATCCGGACTATCGGGTTCCTCAAGTTCTGTATTTTCTTCGTCTTCCGGCTTGACAAATTCAATTTCGTAACCGAATTCGTCAGCCACAATCGCAATGGTTTCCGCATCCAGCCGCTGATTAATAGACACAAACAGTCCCAGGCTCATACATGTGGCGATAATCTGTGTCACAGGTACGCCCATCATATTGGCTAAATCGTTTGCAGTCACAAATTCAGTCACCTTCAGCACTTTGGACAGCATCTCTTGTTCCAAAGCTGCTTCTTCTGCTGAGTGCGCAATATCGTCGCGCTTTTGACGGCGGAGTTTTGCACGTTGGGCAAATTTTCCCGACTTTCCAGCTCCGCTAAGACGCGCGAGAGTCGCTTTTATCTGATCCTGAATTTCCTTTTCGGAGGGCTCTTCTCTCGTTTCACCGGCATGTCTGGGTTTACCTTTGAAGTCTGGGCGTCCTTTGCCGCCTCCTTGGGGGGGCGTGTGGGTTCCCGGACGCTGCGGAGTGTTCGATTTATCTTTACGCTTACGTTTACGCTTATGGTCATGTGCCGCAACGCCTGATGAGCTAGACGATGAGGCAACCGGTTTTTCTTTGGGCTGGTGAGCAGCCAAATCGATCCTTCCTACCACGTTTGGTCCCGTTAGACGCTGAGCCCGTGCCCGTATAACTTCGTTCTGCGGTTCTGGAGTTTGCTCCTTTGCCTTCGGCGGAGTTTGAGCTTTCGGTGCTGTTTCCGTTGTATCGGGATCTGCCGGTCGGCTTTCTTCGGCAACAGGCTTGTCGGCATCCGCCGCTTTTTCCTCCGGTTTTTCTTCCGGGGCTTGCGGTTGCTGTTCCACCACAGGTTCTTTTTTCTCCTCTGGTTCTGCTGCTTGAGCCGGCTTTTCCTCTTCTTTCTCTTCCTTCTCTTCCTTTGGGGCTTCCTTCTGGGATCTTCCTCCCCGTAGATTATCCAAATCGATCTTACCGACGATTTTCATGCCAGACACGTGTGGCTTTTCGTCGACCTTAGCATCTTTTTCCTCTGTTTTTTCCGGTTCATCCGCTGGCCGAAGATCGGGTGTAAATGCACCCGTATTCTTTATCAGAATTTCTTCAGCTTCGCTATCTCGCTGTGGTTTGGGCATAACAGGTTCCGCAGGAGACTCTTCACGGCGGATTTTACCAATGATGATCTGATTGGCTTCCTCCTTAACGATCTTATCCCCCTGGAATTCCCGTAGCAGAACATCATAGGTATCACTATCCAACTTGGTTCCTGGTTTGGGTTCAACGTCGTAACCGTTCTTAACCAGAAAATCTACAGCGGTGCCAATACCAATGTTCAATTCTTTTGCTGCTTTCAGCAATGTTATGCTCTTTCCTTCTGACATCTAATTTATCTATCTCCTGTTTTGTGTCGATACAAAAGTATATTTTTTTAAGCGTTAATTGGCAAATAATTAAAAAAGGAGCCAATTATTCAAATTCCGCTTGCAATACTTGAATGATCTCATGGATTGTGTTTTCTTCCAAATCCGTGCGTCTCACCAAATCGTCGACGGACAGTGCCAATACGGATTTTGCCGTATCCAAACCGACCCGTTTCAACTCATCGATAATCCAACCATCAATTTCATCTGCGAATTCTTCAATATCCACATCTTCCTCTACCTCTTCGGCTTCGCGATATACGTCAATTTCGTAACCTGTCAGTTTACCTGCCAGTTTGATGTTATGTCCACCACGGCCAATCGCCAGTGAAACCTGATCAGATTTGAGGTATACGGCCGCTGTTTTGTGCTCGTCATCCAGTTTAATTGAGCCGATGCGGGCCGGACTCAGTGCCCGTTGTATATACAGTTGGGTATTATTCGTAAAGTTGATGACGTCAATATTCTCATTTCTTAATTCACGGACAATACCATGAATGCGGGATCCTTTCATACCCACGCATGCACCGACAGGATCTATACGGTCGTCATACGATTCCACGGCAACTTTAGCACGTTCGCCAGGCTCGCGTACGATTTTCCGAATGGTAATCAGTCCGTCAAATATTTCCGGCACTTCCAATTCAAATAAGCGCTGCAGGAACTCAGGTGCCGTACGCGATATAATGATCCGGGGATTGGCATTCACCATCTCAACCTTATGGACCACAGCACGGATACTATCACCCTTTTTAAAGTAATCTGCCGGAATCTGTTCCGTTTTTGGCAGAATCAATTCGTTACCATCGTCATCCAGTACCAGTGTTTCCTTTTTCCATATCTGGTAAACTTCACCGGTAATCAGTTCACCCTCCCGGTCTTTATATTTTTTGAAAACTTCATCCTTCTCTAATTCCAGGATCTTCGAAACGAGCGTTTGCCGCGCAGCGAGAATGGCGCGACGGCCAAAGCTTTCCAACGTAATCTCTTCGATATAGTCATCCCCCACTTCCAAATCCGGATCGTATTTGTGGGCATCGGCCAATTCGATTTCCAGGTCATCGTCTTCCGAAAAGCCATCTTCAACGACAACCCGGGTACGCCAAATTTCCAAATCGCCGTTATCCGGGTTAACAATGACGTCGCAATTTTCGTCCGTCCCATATTTTCTGCGGATCATGCTTCGGAAAACCTCTTCCAAGACACTGATGACAGTGGGACGGTCGATGTTTTTAAACTCTTTAAATTCCTGAAAAGAGTCAATCAAATTGATATTATTGCTCATTTTTATTTAAACGAAATTAACACCTTTGTTGTCTTAATAGTTGCAAACGGGATCATGCTTTGGTGTTCGACAGCCTTCTTCCCCTTCTCTTTTATTTTCTCTTTTAAGGTAATGTACTCATCCATAACCGCGATCAACTCTCCTTCTTTTGTTACTCCCTCATTCAACAAAATTTGCACATTCCTTCCTACATTTCTTTTGTACTGCCGTATTGAAACAAGCGGTGCGTCAATACCGGGTGATGAAACTTCCAGCCGATAGGCGTGGGCGATAGCGTCTTCTTCTTCCAATTGAAACCCTACATAGCGACTGATTTCAGCACACTCCTGTATACCTACACCGTTGTCACCATCTACGAAGACCTCCAATCGGCCACCGGGATGCATTTTTACCCCCACCAAAAACAGGTCTTCCCGGTCGGCAATCTTTGCCTCTACCAATGCTTTAACCCTATCTTCTACCGACAATGCCATTCTCTTACAATGAAATCCATGAAAAAAGGGGACTATTGCTGTCCCCTCTCTTCCAAGATGATGCAAAGATAAATAAAATCTTTGACAAATAAAAAAATATAGAATCTGCTATTCCCGCTTATCCACTACATTACTGATCGTTTTTTGCATCTGAGCCATCATGGATGTCAATGTTTCCATGGTAGGTTCCGGGTTGGGTTCCGGTAACTGTGTGCTGATATACGCCTTCGCCTTCCATATTTCCAGGATTTCGCTCGCCGGAACCCAATAAGGCTCGTATGTTTTGTTATCGGATACCAGTTTTAATCCTTTCTCCTCCTTATATTTAAAAGCAATGCGTTTATATACAACACCGTCGTTTCGTGAAATAACCACATAGGTCTGTCCAGGTTTTACTTCGCTCCAATTTTCGATGTATTCTGCAATGACAACACTCCCCGGCTGCAACGGCAACATGGAATCCCCTTTGATTTCAAAAGCCCGATAAGTGCCCTGTCTAAACATGGGCAGGTTAAATTTGGGTAACTCAGCAATATATTCCGGATCTGCATAACCATTGAGGTATCCCGCGCTGGCCTTAACAGGCACCAATTGAATGTTTTCCCGATCATCGCCATCCACGGTAATGCTCAATACCCGCACATTGGCTGCGTTGCCACGCGGTGTAGGCTTCCACTTATCGTTGATCGTTTCATTTGCCAGCTCGTCCATCGTGAGCTCATAGAAATCCGCAATTTTCTTTAGCAATTCGTATTTAGGATCAGCCCTACTCTCCTCGTAAGCCCCTACAGACGCGCGTTTAATTCCCATTTCATCCGCAAATTGTTGCTGGGTAAGCTTCTTTTTTTTGCGAAGGTATTTAAGATTGTTAGCAATCGTAGACATAAAATTTAAAATAAATTTGGAATCACTAAATTAATTAGTATTATTGTGCCAATAAAGTTAGTAATTAATATTCAAGTACAAAAAAATTGTCAGTAAATATTTTTTCACATATGTATACTTACATTTATATCCTAACCGATTGCAACCGTACCTGCCTTCATGTAAGCATGGCGAATGACCTAAATGAGGCAGCAAATACCTCTAAAAGTCTTTCCAAGTATTTTGTCGATTCATGTTCAAAAGTTTCGCGAGTAGTCTATTACGAACTACTCACTTGCGAAGAGATGGCAATCAAACGATTCCAGGAATTGAGTCGGTATACGCGTATGCAAAAGGAACGTCTTATTCGCAAACATAACCCGAACTGGATTAATTTAAGTTTCTATATCTCGAATGATGTATACCGGTTATCCGCCGTTACACCGCTTCGCATGACCTGTTAAGAGCCTAGTTACGGCAACTGAAGATCTGTTTCTGGCCTTAGGTTAGTTCATGCCCATCGGAAAAATCCGCTCACTATGTATGCTACAGATATAGATGGTGAATCAAGTAATGAATAATGATTACCAACCTGGGGCAAAATTGAGTCCAAAAGTCCCGAAACGTACATCTGTACGTTGGAATGGAAATGCATAATAGGGCTCTAATATCATCGCTCCGAATAAGTTTACACGCAGGGAGACACCCGCACTTAACGCAGGGACGCGCTCGTAAACGTCTACGTCTGTGGTTGGATCAGACGGATTCGGCTCCCTCCCAACCAATCTAGGGGTGCTCCTGAAAGCAACATGGGAATCACTATTCCACGCTAGTCCAGCATCAAAAAAGAAATTCAAGTCGGAAAATAACATACCGGATCGTACGACAGCCAATTTTTCAGGCCCCGTAAATGGTAAACGTACTTCAAAATTGAATACGGCAATTCGCGTGCCCATCAAGCTATTGAAGTTGAAACGTGGATCTTCATTGTTTCTGAAAGAGGCGCTTTCATATCCTCTTATCAAATGTGGATATCCCAAAAACAATGGATATAGTACACGGTTGTCACTCTCGCCACCGACGCGCATATAGGTATATGCCCTTGCGGCTATTGTAAACGGGGCATAGCGATTGTATTTACGAACATCCACATTATAAGCGGTAAACGACAAATCACCAAAATATTGTTCTGCCCCTACGCGATACCGATATCCCTGCAAGGGGGCTGCAATACCGAATACCGCATTGTCTCCAACGAAAGAACTATTTATCTGTGCCAACGAAAATGGTTCCATGCTACCATAATAATAGCCTAAGGGCGTTTCATCGATCTGATCGTTGGGAATACGGTCTCTTCCTCCGTAACCGTAAAAATCTTGCCACCACCTTTCCACACGATAGCTATATCTGGCAAGCGCCCCACCCATTTCAAACCGGTGGTTCCGGGAAAATGGATAGGCACCAAAAGCCTCGACCTGCTGTTGGAATGTGCGGACGATATAAGTATCAAATGTGGGAATCTGAACCGGATTACCATTTTGATCAGTACCATCTCTACTACCATACATCGAAAAACCCGACATATAGGGGATGTGCGAAACTGCGCCGCCCCAGTTGATTCGGCTTTTTTGGTTAATATAAGCCACCTGTCCCCCGAAATCATAAATCTCGCCGTTAATGGATAATGCCGCAAAAATCTGATTGTGCCCTAAAATATCCGAAAACATCCCTTGGATACCGCTGGCAATCCCTGCACCGTACCGGCTACCGACGGCTAACCCCATGCCGCTATTCGCCAAGTAGTCCAGTTTAAAGTTTGGCTTATATGGAACATCGGAAATTCGATTATCTCCGATCCGCTGGAACAGGTTGAAGTTGTTCAGATTGGCATTGACAACATCCACACCGAGATTTTCCGGCGGAGGAAGCATCGCAGCATCAAAATTAACGGTGTAAGGATCTACTTCCACTGCTTTAAATTCATCTTCTTTGGCATAATAAAGAGAATAGGCGTTGTTGCGGAAATAAGAATACAATACGTCCCCGTTTGCCGACAGACTTAACGCCGGCGAATATTCGGTAATACCGCTGATACCGGTAAAATACTGAGTCAATCGCTCCACTTTGCCACTTTCCAGTGTATATCGATACATGTTGCGAAATCCGTCGCAATTCGACAGGAAATAGACCTGGCTGTCATCCGCCGAGAACTGCGGATTTAGGTTATTAGCTCCTTGGAATACATTGATATTGGTAATTTCTTTCGTTCCCAAATCAATTATCGCCATATTCATCGGAATATCCACACTTCTTGAGTCCGACTGAAGCGACACACGATCGGTACTGAATACAATGCGCTTTCCATCACGGGAAAAACTGGGTTGGTAATCTGAATACCCGTCATCCGTAAGCTGCGTAAGCTTCTTTGCTGCGATGTTGTAGAGATAAATGTCACTGTAGCCATTCTTCAATCCCGAAAACGCAACCGTCTCTCCATCGGGTGACCACGCGATGTTGGCAAACTCCGAGATATCTCCCATCGCCGCCAGCACCAGTTCCTTACCTGTTTCTACATCAACAACCATCAGTTTGCTCTTGCCCCGGCTGAAGACACTGAAGGCGAACTTGCGGCTGTCGGGAGAAAATGCACCAGAAGATTCAATAAAGCTATATTCATCGATATCTTCATTCGTCAGTTTACTGCTCAGCTTCCGAATGTTACCGCCTGTATGGGCATCGGCCAAGAATAGATCAATGCTGAATAGGTTTTTTTCCGATAAAAACGCCATGTGTTTCCCATCCGGAGAGATAGCGGGAGATACGTTCATGCGGCCGGAATTACTGCTGTTGATCACCGACCGCCCTACCGGCGTCACAGCCGTGTCAACCGGCAAACTACTGTACGCATTTTCCATTGTATTTCTCCACAGGTTGGAAAGTGTTTGCGCATCGTATCCAAATACACGCCGGATACCCATTTCATACCCATACATTGCAGTGGCTTTGAATAACGGCATAATTACGGTATCTCCATACGTGGATCCCAGATATGCCCAAAAAGCCTGACCGTACCGATACGGAAAATACTGGTTCGGATTTTCGGTCATTGCGCGCAGCGACGGAATATTATGGTTCAAATAAGCATCGCGCATCCACATTGCCGTAAACGCATCTTTCTTTCCGATGGAAAAATACTCGGCCATGCCTTCTACCATCCATAAGGGAATATTTCCAATATTTTCCAAACGCGTGGAATCTCCTCCTTCGATCAATACCCGGTATTGGAAAGCATGCACCAGCTCGTGCCCCAGCACATGCCGGGTTTGATGGTTGATCTGCATTACCGGAAAGACGACCCGATTTTTGAAGGCTTCCGTAACACCACCGGTTCCTACACTGATCTCACCCTGTATAGCCGTCGTTTGCTGAAATTCCGGATGGTTACTGTATAAAATAACGGGATTTTTTTTTGAGAATGTATCCCTAAATACTTGCTGATGCAACTCATACCACACCTCTGCATCCTTAGCGATCCACCTCACCATCGAGTCATTTTGAAGATAATAATGGAGGTTGAAGTGAGGAGTTTCATACACCTTGAATTTAAGCGATTTATAACGCATTTTATTTTGACCAAAATATTGGGCATGTACGTTCACAGCAGTTAAGCTGACGATCATAAAACCAATTATATTCAACGCAACGAGCCGGATAAATCGATTAAGGTAAGTCATGGAAAATGGGTGTATAATGCTTTGTAAAATTAGAACGAATATCGGTGAAAAAGTTTAATTATGGGCAACATATTATTTTTCGTTACTTTCATTTTCTATTAGTGCCGGTTCGACATTTCCCAACTGTTTCCCGATTTCCTCAATGTCTGTAGGGATCTCTAATGGCTTATCGGGTAGACGGAACGGCGTAAGGCTGTCTAACAGCAGACTATCCGGGCGAGGCAAACGGGGGCTTGGACAATTGTATTTTCTGGTGATTTCCACGGTTGGTTCAGGAAAAGGACCGTATTCATATCCGAGCGCATCGTTGTGATAAATCCGCTCCATAAACTTCCCGAATACGGGTAAAGCCGTACGAGAACCTTCACCGGTTTGTGAATTCCTGAAATGAATGCTCCGCTCATCACAGCCAATCCATACGCCGGTAACCAGATCTTTTGTCACTCCCATGTACCATCCATCTACATAATCAGACGAAGTCCCCGTTTTACCACCGATCTGATTATTGCCTTTCCACAGATCCCATTCCCACAACGCTTGGGATGTCCCTTCGGGCTCTTCCATGCTTCCCCGAAGCATATATCCCATCAACCAGGCCACCTCTTCGCTAATCGCCCGCGAGGTGGCTGTTTTAAATGTAGCCACGGTTTTACCCTGATAATCGACTATTTTTGAAACAAGCACGGGTTCCACCCGTTGCCCTCTATTTATAAATGTGGAATAAGCGTTTACCATTTCAAACACACTCACGTCGTTGGACCCCAGACTTACGGAAGGAACCGAAGCTAACGGACTGGTTATACCGCATCGATGGGCAGCATCGACCACTTTGTCCCACCCTACTTCTTCCGTTATCTGTGCCGTAATCGAATTTACAGACCGTCCCATGGCCCAACGAAGAGACATCTCCCGACCGCTGAATACCCAATCTGCATTTTTGGGTTCCCAGATTTTCTCTTCCCCTTTTTCGTTATAAACGATGCGCACAAATTTATCGGTATACTTATCGCAGGGGGATTTACCAGCCTCCAATGCCGCCAGATAAGCAAATGGTTTGAATGTGGATCCCGCTTGGCGTTTGGCTTGAACAACATGGTCATATTTATAATACCGGTGATTAATTCCTCCCACCCAAGCTTTAATCTCGCCATTGTATGGATCCATGGACATCAATCCGGCGTTGAGCATCATGGCATAATGCGCCAATGAATCCAGCGTCGAATATTGTACCTCCTGAGGTCCGTCCCATGTAAATACTTCCATTGTTTTAGGGAGATTCAGGTAATAATTAACGCTGTCGGGATTGTCCGCATATTTCGCTGTCAACTGTTGATAATAGGGCGTACGTTCGGCTAGTTTCTCCAAAAAATCACCGATCACATTACCCTCCGCATCCCGCCAGGGTTGTTCGCCCCGCCATGCATTTTCCAACCGTTGCTGCAGCGGTTTCATCTGTTCGGTCACCGCGTCTTCGGCATGCTGCTGTATGCGCGAATCAATGGTTGTATAGATCTTCAAGCCATCGACGTAAATATCATACCCGTTTTCTTCGCACCAGGAAACAAGCCACCGTTCCACAGCGGTACGCAGATAGGAATCACTGCTCCCAAGCTCGTCAATTTCCCCTAGACGCAGTCCCAGCGCTGAATTTTTGGCATCATTATATTTTTCCTCGGAAAGAAAACCGGCTTTATACATTTGGGTGAGCACAACATTTCGCCGTTCCAACGACCGGTCGGGATTGCGAATCGGATTATAAAGCGTTGTCCCCTTTAACATACCTATGAGTACTGCTGCTTCAGCTGCTGTTAGATTCCCGGCTTCCTTGCTGAAATAACGACGGGCTACCGTTTTTATTCCGTAGGCATTATTACTGAACGACACTGTATTCAAATACATGGTAATAATGTCTTTCTTGGTATACCGGCCTTCAAGCTTATAAGCAGTCATCCACTCCTTAAATTTGACCACCAAAATGTGGATACCCGGTATCTTGCCCAATAACCCGACCGATTGGTTATAGCGGGTTCGGTATAGATTTTTCGCCAGTTGTTGGGTAATGGTACTGCCACCTCGTCGATCCCCCTGTGCTGTAGCGATAATGCTCGAAAAAATAGCCCAAAAATCCACTCCATGATGTTTGAAAAAGCGGACATCCTCAGTGGCGATTAAGGCATTGACCACATCTGCAGAAATGCTATTGTAAGGCACCGGCGATCGGTCTTCCTCGAAATACCGGCCGATGAGCACACTATCCGCCGTATATACTTCCGACGCGATGCGCTGGATAGGCTTACCGATATCCCTGGATGTCGGGGAATAGCCAAATAGCCATAAGAAATTCACTTCCACTGCACACACGAGCATTATCAAGGAATAAATAATGATAACAGCATAGCGTATATAGCGGTTGCGTATTTCCTTAAACATTGCGTAAATATGAAGAAATGTTTTGATATAATATACGGTTGGCCAACAGATTGTGCTACAATTTCATTGCAGTATACCTATAAAATCCTATTTTGCAACCTGTTTACTTTGAATCATTCTGTATGGCAAGTGTTATTGAAAAATTTGGCGTGACGACTGGTAAGTCATTTAAATTGAAAAATTACAAAACGGATGATCCGGGATCCATGGAAAAAAAGGAGGCATTAGCTGACCTAACTGATTTTCAAGCCGAGCTTAATGAATACCAGGAACGGTTGTATGCGGAAGATTCCCAAAGTTTGTTAATCATTTTCCAAGCCATGGACGCTGCGGGCAAGGATGGCGCTATTGAACATGTGATGAGTGGCGTCAATCCTCAGGGATGCCAAGTATTCAGTTTCAAACAACCTACCAGCAATGACTATGAACACGATTTCCTTTGGCGGCACTATAAAGCGCTGCCTGAGAGGGGCCGGATCGGCATCCATAACCGGTCGCATTATGAGTATGTACTCGTATGTAAGGTACACCCCGAGTATAACCTATCCGAACGGATACCTGGTTACCGCGATATAGCTAATTTGAACACCACCTTTTGGGAAGACCGATACGAGAGTATCCGTCAGTTTGAAGCTCATTTGCATCGCAATGGAACTAAAATCATTAAATTTTTCTTGCATGTATCCAAAGAAGAGCAAAAGAAACGTTTTCTTGACCGTATAAAAGACAAATACAAGAATTGGAAATTCTCGGCAGCCGATGTCGAAGAACGGACATATTGGGACGACTACATGAAGGCCTACGAAACCGCCATCGCTGCGACGGCAACCCCAGATTCGCCTTGGTACATCATTCCAGCCGATAAAAAATGGTTCGCGCGATATGCCGTTGGTAAAATTATCGTGGAATCACTGAAACAAATGGAACCTGAATTTCCCGAATTACACAAAGACCAAAAGGACAAATTGAAATCTTATCAACAAAGACTTGAAAAGGAATGATTAGAAGTGTTTTTTATTTTCGCTGATGTTCGCTTTATCCCAATGGACATCCCTAGTTTGGGGTTCATTACGGATTGGGCAGTCCTTCAGACGGCAATACTGGCAACAGGTCGGTATACAGGGGTCAGCGTGAACAAACAGCTCGGTGTTTGCATGTAAATTAGTATTAATCAATTTATCAAGTGCTGACACCTCATCATGTACTTTATTTAAATTGTAGTAGTTGGGCAATGTAACATGACAATCGATATGCAATTCATGACCGTAGCGTTGTACACGCAGATTGTGCACATCGATCCAGTTGTCTTTCCGGTTTTTCTGTAAAATATCAGCCACCTTCTCCACCAGCCCTACATCCGATTCATCCATCAAGCCTCCTATGGATCTCCGAAGCAATTTGTAACCAGTAAATAGTATGAATATACCAAGCCCCAAAGACAATACGGTATCGATCCAAACCCATCCGGTATAATACATGAGAATAAGCCCTACCAACAATCCTACGGTACTATACGCGTCAGTCTGCAGATGTTTTCCATCTGCATGCAACGTCAATGAATTTAACTGTTCACCCTGTTTCACCAGGTATGTGCCTAGGACAAAATTGACGACACCAGTAAACGCTAACAGCCCGATTCCTTCCAACAGATTGCCGAGTACTTCAGGAAAAAACAGGTTATACATCGCCTTACCCAGAATCAGAACCCCGGCAATAAAAATCAATCCGCCCTCCAGAAATACGGAAAAAAATTCTACTTTTCCATGTCCGTAGGGATGATTTTGGTCTTTTGGACGGGCGGCGAGGTGAATGCTATAAAAAGCAAATCCAGAAGCTACCACATTCACGATGCTTTCCATCGCATCGGTCAATATGGCATTGGAACTGGTCAGCAAATATGCTGCGAATTTCACAAGCATAAGTAAAATGCCTGCGACCAACGCAAACCGAATGATATTTTTCTGTTTGTTCAAACCCCAGTGGTAACCGGGCAAAGGTAGCAATTCAAATAGTAATCAGTGCTTTTTTTCAATCCTGAAAAATTGGAGAATGTTACAAATTTACCTAAGTTTGCGCACCATGAGTACACCATCTATTCTTTCGGAACGGATAAACAACCTCTCCGAATCGGCAACCCTGAAAATGACCAAATTAGGTCGCGAATTGACAGCTAAAGGCATCAACGTGATCAGCCTCAGCGTAGGAGAACCGGATTTCAATACGCCTGATCATGTAAAGCAAGCCGCTAAGCAGGCACTGGATGACAATTATACCCGATATTCTCCGGTACCGGGTTATCCCGAATTACGGAAGGCTATCGTCTCCAAGCTAAAAAATGAAAACAACCTGGATTACGATATCTCTCAAATTGTGGTTTCCACCGGAGCAAAGCAATCGCTTTCCAACACCATTCTAACACTGATTAATCCCGGTGATGAAGTGATTATTCCAACTCCTTATTGGGTTTCTTATTCAGAAATGGTAACACTCGCCGAAGGCAAGTCGGTATTTATTAATACAACCATCGACAGCGACTTTAAGATCACACCCGAAGAACTCGAAGCCGCTATTACTCCTAAAAGTAAGTTGTTCATGTTTTCATCACCATGCAATCCCACGGGTAGTGTCTACACCAAAGATGAATTGGAAGCATTGGCGCGCGTGTTTGAGAAACATCCGGATATTTATATTATTTCTGATGAGATCTATGAGCACATCAATTTTATCGGCAAGCACGAATCCATTGCACAATTTGACAGCATCCGGGATCGGGTGATCCTCATTAATGGATTCTCGAAAGCATTTGCCATGACCGGTTGGCGCCTGGGTTATCTTGCTGCCAACAAAGAGATCGCGGCCGCAAATGACAAACTGCAGGGGCAGACTACATCGGGTACCTGTTCCATCGCACAACGTGCGGGCATTGCTGCGCTTGAACAGGGATTGGATACCGTGCTGGAAATGAAGGACGCTTTCGAGCGGCGCCGTGAGCTGGTGTATAACTTACTGAAAGAGATTCCCGGCGTAAAGACGAACCTTCCCCAAGGTGCATTTTACTTTTTCCCGGATATCAGTTCTTTTTTTGGAAAAAAAGATACACAGGGCAATGTCATCAAAGATTCCGCGGACCTTGCATTGTATTTACTTAATGAGGCTCATGTCGCTACCGTCGGTGGAGATTCGTTTGGCAATAACGACTACATACGATTGTCGTACGCGGCTTCGGATGACAGCCTCAAAGAGGCATTGCGAAGAATTAAAGACGCTTTAGGAAAACTAAAATAAATTAGGAAAACTAAAATAAAAAAACCGGGAATTCCCGGATTTTTTTATTACTTGCTCCGTATAGCCTCTACCGGGTCCATTCGGGCTGCCATCGCTGCGGGAATGATGCCCGCTATAAGCCCTATTAATGTAGAAAGGAACACCGTGAGTATCACCATCGAAACATTGACGACGATAGCTAAGTTGAACATCAATTTGACGAGTAGCGTGAGCAGGTAAACAAAAGAAAGCCCCATCAAGCCACCAATGAGACACAGCGCAATCGCCTCGATAAGGAACTGGGATAAAATAAAGTAGTTCTTGGCTCCAAGTGATTTCTGAATACCAATAATATGTGTGCGTTCTTTGACGGATACAAACATGATGTTTGCAATTCCGAAACCGCCGACCAGAATGGAAAAAGCACCGATTACGCCGCCCGCAATATTGATGACCTTAAACATCGCATCCAATTGTGCCGTTATAATGGTCGTTTTATTCAATGAAAAATCGTCTTCCTGCTGTGGTCCCAATCGATGGATGGAGCGCATTACGCCACGCAATTCACTTTCTGCTTCTTCCAAAGAAACATTCGGCAGGGCACTTACCATAATGACAGGGCCATACCGTCTTACATTGATTAGATTACGCCCAAGATTCAACGGAATCATGATGACGTTGTCCATCGACACGTCGAAAATCATTCCCTCTCCCTCTTCCTTGAAAACACCGATAACGGTAATCTTCCTGCCCAACACCTTCAGCGATTTACCGATCGGATCCATATTGGGAAATAATCCCTCCGCAATAGTTGCTCCGATAACAGCAACGTTACTTCCCCGGTTCGATTCCGATTCCGAAAAATACCTGCCTTCCACAATTTCCAGGTCGCGAATGTTGTAAAGTTCATGTGAAGTGGCGGTAACCGTGATACCCGAAACATTATTATTTAGGTATTGCGCTGTTCGATTTCCTATGTCGATCGAAAAGGAAATTGCCTCTGCGGAGGTCATCCTTGATTTCAGCGATTCATAATCGCGGAGTGTAGGCTCCGGGCGATTTACATATTTCCACCACGGAAAATCGGGCCCTCCATCCCAGGGCCATTTCATTACATAGATCGTTTTACTACCAAGTTTTTCGACACTATTTTCCAAATTTGCCCTGAGTGTATCAACCGCCGAAAACACACCGATAATAATCAGGATACCGATCGTCACACCCAATAGCGACAATAATGTCCGGGTACGATTTTCCCGAAGTGCAGAAAATGCAAATCCGAAACTTTCGCCAATCAATCGCAGGAATAATAACATATAACACATAGACGGGTAATCCCATCATTAGTTACAAACTAAGATAAAGTATTTTATGCAGATAATAAAGCCAAGGAAGCAACATTATAATAATAAATAATTTCATAACTTTGCACGCTAATTTATACGTATGGACACGCGTAATGTCCCATCTTAAAATTTTACATCAACAATGAAGCTATCACAGTTTAAGTTCAATTTGCCCGAATCCCTGATTGCCTATGAGCCAACCGAAAGCCGCGATGAATCTCGATTGATGGTGCTCGACCGCAAAACAGGCAAAATCGAACATAAAATATTTAAGGACATCCTGAATTATTTTGACGACAAGGATGTCATGATTTTGAACAATACGAAGGTGTTTCCCGCTCGCATGTACGGGAATAAAGAAAAAACCGGTGCTACCATCGAGGTCTTCCTGCTGCGCGAGTTAAATAAGGAACTACGCCTGTGGGATGTGTTGGTAGATCCAGCCCGTAAAATCCGGGTGGGTAACAAATTATATTTCGGTGAAGATGATTTGTTGGTTGCCGAAGTAGTGGATAACACCACGTCACGCGGCCGTACCATCCGTTTCCTTTTTGACGGAACAGATGAAGAGTTTCGTCGGAACATCGAAGTCCTTGGCGAAACACCGCTTCCCAAATACATCAAACGCAAAGCCACGCCGGAAGACAAATTCCGTTACCAAACCATATTTGCCAAGCACGAAGGTGCAGTAGCAGCCCCCACAGCCGGCCTGCATTTCAGCCGGGAACTGATGAAACGGCTGGAGTTACGAGGCGTGGAATTTGCAGAAATTACCCTTCACGTTGGTTTGGGAACCTTCAGACAAGTTGAAGTGGAAGACTTGACCAAGCATAAGATGGATTCGGAACAATTTATCATTCCGGAAGAAGCGGCAAGGACGGTCAATGATGCGATTGACGCGAAGCGACGGGTATGTGCTGTCGGCACCACGTCCATGCGTGCCATCGAATCATCGGTTTCCGCAGACAAACATTTGAAACCTGCAAACGAGTGGACCAGTAAGTTCATCTATCCTCCCTACGAATTCAGCATTGCCAATACCATGGTCACCAATTTCCATACGCCTGAGTCGACCTTGTTAGTAATGATTGCTGCATTTGGTGGGTACGAACACGTGATGAATGCCTATGAAATTGCTGTAAAGGAAAAATACCGATTTTATAGCTACGGCGATGCGATGCTGATCATTTAAGCATGGTAGGCATATGAATTATGCGATCATCGTTGGCGGCGGAGCGGGTACTCGCATGGGTGCAGATATACCGAAACAGTTTTTGCTCTTGAACGGTATACCGGTGATGATGCATACAATCCGTGCCTTTCACCGCTGCAGGCATTCGCCGCAAATCATTGTTGTCATTCCTCCAGCTCAGCACGACTACTGGTCAGAACTCTGCAAAAAACACGACTTTCATATCCCACATATCCGGGTCAATGGTGGCCAAAGCCGGTTTGAAAGTGTCAGAAGTGGTTTAGCGGCGGTACAGTCCGATTGTGCTGATCTTTCCCAAAGCCTTATCGCTGTGCATGATGCGGTGCGACCGCTGATTACCTCTGATCTGATAGATACTACATTTGATCAAGCTGCGCGCACCGGCACTGCGGCTCTGGCCATCCAAAGCAGCAACTCAGTGCGGCTGAAGAGTGGCAATGGTCTAAAAAACAACGCCTATCCGAGGCAACAGGTCTTTCTCATGCAAACCCCTCAAACCTTCATGGGTCAGATCCTATGGGAGTCCTATCAACAGGCTCCCGACGAGCTATTTACCGACGACGCATCCGTGGTTGAAAAAAAAGGGTATCCGATCACATTGGTGAATGGGGATACCCGTAATGTCAAAATTACCTTTTCCGAAGATTTACGTATCGCAGCAATCCTGTCGGGTACTGACTCAGGCAGCACTTCGAATGACGCGCAATAGAATAGCGATGATGGCGATAACCAGCAGAATATGGATAATCCCACCTGTATAATACCCACCAAAATAACTGATCGCCCACACGATAACTAAAATAACAGCGATAACATAAAGCAAATTTCCCATGACTACAAAGGTTAAGTGTAACTATTGATTTTATAAAGATTAACAATCAATAATCAAAACATCATTTCTGCAAAAATGTTTCGATTGCTTTAAAGTTTAATGCGCTGTATCCACTACAAGTCCGTCATACGCCAGCGAAATTCCTGGTGGAAGCTTTTGTTCCACTTCCTCATGAAGCCCAAGTTTGTGGCTAATGTGTGTGAAATATGTTTGCGCTGCTCCTACGCGCTGCGCAAAGGCAATCGCTTCGTCCAACGTGAAGTGAGAAATATGAGGCTCCTGCTGCAACGCATTGACAACCAGAATCTTTGTCCCAACTATCTTTTTAATCTCTGTATCGCTTACAGTTTTGGCATCGGTTATATAGGTGAAATCTCCCACTCGGAAACCCAAAACGGGCATCATATAATGCATTACCTCTATGGGAATGATTTCCACTCCAAATAAGAAAAATGGCGACAGGGTTATTTCATGAAGTTCCAATTGAGGAATACCCGGATATTTCTTTGCAGTAAACGCATAGTAAAATTCCCGTCTCAGTGCTTCATGCACTTCATGTGCGCCATAAATATCAATGGCACGCCCTTGTTGCCTGTTGAACGCCCGGACGTCATCCAGTCCGGCTATGTGATCTTTGTGTGAATGGGTAAAGAGGATCGCATCCAGATGATCAACCTGTTCGCGCAGCATTTGATACCGGAAATCCGGCCCGGTGTCGATGACAATATTTTTATCTGCTAGCTGCAACAGTACCGATGAACGAAGGCGCTTGTCTCTTGTATCGGGCGACCTGCATACCTCGCAATTGCATGCAATTACAGGAATACCCTGTGACGTTCCGGTTCCTAAAAATTTTATAATCAAATCGCTAGTTTGGTTTGTTTGATACTTCGTAAAAACTGTCGCTGTTTCTCATCCAACGTACCTGTATCCACGGGCATATCGCGTAATATACCTGCCAACGCCCCGATCTTCATCTCCAGGTTCGAGAACCGATTGACAACTACAACCTTGTTACTTTGCAACACGCACGCGCCTGTCTTGAAATTGCCCTTTTCATACCTTACCCGATACCCGAGGTCTTTTAACAAAGATTCCAGTTTTTCCAAGCTATGTTGTGTATTGGACAGCAATGACGTGCTATTTTTCGTGCCAAAATACGATTCATCCCATGAAATCACAAACCTGTTTTATCCACAACATCGTATCTACGCTTCCACAAGTCTTGCATAAATCCGAATCCATAGGCTATCAATTGGACGTATGCCGCGATAACACTAAGCAGGGCCACCCCGATTCGGCGGGTTTTTATCAACGAATGAAATAAAATAAGGAGCGTATACACTGCAAATAGCACATCCCCTAGTTTTGCTAACCCGATAATGTAGTGGTCGGTACCCGGTATTCCTAACACCCAACAACTATTAAGCATCACCAAAATCAACAAAAAGCAGACAAACGCTGCAGGAAAAAAGTGAACAAGTTTCAACTCTCGGGGAAAAAGCTTGTAAATATTGATACGGGCTCTACCAAAAAAATGAAGCTGTTTGTAAAACTGTCTGAAATCCGTACGTCGTTTATGATACACTACGGCATCGGGAATCAGGCCAATTTTTAATCCGGACGCCTGAATCCGAATACTGTATTCAAGATCTTCTCCCAGCCGGGTGAGCTTAAACCCTCCTACCCGCTCCCATGCTTTCCGTGATACCCCCATGTTAAAACTGCGTGGGTGAAAAGTGCCGATATGTCTTCTATTACCCCGTATCCCCCCGGTGGTAAAAGGCGAAGTCATCGAATAGCTGATGGCCCGCTGTACGGGGGTAAACGTTTCATGGGCCGCATCTGGACCGCCGTATGCGTCCAACGGTGCCTTTTTCAGAAAAGCCGCTACAATCGTGAGGTAATCAGGCGGGATTAAACAATCCGAATCAAAAATGACAAAATAATCGCCCTGTGCATGTTTAAAACCAAAATTCCGTGTAAATCCTTGCCCCTCATTTACCTTAGCAAAGTAACGCACATCCAGCCGGTCCCGATAGCTCTCCACAATCGTCTGTGCATCGTGTACGGAACCGTCTTCAATAACCAGTACTTCAAATGGCCTATAGATCTGCCGGGTCAAACTATTCAATAGCTCATCGATCTCCTGGGGTCGGTTATACAGGGGAATGATAACGGAAAAAAAGATCGATTGCGTGGCCATCAAATGACTTTCTCAATCTGGTAGTTATTGCGTTCGGCACTGCTTCTTGAAACCAATTCGGCTATAAAGCCCGTCAAAAATAGCTGGGTTCCAATCACAATCGCTACCAGTGCAAAGAAAAAAAGCGGTTGTTCGGTCACATTGCGATACGGACTTTGGTTGGCAATACTGATCAGTTTTTCAACAATAAGCCAGATCGCAATGATGAATCCGGCGAGGAAACTCAATACGCCCATCGTGCCGAAAAAATGCATGGGACGTTTTCCGAATTTACCCACAAAAAAAATGGATAGTAAATCCAGAAACCCTTTAATAAACCTTCCGGCTCCGAACTTAGTCTTTCCGTATTTGCGCGGATAGTGTTGTACGACCTTTTCGTCTATCCGTTTAAACCCTGCCCACTTAGCAATGACCGGAATATACCGGTGCATCTCACCATACACTTCAATGCTTTTTACCACTTCCTTTTTGTAAGCTTTCAGTCCGCAGTTGAAATCATGGAGGTTACGAATACCAGACATGCCTCGGGTTACTGAATTAAAAAGTTTGGTGGGAATGGTTTTACTGGGGGGATCATGACGCTGTTGTTTCCATCCGGATATGAGGTCAAAATCCTCCTGGACAATGCGCCGATACAATTCAGGTATCTCATCGGGACTGTCCTGAAGGTCCGCATCCATTGTGATAACAACATCACCCTGAGCGGCAGCAAATCCCACATTAAGCGCCGCAGACTTTCCGTAATTTCGACGGAATTTTACTGCTGTTATTTTGGGATTCATCGCTTTCAGACCTTCGATGGCCATCCAAGATCCATCGGTACTGCCATCGTCCACCAGAATAATTTCGTAGCTAAACCGATGATCATCCATTACCTGCCTGATCCAGGCCGTAAGTTCAGGCAGTGAATCGGCCTCATTATACAAAGGGATGACAACAGAAATATCCATCAGGGGTTATTCCTCCTCCACAGGTGCGAATACCGGGGGATTCCGTTTGAAAATAGCAGCGAAAATTAAGGCGCCGATGAAATAAAAAATGGCACCAATAGCCAAACCCTTTAAGATATCCATAACACCCGGATTAACTTGCTTTTCGATATTTTTCTCTGCGTCTTCTATGATTTTATCGATCTGCTCCTGGTCGGAACTGAATGTCTCTGCCATGCGTGTAGTCGCATTCAACGAAATCTCCCGCATTGTATCCGCATAACTGGGCTCTATCCACTTGCCAAATACGGCAGTGAAGAGAGTGACCACCACTGCCTGTATCATAAACATCAGGAAGATATGGCCCAACGCCTCCCGGAATGACCAATATCCACCGATCTTTTTTCTTAAATCGAGTATGAAATAAATTGCCAAACCTATAGCAACAGCGAGTTGAATAAATACATAAGCAAAATTGCCCATCAAAGAAGGTGAAGCATAATACACCAGTAGAAAAATGATAATGTTGATAAGCGCCCAAATCAGCGCATTATTAATCGCAATTTTCCTTGCGTTTGCGGTGTTTAGATTTGTTGTCGTCATGGTTATGTGTTTTAATTAATGATTATAGGCAACTAACAGCTGGTATACCGCTCCTTCAAAGCCCTGGTTTGCACCGTGATGGCGATACGTTTTCAAATCTTCGGCCGTAGGATGTTGTTCATAAAAGAATCCCATTATCGGATAAAACAGTTCAGCCAACTCCTGGTCAGCGGGAATCTTCAAAGCAATCTTAGCGATTTCTCCATAAGAGCTGTCCGTCAGAATCTGGTGGGCAATCACCGGTTCATAAATACGGTGTTCATCCTGAAATTCGTCTTCGTCTACTAACAGAAATTCCTTTAGATAATCATCAAGCTGGGGCTCAATCTGTTCATCAGCACACTCCCGTAAGTAGAGTAGTACATTCAATAATTCCGTTCCCCGGTCAATGGTTTGATTCTCGATCTCCTCCCATTCTTCCGATTCCAGGTAGTCTCCTTCTAACTTTTCCACATCCGCGGCAAAGAAATTCAGCAACAGCAGGTCAAACGCGATCTCCCTCAATTCTTCAAACTGAGGGTGATCGTCAAATGCCCGATCCATCAGCGAGACTTTATCCAAATACGCTGCATCGCCCGCAAATATCTCGGCAAGCTGGCGGAGCAATCCGTTACCATCGATCTGTTCTATCGATCCATACGATTGTATGCAAGCTTCAAGTGCCCGCGCTATATAGATATCCATGCTATTGTGTGTTTATAATCTGACGTTTGTTGACAACCATTGTTACTTTTCCTTTCAACTCACTTCCCATCAACGGACTGTTACTTGATTTAGAGCGATTGGTCTCGGTATCGAACCGCCATTTCTTTTCGGTATCAAGCAGCACGAAATTAGCCGAAGCTTGCTCCCCGAATTCCGGCAAGGGAAGTCCCAGCACACGCCGTGGGCCCATAGCCAATTTATCAACGAGCTGATCGATCGTCAACCCGGCTTCGAGCGTCAATGGAAGCAATGTTTGCAGTCCGATGACACCATCTGCCGCGATGTGATATTCGACGTTCTTATATTCGATTTCATGCGGGGTGTGCTGCGAAACAATGGCATCGATGGTTCCGTCGTTCAATCCTTCAAGCAATGCACTTACATCGGTCTGCCTCCGCAAAGGAGGGCTGACTTTGTAGTTGCTATCGAAACCGGCAATCCGTTCATCCTTCATCACCAGGTGATGAACAGCTACGTCACAGGTCACCTTTATACCACTTGCTTTCGCATTCCGGATAAGCGTTACACTTTCAGCGGTACTGATCGTAGTAAAATGTATAGGCGCATCGTTGTACTCCGCGAGGTATAAGTCGCGGGCTACCATCAGTGCTTCGGCAAGATTGGGATTTCCTTTCATCCCTAAATATGTACTTGTCGGCCCTTCGTTCATTTTACCTCCCGCCGCAACTGAAGCGTCCTCCGGACTTGAAATAATGAGTCCTCCAAACCCTTTGCTATATAGCAATGCCCGGCTCATCAGTCCCCCCTGCTGCACGGGCTTATCGCCATCGCAGAAGGCCACAGCGCCTGCCAGCTTCATGTCATACAGCTCGGCCAGTTCGCCACCTTCGCGTCTCTTACTGATTGTACCAATGGGATGCACATCGATAGGCAACGACGCAGACCGATTGACAATCAACGCCACTTCCGATCGGCTGTGTACAGGTGGGTGTGTATTGGGATGTACGGCCACGCCTGTTACCCCACCTGCTAAGGCTGCCGCAGAACCCGATGAGATATCTTCTTTTGTTTCTAAACCCGGCTCGCCGAAATTGACGTTCATATCAAAAAATCCCGGCACTAAATACTGTCCCCTGGCATCGAAAATGTCCAGATTATCCTCGCCCCCGCCGATTTGCTCCGCAATCTTGGTAATTACTCCCTTGTTTAACAAAACATCCATTTCTTTACCGTGAAAGGGCGTATTTGGAAAGATAATCCTAGCAGATTTGATGAGTAAGTTATCCATGTATGTAATAAAACGAAAAAGGTTCTAACAAGACCGGAAAGTTGATTTTTAATGGAACTACGGTAGCGTGTACATTCATTAACCAACAAAAGTACAAAATCAACAGCAATGCATCCATTTATTTTTGAAATTACGGATTTCCCCATTCGTATCCCCCGGATTCCAGCCCTGCCAATTCCAATACCCGGTCGATCACGGTGGCCGCTAATGCTTCGAAATTAGGAGGAAGGCTATAAAACGAAGGACTCGCGGGACAGATCACGGCGCCTGCATCCGTAACGATCTGCATATTACGTAAATGAATACTGCTCAAAGGTGTTTCCCTGGGAACCAGAATAAGTCGTCGGCGCTCCTTTAAAATCACGTCCGCCGCTCGACTCGTCAGATCCGATGAAATCCCTCCGGCAATCCTTGCCAACGTGCCCATCGAACAGGGGCACACAAACATGGTATCAAATTTAGCAGATCCGGAAGCGAATGGTGCATAGAAATCATTCTTTTCATAGAAGGTAAAAGGGTACTTCGAATAATCTTCATTGCCCAATTCAAACTTCCAGACATCCTTTGCATTATCAGACATAACCACTCCCACGGCATCTAACTGGTACTGAAAAGCCAGTAGTTTATCAAGCAGTACTTTGGCGTAAATGGAACCACTTGCTCCGGTAATGGCGACGACAATTTTCTTTGGCATACGAACGAATATCTGCCAAACTTAGGCAACTCATGTTTCAAATGCAAATCACCGCGAGCGGATTTCTTTCCGCATAAAGGAAACGTAGGATAAAGCAAAGCACACTACCGTAGCCGCTATCAATCCTGTCAATTGTGGCCATACAATCAACAGACTCTGTCCCAGTGGCAGTGGACTGGGTATTGCACCGTAAGTTTGTTCCATCGTTAGCGGTCCTAAGCTTCTAATCGACGGCATCAACAAGGTGGTCGTCGCATCGGTATACAACTGACTGGGAACGACACGCATCAGATTGAGAATAAACTGCTGGTACCCGATAAGCTGCTGGGGAGAGGCTGCCTGGGAAGGCATCAGCGCCCTTGCAACCAGATTGACTATGAGCTGATAAAAGACCGTAAAGAACAACCATACGGCGATTGCAGTGAGTGCCGACGTGGCCGCCTGCCGAAAACGAATGGATAGAAAGACCGATAGGTTTAACCAAAATGCCACATAAAGTATGCTCAACAATAGAAAACATACGATCCTGAAAAATTCTTCAACCGTGGGAGGTATGCCGATAATAAACATCCCAAATCCCATGACCAAAAAACCAAGTGCAAAAAAAAGCACTCCAATAACCAATAGTGCAGCGATGAACTTCGCATTGATCAGGTAGTCACGGTGGATCGGCTGCGCCATGATACGGCTTAATGTTCCCGAGTTCTGTTCAGAATTGATCGCGTCAAAACCAAGTCCGATACCAAGTAACGGTCCCAGAAACCCGATAAAAACATGAAATGGAGGCAACGAACCATCCGAAAGCGTAAATAACTTTAAAAAGAAAAAAGGATCCTCCGAGTCACTGGCTTTCCGGGTTTCTTCCACCAGGTTAGTAATGGAAGTATATAGGGATCCAAAACAAGTCAGTAAAATAAGGAAAAGCAAGACATTGAAGCGCCAGCTGCGCACATGGTCCGCGATTTCCTTTTGAACGATTACCCAAAACGGATGACTGATGGATCGCATCTTCCGCTCCTGTCGCCGTCTCATGTAGCGATCTATTGTCGCCGCTGCCCTTGCAACCCACGGTGTCTTCCTGAATTGTTGAACCACGTTATGCAGTTTTTCCATAGACCTCCCCTCCTTCAAAATACTTGGTATAGATATCATCCAAACCATACACTCTTGTAACTAGGTTTTTCAATCCTAATCCCGCATGAACGAGAATACGTGCTGTTTCAGCGGTTACCTCTTCGTTACTACCGATGTATATCTTTTCTTTATCTATACGGACGGATACCACGCCCTCCAAACCCAGCAGCTGAGATTTTACCGTTTCCATCACTTCAGTTGTCAGCATTCCTTCGATGCCCGCTTCAACAAGATAGGGTTCTTTGTCAGAAAACAACGTCTTGGATAACTCCAATACATTTCCCTGGGCAAGCAGCTTTCCCTCGACAAATATACCTACTCTGTCACACACCTGCTGTACCTGATGGAGGTGATGCGACGAAAGTAAAACGGTAATTTGCTCTTCACGACTTAGGTCGGCAATCAGGTCGAGAAACTCACGCACACCGATCGGATCGATTCCCAGCGTCGGCTCATCCAATATGATAACTTCGGGATTTTTAACCAGTACGTCCGCTAATCCGAGCCGCTGACGCATACCACGCGAATATTTACCCGCTTTCTTTCCAGATGCATCTTTTAATCCAATACGCTGGAGAAGCACATCCACGCGCTGTTCGGCTTCCCTCCGTGACAGGCGGTTGAGTCGTGCCGTATAGAGCAAATTTTCACGGCCGCTCAACTGTTCGTAAAACCCTACATCATCCGGTAAGTACCCTACCCGCCGTTTTACGTCAATCGGATGTACGGTAGCGTCAATTCCACATACCTTCACGCTGCCGGATGTGGGCTCCGTGAGTCCGAGCATCATCAGAATGGTGGTCGACTTGCCTGCGCCATTTGGTCCGAGCAATCCAAAGATTTCGCCTTTCCGGATCGACAAGTCGAGATGGTCGACTGCCGCAAAATCACCGTATTTCTTGGTGAGGTCCTTGAGTTCGATAATGGGTTGGTTCACAGTTTACCTCCTTCCGTATTTGCGGAACAAATAATACACGCCTCCTAATGCACCCAGAATGATCAAGATACCTAACCATCCCCACAGTAAGGGGGTTCGCACGGATAACCGAAACGATGCCGTTGCGGACTTCTCAGGCGCCTTCGCTTCTAGGTTTGCCACATAATCTCCAGCTACAGACTTTCTGCTTGATTTGATCGTAGCAAACACCTGTGCATGCTGGCCGGGTGCAATTACGTCGATCTTACTGGGCTCAAAAGATACTGTCCATTCTACTGGTGCTGAAGATTTCATTTCCACATTTTTCAGGGGAGCCGACCCTGTGTTTTTCACCAATAGTTCAACTTTTTCTTCGCTTCCAGCGGTAATGGATTTATTCAATTTTCCCGTAGGTGTAGTCAATTCCAGATTGTAGGATCCTGTGATCACAACTTCCAATTCCAGATTGGACGACATTCCGCTGGTAGCCGCCACCACAGGCACCTTGTAGCTTCCTGCCCCCAGGTGGTCGGGTGGATCCAGCTCGATGGTGATATTCTGTGTCTGATTGGCCCCTACGTTTACCGACGAAACTTGCTTTCCGTTTGCCCGGAACAAGGCGTTCCACCCTTGCGGTAGCTGGGCCCGCAGCCCATAAACCTGCTCTTCGCTCGACGGATTCCTAAGCGTGGAATTGAACGTAAAGGTTGAATTGGCCGCTCCTTCCATGTTTGCCTGGTCGGTATTGAATTCCGATTTAAATGTACCTTGTTCGGATATTTCCACAGTTAACGGCAATTGGCCGATTCCCTTTGCCACCAACTGGAAACGGTAAGTTCCTTTCTCCACCCGGTAGGGTACTTGTAATTTGAACGATAAATTCTTTTTCTCTCGTGGCAAAACGGCTAGCTGCTCAACGCTCCAGCCACCGGATTTGAGTTCATACGACCAACCCTCCGGCAATCCCACCACCGCAATCTCTGCAGTTCTCACACCACTTCCGTTGTTAATCACATCAACGGAATAATCAATGGATTCCCCTGGAGGAACCGAAATTTTTGTATAAGGAGTGTAAAGAGTTATACTCTGGGCAAATCCTACCTGCTGAATCCCTTTAATCGGGACCACTCCGCAAAAGCACACTAATAAAACAATAACTTTAGGTAAAGTAATGGCACGTGTTAACATAACAAAACCGAACTAATTTAGAAATAATAAGCTGTACAGGCAAAATTAGAAAATCAAAAAAGCTTCAAAAATCATTTCACATTTTTTAACATTTCCGATAACATTTCTGATCTTTGGGCCATTGATTGTCTGAAAAAGGCACTTAAAAAGGGGTTAAACAAAAAAGGGCCGAATAATTGAATATTCGACCCTACATCTACCTATGAAAAACATGCCCTTTGGGAGGGCAATACAAAAGTACAGCTAAGATTGAGGATACAAAACATTTATTCATTCAAAAAAAGTTTTTGTAGATGTAATACTACAAGAAAAAGAGCGGCCGAAGTCATGCAGGTTTGATTTTTTTTTAGTTAATTCGTCCTGCGTAATTTAATTATTGATTAGAAGACAGATTGAAGAAATGAGCCTTAGTCAACTGGAAGAATATATAGAGACAGGCAACGGCCACGCCATCGATGATTTGTTAAATGGCAATCCCAGTCTAAGCAGACAGCGAACAAGCCACGATATCTCTCCCCTCCTATTAGCCTGTTATTACAATAAACCTCAAATCGTAAAAGTATTATTAAAGCATTTGGACGAACTTACCATTCACGAAGCGGCGGCAGCTGCACAATTGGAACAGCTGCAGGCCATGATTGAAGATCATCCCGATAGCTTAGATACGATTTCAGATCATGGGTTTACGCCACTGGGCTTGGCTACACATTTTGGCAATGAAGATGTCGTTCGATACCTGCTTGCAAAACATGCCGATCCTAACATCCAATCTCAAAACGGATATAGCGTCTATCCACTGCACGCTGCCATCAGTTCCAACTTTGACGGCATAGCAAAGATGCTCATTGAGGCGGGTGCTGAAGTGAACGTATTGCAGGCATCACGGACATCTCCCTTGCATCTTGCTGCACAAAACGGAAACATCGATCTCATTATTCTGCTGTTAGAAAACGGCGCTCAGCTAGAAATCAAAAATGATATGGGAAAAACTGCATCTGATTTGGCGGCGGAAAAAGGACACGCCGAAATTGCCGAAATCTTGAAGATATGAGAATCAAAAGTCCCAAAGGCGGTGACGCATGCGTTTGATATAATTCCGAAAATCCAATACAATACCCGCCAAAAAGTAAAAAATAATTGGAAAACCGACGGCAAGAAACGACGTATAGATAAAAAATAAACGAAGCTTGGAAATGGATATGCCCAACCGCTCTCCGATATAGGTACATACACCAAAAGATCGTTGTTCAAAAAACAAAAGAATCCGTTTTATCATCATTCGTTATGTTTGATCAATTGCAACCCCATCCCACACTCCAAACACCGCTTATTATCGCAATAGAACGACTTCATCTGTAACAGGGCCTGCGATTCAGCCGCTTGCTCAGCCTGAACACCCAATGCCGAAAAGCGCGTCAAAACTGAATTTCTTTCCGCTTTTAAACGCTCCAAAAGAGCTATAGCCCGGTAAATATACAGTTCTTTGCCGATATATTTACCATAAGCAAATAAAATACCAGACACCATGTTGATAAGCAAGTTATCAATGGATTGTCGTCCTAACTGGCAACCATGCCCAGGAGAGGGCACATCAAAGCGATAATGGTTATTCCAATAGGGATTTACTGGCAGTTCTTCAAACAATGCTTTCAGCAGATCCACATTCTGGGCGTCGATCAACGTAGAAAACAAATGGGTCGATCGAAGATACAGCGCCGTGAACTGGGCAATCCGCATCGTAGGGAAATTGCTGGGACGTGTACGAAGAAACTTCCATGACGATGCATCCATGGGTGTCAGCGTGTGAAGCTGACGAAGATGACGATATTCCTGCTGTAGTTTTTGAGGATATATATCCGCAAACGTCGAACTTTCAAGCAGACCAGCCTGACCGAAAAACAGGGATTCAATTGCCAATGGACGATGTCGGTGTTTTGCCAAGACGGCCAGAGGCAGGTTTCTAGCCAACTGTTCGAACGGCTGGGCATTGATCTTAAATCCGAAACTGCGGGCGGCCCAAAGATAACAAGTGTCTTCCCAACTTCCCTGTTGTTGAGCCAATAGGCCATAAAAGACAGAAACCTTTTGCTCTAAGCGTTCGATCAGCAAACGAGACAACCATTGCGATCGGTGAAAAGCAGGGACCTGGTGGATCAATTTTTCGCAGGGAATCCAATACATGCCACTCATCAATTCGCGATGCTTCGACAAAATTTGTTTGGGAATCAGTGGTTTCAATACCAACGTTTCCGGAAACGTACCGTCTTCCCGACAAATTACTTTGTCATCTTCATATACCACATGCAATATAACGTTATTATAAGCTTTATCGCGGTTGTGTCGATGGGCATCCCACGCCGACGCATGCGCATGGATTTCGACGCTCCCAGCCCACTCGGTATCCCCGATTCGTATCCGTGCAGCTATGAAGTCTGGGCCCGCATGATGATTTTGATAGCCGGTATCCAATACCACCAACGTTTTTTTGGACACAGTAACCAGCTGTCTGGCATGATACAGACGGTATTTCCAAACAAAATGTAATATATCTTCTGGCAAGGTCATACATCAGGTTTATAGGTAAGTATGACAAAGATAGCTATTTAATCACCAATATACAACGAATGCGTGACAATTTCCACCCATCAGATAAAGTCTTTAATAATAGTCAAACCAGGATACCACCTCAGCATGACTAAGTTCTGATTTAGCCTGCTGATCGAAATCACGAACAACGCTCCCATTTTCCAGCTGAATAAGGCGTGTTCCATAACGAAGCGCTTCGCCAATATTGTGAGTTACCAGCAAAGCAGTCAGCTTATTTTCCCGGATAATCCGATCGGCAATCTCCATTACTTCCCGCGCAGACCGTGGGTCCAACGCTGCTGAAGGTTCATCCAGCAGCAGCACGTCCACATCCGCCATTACCGTCATCAATAAAGTAAGCGCCTGTCGTTGTCCGCCACTCAGTGTACCCATAGGTTGCGCCAGCTTATCTTCAAGCCCCATTCCCAAAGTAGACACCTTTTCGCGCACCAATTGTGTGAATGTGCGTTCCATTCCCAATTTTATCCACTTGCGGGATCTCCGCAAGGCTGCCATCCGGAAATTATCCAGTATAGTAAGCGATGCGGCTGTTCCGAGTAGCGGATTCTGAAAAACACGTGCCACCCATCTGCTTCGCAGGTAGTCCGGCAGTCGCTGGATTTCCTTGTCGTGCAATCGAATGCTGCCTGCGTCGGGGTAGATATTACCTGCAATCAGATTAAGCAACGTGCTCTTTCCCGAACCATTCGCACCAACAAGTACTGTATAACTCCCCGCATCCAATTGAAGTGTTATATCTTGCACGGCTGTTACTTCCGTCGCTTTGCCGGCATTGAATACCTTGGTGATATGTTGGAAATCAAGCATCTGACATTCTCATTAATTATCGCTTACTGAATTGTAGCATCCCCCCCATTCTGGGCAGAGCGACAATAAACAAAACCAATAGTGAGGTTGTCAGTTTCAGTAAATTCGCGTCCACACCAACTCCAAGAGCCGCAGCCAATATCAACTGAAAGACAATAACTCCAAAAAGTACACAAACCAACATCATCGATATTGTACGTACTTTCAAGAAATTGATCGCAGTATCTCCTATAATCACCGCACCCAAACCGCTAATTACAATACCTATACCCATATTAATATCCGTAAATCCCTGGAATTGCGCCATTAAGGCACCACTACACGCCACCAGTGCATTGGATATGGCAAGGCCATATACTTTCATCCGTGAAGTATTAACTCCCTGCGCCCGTATCATCGGCTCACTGTCGCCCGTAGCCCGCATGGCAATGCCAAAATCGCTGCGAAGCAGATAACTCATGATCAAAAATAAGAGGGCCAAAATAACCAGCAGCACCGACAGGGTATGGTGATCAGAACTCGCAAACACACCGAACCCAGAGAAGATATCCGGATAGCCGAGTAACGGCATATTTGAGCGCCCCAATAGCACTAGATTGACCGAATATAGCGCGGTCATCACCAATATCCCAGCCAAAAGTGCATGAATGCGGAGACGGGTGTGGATCAATGCCGTGCAGCTTCCGGCCAATGCCCCTCCGGCCAGCGCCAAGAACAATGTCACGGTGGCAGAGAAACCATTGGCCAATCCCACAGCCGTAATTACCGCCCCTAATGTATAGCTTCCATCCGTAGTAATATCGGGAATATTAAAGATCTTCATGGAAAGAAAAAGGCCGATGACCAACGGACCAAAGCACATTGCCTGAATAATAGCTGCCAAATAAAAATCCATTATGCAGTCTGATACTGATTTCGGTAATAAATGTCTAGACGATCCACACCAATACTACGGCTTTCCGACACCGCGGCATGCAATGCGGGCGACGGGATTCCGGCACCCCAGGTATCGCGAGAAGTAAACACGCGAGCTTCGTCCCATAATCCTGCTTCCACAAATAAGTTAAGTGTCTTTCTCCCTCCTTCCACAATGAGTGACTGTATGTCCATCAAATATAATTGATACAGGATCTTTTGCGGCAGGTACCAGTCCATATCTTCCAGTTCGATGTATTTAACCCCCTCCGTCCAATCTGATCGCGAAGCATTGAAAACGATGGTTTCGGCGCTTCCATCAAACAGCTCTGAATCTGCCGGTACAGCAAGATGCTTATCAATAAGAATCCGTTTGGGGTTTCTGCCCCTCCATTCCCGCACGGTGAGTTGCGGATGGTCGGCCAAAACTGTCTTAGTTCCCACCAGTACAGCATCTTCCTCGCTGCGCCAACGGTGCACTATTTGTTTAGCTACAGGCCCAGATATCCAACGTTGCGTACCATCAACAGGCGCCAAGTAACCATCCGCTGTTTGCGCCCATTTAAGGATGATATACGGACGTTGTTGCTGTACCCTCGTCACAAACCTACGGTTGAGTCGGCGCGCTTCTTCTCCCAGTATCCCTTCGATTACCTCGATACCGGCATCCTGCAACAACTGAATGCCTTGGCCATTTACCTTGTCAAACGGATCCCGGCATGCAACCACCACCCGGCCTATACGATGATCAGCCAGCAGTTGTGCACACGGAGGAGTCTTTCCATAATGCGCACAGGGCTCCAAACTCACATACATCGTGGCAGATCTGAATAATTCAGCGGCATCATCACCATACCGGCGTTGTACATCCGCGATTACTAATGCCTCGGCGTGCGGGCCACCAAACTTTCGGTGATAATCTTCCGCTACGATACGTCCGTTGTGCACCAACAACGCTCCCACCATGGGATTGGGGCTAACCGATCCCATTCCCAATTCTGCTAACTCCAAACAGCGTCGCATGTAAGGTTCGTGCTCTTGCATGTTGCAAACATAATTAAAATGTACCATTCCGAAAGTATCCGTATTTTTGTACGATGCGGCATTTAGCGAGCGTTGAACAACAATTTATAGATGAACTGGCAGACCTATACGACGCCGGTGAAGCCCGACAGCTTTATATCCTCCTTTTGGAAGATCAGTTGGGATGGTCCAGACATGATTATCTTCTGCATAAGCAAGAGCTCGTTGACGATCAACGCATCAACGGATTGCTCAATGCCCTGTCGGCTCTAAAAAAAGCCGAGCCCATACAATACATCCTGGGATACGCTTGGTTTATGGGGATGAAATTGAAAGTCAACCCGTCCGTACTGATTCCTCGCCCGGAGACCGAGGAATTAGTTCAGCTCATCATCGACCAACAACGGTCGGCCCATAACGATTTACCCAAAATCATCGATATCGGCACGGGAAGCGGTTGCATTCCTATTGCACTCAAACGAGCGTTGCCTGGTGCCTTCCTCTACGCATTGGATATTTTCAAGGAAGCATTGGAGGTCGCCAAACAAAATGCCAACGCCCACCGTGTTTCTATCGAGTGTATTCAAGCCGACATTCTGGAGTGGGATGTTGCGTTCCAAACGAATCAGCTATTCGACACGGTGGTAAGCAACCCTCCTTATATTACGGATCGGGAACAACGTGAAATGCATCCGAACGTCTTGGCCTATGAACCCCATAGGGCACTTTTCGTTGATAACTGTGCTCCTTTATTATTTTACGAGCACATTTCGGCATTCTCAATGAAACATCTTCGTCCCGGTGGTAACCTCTACTTCGAAATTAACCGTAATTATGGCTTAGAGGTATGCGATTTACTACGGAAAAAAGGCTTCGTGAATATACAGCTGCATCAGGACCTGCATGGGGCTGACCGTATCGTACATGCCAAGAAAAATTAATCGATGGAAAAATTAGCCCTTGATTTAAAAGCAGTTGTTAACGCTCGAAAATTATCTGAAATTTATTTTGGACGATAAAGTCGATAATCCTATCTTTGCACCACTTTCCAGAACAGGAAAAGCGCTCTTAAAAACAATGATTCCGTAGCTCAGCTGGTAGAGCAATACACTTTTAATGTATGGGTCCTGGGTTCGAATCCCAGCGGGATCACTTACTGGGGCAAGTCTTAAAAACAAAGACATGTCCCTTTTTTATTTCCTCGTAATTTCCTGTAATTTTGATAAATACAAATTAACGCTGAATATATTTTCGGGGTTCGATCTCGTGTCCCAGAAAATGACAGAATTTTAGGTAACATCGAACCCTCTTTTGCCAATTTTCTCTGATTTCCATTGTTTTTGGGTGGGTTATATGATTTGTTGAAGCATAGATATGCTACTCGTTTCATTTTCACGGGCAAAGGTAAATCAATGTTTTTACGCTTTACAAGGTCGAGCCTTTGGTTTGCTAAAAAATCTCCAACCCTATGGGTAGTATTTTTTAGTCAAAACCTTGTTTCAGCGAAACACTGACCTTTTGCGCCCATGAAACGAAACATAGCATATTCCAGCATTCGAACGAAAAAGGTTCAATTAAGACAGGTAGAAGTGGCTAGCTCCATTTTCTTCATAAGTGTCTCTCCTTGTCTTCAAGGGCTTAGATACTTTGTTTTCTCATTACATCTCTAATTTCCCATTTGAATTTTGGTGATAATCTTTCATAAATTGATAATTCGAAAGCAATTCTTTTTCTGTAACTATTTGATTTTCGGGCTTGTTTCTTTCTTCTGAACTTTCGCCTTTTGATTTTGCAATGGTGGCTCTTGTCGATTGAAAGTTGGCTTTCTTTTCTTCTGTGATACCATTGGTAAATAATTCGCTCAATGCTTCTGCATCCAGCATTGCCAAACTGATTCCTTGCCCTCCGGGGCCATAAGGATGGGCAGCATCTCCTATCAAAAATAGTCTGTCGCTATACCATTTATCAGGAATACTGCCATTGTAAACTGGTTGATGATATAATACTGTTTTGAGATTGGTTTTACATTGCTGAAAAATTTGTTGCAAGTAAGGTGTCCAGTCCTTGGCCCTTTCTGCTATTTGGTCGTAAACACCCTTGTCCGTCATAGTTTTTGCTTCCGCTTCGGTCATATGTATGTGCATCCATAAAAAATTATTTTTATAGGTATCATTAGGGCTTATTTTGCCAATAGAGCCCAAACCGACATCGCCATTAATATTCTTAAATGAAGACATTTCTACTTTTTCATCACTTGGAAAAATGAAACCAAGCCCTAAATAACCTGCATATCGTTTTTCTGAACTGTTATCAGGATTTAGCAATCTTCTTACCTTAGAGCCAACACCGTCTGCTCCCACTAAATATTTGCCTTGGATTTGTTGTCCTTCGTTGGAAATAGCAATCACGCTGTCCGTATCTTCGATTACATTATCCAACTTGAATTTGTAAATAACTTTTATACCTAATTGATTTATACGTTCACGCAGTTTTTCAAAAACAGCCAATCGGGTTACGATAATTGCAGGGCTTGCACCTTGTTCATTTTTCACGTCAAAACTCACTTTGCTATTTCCAAAGTACATTACAACTTTTTCGGTTGGCTCGCCAATATTACGAATACCCATATTTTCAAGCACCTTCACGCCTTTAGCCGAAATCCTCACGCCACTGGTTGCGCCCCCAAAACTTTCTCTTACCTCAAGTATTATGCAAGGTATTTTCTTTTCAGTGAGTTGGATTGCCAAACTCAAACCAGCAATACCTGCTCCGACAATGATGATCTGCTCTTTGTTTTCTGTTATTTGTGTCATCTCTATTTATTTCGAATATGATGACACAAAATTACTTAGGACTGAGGGTTGAAAATTGTATAAATCGGTCGTTTTGATTTTTGTGAAGCTCTTTCGGCGAAACACCCGAATGTTTTTTGATTTCTTTGATAAAATGGGATTGGTCTGCAAATTTTTGTTCGGGAAACAATTTCCCTTCTTTGATCTGCTGAAAGGAGGAGCGAAAGCGAAGGATATTGCAATAAGTTTTTAGCGAAACACCCAATTGTTGCTTGAAGTAACGATTGATTTGCCGACTATTCCAAAATACTTTTTCTGAAAGTTCATGGACGGTCAATTCTCCTTTAGATGCATATATAAGCTCAAAAAGTTTACGTTTCCTGTCGTCGATTTTTTCAGGTATAAGAGACTGTATTTTTTTAGTAGCTTTTTTCTGAAAAGCCTCAAAATTATGCAGATCGCTTTCTTGAAACTTCCAAAAGCCGACTTGTAAATTTTGACCTTGGTCCGTCAAGTTGGCTATTTTGTTGGGGAACAAAAACTCCGTTGCAAGTGGCTTAAAACTTATGGCATAAGCCCGTTGCTTTGGAAGGATTTTACCTCGGCTAAACTTTGTTTCAAGTCCCAAAAGCGTTATATTAAAAGGTTCGGTTTCAGATTGAGAAATAATTAAATCAATCCGCCCATCTGGCAATATTACCACTTCCTTATCAACCGCTGATTGGTTATGTAAAAGCCAAAAGCTATCGACAAAATCGTAAAGCGAGCGGTCCACTTTAACGAATTTATATTCCAAGTCACTATCCATCGGTAATCTCAAATTTCCTCACGTAAAAATATAAAATAATAGGCTTATCAACCAATGGGTATAATCAAGGCTTATCAGGTTTGCTGTACCCCATACTGAAAATAGGAGTCATAGCGGTCCTTTGTGTCATAAAAAGTACAATATCACTTGTTTCAATGGCGTATGCTGCGAGCACATATAGGGCAGACAACACAACAACATATACAATAGCGTGTCATTGAAAAAGCAAAAGAGCTGCTATCAACAACCTCAATGTCCGTATCTGAAATTGCCTATCATTTAGGTTTTGAACATGCACAGTCATTTCATCGCTTGTTTAAAACCCGAACTTCTGTAAAAAAGAGTTCGAGTTTTGTACCAGCGGGATCACTTTAAAACCTCAACGCAAGTTGAGGCTTTCTTTTTATAGCGTATCATCGGAAACCTATTCGTAATTATAGGGGCCAATTGTGATTTTTTTTTTATTTTATGATAATATGATCATATTTGTTCTGGTCCCGGTAGGTCTACATATTGGTAGTCTTCATAGTGGATATAACCGAAACTGCATCCAGACGTCGCCGATATAATGAAATTTATCAAATTCATACCGACAAAAAAGTTGGAACCCTACATCAAATATTTTGTAGTGTCGGAGAACGATGTAGAAACAGAATATAAAGTGTTTCCTTCTTCTGGTCTTGTTATTGGGTTTCAATTCAAAGGGCAACTCTCTACTATTCAAAACAAAATTGAAAAGAAACTGACATCAGCGGGGATTACAGGAATTTCAGACAGTTATAAAATCTTCAAGAACTCGGCAAACATCGGGACGGTTTTGGTCTATTTTACCGAAATCGGATTTATACATTTTTCTTCTAATCCCGCCAATGAATTATTTAATCTAAGCATTTCTCTTGATGAAATTTTTGCAAAAAGTTGTCTAAGCGAAGTTGAAGAAAAGCTTGCCTTCGCTAATACAGACAGACAACGGGTAAGTATAGTTGAACACTTTTTATTATCGCAACTAAAAGACATTCAACCAGACAAACTTATTGGTGAGGCAGTAAAGCTCATCTACCGAAGCAAAGGAACTCTCCGGATTAAAGAGTTGAATGAATGGCTTTCCATTAGCCAAAGCCCTTTTGAAAAACGGTTTAGAAAGATTGTTGGAACCACACCTAAAAAGTTTTCAACGATTGTCCGTTTTAATGTTGTGCTTGAAAACTTACGCACTACCAAATCCCTAACTGAAATCTGCTATGAGAATAACTTCTTCGACCAAGCTCATTTTATCAGCGATTTTAAACGATTCACGGGAGCCACACCCGAAGAGTTTAAACAATTTTTGTAAAAAAACGACTTTTTACAATTACAGCGTTTGCCAATTGGCAATTTTTGCCTGGTAATAATAACCAAAAAAATGTTTACATTAAACCAAGTCAAGCAGGCTCACAGTAAAGTGAAATCAGGTGCCGACTTTCCGGCGTATATTGTGGCAATTAAAACCTTAGGTGTCGTCTATTACCAAACGTATGTAACCGACGGTCATTTCGTTGCGACTGCGCGAAATCACGGATTGAAAAATGGGCAGTATGCCTGGAAAAAAGGATCTGTACGTATTACGATAAAGCATGAAATAAAATTTTAGCAGAAGAAATCCACAGTAAATTATGAAAACAACATTCAAACCTAATGTAGACCTAATGAAGGTATTTAACTCTCAGATTATGCTCATTAATGACGTGAACAACTCAGAGAATGGTCAAATTCTTATTAAAGCCGGTGCAGATGGACCTCCCCTCCATACTCATCCGGAACAAGAAGAATATTTCAAAATCATTAAAGGACAACTTCAGGTTTATCATGCAAACAAATGGGTAATTGTACATGAGGGGGAAGAGATTTTTACACCAAAAAACATGGTTCACAGTTACCGCTCACGAGACACGGAAGATTGTCTCTTTGCCTATCATCTTACACCCAGGCGAAATTTTTCAACGATGCTACAGACATTTGAAAAATTGACCAATGAAGGTAAACTCAAAAGCACCTCTGACATTCAATCAATCATCTATCTTGCTATGGCTTTTAAAAAATATAGCAGTGAAATTGTCTCGACAAAACCTCCTGCTTTTGTTATGAGTATGATGGCGGGTATTGGAAAGTTATTGAGATTCAAAATATAATTTATAAATAGTGGGGTCACGTTAAAGCCTCAACGCAAGTTGAGGCTTCTTTTTTATAAACCGTTTTCTTTCAATATTTTTCCATTTTATCCTCATTTGTTCTCAAAAATTAAGTTTATAGGATAACACAATAATACTTGTTTATTATCTAGTGATGAAATGCTCTTATACCAATCGGGTGACTTCTTGATAGCTGAGGGATTTTGTCCCAAAACATCGAACTCGATTTTATAGTATTGAAATCGAAATAATTTTCCAAATTATACGTAGGTCCAACCTGTATTTCCAAATTTCCACTGCTAATAGATGGAATTTAGACCGTCATTTGGATAGAGTACACTTTTTTTACCAAATGATAAGCCCCAGACAATTAACTTTCACTAACTTGTTGCTATGAAAGAATTGATAGACTATATCTTGCAATTTGGCAACCTGGATAAACAGCAAATCGACCTTATCATACGTAATGCGAGAGAATTAAACCTTCAGAAAGACGAATATTTTTTAGAAGCAGGGCAAATCCCCAAACAGGTCGGTTTTATTGTCGAAGGTGTTATTCGCGGTTGCTATTACAACAACAAAGGCGAAGAAATCACACGTTGTTTTATTGGCGAAAACAGTCTGGTGGCTGATTATATCAATTTTGAAGCAAATACTTCCTCTTCGGAATATTTGCAAGCATGTACAGACTGCAAAGTCATCGTATTTTCAAAACAAAATTGGGAAGAACTTTCTCAATCCATTGTAGGTTGGGACAATATCAAAAACAAGATGGTGCAAATATGTATGTACCAAAAATCCAGAAAGGGACCAGTCATTTCGCAAGACGCTACTACACGTTACATGGAGTTTATGGAAAACTACCCATCGCTTATTAATCGTATCCCCTTGGTTTATATTGCTTCTTACTTAGGTGTGACACAGCAATCATTGAGTAGAATAAGGAAAAACATTCGTTGAATCACTTTTTACCAAATGGTAAATGGTTTTCTTTTTATACGATGCAATTTTGCCTCGTTAATTAAAAGAATAAAGAATGAAGAAAGCATTAATTACCGGAGCCAATAAAGGAATAGGTTTTGAAACTGCAAAACAACTCTTAGAAAAAGGATTTTATGTCTATATCGGAAGTCGTGATTTAAAAAACGGCGTGGCAGCTGTTGAAAAATTAAAATCCGAGGGACTGCCACATGCAGAAGCCGTACAATTGGATGTGACAGATGAAAATTCTGTAAATACAGCCCGCGAAGGAATCGGCGAGAAAACTGAGGTATTGGACGTACTCATTAATAATGCGGGCATCAACGGAGGCCAACCGCCCTACACCGCACTTGAGGCAAGTTCAGACCAATTTATGGCAGCGTTCAATACCAATGTATTTGGTGTGGCTAGAGTGACGAAGGCATTTATTGATTTATTACGAAAATCATATAAACCAAGAATTGTCAATGTAAGTACCAGCGTAGGTTCACTTTCATTGCAAAGTGATCCGAACTGGCCTGCTTACGATTATGCAAAATATGCAGTTTATGGGGCGTCAAAAGCCGCGTTGAATATGTACACCATTCATTTGGCTTACGAATTACGCGACACCCCTTTTAAAGTGAATGCGGTCTGCCCAGGTTATACAAAAACAGATTTTACAGGTCAAGTCGGAGGTGAAGTGGAAGTTGCTGCAAAACGCATTGCGAAATACGCAATAATTGAGCAAGACGGCCCCACAGGTAAATTTTTCAGTGAAGAAGCCAATCCTGAAACAGGAAAAATTCCCTGGTAACTGTACTGTTTTTCAATTGATTCAATCGCCGTAAATCTTCCAATAAATGATTCGAGTTCTGTACCAATGAGATCACCAGAAAGCCTCAGCGAAATCTGAGGCTTTTGTCGTAAACCATTATATTCATCGTTTCCACCGCCTATGCGTCCAAAGCCAACCGTATGGTTCTTCCCTGATATTTTCTGTAAGCAGATCAATGTACTTTTGGGTTATTTCGCCATCGATCGCAGATTCCGCATTTGAACATATTGGTACGCAGACTATCTTGTAATTTCCTTTTGATAGCTGTGTAATATGCAGATAGATAACTGCCGTCCGACCCTTGCGAGCCAATTTTTCCATACCTGAAAAAAAGTAGGTTTCCTGATTCAATAAAGTAAATTTGTATTTTTCCTCTTTTATACGCGGGCATTGGTCTGCAAGAAAAAGATAGGCAGCAGGCTGTGAATTTTTAGATAAAACATGGCGTACAACTGCACTGTCAGGCATTAATTTCATACCAAAACGAGATCGGAGTTTAGTCATAAGTCGGTTCATGATTACCGACCTGAGGGGTTTGTAAACGGCATACATTTCGTGACGCATTTTATAGGGCATAAAATTCAGCATCTCCCAATTGCCACAATGTCCCAAACAGGCAATGACATTTCGACCAGCGTTTATAAACTGGTCTATTAGTTCCAAATTCTCAAATACCAATTTCTTATCAAGCACTTCTGCACGAGCAGAGACACTTTTTATCATTTCGGCAAAATAGGAGACAAAACAAGCGTAGAACTTTTTTACAATTGCGTAGATTTCCCCATATCGCTTTTCAGGAAAGGAACGTGCAACATTTTGGAAAACTACCACTTTCCTATACCCAATAAGGTGAAAAACAAGGAAAAAAGTGAAAGAAGCCATCGCATACAGAAATGTCATAGGTAGTAGGCTTACTGTGTAGATGGCTGCGTAGACAATTCTATATACAGAATATCGCAGCGTTTGCTTCAGATTGTTTATCATTAAAATTTCATTTTTAAACCAACTGACGCATACGGAGAGACAGAAAAATGATAGTCATTATCTCCTGCAAACACCCCTTTCAAGGTCCTGTCGCTGTATGATGCGGGGCGGTAGAGATTTAGCCCTGCCATACCCGTCACAGATAATCCTTTTTTACCAAGCTTTACTTCGGGGCGAAACCCTGTAACGATATATTGGTGGGAGAATATGACATCTTTGCCGTCCTTTTCCAATAAGGCTACCTGCCCGTTCATTTCAAGGGCGTATGATAGTTTGAACCTGTCATTGAAACCATAACCTACCGACACATCCAAACCCTCGACCAGTTCAATATTTATGTCGTATTTTCCATCATGCCTCCAATTGACGTAAACGGCAGGAAATACCATTGGATACCCCAGAGAACTGTTTATAGCCACACCGCCCCCGATATCAAGATTGGGATTCAGATGACGTATAAAAACAATCCCCCCGCTTCCAAGTACATTTTTGAAGCTGATTTTGGAAAAATCGGTAGTGGGCATAAATACTCCCACCCCGACACTTGCTCGCAGAGACCACTTCTCGTTCAACGGGCGTAAATGATAAACGCCTAACTGTAAGTTCATCATTTCGGACACCATGTGTTCTGAGAAGTTTTGGTTTTTCAACGAAACGTACGCCCCACCAAGACCAATGCCCCAAGCAGTCGGGCGATTGTTCTCATTCATCTTCATAGATAGGGGCATACTGAACGTTCCTTGGTAAATCATGGCCGAGCCTTTCGCATCACCAATTTTTTCCCTTGGTTTCTCACCCGGCGGCAAATAATAGTAGCCCGAATTTCCAATGTACTCTGTCTTGAAGGATATTTGCTGTGCTTTTGCCTCCAGACATAACAGCACAACGAATGTTGCAAAGAATGATATTGACTTCACGATTTTGAATTTGTATTTGTACGTAAAAGGATTGCGTACTGAAATTTAACTTAACTTTTGGAATGAGCCTAAATCTCGGCACACAATCTGTTTTTGATGGCTTCGTAATTTTTAGAATTTGTAGGCTAATCCGATGGATGCGCCGTGGCTTTTCATCGAACCTCCTTTGGCTTTGTGCAGGTCTGCAAGGCCAAATTGATAACTTGCATTTATTTGCCAATTCTTGTTAAAGTTGTAACCAATAATACCTCCGACACCGTAGTCAAAACGGTTCATAACCGGGTTGCCTGTTCCATTGTTCTCTTTAAACAAGTTCACGTCCTCTAATTTTGTACGGATACCATAGCCCACGTACGGGCCCGCACCGATAAAGGCTTTCCCGCTTCCCAGCTCGCCCTGAACAATTCCATAGAGTGGCACCTCCACTCCAAAAGATTTGATTTTACTGGATGTTTTATCTGTTGTGGATTCCAGCTTAGAAGTCCTGTAATAAACATCAATACCGGATTGAAGGGCAAAATTTTCGCTTACGTCGTATTTGACGAAACCGCCAACCGAACCGCCTATGCTCATTTCACTGTTGAATCCTTTCATATTACCCTTTAACCGATAATTGGAAAGGCTTGTTCCGGCTTTGACGCCAACTGATACTGGATTGTCCTGTGCGGATAACTGAGTGGAAAAAATGAGTGCACCTACTGCGAAAACAAATGATACTACGTTCTTTTTCATCGTTCTAAAATTTTAATGTTGTTTTTAAATGCTGAACAAAAGAACGACGGACGGCGCGATTACGAAATCGGTAAACGATAGGTTTTAGAATCTAATAAATGAAATGCACTATACAAGGGATCGAATTTTCGGCATCAAGCTATTGCACAATACCGTCCATCCATTTCAGGAAGTCCGGAACACGTACGCGACTTACCAAAACTTCATGTGGGCATTCAGGTAAAAAGGAAAGTTTCAGACGGCTGTTGAAGTATTTTGAAACATTTTCAATTGCTTTTACATTCCCGATGCAATTACGTGATACACGAAAAAACAAACGGTTATCAAGCTGTTGCGCTAACTGGTCCAACGTATAATTAATAATATACCGTCTATCGTTGAATGTATGGAGGAATACCACCCCCTCTTCACTATAAAAATGGGCGATATCCTTGGTCTCTATATAATGATAGTTTTCCCCCTTGGATATCAAGAAGCGATTTTTGGTTTTGAGCGATAATAGTTGCTCAAAATTTTTGGAATTGCTTTTATAAGGACGGTTATGAAAGATATTCTCAAATTTGATTAATGCTGTTTCTAATTCGTTCTCATCAAATGGTTTTAACAGATAATCGATACTGTTCAGTTTAAACGCTTTGATGGCATGCTCATCGTAGGCGGTCGTAAATATAACGGGTATGGTAACCTCTACGTGGTTAAATATTTCGAAGCAGTTGCCGTCGGCTAGACGGATATCCATAAGAATCAAATCAACATCGGATTCTCTCAGAAATCCGATGGTATCTATAACCGTCTTTGTTTGCTTCTCCAACAGATAATCTGGACGTAATTGCATCATCATACGTTTCAGTTCTTCGTATGCGAAGCGTTCATCTTCAACGATAAGGTACTTCATGATTGTATATAGGGGATCTTGACAATAAATAGCTGCTCGGTATGCTCAACCACAACTTCTTTAGCATAGATTTTATATTGCCTGGTCATGTATTTTAGCCCGATTCCGCCTTTTTCCGCACTGTTTGACGGTTGGATATTGTTTTCGACTGTAATATAGTCGCTATCAACATTAATTTTAATATTCAACAATGATTCTTCGGTTGCCATATTGTGCTTGAAGGCGTTCTCTATAAGTAATTGCAGGGTGAGGGGAATAATCTTATACTGTTCAAAGGACGATATTTTATTTATTGTAAAAGTAAAAGAGTTTTCGAACCTCATCCTCATCAGGAATATATACGAATCCAAAGCATCCAATTCTTCGGCAACAGATACCACCGGCTGTTGGGTGAGGGAGAGTACGTACCGATAGGTTTTTGAGAGGGCTTTCGTAAACTTGTTGGCGTTTTCCTGATTTATATATATTAAAGAAGCCAATACATTCAGTGAGTTAAACAGGAAATGAGGGTTTATCTGTGACCTCAATGTTTCGTGCTGAAACAAAAGAACCTTTCGTTTGGCTTTCTCGGAATCGGCTATGGCTTTTTGTTCGGACTGGAAATAATGGATTAACTCGAATACCAATAGAATAGGAATATTGGTTGACATCGCAAATGCGAACTTGACAAGGAACGGCGGCAGTCCGTCTTCGGGAATGAGAAACACATCGTATATAAAAAAATTAAATATCCATAACAGTATCAGGCATATCAAGGTTATACCTGCAATGTCTGCCACAATACGTAAAAATATATTCTTGGAATAAGGCAAATATTTATTTAAAAATATTAATAAGCGATAATCTGCTATACACATTGCAAAGATTACGACATAATGAGCGGATAACTGTATATGAAAATTACGCCATAAATCTTCGTTCATTAAAATAATGCTGAAAAGCATCTGGCACAACGCGTATATCAATGTCGAAAAGAAAAAGATGACCAGTCTTTTTGCATTTATTTTTCTTATTTGAACCATTCTTCAAAAGTAAAGTTTCCATGTAAGATTGATTGAAAAACGCACCTGTTTTCCGATGAAGTTCATTATTTAGGGGATGAATTTAACAGATGATGGTTTAATGTTATTAGTTTCTGTTGCTTAGCTGCCAATGCATTTTATTGCATAGTTTTGGCAAGCTTCGTTTCACGAATACAAAAAATAGCCAAAAAATCTGTGGACTTCCTTTGGGTATTCGCCTTGGTATCGGATTGTACAGCTAAATTTTCAGCTCTTAAAAAATTTGTTTTTTCAAAATAATATTTAGATATTTGCCTAAATATATAACAGTATGAATTACATATTTAAAGCATTGAATGATGAAACAAGAAGGCAAATCTTAGAATTGCTCCGGGAAAAAGATATGTCTGCTGGAGATATTGCTGAAAAGTTCAATATTTCTAAACCAAGCATTTCACATCATTTAGAATTGCTTAAAAAAGCTGATTTAATAACTCAGGAAAAAAAAGGGCAGTTCATTATCTATTCGATAAATACATCTGTACTTGATGAAATCTTAGCGTGGCTGATGAAATTCCAACCAATAACCAACTTTAAAAAATATGAAGCACAATTTAAAAAATGAAATTCCTGTTTTATTTATCGCGATCCTGCCATTCGTATATTTACTGATGATATGGGACACTTTACCTGATGTTATTCCAACCCATTGGAATTTTTATGGCGAAATAGATAATTATGGTAAGAAGGAAACATTATTATGGATTCCTTTCCTGCTTCCCATATTGACTTACATTATATTTTTAGTGGTTCCTTTTATCGACCCCAAAAGAAAATTGCAGAATATGGGAGATAAATTAACCAAACTAAAATTTGCCATTACATTTATTATGTCTGTTTTAGCCCTGTTTATCATCCATTCAACAAAACAGCAAGAACTGAATCCTAATTTTCTTACCATATTAATCGGAGTTTTATTTGCTGTTTTAGGTAATTTTTTTCCAACCATCAAACCTAATTATTTTATCGGAATTAGAGTTCCCTGGACATTAAACGACGAAGAAAACTGGAAACAGACGCATCATTTCGCGGGGAAACTCTGGTTGATTGGAGGCATTTCCATTGTTATTTATGGCCTTATTTCAAATCCGGAGATGAATAATCTGTTTTTTCTTTTTACCACAATTTTAATCGTCATTATACCTACGATATATTCATACAGGCTATATCAAAAAGATAAAAAAACGACGCAGGAATAATGCTGCATCGTCGGAAGCAAGGAAAACGGCAGCCTTCGCAATATCTTCGGGCCGACCTCTACGACCAAGCGGTGTATTGGCAATAAACATTTTTTCATACTCACTGCCAGTGGTGACACCCGCACTACTTGCTCCCCCGTTTCCGTAGCACCCGGCACTACGCGATCTGCACCCTCTTTACTTGAGGTTTACTTCAGGCATAATTCACAACCACCCTTGCACCTTCTGCGGCAAAATGTTTTGCGATAGATGCACCTATTCCTTTTGAAGCACCGGTAACTACCACTACTTTGTTTTCTAATTTACTCATTATTTCTTTTTTTAAGATTTGTGCGACAAGGTTGACCCCTGAGTTTTTTTTTTACTAACTGCATTATGAAAAAGTAGAACATCAGTCGAAATTAACTAAGTCCTTAAAGATCAGTTTACCCCAGCTATTTCCGCGTGCCTGCACAAGCAGTCCGCCTTCCGAAAGCCCGCCTAGGTTGATTGGTGCGAAACCAAGTTTTTCCGCAAGCGCACCAATCTCCGCTGCTGCGCCGTCGTCGTCGCTTGCCAGGAACACGACTCTCCTGCCACCATGTATGGCCGGATCTTGGTCAAGAATGGCAGCGACCAAATGGTTGAAGCCCTTAACCAGTTTCCCGGCGGTGAAGGCCTGCGCGACGAACCTGGCAGAAGGCAGCCCTCCCATTTTCTCAGGGGGCACGCCGTAGGCATTGGTCATATCGACGATGGTCTTCCCTTGCCAGTTGGGCAGTGCCTTTGCGACATCCGGGTGCGATTCAAAACGCACAGCCAAAAAGACGACGTCCGCCTTGACGGCTTCTGCCAGTGTTGTGGGAATGATTTCGGGTCCTATCGCGGCCGCATCGGATGCGAAGCTTT
>Ga0160443_100074_pt1 | contig 181634 bp, 180 predicted proteins | sample HID1972I_E1MG_FD_108244 | JGI IMG/M metagenome (GOLD analysis project Ga0160443, IMG submission 108244) | Enriched pill bug-associated microbial communities from UW Madison campus, WI, USA - HID1972I_E1 MG | ecosystem: Host-associated > Arthropoda: Insects > Digestive system > Unclassified ... | reverse complement strand
TTCAAGGACGCCATTGTTCCTGAAGTGGACACCACCCGCGATTTCGTCGCTGAACTCGATTCGGGCAAATACGACCACCTGAAGGATCAGCCTGTCGTTACCTATTGCACCGGCGGTATCCGATGCGAAGTGCTGTCGGCCCTGATGGTCAAGCGCGGCTTCCAAGAGGTTTACCAGATGCAGGGCGGCATCGTCCGCTATGGAGAGAAGTACGCCGACGAAGGCCTGTGGGAAGGTTCCCTGTACGTCTTCGACAAGCGCATGCACACCGAGTTCTCCGAGAACGCGGCAACTATCGGCAAATGCGTTGGCTGCGAAGGCCCTACGAACAAGTTCGAGAACTGCTCGAACCCAACCTGCCGCAACTTGCGACTGTTCTGCGAAGACTGCGCACAAGATGAGCAACTGCGACGTTGCCCGGATTGCAGCAGCGTCGACGCCTGATTGCGCAGACGGACCTTTGACTCGGCACCAGCCTTCATATGAAGGCTGGTGCCGAGTTTTTCGCTGCTGGACTAGTCAGCTGCGCTAGGCCACAAACCCAGCGAGGCATCGCGTATCTGTGATTCTTCGTCTTCGGTGCGATAGATTTTCAGGCCCCTGCCCTGATAATTCGGCAGGGCCGCTGGCCCGTCCAAGGAACAAGTATGCAGCCAAACGCGGGCAACTTCTGGCAACTCGGGCCAGCGCGAGGCCAGATCCCAGGCCCGGCTGAGCGCTTCTGTAAGCAGGACACCGCCCAATCCGCGTCCGGTGGCTTCAGGGAAGAGCCCGAAGTAGAAGATTTCTACCTCGCTGCCGGAATCGCTGAGAGTGGTGGCGAGCTCGAAATACCCCTTGGGAGAACCGTCCAGATACAGGACCCAGGTTTCTGAACCGGGGCGCTGCAGGACTTCGTTCCACTGGGCGCGAGTCGAATCCAACCGGTCTGCCCAATGCAATTCGCTGCCGACGCCTTGGTAGAGGAATCGCGAGAATTCGGGGGTGATGTCCTGAGCCTGCTCGATGCGCGCGTTCTTCGGCAATGATTTGCTGGAAGGGATGACTTCGCTGGCGCTCAGTTGCTGGAGAAAGGTAACCGTCACTTGAGTCATGCCACTATCCTAGTGTCGATAGCATGCCAGGTCGTTTCCATTGGCGGCGGCGTGACTAGGTAGACTTGAACGCGTGAATGCCGCCGAATTTTCTGCCCTAGACGATACTCCTCAAAGTGCCGACCAGCACTTGCTTGACATGCTTGCCAAGGATTTGAACCATGTCGGCTACGGCTACGAGAAGGTAGCCGAACTGCTTGGCGAGGAAGCGGCCGCTGCTTTTGACCGGGATCAGATTCATCCGGCTTTGCGGGTCCTTGAGCGCCAGAAGCCGCAATCGCCTCTGGTCACCGTGGTGCGCCTTTTCCAATTGGGGCAGTCCGAAGCGGAATCTGCCATCAATCGGGCCTTCAGCAATTTGAAGACCGAAGGCCTGCTCAAGCTGGGATTGATTGAAGCGTGGGCCAACGGATTCCGCGCCACGCTCGCCTTGTCGCTGCATTCCTCGGACGCAGATGGTGAACTGTGGGTCGCCCATGACCTGGGCGCGCATCAGCGCCCAGGAGTTCTGCGCACCGATCACGTATTGGGAATTGGGCAGGCCTCGCTCACATTGGCCCAGCTGACCATCCGTTCCACGGTTGATCGAGCCCTTGATCTCGGCACCGGCTGCGGCATCCAGCTTTTCCATTTGCTCTCCCACGCGCAGCACGTCACCGCAACGGACCTGTCCAAGCGGGCCTTGGGCTTTGCTCGCTTCAACCTGCTGCTGAACCACCGCACGCTCGGGCTCGATCCGCAAAACCTTGAGTCCCGAGTCACGCTGCTTCAGGGCAGCTTGTTTGAACCGGTCGAAGGGCAGCGCTTTGACCTGATCGCCAGCAACCCACCGTTCGTGATTACGCCACGCAGTTCCACCGAGCGGGCCAAGGACCGCTTCACCTATCGTGACGGCGGGATGGCAGGGGACCGATTGGTCAGTACCCTCATAGAACAGGCGCCCGAGTTCTTGAACCCCGGCGGCTCGATGCAGATGCTCTCCAACTGGGAGATTCCTCGCCTGGACGATGATTCAAATGCTCCATGGGATGCCCGTGTGCGCCAGTGGTTTGGCGATCAGCTGGATGTCTGGGTGATCGAACGCGAACAGGCCACGCCAAGCGGCTATGCCGAAACCTGGCTGCGTGACTCCTCGCAGACTGAAGACCAGGCATCCTATATCGCCGCCTACAATGCCTACCTCGACGATTTCGAATCCAGGAATGTTGCGGCCGTCGGCTTTGGGCTCGTGTACTTCCGGCGCCCCGATGGCCAGCGTCCGGTAATCCAAAGCTACGAGCAGATTAATCATCCGGTGGAGCAGCCTCTGGCTCCGACACTGCAACGGGATATTGCCATGGCAGATGAATTGGGGCGCGCCGGAGAAGGCTTCAAGGAATGGCATCTGCTCGTTGCCGACGATGTGACCGAAGAACGCCATCAGCGCCCCGGGGCGGAACATCCTGGGGTGATTCTGCTGCGGCAGGGAGCCGGTCTTCGCAGGACTGAGTTGCTCGACACTGCTCAGGCTGGTTTCGTTTCGGCGTGCGACGGTGATTTATCAGTATTTCAGCTAGTCAACGCCTTGGACTCGTTGATCGGCGAGGGGCAGGAAGACTTCGCTGATCGGCTTTATGAAGCAGTGAAGCGCCTCTTGCTACATGGCATGCTTCGTAAAATGTGAAACAAGCGCTAAAGTTTTTGCCTATGACACGCAACACAATTGAGGAACAGGCGGAGGTTGCCTCGTCGGTGGAGAGCGGTATTCCCAAGCTCGTCTCCATCACAGACCCGCAAGCCATTCGAGCGTTGGCCCATGACGCTCGACTCATCGTCTTGGATGAACTCTTCGCCTCCCAGACGACCCGTACCGCAACCGAGTTGGCTTCGCTGTGCGCGCTGACGCCCAGCGCCATGAGCTACCACCTGCGGGCTCTGGAGAAGTATGGGTATGTGATTCGCGCCGCGAGCGAGGGTGATGCTCGCGAACGTCGCTGGCGCGCTGCCGGCGAACGCCTGGAGCTGAATACCCAGATCGACTCGACCAACGCAAAGACCGCATATCTGAACGTGCAATTGAACGCATTTAGAACGCGATTGAATGCTGAAGTGCAGCGACGCGAGGCGGAAGCGAAGGCTGGGATCACCCCCGATCCGGATCGGCCACCCATGCTCACCAGCGGCTTGGTCTTCCTTTCAGAAGAAAAGCAGCGTGAGTTCAACCGCAGAATGTTGGACCTCGTCTACGAGTACGAGGCCAAAGCTACTGCAGAGGAACGCAGTATTGACTCGCGTCGTATGTTCTACTTAATCTCGTTGCTTCCTGAATATCAGACATCAGTGGAGGCAACAATATAAATTGCCTCGCTCAAAGCACAGCAATTCTTCGGTGTAAGATCATCGGGAAATGTGGCTATAGAGTAGGCACAAAGAACGAAGCTGTGATGGCGGATTTAAAATGGACCACATAATGGTCCTGAGAATCCGTACTGTATAAAGGAGTGCTGTGCCCCCCAAGGCCAAGGAAAAGACTGGTAAGAAACTCGTAATCGTAGAGTCTCCTGCCAAGGTGAAGTCAATCGCCAAGTATTTGGGCGAGGGCTTCGACGTTGATGCATCGGTGGGGCACATTCGCGATCTTCCACAGCCATCGGAGCTTCCAACCGAGCTTAAAAAGACCTCGGTGGGCAAGTTCGCAGTCGACTTGGATAATGACTTCGAGCCGTACTACGTGGTCTACCCGGACAAGAAAAAGCGTGTTTCGGAGTTGAAGGCCAAGCTCAAAGAGGCCGACGAACTCTACCTCGCAACCGATGCGGACCGCGAAGGCGAAGCCATCGCGTGGCACCTGCTGCAGGTGCTCAAGCCCAAGGTTCCGGTTCGCCGCCTGGCCTTCACCGAGATCACCAAGGAAGGCATTGCCCGCGCACTGGATAACATGCGCGAGCTGGACACCGACCTGGTTGATGCCCAGGAAACCCGCCGCGTCCTCGACCGGCTGTACGGGTACGAGATCTCTCCTGTGCTGTGGCGCAAGGTAGCCCGTGGCCTTTCCGCAGGCCGTGTGCAGTCCGTGGCTACCCGCCTGGTCGTAGAGCGCGAACGCGAACGCATGGCCTTCATCCCCGCCGGATACTGGGACGTCAAGGGCGAGTTCGCCACCGCCGGCGGCGAAAGCTTCTCAGCCAAGCTCTCCGCCGTGGACGGCGCCCGTGTTGCCTCGGGCCGCGACTTCGACGACCGCGGACAGCTCAAGGCCTCGCGCAACAAGCTGGCGCACCTGGACCAGGACTCGGCCCAGTCGCTGGTTGCGAATCTTTCCGATGCCGACTTTGCCGTCACCTCGGTCGAAGACAAGCCCTACACCCGCCGCCCAGCAGCGCCATTCACCACCTCCACGCTGCAGCAGGAAGCTTCCCGCAAGTTGCGCTGGAGCTCCAAGATCACCATGCAGATCGCTCAGCGTCTGTATGAAAACGGGTACATCACCTATATGCGTACCGACTCGGTGTTCCTCTCCCAGGAAGCCACCACCGCGGCACGCAAGCAGGCCACCGAGCTGTACGGCGCCGACTCTGTGCCTGCCAAGCCACGCGTATACAAGGCGAAGTCCGATGCCGCCCAGGAAGCCCACGAAGCGATCCGCCCCGCCGGTGACATGTTCCGTCGCCCGAAGGACGTGCGCTCGTCGCTGTCCAAGGATGAATACGCGCTCTACGAGCTGATTTGGAAGCGCACCGTGGCTTCGCAGATGGCCGATGCCAAGGGGTTCACCGCAACCATCAAGCTGCAGGGCACCGCGGGCGATAGCCGTGTGGCCGAGTTCTCCGCATCGGGTACCGTGATCACCTTCCGCGGCTTCCTTGCCGCCTACGAAGAGGGCAAGGACGAACAGGCCCTTGAAGCTGCCGCACAGGAGGCGGAAGCCCGCCTGCCGCAGCTGTCCGTGGGACAGCACCTGGCGGGCGACGAGCTGCTGGCGCTGGGCCACGAGACCACCCCGCCAGCACGCTACACCGAAGCGTCGATCGTCGCTGAGCTGGAAAAGCGCGAAATCGGTCGCCCATCGACCTATGCTCCGACTATTTCCACCATCATGGATCGCGGTTACGTGACCAAGCGCGGTGGGGCATTGGTGCCAAGCTGGATTGCCTTCTCGGTGATTCGCCTGCTTGAAGAGCACTTCGCCAAGTACGTCGACTACGACTTCACTGCCCGGTTGGAAGACGACCTGGATGAAATCGCCAAGGGCCACCGTGCACGCACCGACTGGCTGAACCTGTTCTATTTCGGCAAGGGCGCAGAGTCCGAGACCGAGGGCTTGAAGCATGTGGTCGATAACCTCGGCGATATTGATGCCCGTGCCATCAACTCGATTCGAGTCACCGATGACATCACCTTGCGCGTAGGCAAGTTCGGGCCATACCTGGAACGCGCCATCCCGGAAGGCGCTGAAGAGGGCACCGAACCGCAGCGCGCCAACGTGCCAGAAGATCTTGCCCCTGATGAGCTGACCGCAGCGAAAGCTGAAGAGCTCTTTGCCACCGCCCAGGTTGCTGAAAAGGATTTGGGCAACGATCCGGAAACCGGTCGCAAGATCGTGGCCAAGGATGGACGCTACGGCGCCTATGTCACCGAGATCATTCCAGAACCAACGGCCGAGGAGTTGGCTGCGCTGCCCGTTGAGTACTACAAGAACGGCAAGCCAAAGCCGCCGAAGAAGCCTGTCAAGATCAAGCCGCGTACCGCCTCGCTGTTCAAATCGATGAGCGTGGAATCGGTGACCTTGGATGATGCGCTGAAGCTGATGAGCCTGCCACGTGTGCTGGGCGCCGACGCTGAAGGTGAAGAGATCACCGTGCAGAACGGCCGTTTCGGACCCTACCTGAAGAAGGGCAGCGATTCGCGATCCATTGAAAGCGAAGACCAGATCTTCACCATCACTTTGGACGAAGCCTTGGAGATCTATTCCCAGCCAAAGCAGCGCGGCCGCCGTGCCGCCGTGCCGCCATTGGCGGAATTCGGTGTGGACCCGACCAGCGAGAAGAACATCGTGGTCAAGGATGGCCGTTTCGGTCCGTACATCACTGACGGGATCACCAACATCACCGTTCCTCGCGGAACGTCGCTGGAAGAACTGACTCGTGAAAAGGCCATCGAACTGTTGGCCGATAAGCGAGCCCGCGGTCCGGTCAAGCGCACGGCTACGAAGGCCCCGGCCAAGAAGAGCACCGCTAAAAAGGCACCCGCGAAGAAGACCACAGCCAAGAAGACCACCGCAAAAAAGACTGACTAACAGTCCTTGCACGGCCAAACGAGGAGCGCACCATGAGACTAGGTGTACTGGATATCGGTTCGAATACCGTTCACCTTTTGCTCGTCGATGCCTACCCGGGAGCCCGACCGGTTCCCTATGCATCGCACAAGCGTCCACTGTCCTTGGTGCGCTACCTCAACGAATACGGTGCCATCACCGAAGAGGGCCAGCAGGAACTGATTTCGTTCATCAATGAAGCGGTCAAGTTCGCCGGCAGCCATCAGGTAGAAGACTTCATGGCGTTCTGCACCTCGGCGATCCGCGAATCTTCCAATGGCTCCAGCGTCTTGGACCGGGTGAAAACCGAGACCGGCGTGAGCCTGCTGGAACTAACCGGTGAAGAAGAAGCCGGCATGACTTTTTACTCGGTGCGCCGCTGGTTCGGCTGGTCTTCGGAGTCCATCCTCAACCTCGATATGGGTGGCGGTTCCCTGGAACTGGCATGGGGCACCGACGAGTTTCCGCAGACCGCCTATTCGGTCCCGCTGGGTGCTGGCCGCCTGACGCGTGAGTGGTTGCCCAACGATCTGCCTTCCATCAAGGAAGTGAAGGAGTTGCGCACCTACGTCCGCGACGTGCTCAGCGACCCGGCGACAGAACTTCGCCAATACGGCAAACCGACCTTGGCCACGGCCACATCCAAGACGTTCCGTTCGCTGGCCCGCATCACCGGTGCGGCACCGAGCGATGAAGGACCCTACGTCAAGCGAGTCTTGAACCGGGAAGCGCTCAAGCTGTGGACCAATCGCCTGACGGCCATGAGCTGGGCCGAACGTGCAGAATTGCCGGGCGTCTCCGAGATTCGTGCCCCGCAGCTGTTGGCTGGCGCAATTGTCGCCCACGAGGCGATGAGCGCGCTGAAATTGAAATCTGTGCGGATCTGTCCATGGGCAATTCGTGAAGGTTTGATGTTGCGACGTTTTGATCACGTGATGTTTGACTCCGCGACACCGCTCAGTAGTAGCGTTGGTGTAGGAGAAGTAGCGCTGGCTCATGAAAAACATCAATTTCTCGCTGAGCCGAGCAACTAAACTTTCTCGGTGATACAGGTGTTCCTCTGCACGAGGGCCACGGTAACAGGAGGCAGGGCATGGAAGACCAGAAGAGTTCTTATAAGGTGCCAGTCACCTTGTCCAGCGCGTCAGTTTATCCGCTGAGCGTTCATGATGCCTTCGCAATGGCCAAAGACGTCGGATACGACGGCATCGAAGTATTGGTTACCGGAAATGCCGCTAGCCAGTCGGCCAGCGCACTAAAAGAACTAATGGACAAGTACCAGTTGCCCATCTTGGCCATCCACGCCCCGACATTGCTGCTCACGCAGCAGGTGTGGGGCTCAGCATGGGCAAAAATTGAGCGCTCGGTGATCCTGGCCCAGGCTGTGGGAGCGAGCGTAGTTGTCGCTCATCCGCCATTCAGATGGCAAGGCGCCTATGCCGAAAATTTCGGCGAGGGAGTGCAGCGGCTCATTGACACCACCGGCATGAAAATTGCCGTTGAAAATATGTATCCCTGGCGGGCACGCGGTCGCGAGGCCAAAATGTACCTTCCGCATTGGAACCCCGTACCGCAGCACTATCAACACGTCACCTGGGACTTCTCCCACGCCGCCATCGCCAATATGGATTCGCGGCAAGCAGTGGAAGATCTTGGACAACGGCTGGCGCACGTACACCTTTGCGATGGGCTGGACAACGGAAAAGATGAGCACCTGGTCCCTGGCCTTGGCACCCAGAGGGTGGCGGAATCCCTGCAATATTTGCGAGATGTCGCGTGGGAAGGAACCTTGGCTGTGGAAGTGTCCACACGCAAGGCCAAGAATGCTGGCCAAAAAGAAGAATGGCTGGGAAAGACCCTTGAGTTTGCCCGCGAGCACTTATCTGCGAGCAATGACCGCAACCCAATGAAACAATGAACTTATGAGTGAAGCAACAAAGAACCTGACCCTGTCCTTCCTCGGCGCTGGCTCGATGAACGGTGCCATCCTTCGAGGCATCATCGCTTCGGGCCACGACCCCAAGCTGATTACCGCCACTGTGCGCAGCGACCAGCGCGCGCCAGAACTTCGCGCACTTGGAATCAACGTCATAGTCAGCGAACAAGACCCGGAGGCCAATGCCAAGGCCGCCGCCGAAACGGATGTCATCTTCCTTGGCGTGAAGCCAGTGGGCATCACCGATCTGTGCGAAGAGATCTCGGGAGCATTGACCCCAGACAAGGTTGTCGTTTCCGTCGCCGCCGCAATCACGCTGGAAAGCATGCAGGCGCACCTTCCAGCTAATCAGCCGGTCATCCGCTCCATGCCCAACACGCCGTTGATGGTCGGTGCCGGCGTTGTCGGCTTGAGCCCGGCACTGAGCGTCAGCGATGAGCAGACCCGACTGGTGAGCGAGCTGCTGTCCGGATCCGGCGACGTGCATGTCATTGATGAAGCGCAGCAGAACGCCTTGTCGGCGATCTCCGGTTCGGGCCCAGCCTATGCCTTCTACCTGGCCGAGGCCATGGCCAATGCCGGAGTGGCTATGGGACTGGACGAAAAGCTCTCCATCGACCTGGCGCGTGCCACCGTCGCAGGCGCCGGAAAGATGCTTTCTGACCCGCAGGCCATCCCGGGAGAGCTGCGCAAGGCCGTTACCAGCCCCAAGGGCACCACAGAGCAGGCCATCAAGACCTTTGACGAGCAGGGCATTCCGAAGATCATCGCCGCGGGTACGCAGGCCGCAGCGGCCCGCGCAGCACAGCTCAGCGAAGAACTCGGCTAGACGCCAGCAGCAACACCAATTAAAAATCGTGGTCGGCACCCATCAAAGATGGGTGCCGACCACGATCGTTTTCAGTGCAGAAACTATGGCCGGGCGGCGAAGCGTTCAAGAAGATCCACATGGCCCGAGACGATCAGCACGTCTCTGCGCGTCACGATGGTATCGGGGACTGCATAGGTGAAGTCCTCACCTGGTGATTTCACGCCAACGATGGTCACGCCATACTTTGAGCGCACCTGAGACTGGGCAAGGGTGAAGCCCTGGGTTTCCTTGGGCGGATACATTTTGACGATGGCAAAGCCATCATCAAATTCGATGAAGTCCAGCATCCGTCCGCCCACCAGGTGCGCGGCACGGACCCCGGCGTCAGCCTCTGGGTAGATTACGTGGTTGGCTCCAATACGGGTCAGGATCTTGCCGTGTGAAGGAGTAATTGCCTTGACCCACAAGTGTTCAATGCCGAGGTCCACCAAATTCACCGTGATCAGCACGGAGGATTCGATGGACGTGCCAACGCCAACGACGGCAGAAGAGAATTCCTGGGCGCCGAGTTGGCGCAAAGCGTCAATGTTCGTGGCGTCGGCGGCCACCACGTGTGTCAAAGTGCTGGCCCACTGCTGTACCAATTCGGGACTTCGTTCGATCGCCAAGACTTCTCGGCCCTGCTTGACCAGTGTCTCGGCAACGGACGCACCGAAACGGCCCAGGCCAATCACGAGGACTGGGGCATTGTGGTCCATATTCTTGTCAGCCAATGAGCGGCCTTTCTTCCGGAAGCTTGAATAGTGAATTGCGGTGGCGCATGGTCAGTGCGCTGGCCAGGGTGATGCTGCCGATGCGTCCGGCAAACATTAAAACACTGAGGACGTATTTTCCTGCTGGCGGCATTTCTTGGGAAACGCCGGTACTCAAACCGACAGTAGCGAACGCTGAAATCGATTCAAAAAGGGCCCGGGAAAAACCAACTGACTCGTCGATGGTGACCAGGGCACCAGTTGCCACCATCACCAGGGAACCACCCATGGCAACCACGGAGATTGCCACGCGCATGGTGCCCTGCGGGATCTGGCGGCCAAAGGCCCTCACCTCGGTATCGCCTCGGACCTCGGCCATAATTGCCAAGAACATCACGGCGATGGTTGTGACCTTGATGCCACCTGCCGTGGAAGCGGAACCGCCACCGGCAAACATCAAGGCATCGGTCAATAGCACCGTGACTTGATGGATGTCGTTCTGATCAACCAGGTTGAATCCGCCCGAACGTGTCATGGTCGAAGCAAATAAGGCATGTATGACCTTGTCGCTCACGGACATGTCGCCAAGAGTCCGAGGGTTGGACCACTCAAAGATGAGCCAGAGGAACGCACCAGCGAAGAGCAGGATTGTGGTGACTAACAAGGTCAGCTTGGTATGCAGATTCCACTTTTTGACATTGAATTTGTGGGCCAGCAGGACCATGATCACAGGGAAGCCCAGGGATCCTGCAAAAACTCCGCCCATCAGCGGGATTAAGATCCACAGGTCGGTCTCGTAGGGAACCAGTCCATCGGAGTGCGGGGTGAAGCCAGCGTTGTTAAAGGCTGAAACCGCATAGAAGATGCCATGCCAAATCGACGAAAGGACGCTTTCGCCCAAAATGTAGAAACGCGGAATCAAGAACAGCGCGATTAGTCCTTGCAGGCTGATGGCGGTCAAGATGACAATGCGCAGCAGCGAGCTGACCTCGCCTAGGGCCGAGGCGCCGGAGCTGTCCATGGACTTTTGAGCCATGAGTTTTGCCCTGACGCCTAGCTTGCGCGACACCGCGAGGGACATGATTGATGCCAACGTCAGGATGCCCAAGCCGCCCATAAAGGCGGCAATGAGCATGATCAGCTGGCCCAGGAAAGACCAATGCACGGCGGTGGAGACCGTCGTCAGGCCGGTGACGCAGACTGCTGAAACAGCGGTAAACAGCGCATCATGCAGCGGTGTGGCCTCTCCAGTTGAAGAGGAAAAAGGCGCAGCCAGCAGCGAGGTGAAGACGGTGATGGCCAGGACGAAGACGCCGAGGGTCAAGCGTGCGGGGGAGCGCACGGTGAAGTCGGCAATCGACATGCGGAACATTAGCCATCTTTTGCGATGCTGTTCGCGCAGTTCAGCTGCCCGGGACCGAGGGCCCAGATCACTGGCAGTGCTCATCTGTAACTCGCTGTTTCTTCGGGACAGGTGGATAACGAGAGTGGAAGTTGAAGTCCTTCTAGTAATTTACGCGTTTCCTGCGCTAAACGCTTGCCTTGCGGGCCAAAAGAATGGCGGGGTCGCCCAAAGCGCCATATATTCATGAGTTGGATCACCATCGGGTAGCCTGAAAAAGTGTTAGATCCGCAACAGGCCCCTCGGCCAACAATGGTCATGTGGGATGAACAGTACCTGAAGTACAAATTCAGCGACTGGCATCCCATGCACCCGCTCAGGCTCGAACTGACCTATCGGCTCAGTGAAGAGCTTCAGGTGCTGGACGCAGACAACGTTAAGATTCATGCGCCCGAGATTGCCGGCGATGCGGTGATCCGGACGGTTCACGACCAGGGCTACATTGATCAGGTCCGGCGCGTTAGCGACGACCCGTCGCTGATAGCCGAAGAATTCGGGCTAGGCACCGAAGACGATCCAGTCTTCTCCGGAATGCACGACGCCGCTGCGCGCATCGTCGGCGGATCCGTTATCGCGGCCCAAGCGATCATGGACCAGGACACGGTGCGTGCGGTGAATTTCGCCGGAGGCATGCACCATGCCTCGAAGAACAAGGCGAGCGGATTCTGCATTTACAACGACGCGGCAGCCGCGATCCAGAGGATGCTTGATCAGGGTGCGCAGCGAGTGGCCTACATCGATGTCGATGCCCACCACGGAGACGGCACAGAATCCATCTTTTGGGATGATGATCGGGTGTTGACAATTTCATTGCACGAGTCTGGGTTGTCCCTATTCCCGGGCACTGGGTTCGCCAATGAAATTGGTGGCGAGCAGGCCCAGGGCAGCGCCGTGAATGTGGCTTTGCCTGCAATGACCGGGGACTCGGGTTGGATGAGGGCCTTCCACGCAATCGTTCCGCAGCTGATACACGCCTTCAAGCCAGAAATCATTGTGTCCCAGCATGGGTGTGACGCCCATCGAGATGATGACATGACCAACTTGAAGCTTTCGGTTGACGCGCAGCGCCAAGCGGCATTGGATATTGCCCAGCTTGCAGACGATGTCTGCGAGGGGCGCTGGCTGGCGACCGGCGGCGGTGGATATAACATCACTGCGGTGGTGCCAAGAACCTGGACCCATTTGACCGCCATCGTGGCTGGCAAGCCTGTTCCGCTGCGCACGTATGTGCCTGAGACATTCCGCAGGCACGTTCTTGAACGCTACGGGCGCGCGGTGCCTTATCTCATGGGTGACGACGCGCAGTTGTGGTGGAGAAACTGGGAAGTTGGATACGACCCCGCCGACCCCGTGGACCGCACAATTATTGCGACGCGCAAGGAAATCTTCCCGCTCTATGGTCTCGATCCGTGGTTTGACTAGCCAGGATGACTTGGTCGCAAGCATTCGATCCTGGAATTTCATAGCGGAATGGATCGCCAAATCAATGACCATTTGATCATATGCCGTTAGGGTTATGTATGTGGCAATTGATGAAGTTTTTTCGGCGTTGGCAGAGCCAACCCGTCGCAAGATTATTGAAGCGCTCAAGAATGAGCCAAAAGCCGTGGGTGCGCTGGTCACCGAGCTGGAGATTTCCCAGCCTACGGTGTCCAAGCACCTGAAGGTATTGCGCGAGGCGCAGCTGGTGAGCATGGCCGCTGCCGGCCAACGTCGTATCTACAGCATTGATACGTCTGCGCTGGAGGACTTGGTGCACTGGTGCGCCGACTTGGTGCCCGTTCCGGAAGCTGAAGAGCAGCAAGCCGGCCATCAAGCGAATTCGCAGCTTGCGACTGCAGCGAATCCAACGGCTCAGCAAATTGGCCGCAGCGTCGGGCGCGGATTGGAACAAGTCACCGGGCGAGCCCAAGAATTCCTGGAACGGCTCCCTCGCTTTGGGCGCCGTCGCTAGCTGGTCCTTCCAACTGTGCTGGCGCTGCTGGCAGCGTGGCCAGTGATTCACGTTACGGCCATGTTTCCGATTTATAACCGAGGATTTTTCTTCACGGTGCTCAGCGTGGGATTCTCGTGAACGGGGCAGTGACGCCATGTGTGAGGTTCCTCAGGCGCTTGTTCCTGTCCCATGATGAGGAGAGAAACTTGGACAAGCACTTAGCTTCGATTCGCGACGAAGTCTTCCGACGCAATCCCGGTGAAGCAGAATTCCACCAGGCCGTCACGGAAGTATTTGAAAGCCTTGAAGCGGTTTCGCTCAAGCACCCTGAATACGCCGAGGCCGCCATTCTGCAGCGCTTGTGCGAACCCGAGCGACAGATCATTTTCCGTGTGCCTTGGGTTGATGACCAGAACCGGGTTCAGATCAATCGCGGCTTCCGAGTTGAATTCAACTCCGCGCTGGGCCCATACAAGGGCGGTCTGCGTTTCCACCCTTCGGTCTACCTGGGCATCGTCAAATTCCTTGGCTTTGAGCAAATTTTCAAGAATTCCCTGACCGGCATGCCAATCGGCGGCGGCAAGGGCGGTTCGGACTTCGACCCACGCGGCAAGTCCGATGGCGAAGTCATGCGCTTCTGCCAGTCCTTCATGACTGAGCTCTACCGCCACATCGGCGAATACACCGACGTCCCTGCCGGCGACATTGGCGTGGGCGGCCGCGAGATCGGCTACCTCTTCGGCCAGTACAAGCGCATCACCAACCGCTACGAATCAGGGGTCTTGACCGGCAAGGGGCTGAGCTGGGGCGGATCATTGGTTCGTCCAGAAGCCACTGGCTATGGGGCTGTAATCTTCACCGAAGAGATGCTCAAGACTCGCGGGCAGTCCTTCGACGGACAGCGCGTGGTCGTTTCGGGCTCGGGCAATGTTGCCATCCATGCCATCGAGAAGGCCCAGGACCTCGGCGCCACCGTTGTCACCGCATCAGACTCTGCCGGCTTCATCGTTGATGAAGGCGGCATTGATCTTGAACTGCTGCGCCAGATCAAGGAAGTCGAGCGAGGACGTATTTCTGAATACGCGCAGCGTCGTGGCACCAGCAACGTCACGTACGTTGCTGGAGGCAGCGTATGGGACGTGGCGGGCACCGTGGCGTTGCCATGCGCCACCCAGAACGAGCTCGGCGAAGAAGCGGCCAAGAAGATGGTCGCCGCTGGCACCATCGCTGTTGCAGAAGGCGCCAACATGCCGACCACGGCCGAAGCCACCGCCATCTTCCAGGATGCCGGCGTGCTCTTTGGCCCAGGCAAAGCCGCCAACGCCGGTGGCGTGGCCACCTCCGCGTTGGAGATGCAGCAGAATGCCAGCCGTGATTCGTGGAGCTTCGAGCACACCGAACGCCGACTCAGCGAAATCATGGTCGGTATTCACGACAGCTGTGCCGCCACCGCCGACGAGTACGGCATTCCCGGCAATTACGTCGCTGGCGCAAACATCGCCGGATTCGTGAAGGTTGCCGATGCCATGCTTGCGCAGGGCGTGATCTAAGAAAACAGTTTGTTGCGATCCGCACGGTATCCCTCGTTGAGCTGGGACTTGCCGTGCGGATTGTCTCGTTTAGGCAACAAAATTTTGATTCTGAAGAGTCCTGAAGTGTTTCGTGATGCAAAAGTTACTAAAGTGCGATTAGACTAGGACAAAGCGAACGTGAACCAGATCGCCGATGTTGATCCAAAGTCGTGTAAGTTCACCTTCGCTAGTAACGCGACGAAATAGAGATCAGCGTCAGGAGAATATCCCGCATGACGGATAAACAGAATTTTGCAGGAGCCCGTTTCATGACGGTGGCCGAAGTGGCTGACATGATGCGCGTTTCCAAAATGACGGTTTATCGGCTGATTCACGCAGGCGATCTGCCTGCCGTTCAGTTCGGCCGCTCCTATCGCGTTCCAGAGAACGCTGTGGAATCCTACCTCAGTGCTGCGGCTATTGATCCGCAGCACGGTACCGGTTCTTACGGTCGATAGTCCGCGCGATGGTCAGAGCATGGCCGAAAAGCGGGTAATCTATTAAGGAACGTTTAACGTCCGGTCAACCTTGTCTTTTTGCTTGCTTGCAAGCAGATGCTTTAGGTTGACGCATTTAATTAGTTTGTGAGGAACCACTATGGGCTCTGTTATCAAGAAGCGCCGCAAGCGTATGTCCAAGAAGAAGCACCGCAAATTGCTTCGTAAGACTCGCCACCAGCGTCGCAATAAGAAGTAAATCTACTTCGAGCATTTTGCCGCTAGGCAATCATCGCCACCGATTCGCAGGTCACCTGCAAACGGTGGCGATTGCTTTATCCAAAAGCCTCCAGGGCCCGCTACGAGCCGGAACGACGCAGAATTGAGCGCCTGGCAGCCCACAAGGCGCCGAGCACGCCAGCGGCGCGCAGACCGAATTTTGCGGCCCGCTGACCGGTGCGGAAGTCATAGACCTGCCAGCCGCGACGCTTGGCATAGGCGCGCAACCGGGCATCGGGATTGATACAGACGGGATGCCCTACAGCTTCCAGCAGTGGCACGTCGTTGTAGGAATCCGAGTATGCCCAAGAACGCGACAGCGAGATGCCACGCGCCTTGGCCAAGGACCTGACAGCCTGCGCCTTTTCGGCCGCATGCAAGATCGGGCTGGCCAGAGCTCCGGTATACAAACCATCGCGGCTCTCCACGACGGTGCCCAATGCACCGGAAAGTTCGAGGCGATCTGCAATGACATTCGCCACTTCCAGGGGAGTAGCGGTGACCAGCCAAACTTCACGGCCGACGCGCAAGTGCTGGCGGGCAATCGCCACCGTGCCCGACCACAACTTCGGCTCGATGTATTCGTCGTATATCTCGTTGCCGATTTGTTCAATCTCGGCGACGGGGATGCCGCGAACCATCATCAGCGCCCGGTCACGAATCTGGTGGATGTCTCCCAGATGCTCGCCGCGTGCGGCGAAGCGCAATTGCTTCAACGCGAACCAGAGGATCTCACGAAGCTGGAAGAAGCGATGCTCACGGAGCTTGCGGGCCAGCAAATACAGCGAGGCACCACGAACCAAGGTGTTATCCACATCAAAAAATGCGGCAACAGTTCCAGGGGCTTGGGCTTCGGTGCCAGCGGAGGCGTTATCGGTGGAAGGCATTTGATCCAGTTTATTTCATCGTAAAGTTCAAGCGCGGTTACGGCTCGTGAGATTATAGTCAGGTGAGTACATTGCATCAGATTCAGCTGTTGGTTCGTAAAGACTGCCATCTTTGCCACGCGGCACGAGCAACAGTTGCTGAGGTAACGAGCCGCTTGAACATGGAATTTTCTGAACTTGACATTGACGAGCACCCAGAACTTCTGTCCAAGCACCATGAAGAAGTGCCGGTGCTATTTATCGATGGGCAGGTCAAAGACTTCTGGACTATCGACCCGCAACGGCTAGAGCGTCTGCTCAGCAACTAGCCGCGGTGGCAAAGCTGACTACGCATTGTGCTCGATTAGCCCATTGGAAAGTGCAGGAGTACAAAGATGTCTGAGCTTGAAGCTCGTGTCCTGCCTGAAGCCACCCTGGCGCGACTCACACAGTATTTACGGGCACTGAATGCGTTGGAAGCCCAAGGGCTGGAACGAACCAGCTCCGGGGTGCTGGCCAAGGAAGCGGGCGTGAACCCTTCGATCCTGCGCAAAGACCTTTCCTGGCTTGGATCCTACGGTACTCGTGGCGTCGGCTACGTCGTACGCGAGCTGGCAGAGCATATCAGCAGGACCCTTGGGCTGAACCAGGCCTGGAAAGTCGCCATTGTCGGCGCCGGTAACCTTGGCCGGGCCTTGAGCGGGTATGCAGGATTCACTTCGCGAGGTTTCAACGTCAAGGCCATTTTTGATGTTGATCCTGCACTCATTGGCGAGCCAGTCGGTGAGCTGCGGGTGGAATCCATTAGCGACCTTGCCCCAGTCATCGACCGTGAAGAAATCAACATCGTTGTTCTCGCAGTGCCCGGCGATGCTGCCCAAGACCTGGTCTATGCGCTTTCTGAATTATCTGTGCGCTCGGTGCTTTCATTTGCGCCGAAGCCATTGAAAGTTCCAGCCGGCATGAACCTGCGCCGGGTCGACCTTTCTACGGAACTCCAGATTTTGGCCTACTTGGCGGTCCAAGGCTAGGACCGCGGCGGTACGCAAAAAGCGGTGCCATTTCGTCAAAGCTGACGAAATGGCACCGCTTGCTGCTTAAAGGTTCGGGCTGAGCTTCCGTTTACCGGTAGCCTGCTCGACGCGCCATGCGGCGCTGCGCGATGTATTCCGATGAAGGACGCAACCACGCGAAGACCACGCCAGCGATGCCGAGGAGGATGCCGATAATATAGACGGCGTTCAAGGCCCCGGCCTGGCTATCGGCAAACATGCTGATCATTGGCACGGACGTGAACAGGCCCAACAATGACAAGGCTGCCAGGATGGTGGCGATGATGCGCATGGCGCCAACACCACGGCCAACAAAGAATCCGACGAGGAAGTACAAAATCACCGAAATGACCGCACCCACCAGGGCAAAGCTGGTCATCATGGTGTTGGCCTGGGAAATGAACGCTTCTGGGCTGCTCATCATCTGCTGCAAGGTGGGATCCTGGGCCATCTCAGGAGTCGACTGCATCTGGGTCTGCAATTCTTGCTCAACCATCGACCACTGGGAAGAAACCATGTTGCCAAACATGTTGGAGGTGGAAATCATCCAGCTGGAAATTGCTCCGACGATGCCTGAGAGCAGAATCAGCAGGAATGAAATCTGCAGGGTCTTCGGCCGCTCAGCTGGTGGCTGCACGGCGGCATAGCCACCCTGGTCCGGGTATTGGTTGAAACCAGGTGCCACGGGGGACTGGCCATAGGGGTTCTGCCCGTACTGCGGCTGCGGCTGCGTGTAGGGGTTTTCGCCATACGGGTTCGGATTCGGGTTCTGAGCCCCAGATTCCGGGTTGTAGGGTTGGCCCGGTTGATTTGGATCGTAGTTGCTCATGGTTCATCGTCCTTTGGTTCGTCTTGACTTTATACCCAAGCCTAGTGGGACAACTTTGTGAGCGAGCCCTCCGAAAGGATGGTTTTTCCATATGGGAATCCCATGCATGCGCTGTGAATAGTTGACGGTGGACACAATATGTCTATTTCGCACTGAATTTTTGAGACACTGGAAGCATGCCTTTATCGACCGTCCATTTGTTGCGCCACGGGGAAGTTTACAACCCTGACCGTATTCTCTACGGACGGATCCCAGGTTTCGGGCTTTCGGACCTCGGTTTCAAGATGGCTGATGCTGCTGGCGAATTCTTCGCGCAGCGCCAAGCTGACGGGGCCAATGTGGTCCGGCTTGTAGCCTCTCCGCTGATCCGTGCACAGCAGACCGCTGCACCGACAAGCCGCGCCCTGGACCTTCCGATTCACACTGAAGATCGTGTCATCGAAGCGGGCAATAAGCTCCAGGGCCTGTCCAAGGTCGCAGACCACCTCCGCCAGCCGAAGTACTGGCCCCTGCTGGTCAACCCGCTGAAGCCTTCATGGGGCGAGCCTTATGCGGAGCAGGTGCAGCGCATGCGCGAAGCCATGGATGACCACCGTCGGGCTGCTGTTGCCGAACACGGCGAAGGTGCCGAAGTCATTATCGTCAGCCACCAGTTGCCTATCTGGGTAACCCGCCGCGCAGCTGAGAAGAAGCCCCTATGGCATGACCCTCGCCAGCGGGAGTGCACCCTGGCATCCATCACCAGCTTTGATTTTGAAGGGGACGAATTAGTCTCCGTGCGATACACCGAACCATGCCCCGAGCTGTTGGCCGGTGCCGCAAATATTCCGGGAGCCTAAGGAAATGACTGATCCTGTGCCTAATCCTCGCAATCTGAGCCGTCGCACGATGTTGCGTTCGCTGATGGTGGCTGCCGCCATTGTTCCCTTGGCGGCTTGCAGCGGCAAGGAGGATTCCTTGACCGCCCAAGCCAATAGCGGTGACGGGAAAAACTACATCGCCGGCGACGGAGCCGTACAGGAATACGAAGTTTCCCAACGCAGCGAACCTGTGGAAATCAAGTCAGAGACCTACCACGGGACCGCCGTTGATTTCAGCCAGTGGCAGGGCAAGCCAGTGGTGATGAACTTCTGGTACGCCGCCTGCGCACCATGCCGCATCGAGGCACCAGACCTGAAAAAGCTCGCCGATAACTTTGGCGACAAGGTCGAATTCATTGGTGTTAACGTTCGCGACGAAGCAGAAGCCGCGAAGGCGTTCGAGCGTACCTTTGACCTGCCGTACGAATCCATTCAGGACACCAATGGCGACGTGCAGCTGGCGATGACCAAGTATGTGCCGCTTCAGGCCGTGCCTTCGACTCTGGTGCTCGATCGCAAGGGACGTGTCCGCGCCCGAGTTATCGGCGCCGTCGACCCGAGCACCTTGAAGTCGCTGATCGACACCGCCTTGACCGAAGAACTGTGATCCAGGCGGTGAACTCAAACCCATTTGCTGACATCGTCCTGGACGGGTCTTTACTGCTTGCCGCACCCGTGGCCATGTTGGCGGGATTGGTTTCCTTCCTCTCTCCCTGTGTTCTGCCGTTGGTTCCCGGCTACCTTGGGTACGTCACCGGCTTGACCGGCGCAGATCTGAAAGATCATCGCCGTGGACGAGTGATTCTGGGCATCTTGCTCTTTGTCCTGGGGTTCTCCATTGTCTTCATAGCCGCCGGGGTTCTCTTCAGCCAAGCAACCGCGTGGCTGAGGTTCAACGGTTCATGGGTCACCCAGGCTTTGGGAATTGTCGTTGTTTTCATGGGCATCGTCTTCATGGGCGGATTTTCCTGGATGCAGCGTGATCGAAAGATCCACAAGAAACCACCTGCCGGTTTATGGGGCGCCCCTGTCCTTGGCCTGACCTTTGGCCTGGGTTGGGCGCCGTGCATCGGGCCAACCCTGAGCGCCGTGTTGATCATGTCCACCGGTTCCGATGCCAACGTCGCCCGGGGAACTTTGCTCACTGTGTTTTATTGCCTCGGGCTGGGCTTGCCCTTCATCCTGATTGCGCTGGGACTGCAGCGCGGAATGCAGGCCTTGGCGTTTTTCCGGAAGCATCAGGTTTTCATTATGCGTTTTGGCGGCGCTCTGCTCATTGCCCTGGGCCTGGTCATGGTGACCGGGCTGTGGGGAACATGGGTTTCAGAACTGCAAAACTGGTTTGCCAATGAAGTGAGGTTGCCAATTTAATGGCGAAACAACAACGGAAACTCAAAGGGTCCCAGGACGCTCCGGCGCTGGGATTTGCAGGGTTCATGCGCTGGATCTGGACTCAGCTGACGTCCATGTCGACGGCACTATTCTTGCTGTTGCTGCTGGCCGTCGCCGCAGTGCCAGGCTCGATTTTCCCGCAGCGCGCATCAAATCCAGAGACGGTTGTGCAGTATCTGGACCAGCATCCAGTAGCCGGTCCATGGCTTGACCGCTTCCAGATGTTCGAGGTGTATTCCTCCGTCTGGTTCTCTGCCATCTACATCCTGTTGTTTGTTTCCCTCGTTGGCTGCATCGTTCCGCGTGTGAAGAAGCATGCCCAGGCATTGCGCACGCCTCCACCGCGCACCCCGGCCCGGCTAGATCGCCTGCCGCAGTATGCGTCGCATGAAATTCTGGAAGGCGAAGCGGACACCCCAGACGAAGATCAGGTCATTGATGACTCGTTCAAGATTCTGAAGAAACGCGGTTACCGCGTGGAACGGCGCAATGATGCCGGCGTCCGCTCGGTCTCGGCAGAACGCGGATACACTCGTGAAATTGGCAACCTGCTCTTCCACATCTCCTTGATCGGAGTCCTTGTATCTGCGGCAATTGGCGGGGCCTTCGGCTACACCGGACAGCGTGTGCTGGTCGAGGGGGAGACCTTCGTCAACTCGCTGGTCGCCTATGATTCCTTCACTCCGGGCACGACTTTCAACGCGGATAAACTGCCTGGATATTCTGTCAAGCTCGACAAATTCGACATTATTTTTGACCGAGAATCCGAGTCGCACTTCGGGCAGCCGCTGGACTTCACCGCACACGTCCAGGTGCGCAAGGATGCCCAGTCGGATCCGGTCAAGCAGGATCTGAAGGTGAACCACCCACTGCGCATCAATGGCGCTGACGTCTATCTGGTTGGCAACGGCTACGCCCCGGTGATCACTGTGCGCGATGGCAAGGGCAACGTCGCCTACTCGGGCCCGGCAGTATCGGTCCCGCAGGACTCGGTCTACACCTCGATGTTCGTTCTGAAGGTTCCTGACGCGGTCCCGGATCAGCTGGGTTTCCAGGGATTCTTGCTTCCTACCGCATTGGTTGATGAAAATGGATTTGGCATTTCAGGTGACCCCAATGCGATCAACCCGCAGCTGCACTTGAATTCCTTCTACGGGAATTTGGGGCTGGATAACGGTAATCCGCAGAACGTTTTTGTTCTGGACACCGAGAAGATGAAGGCGCTCAATAGCCGCGAGCTTGACGCCGGCGGCATCATCCTCGAAGCCGGACAGACCTACCAGCTGCCCGACGGCAAGGGAAGCATCAGCTTTGATGACCTCAAGCGCTATGTTGCACTGGACGTTAACTACGATCCGGGAAAGCTTCCCATCGGCATCTTCGCGGCCTTGGCGCTGCTCGGCTTGGGAGTTTCATTGTTCACTCCTCGTCGCCGAGTCTGGATCAAGCTGAAGCATCAGGATGGCAAGCGTAGTATCGAATACGCATTGTTGGCTCGTGGCGAAGATCCGCGACTGGAACGCGAAGCGGCAGAACTACAAAAGATCTTTGACAAGGCTTGGCCACTGGCAAGCCAGGAGCAAAACCAAGGAGCAGTAAATGGGTAACGCTGGGGCTTTAGCACCAATTAATGAATCGCTCGGTGAATACAGCCAGTTGTTCATGTTGCTGGCAGCCATGGTCTATGGGGTTGTCTTCATCATCTTCGCCCTCGACTTGGCGAAGACCAACAAGTCCATTACGGAAATGGATTCCGCGGCCCTCAAGCGCGATGCAGAGATGCTGGTTGGCGCCAACGGCGCTGTCGCCGGAACCGGACGTAAGCGCCGCGGAGCGAGCGAGCGTGCGGACAACATCAGCGACGATATTGTCACCGACAAGATGAACTACACCGAGTTCTCGTCCAATCGTCCAATGGCACGCATGGCTGTGGTGCTGATGTGGCTGGCCGTTGCACTGCACGGCTTCGCCGTGGTCTCCCGCGCACTAGCTGCCCACCGCGTGCCGTGGGGCAACATGTATGAGTTCCTGACCACCGGCGCTTTCGTTGTGGCCCTGGTGTACCTGGTAGTGCTGGTCATCAAGGATCTGCGCTTCATGGGTTCATTCATCTCTGGCCTGGTCACCCTGATGCTGTGCGCAGCTACCATTGGATTCCCGACTCCGGTTGGCCACCTGGTTCCAGCGCTGCAGTCGCCATGGATCGTCATTCACGTGTCCATCGCCGTCTTGGCTTCCTCGCTCTTCGCCATCAGCTTTGCCATGAATGTGCTTCAGCTTTTGCAGCACTCCCGCATGAACCGCTTGGCAACCGGCCAGAGCGACAAGCTGCCTTTCATGCGCGTTGTCCCGGGTGCAGGCGCCTTGGAAAACTTCGCCTACCGCATCAACACCATTGCATTCGTGATGTGGACCTTCACCGTGATGGCTGGCGCTATCTGGGCTGAAGCTGCATGGGGACGCTACTGGGGCTGGGATCCAAAGGAAGTTTGGTCCTTCGTGATCTGGGTTGTGTATGCAGGCTACCTGCACGCGCGTGCTACCGGTGGTTGGACTGGTCCACGTTCGGCATGGTTGTCCATTGTCGGATTCCTGTGCGTGGTCTTCAACTTCACTATTGTGAATATCTTCTTCAACGGTCTGCACTCCTACGCTGGTGTCTAAGGCCTAGAAAACTTCGACAAGCAGGAAGCGATACCCCTGATGGGGTATCGCTTCCTGCGTTTAAGCGGATGGCTTGGACGCGAGCTAGTGCACTATCGGAATTCCTGCAGCGCGTGGCCACTAGGCGCAAAGCGGCTGTGCCACGGCCGTCAAGCATCCATCGCTCGTGGGTACATGAAAGCCCCGGCGTTCCCCCTCACAAGATCGGTGAGCGGGGGATCGGCACGGGGCTTGAGGCTGGTTGTGCTGGGAAGCGGCTGGAGCCAGCTTCTAGGCCTTGGAATCAGGAGCGTCGCTGTCGGTGTCCTCGGGCTTGTGCTCGGGCTTCTCAGGAGCTGTTGAGCCGGTGTCCTCTGGCTTCGACGGCGAATCGGAGCTCTTCGGATCCTTGGCCTGGGATTTGAGTTCTTGCTCACGGGACTTCGACTCTTCTTCTCGCTGCTGCTGTCGTCGCCAGACTTCGAGTTGGCGCAAGAAATCCTCATCGTCATCCGGTGCCGTCTGGTGTGCCGATGGCTGATTGCCGGTGTTCACGGGACGCCCCAAAACGAACCACAAAATGGCACCGACCAGTGGAAGGATGATGATCACCACGAACCAAGCTGTCTTCGGCAAGGACCGCACGAGATGCTTCTGCGCGCGGCTGCATTCGATCAACGTGTAAATCATCAAGGCGACCGAAACTACTGCTGCGAATATAAGGAGGCGGACCATGATTCCATTCTAGTGATAATCCGGCTCACAGCTTCATCGGTAGACTTGAAGTTATGCAGTTTCTGAAATATACAGTTCTTCGTCTGGGCATATTCTGCGCAGTGTTCCTGGGCTTGTGGCTTGGCTTGAGCTGGCCAATCTTCATCGCCGGAATTATTGGCCTGATTTTCGCCTTTGCCATTGCCTATCTTTTCTTCAACAATCTTCGGCTCAAAGCCAACGAAGATGTGCGCAATGCTTTTAATAAGACCTCTGCGAACAAGACCAGCAAGCAGCTGGCGGAAGAAGCCATCGAGGACGAATTCGATGAGTCCCGGCGCAAGACGCAGCCACCTGCCGAGTAAAATCCACCGAGTGCTACTGCCTGCAACGAAAAAGCCTTGGCTTGCCAGTACCAATTCAATGGACTGACAAGCCAAGGCTTTTTCTATGCTCTATGGCCTTCTATGTTGCTTAGAACCAAACGCCAAGAATGATCGCCAGGGCAAACAACACGGCGTACACCATGTTCAGCATGCCCGTCTGCTTCAGGACCTGGACCAGTTTGGGAAGCTCGTGCTCGCGCAGCATGAGCATGGAAGGTGCAATCGCCGGAATGAAGGTGATCAGCACCAGCCACAGCCACGGGAACGTCCCGGTTGCCAAAAGCGGCAACAAGATCGCTATGGCCAACATCAGGACGTAGCTCAGCCGTGCATTGCTTTCGCCCAGGCGTACCGCAAGAGTAATTTTCCCGACCTCTTTATCGGTGGGAATATCACGGACGTTATTGGCCATGAGCAGCGCGCAGCCAATCAATCCCGTGCCAATTGCACCCCACAACGAGGTCAGGGTCAGTTCGTTGATCTGTGTGAAGGTCGTACCCAAGGTCGCGACCAAGCCGAAGAAGATGAAGACGTAAATATCTCCCAGTCCACGGTATCCGTAGGGATTTTTGCCACCGGTGTAGCCCCACGCGGCAAAGATCGCGGCGACACCGACAAGCAGCAACGGCCATGAAGACGATACGACGACAAGAATCAATCCGCAGATTGCTGCCAGGCCAAAGCAGCCGAAGGCAACATTGCGCACATTTTTCGGATCGGTGAGCTTGGAACCGGTGAGGCGCAACGGTCCAACCCGGTCATCATCAGTGCCTCGGATGCCGTCGGAATAGTCGTTGGAGTAGTTCACGCCAATTTGCAGCAACAAGCCAACGAGCAAGGCCAGGACAAAACGGAACCAATGGATGGTTCCGGTTTCGCCCAGTGCAGCCGCAGTGCCGATGACTACCGGGGCAATGACGATAGGCAAGGTGCGCAGACGTGCACCGGAAACCCATTGGGAAAGTGTGGCCACTTTCAGTCCTTTCAGGGCAAGAGAAAAACTCGTACCCTCTAGTTTCCCGCGATTATGCGGGCATGGCGAATCGGGGCTAGTCCCGAACCGCCAATTCATCAATGATCAAGCGACGGTTGAACTTGCCGTTGGGCAGCAACGGCAGGCCCTGCGGGTAGTGGCGAACATGCTTTGGAACCGCTTCCTTGCCTAGCGTACGGCGTACCGCGTCAAAGGCTTCGTCGGTCTTGGTGGGGCCAGAATAGGCCAGGCCAACGCTTTGGCCCCACTGCGAATCCGGCACCGAAACAACCAAGGTCTGGGTGAAGAATTCCTCCAGCAGGCCCTCGATTCTTGATGCAGAGAGCTTGATTCCCCCGGTGTTGATCACGTCGTCAACGCGGCCGACAATGCTCAGCCGTTGCCCCTGGACGCTGCCCAAATCATCGGTGACGTACCAGCGGCGGCCATCGCGCTCAACAAAGTGTTCTGCCGTGGCCTCAGGAGCATTGGCATAGCCATCGGCCAGCATCGGGCCAGAAACCCAAATGCGGGAATCATGCTCGGCCAGCTGAACTCCCGGAAGGGCTGTGCCGTTATAGACCAGTCCGCCCGAGGTTTCCGAGGAACCATAGGTTTGGAAGATCTTCAGCCCGTGGTGGCGGGAACGCACCAGCAAGTCCTTGCTGGCTCGCGCCCCGCCCAGCAAGATGGCATCAAAACGCTTGAGCGCCTGCAAGGTGGCAGGGTCCGGATTATCAAGCAATCGCGCCAGCTGGGTAGGCACCAGGGAGGTGAGCCGATGGGTTTCCACCATCTGGCCGGCGGCCTGAGTGAACGCGGTAGCCGAAAAGCTGCCATCCAAGTCCATGATCACCGGTTTGGTGCCAGCGAAGAGGGACCTGGTCAGCACGCTGAGCCCGGCGACATAGTGCACCGGAAGGGCCAACAGCCATTGGCCTTCGAAACCGAGATATTCGGCGGTCGCTTGGGCGCTGGAAGCCAGGGCCTCCACGCTGAGCACCGTGCGCTTGGCCCGCCCGGTTGATCCAGAAGTGCGCACCACGGCCATGGGCTGCTCGAATCCTGGAAGATCTTCTGCCCCGAGGTACTCGATGCGCCAGCCAGCGCTGCTGGTGTCATCGGCGATGACCTCGACCGCCGGACCATTGTCATTGGCAGCGCCAGCCAAGGCCGTGAGCAGTTCCTGATGCAGTGCGTCCATGTAGTCGTCCTTTTGCCGGTGCCGCCGCTTAGAAGTAGTAGGGGTAATCGGACCAGTCAGGGTCGCGCTTGCCCAAGAACGCGTCGCGTCCTTCCACTGCTTCATCGGTCATGTAGGCCATGCGGGTGGCTTCGCCGGCGAAGACCTGCTGGCCGGCCAGGCCATCATCGGCCAGGTTGAAAGCGAACTTGAGCATGCGAATGGCCTGCGGGGACTGCTTGGCAATGTCTGCCGCGTATTCCAGGGCCACTTCTTCCAGGCGCTCATGTTCTACGGATTCGTTGACCGCACCCATGCGAACCATGTCGTCTGCGGAGTATTCGCGGGCGAGGAAGAAAATTTCGCGTGCGGTCTTCTGGCCAACCTGGCGGGCGAGCAAGGCCGAACCATACCCGGCATCGAAGGAACCAACGGTGGCATCAGTCTGCTTGAACTTGCCGTTTTCCTTCGACGCGATGGTCAGGTCCGACACGACGTGCAGCGAGTGTCCGCCGCCGGCAGCCCAGCCGTTGACAACGCAGAGGACGACCTTTGGCATGGTGCGCATCAACCGCTGCACCTCAAGAATGTGCAGTCGTCCGGCGCGGGCGGGGTCGATGGATTCGCGGGTCTCGCCCTCTGCATAGCGGTAGCCGTCGCGGCCGCGGATGCGCTGGTCTCCGCCGGAGCAGAACGCATGGCCGCCGTCCTTGGGCGAAGGGCCGTTGCCGGTGAGCAGGACCGTGGCGACATTGCTGGTCATGCGTGCGTGATCCATGGCGCGGTAGAGCTCGTCCACGGTGTGCGGCCGGAAGGCGTTGCGCACCTCGGGGCGGTCAAAGGCGATGCGCACCGTTGGCAGATCGCGCACGATGTTGCCCAGTTCATCGCGTTCCACCTGGCGATGGTAGGTGATGTCGGTGAAGTCGAATCCCTCAATCACTCGCCAACGCGTGGGATCGAATACGTCGGAAACCTTCTGGGGCAATGCGGAATTATTCTGGCTACTCACCCTATGAATGCTAGTCGGTTTCCGTCCGATCTCTAAGAATCTGGAAATTGCTGGGGCCGATGACTTTATTATTGAACGAATGGTCGGTAAGTTTAGGTGTTGAGGATCACTGAACAGTTTTGGCGCAAGGAGTACAAATGACTGAAGCATTTCTCGTCGGCGGGACACGTACCCCGGTGGGTCGATATGGGGGAGCGCTCAGCGCTGTGCGCCCCGATGATCTGGCTGCCCTGGCCATCCGCAGCCTCATCCAGGACTCTGGGATCGACCCGGCCGCGGTTGATGAAGTGATCCTCGGAAACGCCAACGGCGCTGGTGAAGAGAATCGCAATGTGGCCCGCATGGCGGCCTTGCTGGCGGGGCTGCCAGTGAGCGTGCCCGGTATTACCGTTAACCGCTTGTGCGCTTCGGGCATGAGTGCCATCACCATGGCCAGCCACATGGTCAAAGCCGGCGCCGCAGATGTTGTCATTGCCGGCGGCGTCGAGTCCATGTCCCGCGCCCCATGGGTGATGGAAAAGCCGGATAAGCCATTTGCCAAGCCCGGAGCCGTCTTCGACACCTCCATCGGCTGGCGCTTCACCAACCCGCAATTCCTCTCCGGCGAACTATCCCGGGATGGCAAAACAACCTTCTCCATGCCGGAGACCGCAGAAGAAGTAGCCCGCGTCTACGGCATCTCCCGCGAGGATTGCGACCAATTTGCCGTCGACTCCCATGCCAAAGCCATGGCAGCCATCGAAGAGGGGCGCTTCCGCGACGAAATTGTGCCCGTGGCGGTCAAGCATCGCAAGGGCGAAACCATTGTGGATACCGATGAGGGCCCGCGCCCGGGAACCAGCATGGACGTTCTCTCCGGCTTGCGCCCGGTGGTTGCAGGCGGCCACGTTGTCACCGCCGGAAACGCCTCGTCGCTCAACGATGGCGCCTCTGCCATTTTGGTGGTTTCTGAACGGGCCCTGGAGAAGTACGCGCTGACTGCGCGGGCCCGCATCATCGATGGCCAATCCGCAGGACTGGAACCGGAGATCATGGGCATGGGGCCGGTGCCAGCCACCCGCAAGGTGCTCGACCGTGCCGGACTTTCGATCGGCGAGATCGGAGCCATGGAAATCAACGAGGCCTTTGCCAGCCAGTCCTTGGCCAGCATGCGCGAACTCGGGGTAGACCCGCAGATCGTCAACTGCGACGGAGGAGCCATCGCGCTGGGCCATCCGCTGGGATCAAGCGGTTCGCGCATCGTGATCACGCTGCTGGGCCGCATGGAGCGCGAGCTGGCAACAGCTGGGCGCAAGCTCGGGGTGGCCACCATGTGCGTAGGAGTTGGCCAAGGCTCGGCAATTCTCCTGGAAGGCGCGTAAGCATGGATAGCACCGTTGAACACTTTGACACCCTGCAGGTGGCCGAGGGCGACGACCGGCTCTGGGTGCGCCTGAACCGCCCCGAAGTGCGCAATGCCATCGACCAGAAAATGGTGGACGAGCTGCATGCCGTATGCGCCTATCTGGAGAGGAACCCGAAGATCCTGATCCTGGCCGGAACCGCCAGCCAGGCGCCGAGCGATGAGCATCCCAAGGGCAGCAAGGGGATCTTTGCCTCGGGAGCGGATATCTCGCAATTGCGCGAACGCCGGCGCGAAGACGCGCTCGCCGGGATCAACTCCGGGATTTTCGATCGCATCTCCAAGCTGCCCATGCCCGTGATCGCAGCTCTGGACGGATTTGCCCTGGGCGGTGGCGCTGAGCTGGCCTACGCAGCTGACTTCCGCATCGGCACCCCCGAGCTGCGCATGGGGAACCCAGAAACCAATCTGGGCATCATGGCTGCCGCCGGCGCAACCTGGCGGCTCAAGGAACTGGTCGGCGAGCCGCTGGCCAAGGAAATCCTGATGGCCGGCAAGGTGCTCACCGGCGAGCAATGCCTGGCCGCTGGGCTGGTGACCGAACTGCATCCGGCCACGGAACTTGAGCCCGCGGCCAACGCGCTGGCCGATCGCATTGCGGCCCAAGACCCGCTGGCCGTGCGCATCACCAAATCCGTGTTCCATGCCCCGCGCGAAGTGCACCCGGTCATTGACACCCTGGCCCAGGGAATGCTCTTTGAATCCCAAGCCAAGTTTGATCGCATGCAAGCCTTCCTTGATCGAAAGAAGAACTAACTATGAGTGCAACTAGCAATAGCGCCACCGCCCACCTGCCGCAGCGCTGCGGAGTGCTTGGCGGCGGGCGCATGGGCGCTGGCATTGCCCACGCCCTGCTCATGGGCGGCAGCACCGTGGTCGTCGTTGAGCGCGATGAGGCTTCGGCGCAGGCAGCCTATGAGCGGGTCGCCGAATCAGTGGATCGCTCCATCGCCCGCGGGCTGGCAAGCGAAGCCAAGGGCGAAATCATGCAGCGCTTCTCGGTCAGCACCGACTACCAGCAGTTCGCCACGGCGCAATTGGTGATCGAGGCGGTGCCGGAAATCTGGGAGCTGAAGGTATCTTCATTGCAGGCGGTGGAGCGGGTGCTGGACGCGGAGGCAGTGCTGGCCTCCAACACCTCCTCCTTGTCGGTGAGCGGGCTGGCCAAGGAGCTGGCACGCCCAGCCAAGTTCCTCGGGCTGCATTTCTTCAACCCCGTTCCGGCCTCAACGCTGATCGAAGTGGTGATTGGGCAGGAAACCGGCAAGGAACTGGTCGAGGCATCCCGCGGTTGGGTGCACGCCCTGGGCAAGACCCCCGTCGTCGTCAATGACGCTCCAGGTTTTGCTTCATCGCGCCTGGGCGTGGCCATCGCGTTGGAGGCCATGCGCATGGTTGAAGAAGGCGTGGCGAGCGCGGAGGACATCGATAACGCCATGGTGCTGGGCTACAAGCATCCGACCGGCCCGTTGAAGACCACGGACATTGTCGGATTGGATGTGCGCCTGGGAATTGCCGAATACCTGCACGAAACGCTGGGCGAGCGCTTTGCGCCACCGCAGATCCTCAAGGACATGGTGGCCCAGGGCAAGCTGGGTCGAAAGAGCGGCCAGGGATTCTATTCCTGGTAGGCGTCGCCAAGCCGAGCCGCTGAACGCCGCAGTCCCCGCCGGTCACGCGACCGGCGGGGACTGCGGCGTTTCAGGGCTGCTAGAACAGGTGGCCCAGCAGCGAGGCAAAAAGCTCATCGGGATCGCGGGGCAGTCCCTTGGAAGAGAACCACTCGCAAAGATTGACGCAGTCGCGATGCAAGAAGTCCATTCCCTGCGGGTTGCCGGCCAGATCCACGCACTGCGGAACATCGATCACCACCAGGCGCTCGCCGGAAACCAGGAGGTTATAGGCCGACAAGTCGCCGTGGGCCACTCCCAGGCCAGCGAACTTTTCCAGGGCCTCGCTGAGCTGCTCCCACAGCGAGGGCAACCTCGGGTCAAAACGCGTGAGTTGCTGGAGGCGAGGCGCGGCTGCCAAAGGATTATCCGGATCCGCAATGAATTCCATCAGGATTTCAGTGCCGTCAATCTGAACCGGATACGGGACGGGAATGCCCGCCTCATAACAGCGCAGCAGGTAGGTCCATTCTGCGTTGGCCCACTGCAAGGCGGCGATGTCGCGGCCGTACGCGGAGTTGTTGCGGATGGCTCGATTGTCACGGGAGCGACGGGCTGATCGGCCATCGCTGTAGGCCTGCGAGCGGCTGAATTGCAGGCGGTCCCGCGAGCGGTAGCGTTTTGCGGCCAGCAGGCTTGTGCGCCCGCCGATAGCGCGTTCGAGCAGGAAGACATCACCTTCCTTGCCCGTTTTGAGAATGCCCAGTTCGGTGTCCATGGCACCGGCATCCTCGATCAACCACAGGGGATAGGGCTGTGGACCGCGAAAGCCCTTCTCGACAAAGGGCCACGTGGAATAGCGCTGGCCGGCAGGCGGCTCGTCAATGGCCGACTCTTTCCAGACGGGCTTGTGCCTGTGGAATTTGAGTTGCGTGTCGGGATCTGCGGATTCAGGAGTAATCAGCCGCGAGCTGGTGGATGGGTCTCCAGCAGGAAAATGCATTGGGAAAAGTCCTTAGAAAAAGGGAAAAATGACCGGGAACGGCGGTAGGCAATCATCGTTACCCCTCCTTCAATAGACTGGTTGGCGTTTGCCAATGACTAGAACTCTACAACAGCGAATCAATATGTTGCAATGGGGGAATGAACCAGAGCCTGAACTACCAAAAGCAAACCGGGGATTTGCCGTGGGCAGGAGCCGTTAACGCGCGGCATATTTGTGGTGCCTTCTACCGCATGGGGCGCCATGAGTGGCTGAGCGCGGAAGGCTGGCGCCAAATGCAGGGCGATGGCATCACCAAGGTCATTGACCTGCGCAATCCAAGCGAGATTCATCGGCGCGAACACGATCCGGCGGTTCCGGACGCCAGCCTTGCCGGCATTGAACTTGTGAACTTTCCGCTGGAAACACCGGGCAATCAGCGGTTTGAATCGATGGCCGTGCCATATATGAATCACACGGGCCTGTATCAGCTGGTCTGCGAGGAATTCGGCAGCCAGCTGCGTGCGGTCTTCGAAGACTTGGCCAATTCGCAAGGCGCAACAGTCATCCATTGCTCGGCAGGTCGTGACCGCTCGGGGCTGATCGCCACGCTCCTGCTGGACCTGGCCGGACTGGAGGATCGCATTCTCGTGCACGACGAGCTTGCGGTGCGGGGCATTAATGAATGGCATCGGGTCTCTGGGCGAAAGCATCCCTACGAGAGCTATCGCACCGAGGAAGAACTGCGGGGGATCATCAGCGAGCGTGCTGAGGCACTGGAGGATTTTTGCGCCTGGATCGGTTCAGCGCGCACTTATCTGCTGGCCCAAGGCATGGAAGATGGCGATCTCGAGCGCCTGCGTTCACTGGCAGCACAGCGCTGATTCAGTGCAGGCCTTGCCCTCATTGCGCCGTCGGATCTTGGGCTCATGATCTCAAAATCGCCAATTGCGGGTGTCCTTGGTCACGCTCTTCCTGATATGGTTAATATTAATACTGACCGACCGTTCAGGAAGGAATTGTGTCAATGTCGACAAAACAGATCAGCGTAGTGCCCAGCTTCATCGCGGGAAAATGGTGGACTCCGGAATCCGGAGGCGGAACGGAGGTTCGGGACGCCAACACGGGGGAACTGCTTGCCTCGGTTACCAATGACAAATTGGATGTCGCAGCAGCGGTCGCCTATGGACGAGGTACCGGGCAACAGGAGCTGGCCAAGCTGACATTGCATGAGCGCGCGCTGAAGCTCAAGGAGCTGGCGTTGTATCTGAATGAACGGCGCAAGGATCTTTACGAGATTTCGCTCAAAACCGGCGCCACGAAGATCGATTCCATGGTGGACATCGATGGCGGCATTGGGGTGCTCTTCACCTTTTCCTCCAAGGGCCGCCGCGAATTGCCTAACAGCAACGTCATCCTCGACGGTCCCACGGAACCGCTAAGCAAAGACGGCTCCTTTATCGGCACGCATATCTACACTGCGATGAGTGGTGTGGTGGTGCAGGTCAACGCGTTCAACTTCCCTGTTTGGGGCATGCTTGAAAAGTTTGCGCCGGCCTTTATCGCAGGGGTTCCCACCATTGTTAAACCTGCAACTCCCACTGGCTACCTCGCTGAGGCCGCCGTCCGCATGATGCTGGAATCCGGCATCCTTCCCGAAGGCTCCCTGCAGCTGCTTTCGGGGTCGGCCAGGGACATCATGGATCATCTCGACTACCGCGACATGTTCGCCTTCACCGGCTCGGCGGCCACCGCAAGCAAGTTGAAATCCCATCCCAATGTCATCGACGGGGGAGTGCGATTTGCGGCAGAAACCGACTCGCTCAACGCGGCTATTCTTGGGCCTGACGCGCAGGAGGGAAGCCCGGAATTCGAAGCATTTATCAAGGCAGTCGTCACCGAGATGACCTCCAAAGCTGGCCAGAAATGCACCGCCATCCGCCGAAATATTGTTCCCTCCCACCTCGTTGATCCCGTTATCGCAGGCATTGGCAAGCGAATCGACGAGCGAGTTGTTATTGGCGATCCGCGCGTCGATGGCGTGACCATGGGCGCACTCGCGTCATTGGAGCAGCTGGCTGATGTGCGCTCAGCGGTTCAAGACATGATCGACGCCGGTGGCGAGCTGGCCTATGGGCGCTTGGAAGCCCCGGCGGTGCGCGTGGCTCCGGAGCGAGACGCCGTGGCGGACGCCGGTGCGTTCATGTCGCCGGTGATTCTTCGCTGGGACGACGCCCGCAACCCATTGGTCCACTCCCGAGAAGCTTTTGGGCCGGTCAGCTCCGTCATTGGCTACGAAAATCTTGAGGAAGCGGTCCAGCTGGCCGCGATGGGCTCCGGCTCGCTGGTGGCCACAGTGTGCAGCAATGATGCCAATACCGTGCGTTCGCTGGCTCTGGGCATCGCTGCCCACCATGGCCGCGTGCATATCCTGAACCGGGAAACCGCACGTTCAACCACCGGCCATGGCTCACCAGTGCCTCACCTTGTGCATGGCGGCCCGGGCCGTGCCGGCGGCGGGGAAGAGCTCGGCGGAATCCGGTCGGTCAAGCACCATATGCAGCGCACGGCGGTGCAGGGATCGCCGAATATGCTTACTGCCTTGAGCGGGGTGTGGCATGCCGGCGCCGAGCAGAGCCTGGCGGGATGCGAAAAATTTGGTGGCGATGCCAAGAATACCCACCCGTTCCGCAAGTCGCTGGCTGAGCTGCGCATAGGAGACGGGTTCGCCTCGGACCTTCGTGTTGTGAATTTGGAGGACATCAGCGACTTCGCACAGAAGACCGGCGATACGTTCTATGCGCACACCGATGCGGAGGCCGCCGAATTGAATCCGTTCTTCCCGGGCATCGTTGCCCACGGGTACCTCCTGGTCTCTTGGGCTGCTGGACTATTCGTTGAGCCGGCTCCGGGGCCGGTGCTGGCCAACTACGGTTTGGAGTCATTGCGCTTCATTACGCCGGTGGCTGCGGGAGACTCCATCCGCGTGACGCTCACGGCCAAGAAGATCACTCCTCGCGTCACCGACGAATACGGTGAAGTCGCCTGGGACGCTGTCTTGCATAACCAGAACGATGAAATTGTTGCGACCTACGATGTCTTGACCTTGGTGGAGAAAGAAAACCTCACCTACGCCAACTTCGGAGTCTAATAACCGATCCGTTCAAGGGTGGATGCCGCGAATGCGGCGTCCACCCTTTTTCGTGCCTCAATGCGAGCACAGGGTCTTTCAAACAGCTGTGTAAGCGTTTCCATTACGGACAAGATTTTGATTGTGGCCGGAAAATTTTATGGCAATTTATCCGTTTGGTTTCGCGGATTTAATATGTTTACAAAAATTTACTTGTTGGTAAGGCATGAGAAAGCGCTTACAGTTATGTCGCAGGTCACACGTTGATGGGGAGCGTGTGGTTGAGCGATCCCGGCGCAGCGGCGTCGATGGATCGCAGCCCATTCATCACATCAAAGGAGCTTTTCTGTGGGACTTTTGCCATCACGTGCCAAATCAACAAAACGCCGGATCGGCGCCGGAAGGGCCAGACCAGTCGCGGCCCTAGGCGCTTCACTGGCCCTGCTCGCCGCGCCGTTGTTCTCCGCGCCAGCCCAGGCCGCCACCCCATCCAACGACGGGAAAGACGTCATCCTCAACCTCTTCCAATGGAACTGGAATTCAGTGGCTCAGGAATGCCAGTCCAGCATCGGCCCGGCAGGTTTCGGCTATGTCCAGGTTTCCCCTCCGGCAGAGCACCTGCGTGGCACGGCATGGTGGACCTCCTACCAGCCGGTGAGCTACAAAGTGGACTCCAAGCTCGGCAACCGCGAGGAATTCTCCGCCATGGTGAACAGCTGCAACGACGCTGGCGTCAAAGTCATCGCCGACGCGGTGGTCAACCACATGGCTGGCGCCGGCCAAGCCGGCACCGGCACCGCTGGCTCGCCCTTCTCCGAGGATCATTTCCCCGAGTACTCGGCCCAGGACTTTAATGATTGCCGCACCAACATCACCAACTACGCTGACCGCTGGCAAGTACAGCATTGCCGCCTGGTAGGCCTCCAGGATCTGAAGACCTCCAGCAGCTACGTCCAGCAGAACATCGCCGACTACATGGATGATCTCGTTTCGCTCGGCGTCTCCGGCTTCCGCATCGATGCCTCGAAGCACATCCCGGCAACAGACCTGGAAGCCATCAAATCAAAGATGAAGAACTCCGGTGCCTACTGGGTGCACGAAGTCATCGGCGCCTCGGGAGAGCCAATCCAGGAAAGCGAATACCTGGGCAGCGGCGACTCCCACGAATTCGACTATTCCCGCCAGCTCAAGCACGACTTCGACGCGCAGATCGCCAACTTGCGCTTCATCGGCGATGGCAAGCTCGCTAGCGACCGCGCCGGAGTTTTCGTCACCAACCACGACACCGAGCGCAATGGCGAATCCATGAACTACAAGTGGGGCGCGAAGTACCTGCTGGCCAACGTCTTCATGCTCTCCTGGCCGTATGGGTCGCCCACGGTCTACTCGGGCTTCACCTTCACTGACAAGGAAGCTGGCGCTCCCGGAGCGGGCGATTCCTCGGTGCCCAATGCAAGCTGCGATTCTTCGTCCTGGACTTGTGAGCAGCGGCAAGATGAAATCACCGGCATGGTCGGCTTCCACAACGCTGTGGGCGACGCAGCGGTGAGCAACTGGTGGGATGACGGAAGCAACCAGATAGCCTACGGGCGGGGGAACAAGGGCTTTGTAGCTATCAACAACACCGGGGCAGCCACCACCCGCGAATACACCAGCACCCTGGCGGCTGGAACCTACTGCGATGTGGTGGGTGCAGGAGACTGCTCGAAGACCATCACGGTGGGAGCGGACGGTAAATTCATGGCCACCCTGCCTGCCTACGGCGCTGTGGCACTGCATATCGGAGCCCTTGCTGATGGTTCCGGCGGCGGATCACAAACGCCGGATCCAGTGGAAGACACCGCCGATGTCAGCGTGGCCGTGACCGCAGAGACCACGATGGGACAGAACATCCGCATAGTTGGCAACCAGCCAGAACTAGGCAGCTGGGATCCTGCCAAGGCTGTGCAGCTATCGCCGGCGAACTACCCCAGCTGGACCGGAACGGCAGATCTTCCTGCCGGGACCCAGTTTGAATACAAGTACATCAAGTACGACCAGAGTGGCAATGCCGTATGGGAATCGGGGAGCAACCGCACCGCCACCGTGCAAGCCGACGGATCCTTGAACCTGGCTGACAACTGGCGCAACTAGCAACAAAAAAGTGTTCCCGCTCCAAGATGGTGCGGGAACACGTTGCCTTCAGTTATTTTTCGGTTTCAGCGTTCATCTTGTCCAAGGTCGCCTGCTTCGCTTTTTGCAAGGCAAGCTCTTCTTCACTCAGCTCCATCTGCACGGGCTCAGACCCTGCCGCAGGCAAACTGCGCCACAGGAAGAAGCCGTAGGCGGCGGCCAAGGCAATGAAAACGTAGAGGCCAAGCATGCCAAGCATTGGCGAAATCACGAAGTAGATCACCAGATCGGCAATGGCTGCAAGGGCCAGCAGCAGCCACCCTTCACGCACGCCGCGGGCGATCATGACGAAGGAAGCGAAAATAGCGGCGTCAGCGAAGTACATGACCCAGACTTCTGGCGTAGCGGTCAGGAAGCCGGAGTTGAACAGGAAGGGGCCAAAGCGCAGGGCCACAAGCAAGATCAAGCCCGCGATCATGCCGACGGCTGACCAGCTGGTGATGGACGTCGTGGTGACCTCGCGACTGAACTTGCCGGTGAGCTTGAATTGCGAAAAGCGCCAAAGGCCAAAAATCGGCAGCACCAGCAGAGGGATTGCGTAGATCAGGCCCAAGAGATCAAACTGCAACGCGGAAATCATCGGGCCGACAAAAACCGAGAGGATCAGGGTCCACCAGCCCAAATCATTGCGATGCGCAAGCAGGATTGCGGAGACGAAAACTAGCAGCATGCTAGCGGCAGACAGCAGGATCTGAACGTAGGAACTACCGCTGTCAGCAGTAGCCATGAACAGGGTTTCTAAGATGGAATCCACGGTGCTCTTCACTCGATCGATTGGCAACGACTGGTGCACAAGGCACCCCTTCGATGCTAACGGTGAATCCTGTGAGCCAAAGAATTCTAGAAGGTTGGATACGCCACAAGACCTGAGCTCATGATGCCAGCAATGCCCGATGAGGCTCCCTGCCGAAAGCAGGGAGCCTCATTCGAGGGATACGACATTGGCCTACTTCACTTCCGTGTGCAAACCGTGGAAGAGCAGCGAGACGGCCTGTTCTTCCAGCGCCGAAGCTTCGAGCGGTCCATCAACGCGGTACCAGTCCACGATCGAATTAATTGTTCCGAACAGGAGGCGGGCGGTGGAACGCGGCTCAAGATCATCTCGAAGCTTGCCGTCGCTTTGCGCGGCCGTGACCAGCTCGGCAAGCTGGCGGTCCATCGCACGGCGGCGTTCCAATGCCTGGCGTTCCAGCTCGGTATTGCCCCGCAAGCGCAAGAGCAGGGTTACATAGGGGCGCTTTTCGATCAAAATGCGGATCGTCGAGCGCAGGAAAAATTCCAGGCGCTCATCGGCACTGCCCGCGTGCGCGCGCACCTCGGTGTTGACCGCTTCCAGGGGGATGAGTGCCGCGTCCAACGCCAGCCGCAGCAAGTCCTCCTTTGACGGAACATGATGATAAATCGCGGACTTGCTGATGCCCAAGCGGTCGGCAAGCTTGCCCATCGAGGTCGCGTCATAGCCATATTCGTTAAAAGCCTCGACGGCAATTCTCAATACGGCGTCCTGGTCGTACCCGGGGCGCCCGCGTTTCACCGGGCGGCTGGCAGTGTCGGTAGTGTCCATGATGAATCGATTATTCCATGTCCCTGCGCGTATTACTGATTGCGCAGGTCATAGATCCTCTTGAGCTTGCCCATGGATCGCTCTAGCGATTCGGGCTCAACAACATCGATGGCGCAGGATGAACCAATATGGATCTTGATGAGTTTCGCCAGTTCCTTCCCGGCATGTTGCGCCTGCTCGGCTGACGCATCCGTGCGGCGCTCCACCTTCACCGCCAACTGGTCCATCCGGCCTGGGCGTGAGAGGACAAGCTGGAAATGCGGGGAGAGGCCTGGAACCTTGAGGATCAGCTCTTCGATCTGGCTCGGGAAGAGGTTGACCCCGCGAAGAATAATCATGTCATCGCTGCGTCCGGTGATGCGTCCCATGCGGCGGTGGCCAGGTCGGGCACTGCCTGGCATGAGGCGAGTCAGGTCATGGGTGCGGTAGCGAATAATTGGCAGAGCCTGCTTGGTCAACGAGGTGAATACCAGCTCGCCATGTTCGCCGTCACCCAGAACCTTGCTGGAGTCGAAGGCATCAATGATTTCTGGACGGAAGTGGTCTTCCCAGATGTGGCTGCCGTCTTTGCGTTCATTTGATTCGCCGGCCACGCCGGGCCCCATCACTTCGGAGAGCCCATAGATGTCGCAGGCATCGATGTTGAACATCTCTTCGAGCTCATGGCGCATCTCCTCGGTCCATGGCTCTGCGCCGAGGACTGCGACCTTCAGCGAGGTGCTGCGCGGGTCCAGGCCCATGCGCTTCATGGCATCGCCGATAGTCAGCAGGTAGGTGGGAGTGCAAAGAATCGCGTCCGGGGCAAAATCCTGGATCAGCGAAATCTGCTTATCGGTTTGACCGCCAGACATCGGGATGACCGTGGCACCCAGGCGTTCGGCAGCGGCGTGGGCGCCTAGACCGCCAGTGAACAGGCCGTAGCCATAGGCGTTGTGGACCTTCCAGCCAGGCTTGACTCCCGAAAGCCGAAGGCATCGCGCACCGAGCTTCGCCCAGTCCGCCAGGTCCTGCTGGGTGTAGCCGACAACGGTCGGTTTTCCAGTGGTTCCGGAGGAGGCGTGGATTCTGGAGACCTCGTGCTGGGGCACGGCAAACATGCCAAAGGGGTAGGTCTTGCGCAGGTCCTCTTTGTCCGTGAATGGGAAGAGCGCAAGGTCGCCAAGCTCCTTGAGATCCTCCGGATGGACCCCGGCAGCGTCATATTTTTCCTTGTAGTGCGGAACATTCGCATAGGCGTGGTGCAGCGTTTCCTTGAGCCGCTCAAGCTGGATGGCTTCGATCTGGTCGCGGCTCATGGTCTCTTCGGGATCGAGAGGATTCGGAAGTGCATCGCGGCTGGGTGTCTGAGACATGCTGAAACTTTCGTGAGAAGTGAATGGGGGAGCGGCCTTTAGCTGGGCTTCGGGACGGTGCGGGAACGTCCACGGAATTCGGCAACCACTTCCAAGGCGCCGTCACTTGATTCTTGGGTCACCGTAATGTCATAGACCCCGCTACGCCCTTGTTGCGAGACCAATTTGCCGGTGGCGGTGAGTGTTCGTCCCGGAATTGCAGGCCGCAGGAAGTTGATATCTGCTCCGGAGGCTACGGTGATGCTCTGATCGGAGCCTTCTGCTGGATTGCAGCTCAGTGCGAAGGCCGTGTCGGCCAAAGCGAAGATCATTCCGCCGTGCCCGATGCCGAATCCGTTGAGCATTTCAGGGCGCAGTTCCATGCTGATGACAGCGTGCCCTTCGCGAACTTCGATGACGTTGATGCCCATCCATTGGGTTGCATAGTCATTGCGGAGTATGGCGTGGGGTACCGGTTCTTCTACCTGTGTGTTGGTCATCATTGTCCTTCGCCCATTTATTTACCGAACGATCATTAGGTAATAACATAATGTGAGCTAAGTCAAGTTTCCGGGCGTCAAGTGGCGAACTATTGCGGAGTGCAGATTCCGGGATTAAGGGTCGAAGAGCTTTCGATGCAATTCGAGGATGAAGGGTTCCTTGATGCGGTTGTAATCCATGACCAGCGCATCCTCTCCCTGCTCGGCCAGCAACTGCGCCGCTGCCTGTCGCTTGATCTGCGCATAAGCCTGGCGGTCAGCAGCATCCAGCTTCAGGTGCTCGCGGAACAGCATCATGCGCAAATACTCAGGGCTGCCCGCGGGGAAAACATGGACGTTGGCGTCCATGCGCCCACTGGCGGCAGGCGGCTTGAACATGCGGTGCGCGTACCAACCGGGTTCGCGATGCCAAAACACCAAGCCTGCTTGCTCCAGCGCTGGAGCGTAGCTCGATTCATCGTTGGCATCGCGGACCAGCAATGCGATATCAATGATGGGCTTGGCGGGAAGCTCCGGGACCGGAGTGGAACCGGTGTGCTCAATGGCCAGCGCTTGAGGCCCCAGGGCCATGCTGATTTGCTCGCAGAATTCCTGGAAGTGATGTGGCCAGCTCGGCGAGGGTTCCTCGATGCGAATATTTCCCCGGGTCAGCTGCCCGTTGACGGGCTCATATTCCGGATCTTCTTCGGGCTGGCTGGACAGCAGCGGCAAATAGGGCAAGGTGCACAAGTATCGCGCAACGCCGGGCCAGCGCGGATCTCCTGCCGAATTGGAGATCACGCAGCCCAGGGCGCGGTAAAAATCGATGGCGTCATCATCCGTAGTGGCCCACAGATTCTTGCCATGCAGGGCGCGAAGTTCTTCGAGCAGTGCTCGTCCCAAACCGCGATGCTGGAATTCAGGGAGAACGGCAAGATATTCCAGGCACAGCGAATACTGATCACTGTGCCGATACGCTGCCAGCGCTGCAACGTCGCCCTCCTTGGTGAAGTGAGCGAGTACCTGGAGGTTCTCGCATTCATCCAGGAGGTCTTGCAGCCCTTGTTCTCCGACTGGATCGGCGGCCAGCACCAGCAACCGGCGCACCGACGAATCGCCGCGGTAGTCCTTGATGTCGATATGGCGCATGGCCGCCCTTCCCGGTCAGTGGCAGAATTCAGATGAGCTTCGTGCAGCCCAGGGAGTCCAAGGCAAAGGCATAATCCCAAGCCCGCGACTTCCAGGATTCATAGCGGCCCGAGGCGCCACCGTGGCCACCGTCCATCTCGGTTTTGAGCACGATCGGAGCATTTCCGGTGCCCAGCTCCCTGAGCTTGGCAACCCACTTGGCCGGCTCGACGTACAGCACGCGGGTGTCGTTGAGCGAAGTCACCGCCGCGATCTTGGGATAGGCCTGGGCGGTGACATTCTCGTAAGGCGAGTATGACTTCATGTAGTCATAGACTTCCTTGCTTTCGATGGGATTGCCCCATTCTTCCCATTCCAACGCGGAGAGCGGAAGATCGGGGTCCAAGATCGAGGTCAGCGCATCCACGAATGGAACCTGGGCAATGACCGCCGTGTACAGCTGCGGAGCCATATTCGCGATGGCGCCCATCAGCAGCCCGCCGGCAGAACCGCCCAGGGCAACGATGCGCTTCGGATCCGCCAGGCCCGAATCGACCAGGTGCCGGGTGGAATCGATGAAATCGGTGAACGTGTTCTTCTTATGCAGCTTCTTTCCCTGCAGGTACCAGTCGCGGCCCAGTTCGCCACCGCCGCGCACATGCGCAATGACGAATACGACGCCGCGATCCAGCACGCTCAGGCGCGGGATGCCGAAGCCCGGATCCATGGACGCTTCGTAGGAACCGTAGCCGTAGATCAGCACCGGCTGGGGCACGGAGGTATCCAGGTCCGAACGGCGCATGATGGTCAGCGGAATCCTGGTTCCGTCCGCTGCCGTGGCCCATTCGCGAGTGGAGAGGTACTTGGAGGCGTCGTAGCCATTGACCGGAGTCTGCTTGCGCAGCACCAGCAGCTGGTCTTGAAGCCACAGGTCGTAGACGCGCGCCGGCGTGAAATCGGATGTGTAGCTGATGCGGATCAGCGGGGCATCGAGTTCGGCGAAGGTTGGAGAGGCGGTGAACAGCTCATCTTCAAACTGCGGTTCGAGCGCGGGGGCCTGTTCTACAGTGCCCAAGCCTTCTAGCGGGATCAGCTGGACTCGTTCGCAGGTATCGCGGCGCACAGAAAGAATCACGTGCGAGCCGGTCAAGGCGGTGCCTTCGATCTTCGTCGTATTTTCATGAGCCACCACGGTCTGCCACTGCTCTGGCTTGGCATCCTGGCCCAGCTGGTCCAAGGCCGCCAACGAGACCATGTTGTTTGGCGCCTGGTAGTCATGGGTAATCAAGGCCTGCCCGGTGCCTGGCATCAAGTCGATTCCGTGCAGCACCCGCAGGCCGCGGGGAACCAGCAAGGCCACCTCCGCCTGATCACGGGTCAGATCCAGCATGCTGGTTTCCGAGTACTCGGAGTTGCCGCTGGAAATCATAAGGGTCTTGCGATCGGGGCTCAGATCGAATCCGAGCCACATTCCGGGATCATTTTCCTCAAAGACCAGCTGGTCCTGCGCAGCATCGGTGCCAAGGCGGTGGGCAAGAATCCGGTTCGGACGCCAGGTCTCGTCAACGACGGTGTAGAACACAGTGGAGGAGTCGGGGGAGAAAGCCAGGCCGTAGAACACGCCGTCAATGACATCTGGCAATAACTGCCCGGTGCGCAAGTCCTTGATGTACAGGGTGAAGCGCTCGTCGCCGGCATTATCTACGCAGTAGGCCAGCAGGTTGCCTTCTTCGTTCAATGCCATGCCGCCGAGCGAGAAGAACGGCTTGCCCTCGGCCAGCGCATTGCCATCCAGCAAGACTTCTTCGTCGGGCAGCGGCTGCTTGGGATCGATCACCGGCGGGGTCCAATCGGCGACCGGGTCCGAGGAATCTGCGGCTTTGACCCGGCACTGCACGGTGTAGGGCTTTCCTTCGGCGGAACGCGTGAAATACCACCATCCGCGCCGGCGGACCGGGACCGACAAATCGGTCTCCACGGTGCGGGATTTGATCTCGTTGAAGAGGTCATCGCGCAGTGGCTGCTGGTCGGCCGTGACTGCATCGGTGTAGTCGTTTTCGGCTTTGAGGTGCTCGATGACCTCGGAGCTGGACTTCTCGCGAAGCCACTCGTAGTTGTCGATGAAATCATCGCCATGGAAGCTGCGGGTGGTCGGACGCTGCGCGGCGTGCGGGGGATTGGCGGTCAACGATGGATCAGTCATATCCCTATTCAATCCCACTGCGGGGACTGATGGGCGCAAGCTATGCTCAGCGCGGACAGAACCGCCAAGTCCAATGCGAAAAACCCGTGGTGCCAACGGGCCAAGGGTTCCGGCTAGACTTTATTGCGCTTAGGCTTGCTGGAATAGGAACCTATCGGCAGCTTGGGCCACTCGCCCTTCAGCACGAGAAAGCGATCATCAGTGGAAAAGATTCAAAGAGTTGCCCGCACCGGGCGCCTGAGGCGTTGGGTTGCGGCCGCGGCCATCGGCCTGATGGCCTTGGTCGTCGGCGCACCGTCGGCCATGGCCCAAGGCAGCGAGAGCGTCGAAGGCCAGACCTACGTAATTGGTACAGATACCACCTTCGCCCCCTTCGAATTCCGCAAGGATGGGGAACTGACCGGTATCGACATGGATATCCTGCAGGCAATTGCCGAAGACCAGGGATTCAAGGTTGAAGTCCGTTCCCTCGGCTTCAGCGCCGCCCTGGCTGCTTTGTCGGCCAACCAGGTGGATGGCGTGATCGCTGGCATGTCGATCACCGACGAGCGCAAGGAAATCTACGATTTCTCCGAGCCTTACTTCGAGTCCGGCGTTCAGATGGCCGTGTCCAAGAACGATGAGGACATCAAGGGCTATGACGACCTGGACGGAAAGACGGTTGTAGCCAAGACCGGCTCCGAAGGCGAGTCCTACGCCAAGTCCATTTCCAAGGAATATGGATTCAAGGTCAAGTCGCTGGACCAGTCGGCAACAATGTACGAGTCGGTGAAGTCCGGTTCGGCTGTTGCGGTGTTTGATGACTATCCCGTGCTGGCCTACGGCATTGCCCAGGGCAATGGCCTGAAGACCGTCACCGACAAGGTGCCCGGCGGCTCCTACGGCTTCGCCGTGAACAAGGGCGAAAATACTGCCCTGCTGGCCGCGTTTAATGACGGCCTGGCCGAATTGAAGGCAAATGGCGAGTACCAGAAGATTCTCGACGAGTATCTTGCTGATCCCAGCGCCGCGGTACCAAGCAACTTCTTCGACCTGGTAGCCAAGTCCCTCCCTGCGCTGATGACCGGCCTGTGGCACACCTTGCTGGTGACGGCGATTTCCTTCGCAATTGCCATGGTGCTTGGCCTGGTCTTCGGCTTCCTGAAGATCTCGCACAACATTGTCTTGCGCGGCATTGCCACGACGTTCGTGAATATTTTCCGTGGCACCCCGCTGCTGCTCTGGGCGTTCATGTTCTACTTCGGCCTGCCGCAGCTGACCGGTTGGGAAATTTCGGTGTGGACCGCCGGTATCTTGACACTGTCGCTCAACGCCGGCGCATACGTTGCGGAAATCGTTCGCGGTGGCATCCAGTCGGTGGATCCGGGACAGCTTGAAGCGTCGCGCTCCCTGGGCCTGGGCTATGGCAAGTCCATGCAGAAGGTCGTGGTTCCCCAGGCTTTCAAGATGATGACCCCATCATTGATCAACCAGCTGATCATCAGCCTGAAGGACTCCTCGTTGCTGTTGGCCATCGGCTTTGGCGAATTGCTCTACCAAGGCCAGCAGATTTACGCAGCGAACTTCCGCGTGACCGAAACCCTGCTCATCGTAGGTGTCATTTACTTCATTGCCATCATGGCCCTGACCAAGTTGGCTAACTACGCCGATCGGAGGTTCAACAAGTGAGCGCGGAAACTGTAAAGAGCTCCCAGGTGAAGATCGAGGTCAAGGACCTGCATAAATCCTTTGGCTCCAATAATGTCCTGAAGGGCATTGACATCGACATCCGCGAGGGCGAAGTAGTATGCGTGATCGGTCCATCGGGTTCGGGCAAGTCCACGCTGTTGCGTTGCCTGAACAAGCTGGAGGATATTACCTCGGGCAAGGTCGTCGTTGACGGCTTTGACGTCACCGATCCCAAGGTGGACATCAATGAAGTCCGCCGCCATGTGGGCATGGTGTTCCAGCACTTTAATCTCTTCCCGCATATGTCGGTTGCCGAGAACATCATGCTCGCGCCAGTTGAGCTGAAGAAGATGAACAAGGCGCAGGGCCGTGAACGCGCGCTGGAGCTGCTGGAGCGAGTCGGGCTCAAGGACAAGGCCGATGCTCGTCCGTCGTCCCTGTCCGGCGGCCAGAAGCAGCGCGTTGCCATTGCCCGTGCCTTGGCCATGGCTCCTGGAATCATGCTCTTTGACGAGGCAACCAGCGCGCTTGACCCCGAAATGGTAGGCGAGGTGCTGCAGGTGATCAAGGAACTGGCAGAATCCGGCATGACCATGGTCTTGGTGACCCACGAAATGGGCTTTGCCCGCGAAGTGGGCGACCGGGTGATCTTCATGGCTGACGGCGTGGTCTGCGAGCAGGGCGAACCTGAACAGCTCTTCGGCAACCCGCAGCAAGAGCGCACCCGCGACTTCCTGTCGAAGGTCCTCTAGGCCTTCGAGCCAAGGCTAGTTCCTGAGCCGTGCTGCCCGTTCCAGCTTTTGCTGGCCTCGGGCGGCACGGCTTTTTGCGTGATCAAGCTTACTGACGTTTAACGTCAAGGTGCTTGAAGCTTCAACTTGTGCCACATAGTGTGGAGTAGGAAATCAAGCAGGAATATCCCTGAACGGACGTCCTTACCTAGGAGCTAGATAATGACCACACTGGAAAACAATCCCCGCTTGCTTGCTTCCGCGCAGCTCGTGCTGCGCCTGGCAATCGGTTTTCTCTTCGCAGCCCATGGCTGGCAGAAGTTTTCGCAATTCACCATTGAGGGCACCACTGCCAGCTTCACCCAGATGGGGGTTCCCGCGGCCAGCCTTGTAGCCCCGGTCGTAGCAACCCTGGAGCTTGTTGGCGGCGTGGCGCTCATCCTGGGCCTGGCCACTCGAATCGTCGGCGTTCTCTTGGCCTTGGATATGGTCGGTGCCATCGCCATGGTTCATGCCCAAAGCGGCGTGTTCGTGGCCAATGGCGGCTTTGAGCTGGTTCTCGCCCTTGGCGCCGGTGCCGCGGCTCTTGCGTTGATGGGACCGGGAAGCTGGGCCCTGGACCGCTTGTTTGTTGGCCGAAAGGCCGCTCGGCGCGGGTTGATCAACGCCTAGCCGGCAGCATTTGCGGCAAACCCCAAGGAATAGTCCTTGGGGTTTTGCTGTATCTGCAGATCTCGTGTTGACGTGACGGAGCGCACTCTGACATACTGAACGAACGGTCAGTATGTAATTTGTAATCGATGAGGTGAACCCATGGCTTCGACCACACCGCAGGAACCGGGACTAAGCGCCGTTCCGAGCTACGAAGAAGAGCAGTCGCAAGCGCGCTTTGATGCCTTGATTAATCAGGACTCGCGTGTTGAGCCACGCGACTGGATGCCTGAGCCCTACCGCAAGACCCTGACTCGTCAGGTCTCCCAGCACGCTCACTCGGAAATCATCGGCATGCAGCCTGAAGCCAACTGGATCAGCCGCGCCCCATCGTTGAAGCGCAAGTCCATTCTGATGGCCAAGGTGCAGGACGAGGCGGGTCATGGACTCTACCTGTACTCCGCGGCGGAAACCCTGGGAACCAGCCGCGACGAGCTCAACGACCAACTGCTGACTGGTCGGGCAAAGTACTCCTCGATTTTTAATTACCCCGCCCGTTCATGGGCCGATATGGGCGCCATCGGCTGGCTGGTCGACGGAGCTGCTATCGCTAACCAGGTCCCGCTGTGCCGGGCATCCTACGGACCATACGGCCGTGCCATGGTGCGCATCTGCAAGGAAGAATCCTTCCACCAGCGCCAAGGCTTTGAAATCCTGCTTGCGCTTTCGAGGGGAACCGCAGCACAGAAGAAAATGGCACAAGATGCCATCAACCGTTTTTACGAGCCGTCGCTGATGATGTTCGGCCCGCCTGATGACCAGTCGCCAAACTCCCAGCAGTCGATGGCATGGAAGATCAAGAGATTCTCCAACGACGAACTGCGCCAGCGCTTTGTCGGGATGATCGCCGAACAGGTCAAGGTATTGGGCATGACCCTGCCTGACCCGGAGCTGCGCTTTGACGAAGAAAAGAAGCAGTGGATCCACAAGGATTTGAACTGGGATGAATTCATGGAAGTGATCAAGGGCAACGGCCCGGTCAACTCCCAGCGCCTGGAACGCCGCCGCGAAGCGCACCGAGAGGGCGCATGGGTCCGAGAAGCCGCATCGGCATATGCCGCAAAACAAGCACAGAGCGAGGTCGCCTAATATGAGCCAGCAGAACAATTGGCCCCTGTGGGAAGTATTTGTCCGTTCTTCCCGAGGCCTCTCGCACGTGCACGCCGGGTCCCTGCATGCACCCGATGCCCAAATGGCCGTGCGCAATGCCCGCGACCTCTACACCCGCCGCAACGAGGGCGTTTCCCTCTGGGTTGTGAAGTCCACCGACATCATCAGCTCCGATCCCGACGAGAAGGATTCCTTCTTTGAATCTCCCCAGGGCAAAGACTACCGGCATGCCACGTACTACAAGGCCAGCGAAGGGGTGAAGCACCTGTGAAGCACGACGAATTGGATGCTGCGCTGGACAGCTTCGGCGACGCGCTGGCCTCGGCCACCCGAGTCACCCCCGGCAACGCGCTTCGCCCAGAAGACATCGCCGTGGACGGCATCGCACCTGGCGAGGACGTCGCGCAGTATGCGCTCACGCTCGGTGATGACGCGCTGATCCTGGCCCAGCGCCTGGCAAACTGGATTTCGCGCGCCCCCGAGCTGGAAGAGGACGTTGCCCTGGGCAATATTGCCTTGGACGTCCTCGGGCATGCCCGGTCCTTCTTGACCTATGCGGGATTGGCATGGGACAAGACCGAAGATGATTTGGCCTATTGGCGCGAGGAGGAGGAATTCACCTCGCTGTGGATCGTTGAACAGCCCAACGGGCATTTCGGTGTCACCATTGTCCGGCAGCTGATCGTCTCGATTTTCCAGCACCTGCTCTACCAGAAGCTGGCCACCTCCCAAGACGAAACCTTGGCAGCCATCGCCGCCAAGGCGGTCAAGGAAGTGGATTACCACCGTGACCACGCCATCCAGTGGACCATTCGCCTGGGGCAGGGAACCAAGGAATCAGCCGAGAAGATGCGCCACGCCCTGGAAATCCTCTGGCCCTATGTTGATGAGATGTTCCGCGACGAAGCAGTCCATCAGAATCTGGAATCAATCGCCGTACTTCCTTCAACCTTGCGCGAAGCTTGGCAGGAAGAGATCTCCGCAGTACTAGCCGAAGCAGGTTTGGAGATTCCGGCCACCGGACAAGCCATGGCCTACGGCCGCCGGGGCGAGCACTCCGAACACCTTGGCTATCTGTTAGCTGAAATGCAAGTACTGGCCCGCAAGCATCCCGGCGCCAGCTGGTAACCACACATTAAGCCCGTTAGGGGGAGCAGTCTTGAGCAAACTGATCGCTGACGCCAAAGAGCTGTTCGCCATCGCAGCGAAGGTCAATGACCCGGAAATTCCCGTGCTGTCCATTGCCGACCTCGGGATTCTGCGCGAGGTGAATCTCGACGACGATGGCGCGGTGCAGATTGTCATCACGCCAACGTACTCCGGATGCCCGGCGATGGACGTCATCAGCGAAGATCTGTACCAGGCGTTCAAGCAAGCCGGCTATGGGAAGGTCGATATCAAGCTGGTGCTGGCGCCAGCCTGGTCCACCGACTGGATGAGCGATGAAGGCAAGAAAAAGCTCGAGGAGTACGGCATCGCCCCGCCTACCGGACGAGGCCATGCCGGTCGCATCACGCTGGGAATGAGCGTGAAATGCCCCCGCTGCCACTCGCTGAATACCCGTGAACTGGCGCGTTTCGCCTCCACTTCCTGCAAAGCGCTCTACACCTGCAAAGACTGCTTGGAACCTTTCGACTACTTCAAGGTGCTCTCATGACCGAACCACAAACTTCCACCCGCCGCAGGGCTTCGTTCCATCGGCTCACCGTCTCCAACGTGCGTCGGCTGACCAAGGATTCCATCGAGGTCACCTTCGCCATTCCCGAGGCGCTCAGCGAAGAATACGATTATGTAGCAGGCCAGTACGTGGCCCTGCGCAAGGAGCTGCCCAATACAGAGGGCGAGCTCGTCGAGCTGCGCCGTTCCTATTCGATCTGCGCGGCCCCGACCGGCGATGAGATCAAGGTTGCCATTAAGCGGGACCTTGGCGGATTATTCTCCACCTGGGCCAATGAAGAACTGGCCGCCGGCGATCAAATCGACGTGATGAGCCCGGCCGGCGCCTTCATTTCCAAGCACAAGCTCACCGAAATCAACGATCCGTCGAAGATCAATACGACCAGCCAAGATCGTTTTGTCGCGGTTGCAGCTGGCTCGGGGATCACCCCGGTCCTGGCCATTGCCCGCACGATTCTTGAAGCCAACGACCATAGCCGCTTTGACTTGATCTATGCCAACAAAGCCGCCATGGACGTCATGTTCCTCGAAGAGCTGGCGGACCTCAAGGACCGCTATCCAGCACGATTGGCCCTGCACCATGTGCTGAGCCGGGAACAGCGGATTTCACCACTGCTCTCGGGGCGAATTGACGCGCAGAAGCTGACAGCGCTGCTGACCAATGTTGTCCAGGCCCCAACGGTCGATGAATGGTTCCTCTGCGGCCCCTTCGAACTGGTCCAGCTGGTCCGGGACCAGCTCACCGCCCTTGAGGTCCCCGCCGACAGGGTCCGCTTCGAGCTGTTCAGCACGGGCGAACCGAATAAGCCGCAAGGCCACATCGGGCGTCCGGTGATCGTGGACGAAAACGAGGAAAGCTATGAGATCAGCTTCAACCTCGACGGCCTCAAGGGCGAGGTCAAATCCCCGGCCCGTGCCAACGAAACGGTCCTGAACGCCGCATTGCGGGTCCGCCCGGATGTGCCATTCGCCTGTGCCGGCGGAGTCTGCGGCACTTGTCGAGCCAAGGTGACCTGCGGTTCGGTGACGATGGCGGAAAACTATGCACTGGAACCAGAAGAAGTTGAAGCAGGCTACGTGCTGACCTGCCAGTCGCACCCGACCAGCGACAAGCTGACCGTCGATTTCGACGCATAGGAAAACAGGGAGCAACCATGATCGAACTGACGATTGCCGATTCGGTAGCGCGCGTTGTGCTCAATGCGCCGCAGAAGATGAACTCCTTGGATGAGCAGGCCTTGGCCGAGCTGTCGCAGGCTTATGACACTGCGGCTGCTGGCGTCGCCGATGGCACCGTGCGTGCGTTGGTGCTGACCGGCCAGGGAAGGGGATTCTGTGCGGGACGTGATATCTCCAAGGTGGATCCGGCCGATGATGATGTCATCGGCTACCTCGAAGGCAAGGTGCAGCCTTTGCTGGAAAAGATGTCCAATTTCCCGGCACCAACCTTCGCCCTGGTCCAGGGAGCGTGTCTGGGAGTTGGGCTAGGTCTGGCGATCGCTACCGACGTGGTCTATGTTGCGGAGAACGCCAAGATCGGTTCCCCCTTTGCCAATCTTGGCGCGACGCTGGATTCCGGTGGGCATTGGTTGTTCACTGAACGCCTCGGGGCCCACCGCACCTTGGACATGATCTACACGGCCGAATTGATTTCGGGGGCCGAGGCCGTGCGCTCGGGATTGTTCTCCCGCGCGTTTCCTGCCGAAGAATTGGCGAGCCGCAGCGAGGCCTTGATTGAAAGAGTTGCCCAAGGCGCCACCCAGGCATTTGTCGCGTCCAAGCAATTAGTGCAAGAAATCCGGGACCAGCGAGCAGGACTCTGGGCTTCAATGAACAATGAAAATCGTGCCCAAGCCGCTTTGTGCGATACGCCTGATTATGCCGAAGGATTCAAATCCTTCCAGGAGAAACGGCCGCCGGTATTCTTCGGCAAGAAGTAATGCCTGGCGGGCTTACTCCTGCCTGAAACAAGAAGCTGCTCCCTGGCCGCTGGTTCTCTTCGAACCGGTGGCTCCAGGGAGCAGCTTCTTGCCTTCTGTGCGCTTTGGCCCGATGGCCGGGTCCCAGGCCTTAGCGGGTGTCGGTGTCCTCGAAGATCAGATGGGTCTGGGTATCGAGCACCGTGGGCAACGCCTGCAGTTCCTCGAAAACCACACGGCGCAAATCCAGGTTGTCCTTGGCGCGCACCAGAAGAATCACATCAAAGTTTCCTCCGACCAGGCCAATGTGCTGAACTTCGGGAATGGATGCAAGATGATCTCGCAGTTCCCTCCATGAATGCTGGCGAAGTTTCAGGGTGACATAGGCGCTGGCCTTGAGCCCTGCCTTGACCGGGTCAATGACTGCTGTATAACGCGTGATCACGCCGGCTTCTTGCAGCTTGGCGATGCGTGAATAGGCATGGGCGCGCGACACATGGACCTTCTGGGCAACCGTTGTTACCGACTGGCGTCCGTCCTTGGTCAGTTCCGCCAGAATGGCACGGTCAACCTCATCAAGTTTCAGCTCCGCTTCCGCGGCCATGACTCTCCTTTTCAATGTGTCTGACATCTCCACGCCAAACACATTTTATTGAAACATTTCGTCTACAAGTATACGTATCTGAATCACAACTTTCCACGATTCTTGGCTTGAGTGGATACAGAATGCAATCGCTACGCATAATTGATTGCAAATGATGTTTAGGTGAACTGAGTCACAAGGGCGTGCGCCCATGGACTGAGCCCAAAGTACGGAAGGCGGGAGAACATGAGCGCAGAAGCTACCTCGGATCGCATGTCTGAAGTCAGCAAGAAGTTCGGCATTAGCCCTGAAGATTACATGCTGCCAGCACGGCACATGATCAACCTCTTGAACCCGGATGGATCGCTTCGCCCGGAGAGCGAGCAAGGCACCGAACCGGGGCACGAGTATCCACTGCCAAGTCCTGCACGGCTCATGGAAGCCTACGCTGCGCTGGTTACCGGCCGCCGTGTGAATGACCAGAACTCCGCGCTGGTTCGCCAGGGACGCATGGCCGTGTACCCATCAAGCCATGGCCAGGAGGCCTGCCAGATCGCCGCGGCGCTCTGCCTGGAAGAAAGCGACTGGCTCTTCCCGACCTATCGCGACACCGTAGCCGTGCTCACCAAGGGCGTAGCCCCGATGGAAGTCATGACCAGCTTCCGCGGCGAATGGCACTGCGGCTATGACCCCAAGGCCTACAAGTGCGCTCCGATGTCCACGCCGCTGACCACCCAGCTGCTGCATGCCGTTGGCGTTGCCCACGCGGCCAAGCTGCGCGGTGAAAACACCGTGGTGGTCGCCATGTGCGGCGACGGCGCCACCAGCGAAGGCGATTTCCACGAAGCGCTCAACTTCGCTGCAGTATTCAATATGCCGGTGATCTTCTTCGTGCAGAACAACAAGTACGCCATCTCCGTTCCGCTTGCGCACCAGAGCGCCGCCCCGTCGCTGGCTCACAAGGCAGTGGGCTATGGCATGGCCGGCGAGCGCGTGGATGGAAATGACCTGATGGCCCTGATGGCCATCATGACCCGTGCGGTGCGCATGGCCCGCGAAGGCAATGGTCCGCTGCTGATTGAAGCCCATACCTACCGCATGCAGGCGCACACCAACGCCGATGATGACAAGCGCTACCGCGAGGACACCGAGGTGCAGGCCTGGATCGCAAAGGACCCGGTCACGCGAATGAAGGCGTATCTCGACGACGCCGGGCTGCTGACCGATCAGGTGGTTGCCAAGATCGCCGAGGATGCCGAAGCCGTGGCCAAGACCCTGCGCGATGGCATGAACCAGGACGCCAACACGGATCCGCGCGAACTCTTTGAACATGTTTATTCCACCAAGAGCACCCAGCTCGCCGAGCAGCAGGCACTGCTTGCTGACGAACTAGACCGCGAGGAGGCCTAAGATGACCGCCACGACATCGCGCGTCAATCCCAACGTGAGTGCCGCTACCGCACGTGCTGCTGCCAAAGCCGCCAGCGAAAACCAGCCGGTGACCTTCGGCAAGGCCCTGAACACCGCGCTCGCCGACGGGCTTGTTGCTGATGAATCCGTCGTTATTTTTGGCGAGGACGTGGGAACCCTCGGTGGCGTCTTCCGCATCACCGATGGCCTGACCGCCCGCTTCGGAGCCGAGCGCTGTTTTGACACCCCGTTGGCTGAATCAGGCATCGTCGGCATGGCGGTTGGCATGGCCATCAACGGCATGCGCCCAGTCATCGAAATGCAGTTTGATGCTTTTGCCTATCCAGCCTTTGAACAGGTCGCTTCGCATGTGGCCAAGATGCGCAACCGCACCCAGGGCAAGCTGTCGCTGCCGATGGTGATTCGCATTCCCTACGCCGGCGGCGTAGGCGGCGTCGAGCACCACTGCGATTCCTCGGAAGGCTACTACGCCCACACACCTGGCCTGAAAGTATTCACGCCCTCTTGCGTGGAAGACGCCTACCTGATGCTGCGTGAAGCCATTGACTCGGATGATCCGGTGGTCTTCTTCGAGCCAAAGAAGCTGTACTGGTCCAAGGAGCAGGTGGACCTAGAGGAGCTGGCTCAAGAGTACGAGGCAAAAAAGAGCGCACCGACTGAAGGCCGCGCACGAATCGCTCGCGCCGGCAGCGACGCCACGTTGATCACCTACGGGCCGAGCGTCTCAACCGCATTGGAGGCGGCCAAGATGGCCGCCGAAGAAGGCATCAACCTGGAAGTGATCGACGTGCGCAGCATCGTTCCCTTTGATGACGAGACGGTGTGCGCTTCGGTGCGCAAAACCGGTCGGGCCATCGTGGTGGCCGAAGCCCAGGGATTTGCTTCGGTTGCCAGCGAAATCGTTGCCCGTGTGCAGGAGCGTTGTTTCCATTCACTGGCAGCGCCGGTATTGCGGGTGACCGGCTTTGATATTCCATATCCAGCGCCAACCCTGGAAAAGTTCCATCTGCCCAGCGCCGAACGCATCCTCGATGCCGTCGATCAACTTCAGTGGGAGGCATAAATGACTGTCAAGACCTTCTTATTGCCAGACCTTGGCGAAGGACTGACCGAGGCGGAACTCGTGCGCTGGATGGTTGCCGCCGGCGATATTGTCGCGGTGGATCAGCCGATTGCGGAAGTGGAAACGGCTAAGTCCCTCGTGGAGATCCCGTGTCCCTACGAAGGCGTCGTCTCGACCTTGCATGGTGAAGCGGGCCAGATGATGCTGGTGGACGAGCCGTTCATCTCCGTGAATACCGGTGGGGAAGAGGCAGCTGCTGCGCCGGAGTCCAACGGCGAGCGCGCGCAGTCCTACCGGGAAGAAGAGCTGGCTGGAACCCAGGTGCCGGCGGGCCATGCCGCACAGGATTCTGAAGAGGACGAGGGCAGCGGCAATGTCCTGATTGGCTACGGCACCGGTTCGGCCCAGCGCAAGACCAGCCGCCGGCGCAAGCCGCGGGCCATGGGCGCTGGAGATTCGGTCGCAGTCCAGGAAGCGCGAGAAGCGGTTCGCGTGATCAATCCGCTGGTGCGCAAGCTGGCGCGCGAGAATTCACTTGATATCTCCTCGGTGAAGGGCAGCGGCCCGCAGGGGCTGATCCTGCGCTCCGATGTTGAAGCCGCACTGGCTCGTCCAGTTCAAGAACCGTCTGCCAGCGGTTCGTTGGCCCTTGGCTCGCCGCAAGCCTCGGCGGCGACGGCAGCTATACCCGGGCAGGCGGCTGACGCTGGGGACAAGGATTCGCGCACGGGCTTGCCTGTGGCTTCCTCCGAGCTGCTGGCTGGTGTTCGAAAGACCATTGCGCACGCCATGAGCACTTCGCGTCGAGAGATCCCAGAGGCCACCGTGTGGGTCGACGTGGATGTCACGAAGTTGTTGAAGCTGCGCTCCAAGATCAAGGAAGCCGAGGGCCAAGCACCGAGCGTCATGGCGTTGATTTCGCGCTTTGCCGTGGCTGGGCTGCAACGCTTCCCTGAACTCAATAGCCGCATCGAGGTCGAATCTGACGGCTCCCTGCGGCATACCCTCTTCGAGGGAGTCAATCTTGGCTTTGCTGCGCAGACCGAGCGCGGCCTGGTGGTGCCGAATGTGCGAGGGGCCCATAAGCTCAATGCCCAGGAGCTTTCGGCCGAGTTCGCGCGCCTGGCATCGGTGGCCCGCGATGGCAAAGCGGGTGTGGCTGACCTTTCGGGCAGTACCTTCACGATCAATAACTATGGCGTCTTCAACGTCGACGGTTCGGCCGCGATCATCAATTATCCTGAGGCCGCCATTCTTGGCCTGGGGCGCATCATCGACAAACCATGGGTTGTCAACGGGCGGCTCAAGGTCCGTTCCATCTGCGAATTGACGCTGAGCTTTGATCATCGGGTCTGTGACGGCGGCACTGCTGCAGGGTTCCTGCGCTACGTTGCCGATGCGATGACTGACCCGAAGCGGGCCCTGGCGACGTTGTAGCCGCTACGGCATGGAGCTGCTTGCCGTAGCGGCGCTAATGATGCCCGCCGAACCCTTGAGGTTTGGCGGGCATCATCCATTTTGCTGATATTTCAGTATTGATTGATCATTTATCCGCATGTCAAGATAGTGTTGATAGGGCAGGATGGGCATTAGCTTGCATGGTGGGAACAGATCCGCGGGGCCAGTGGCTCCGCCGGAGTGGGCATCGATCAACTGGGATAAGGGATGGGACGAGGATGGTTATCCAGACAGTGAAGAACCGGCCGTGGTTATATGTTCTTTTGATCCTTCCTGTGATCATCGTCCTGGGCATCTACCTCCCATTGGCCAATCGATTGCCAGGCATCACCGCTACGCACTGGTCATCCACCTACCCAGACGGATTTACCCGCACTGGAGTACTTGTTCCCGTGTCCATTGGTCTGAGTATCGCAGGAGCCATCATCGGGTTGAGCTCATTGGCTCAACGCAGCAAACCGGCCTTGTTGCTGGCCCTGCTCTTTATTGGTTCCCTTCTTTCGTGGACCACCGCAGGGGTCTTCATCGGCTCTGTGGTTCCAACCGCGCTTGCAGAAACACCTCAGACTGCCGTCATCGGCATCTGGATGCTCCCCATGGCGGCCTGCACGCTGGTGTCCCTTGTTCCCCTATGGATTTGCGGCGTGTACCAGTCCTATTCGAAGCAAGTGCAAGAAGAGCGACAGGCGCGAATCAACCGGGGCCAAGGACTCGCGGCGCCCGCGCCTCGAGGCACCCAGGGTGCGGACGGCACTGAATTCAGTGAAACCATGAAGGCCCCTTGGTGGCTGTGGGCGCTCGGGATTGTCGTTGCAGCAACAGGAGCATTCCTGCTCCTTGAAATCTCCATGCGTCCAGAGGCGATGGATTGGACCGCAGCCATGATCGGCCTGGCAACTTGCCTGGTTATTACCCCGCTGACCTTTGGACTGTGCTTGATCCGGGTGACCATCACTGAACAGCACGCTCGGGTGGCTTCTGCCATCTTTGGCTTTCCTTTGCGCACCATCAAGCCCGGGGAAATCCAATCGGTGACCAGCACCGAAATTGACCCCATGGCTTGGGGCGGATGGGGCTGGCGCTTCTTTCCTGGCGGATCGGCCGTGGTGCTGCGGCGTCATGAGGGCTTGGCCTTCGAACTGAAGAATTCATCGAGATTTGCCGTGACCGTTCCGAATTCCCAGCGTGGCGCAGAGCAGCTGAACGCGCGCATGCAGCAGAACGGATCCTGCTAGTTTCCTTTGCCGGCGGCCTAAGAGGCTTTTTGCTTCTGGAAGGTTCGCATCGGCCCGATCACCACGGAGCGCAAGGCCAGCGACGAGATCAGCGAGGCCGCAATGACGTGGAAGATTCCAAGGCACGCGTAAACCAGTTGCAAATCATCGGGGATCTTCTGGATATGCGGGTGCGGCAGGAAAAATGACAGGCCAATGATGACGGCCCAGACGATGATGCTGGCTGCTCCGACGCTCCTGGACCAGCTGGTCTCGCGCACCTTGTGGCTCAGCGGCTGGATGCGTTGCAAGACCGCGCTGGCCAGCACCATCCAGAAGGCCGACACCAGGAAGCCGGCAGCGATGTCGCTGGGCCGATGCCAACCGCACACCAAAGTGGCCACACCGGTGATCGTGGCAAAGAGCCATGCGATTGGCTGGACCACAGGTCGCAGCCTGGGCGGAGAAATGACATACATCAATCCCATCGCCGCTGCTGCCGCGGTGGTGTGCCCGGAGGGAAATGAATTGCCCGTCGTTCCAAAATTGAAATCCGGCCTGACAAGGACCTCATGCTTGAGCAACTGCGTAGTGGCCAATGCCGCGGCGCAGGCCAGAATTGCCACCGTCGCACGAAGGAACCGGCGATCCCTAATCACCCGGTAGAGCAGGAAAATCGCGGCAATCGCGCCGCAAATTACCGGAAGCAAATCAAGGAATTCACGGACCGGATCCAATAATTCGGTCCGCGGCCACCATTGGGACCAAGCCATGAACCCAGCCTGATCGGCCCACTGTCCTGCGCGAAGGTGGACAAAGAAAAAATACTCGATGCAGAAGAAGGAGACCAGCAGCAGCAAGGCCAGCCACCACCGAATGTGGTGTGGGCGCGTGGCTGCTGAATGTCGAGGCATATCTCTAGCCTTGCACAATTTCTGCGTCAAACGTCAGCCGATGACACTGTAACCATGGCCACGCTCGCTAGGCTTGGAACATGAGCTTTGAACTTCCACCGCTGGCTGACTTGCTGGCACATAGCTACGTGGTCCGCCTCCCGATGCGCGTTAAATTCAGGGGAATCACCCAGCGAGAAGCACTGCTCATAGAAGGCCCCGAAGGGTGGGGCGAATTCTCGGCCTTTGTCGAATACGCCCCAGCCGAGGCGTCGCGCTGGCTGTCCGCTGGCATTGAAGCTGCGTACCAGCCTTTCCCCGAACCGCTGCGCACCACCATTCCGGTCAACGCAACCTTGCCCGCGGTAGCGGCGAGCGAGGTAGGGGCCGTGCTGGAAAAGTACGATGCTCCGCACACCATCAAGATCAAGGTCGCCGAACAAGGCCAGGGCCTCGAGCAGGACTTGGCCCGGGTCGCAGAAGCCCGTCGCCTCTATCCGCAGGCGGCGCTGCGGGTTGACGCCAATATGGGCTGGGATATCGGCCAGGCGGTCCATGCGCTCAAGGCCCTGAGCGAATTCGATCTGCAATACGCTGAACAGCCGGTGCCCGGCATCACCGGCTTGGCCGAGGTGCGAGAACAATTGCGCACGGCAGGCATCGACCTGAAAATTGCTGCCGACGAAGCGGTGCGCAAGCATACCGACCCGCTGGAAGTCTCCCGCCTGGGTGCCGCAGACCTCATGGTGATCAAAGCCCAGCCACTGGGCGGAATCCAAGCCGTCCTGGACATTGCCCAACAGGCGGAGCTCGACGTCGTAGTGTCCAGCGCCTTGGACACCTCCGTGGGCCTATCCCAGGCCGCCGCGCTGGCTAGCGCACTGCCCGAGCTGCCTTATGCCTGCGGGCTCTCCACCGGAACCCTTTTTGCCGATGATGTCTGCGCCGAACCGCTGCTGGCCACCGCAGGTTATCTTCCGGTGCGGCGCATCGACGCCGATCCCCGAAAACTGAAGCAGCTGCGCCCCGAGCCGCAGCGGGTTGACTGGTGGTTACGAAGAGTCGAGCAGTGCTACGAACAACTAGTCAAAGCCTAGTTTCCAACAACCATCTATTTCCCCGCAGTTAACTTGGGCGTTGCATTTTGCACACTTCAGGGTGAAAACCTCATATCGCGTCGTTCCCCTGACAGCGAGCCCCAACCGAGGAAGTGATGGATCATGAATCCAACCCGTACCCTTTTGCCAATGCTAGGCCATACCCGCGGCGGACGGTCCGCAGCAACCTGCCACTTCAAATGTGGAGATGCCTGCGTAAAGCCGGATTGCAATACCTCGACCAACAGCTACTTCAAAGACATCGCCGACAAGTCGCTCTCCCGCCGCAGCATGCTGGGCCTTGGCGCAATCGGTGCGTCGGCCTTGGTTGTCGGGCCACAGCTCTTTGGCGCGCAAGAAGCCAGCGCGGCGCCTTTGGTTCCGCTGAAGAACGGCAACAACGCCGGCGGCCACTTGTCCTTCGACGCCATTGAGCCGGTGTCCCGATCGGTAGACAACGTCAGCGTTCCTGAAGGATATGACTGGAATGCCATCATCCGCTGGGGTGATCCGCTATTCAAGAACACCGCGCAATTCGACGCCACCAAGCAGAGCGCCCGCAAGCAGGCCGAACAATTCGGCTACAACTGCGATTACCTCGACATCATCGTTGACAAGTACTCGGGCCGCACCGGCGTGCTGGTAGCCAACCACGAATACACCAACGAAGACATGATGTTTGACGCTGCCTGGTTCGAAGCGAACAAGGATGAAGCCCGCCGCATCGCCATGAACGCGCACGGCTTCAGCGTCGTCGAGGTCAAGCGCAAGAAGAAGGACAAGAAGTGGAGCTACGTCCAGGGCGGCGAGCGCAACCGCCGCATTACTGCGCAGACTGAATTCACCGTGGACGGTCCGGCATCCGGAAGCGACCTGCTCAAGACCGTTGCCGACCCGACCGGAACCAAGGTCCTGGGCACCTTGAACAATTGCTCCGGCGGCACCACCCCATGGGGCACCATTCTCTCCGGCGAAGAAAACGTTGACCAGTACTTCAGCGGCAAGGGCACCGCCGAGGAAGCGCGCTACGGTATCGGCACTGGCGCCACCGAGCGCGGCTGGGAAGACACCGATCCGCGCTTTGGCCTGGGCAACGAAGGCTACGAAAACGAGGCAAACCGCTTCGGCTGGGTCATCGAGATCGATCCGCAGGATCCCAAGTCCATCCCGGTCAAGCACACCAGCCTGGGCCGCTTCAAGCACGAGGGCGCCAATGTGCGCATCGCCAAGAACGGCAAGGCCGTGGCCTACTCGGGTGATGACTCGCGCTTCGAGTACCTGTACAAGTTTGTCTCCAAGGGCACCTATTCCAAGCACGACCGCCAGCAGAACATGAAGCTGCTCTCCGAGGGCGACCTGTACGTCGCGCAGTTCAACGGCAACTCGCCAGCAAGCGAAATCGACGGCAGCGGCCAAGTTCCATCCGACGGCGCCTTCGATGGCGCCGGCACCTGGCTGCCACTGGTCAAGGGCGGTGCCTCCATGGTCGAGGGCATGAGCGTGGAAGAGGTTCTGGTCTACACCCGACTGGCCGCTGACAAGGTGGGCGCAACCAAGATGGACCGCCCGGAAGACGTCGAGCCAAGCCCGATCTCCGGCAAGCTCTACGTGGCCCTGACCAACAACTCGGACCGCGGCAAGGCTGGCAAGGAAGGCGCCACCGAGCCGAACCCGCGCATCTCCAACCGCGATGGCCACATCGTTGAACTGACCGAAGCCGGCAACGACGCAACCAGTACCAAGTTCACCTGGAACATCCTGCTGGTCGCCGGTGATCCCAAGGTCAACGGTTCCACCTACTTCTCCGGTTACCCCACCGACAAGGTCTCGCCAATTTCCTGCCCGGATAACCTGGCTTTCGACTCGAAGGGCAACCTGTGGATCTCCACTGACGGCGCTCCAAGCACCATCGGCTACTCGGATGCCCTGCACAAGGTCACCCTGACCGGCAAGGACCGTGGCCGAGTCGAGCAGTTCCTCGCCGTGCCAACCGGCGCGGAGACCTGTGGCCCGCTGATCCACGACAAGGACAACTCGGTATTCGTCTCGGTCCAGCACCCGGGTGAAGGCGGAACCTACGCTGCACCAACGTCGCTGTTCCCGGACTACCTCGCCAACTCGGCTGCCGCTTCGGCGGGCCAGTTCTATGGTCCGCGTCCGAGCGTGGTGCAGGTCTTCAAGGAAGACTCGCACCCGGGCAAGGGGCATGGCAAGGGCAAGAACAAGTAGCCTGCAGCTTCTTTGGCCCTGAGGCGCCAGGACGATCGGAACACCGATCGCCCTGGCGCCTTTGCGCATCGTCGTACCACGTGAATCGGTGCCAAGGCATAGACTGGGAGAACTGCCGCAGCATAGGAATCGAAGGAGCCACACCGCGTGGGATTGCAGCAACCAGATCAGCAATTGGCCATCACCACGGCTCGTGCGGTGCTCGGCACTCTGATTCAAGCGGGTATCCGGGACCTGGTCATTTCTCCCGGCTCGCGCAGTGCGCCACTGGCCTATGCCGCGGCGGAAGCTGAATTTGCTGGGCTGCTCAGGGTCCATGTGCGAATCGATGAACGTTCGGCGGCCTTTATGGCCCTGGGCCTGGCGCAAAGCACCGCAACGCCGGTAGCCCTTGCAGCCACCAGCGGCACGGCCATCGGCCAGATGCTTCCGGCGGTGATGGAAGCCAACCACACTTCCACGCCACTGCTCGTTCTTTCGGCAGACCGCCCGGATGAATTGCATGGGACCGGGGCCAGCCAGAGCACAAAGCAAAAGGCGCTTTTCGGCGACCACGTGCGCGTCGCGCTCAACGTGCCTGCCGGTCACCAGGCCGGCACCTGCGTTGAACAAGCGCTGGAAGCATTGCAGGGCACCGGGCTGTTCCCCGCTGGCCCGGTCCAACTGAATCTGCAATTCCGGGATCCGCTCATTCCGGCAGAAAATGAGAGCATTGGGCACCAGTACTGGGCCCGGATCCAGCCAGGCCTCTGGCCTGCTGCCGGCGATGCGCTATCCGCGGCTGCGCCGGCCGCAGGCCTGCCCATCCGGCGAACCGTCGTGGTGGCTGGACACGGGGCGGGGGCTCCGGCGCAGGCGTTCGCCCAGGAATTGGGCCTGCCGCTGTTTGCCGAGCCGTCCTCCAATGCCCGGTTCTCGGCTCATGCCATCACCCACTACCGTCCGCTGATCGCTGTCGGTGCGCAACGCATTGAACGGGTTGTGCTCTTCGGCCGCCCAACTCTCAGCCGTCCTGTTGCAAAGCTCTTGGCCGATCCGAAGATCCAATCCGCCATCTGGCAGCCTGCGCCTGTGGCGTGGTACGAGGCTGGCCGCCGCCGCGAAACCCCGATCAGCCAGTGGAATGAGCTTCAGGAATTCGCAGGAACCGCACCAAGCGGCTGGCTGGCGGCTTGGCAAGAACTTGATGCCCGGGCCCAGGGCCTTCGCGGCGATTTGAAGCGCGACGGCGCTATCAACGGACTTGACGTTGCCGAAGCGATCTGGGAGGGCCAACCCCACGTGCTCCTGCTGGGCTCCTCGAATATCGTTCGCGATTTCGACCTGGCTGCCCGCCCGGGTGCCGCTGATCAGGCCACCGTGTACGCCAATCGCGGTTTGGCCGGCATCGACGGAACAATCTCCACCGCGCTGGGACTGGCCGTTGGAAGCGGGCGGCGGACCGTGGCAGTGATGGGCGACATTACCTTCGCCCATGACGCCAGCGCGCTGTCGTGGACTCCGGGAGAGCCGCAGCCGCAACTGGACGTGGTGGTGTACAACGACGCCGGCGGCGCCATCTTCTCCACATTGGAGCACGGAGCAGTTGATGGTTCCGGGCGTTATGCCGACGCCGTGGAGCGCCTATTCGCCACACCGCAGCAGTTTGATATTCAGTGCCTGGCCAAGGCCTATGGGTGGCAGTATGAACGCGCCACGACAAAAGCTGAGCTGAAAAACCTGCTGGAGCAAACCGGGGGAGCCAGGCTGCGCTTGATCGAGGTACCCGCGTCGAGAGATCACCTGCGGGCAGATAGCCAGGAGCTCAATCACAGGATCGGGCAGCTGTCCTGGCCTGGATCGTAACTCTTTGATTGACTGCAGAAACAACTCATCCCTTGCAGCGAGGACCTGACGGAACCCGGTGCAAGGGATGAATCGTATTAACTTTGCCTAGATATCGACGTGGGTCGGATCCAAGACTCGGCGCAGGAAGTCCTGGGTCCTTGGCTGCTGCGGATTGCCAATGACATCCGCTGCCTTGCCTTCTTCCACCACGACGCCACCGTCCATGAAGAACACCCTGTCCGCCACTTCCTTGGCGAATGCCATCTCGTGGGTTACCACCAGCATGGTCATGCCGGCCTTGGCCAGATTCTTCATGATGGCCAGTACCTCGCCGACGGTTTCAGGATCCAACGCGCTGGTGGGCTCGTCGAAGAGCATCAGGGTTGGTTCCATCGACAGGGCGCGGGCGATGGCCACGCGCTGCTGCTGGCCGCCGGAAAGCTGATCAGGGTAGCGATCTCCGAAATTGCCTAGTCCGACTCGCGCCAGGTGTCCCAGCGCGACTTTCTCCGCGTCGGCCTTCTTGCGCTTGAGCACCTTGATCGGGGAAACCGTGCAGTTCTCCAGCACCGTCAGGTGCGGGAAGAGGTTGAACTGCTGGAAGACCATGCCTACTTGCTGGCGCATCTTATCCAGATTCACCTCCGGGTCGGTGACCGCAAAGCCGCCGACCGTGATGGTTCCCCCATTGGGCTTTTCCAGCAGATTTACACAGCGCAGCAGGGTGGACTTGCCTGAGCCCGAGGGACCGATGAGGCAAACTACCTCGCCGGGCTTGACGTTCAGATCGATGCCCTTGAGCACCTCGTTATCGCCGTAGGATTTGCGCAGTCCGGTGATCTCCACGCCAGCGGCATGAACCGAAAGTTGATTAGTGTCAGTCGACATTCTCAAGTCCTAACTATCGCTTGGTCTTCGCCGCGCGGGATTCGAATTTGCGGGCTACCAGGCTCAGCGGGATGGTGATCACCAGGTAGAACAGGCCAGCCACGACCAGCGGGGTGATGCCCGCATCCAGCTGGGAAATGCCATCGCGGCCGAATTTGGTCATCTCGTACTGGGCGGCGGCCGCGCCGAGGATGAAGGCCAAGGAAGTATCCTTGGTCAGCAAGATGATTTCATTGGTCATCGGAGGCAGTACGATCTTGAAAGCCTGCGGGATGACAATGGTGACCATGGCGCGCCATGCTGGCATGCCCAGGGAGCGAGCAGCTTCCGTTTGCCCCTTGGGAACGGCCTGCAAACCGGCGCGCAGGGTTTCAGCGATGTAGGCCGCGGAAACCAGTCCCAAGGCGAACATCACGTTCACCGGCTGAGGCCACGTTGTTCCGAAAGCTTGAGGCAAGCCAAATCCAAATGCCAACAGCACCAGGATTGCTGGGATGCCTCGGAAGAATTCGATGAATGCGGTGGCAAACCACCGGTACGGCGCGAATGACGCCATTTTCATCAGGGCCAGGAGAAGACCCAGCACCAAACCGAAAGCAAAGGAAATGACGGTGTAGAAGATCGTATTCTTCAGGCCGACCAGAATCATGCCGGGGAACATCGGGCCGAGCTTGTCGAAGGAGAAGAAAGCGTAGGACGCTTTTTCCCAGTCAACGATTGCCACCAGGGCGATGATGATGGCAAAGAAGAGCACAATCTGAATGATTTTGCTTGTGCGGGCGCGCTGACTAGTAGTCATTGCCATTGGTTTTGTACCTCTCGTAAAGGTAGCGGGGGTTCGGGCGGCAACTATGCCCAGCGGCATGCATTGCGCCGCGAACCCCCGCCCGGTAGATCAATCCGTGTTCAGCGGAGACTTACTTCTCGCCGAACCACTTCACGGTCAGTTCTTCCATGGTGCCTGCATCGGTCAAGCGCTTGAGCGTTCCATTGACCAATTCCAGGGTGTCTGCCTTGTCCTTCGGAACGGCAACACCGAGCTGCTCGCCGGTCTTGAAGTTGGCGACAGCTTTGTAATCAGGCTTGTCCTTTACCGCGTAGCCAAGAACCGACTGGTTGCCCAATACGGCATCAACCTGGTTTGCCAGCAGCGCCTGGGTCTGCAATCCGGCATCCTCGTAGCCGACGATGTTATTCAGCCCTTGTTCCTTGCCGTACTTTTCACCGGTGGTAGCCTGCTGGACGCCAACCTTCTTGTCCTTGGCGGTTTCCAGGTCGGTGATGCCCGAGCCGTTCTTGGCGATCAGGACCAGATCGTCATCCATGTAAGGGGTGGAGAAGTCCATCTTCTCCTTGCGAGCGTCGGTGATGGAGATCGAGGAAATGGCGATGTCGCACTGGGTGCTGAACAGGCCGGATTCGATGGAGTCGAAGCTGGCGTCGATGACATTGAGTTCCAGCTTGGCGTCCTTGGCGATTTCCGCCGCGACATCCATGTCGAAGCCGACGTTTTTGCCGTCTTTGACGAATTCAAATGGCTCGTAGGGGATATCCGAGCAAATGGTCAGCTTGCCCTCGTTGATCGGGAAGGATGCGCCTTCGGATTCCGAGCTGGAGCCGCTATCGGAACCGCAGGCGGTCATGGCTAGAAGTGCTACGGAGCTGAGCGCGACGGCGGCTGCGAATTTTTTCTTGGGGCTACGCATAGGATCAAAACCTACTTTCGGGTCATTGCGAGTGGATCACTGCGATGCCCCAATCATAACCGCGACAGCACCAGCACGAGACGCACTTCACACAACTCCTATCGAGAGTAAGGAGAACTTATGCTTTGGAAAATTAGGCAGATCATCCGCTCTGGCCACGTTGGCAGGTGGGCTATTCGGCGCCCAGAGCCTGGCGCATAGGGCGCATTTTTGCCCACGACTCGGCCAACTCATCTTCCGGAACCGAGCCGGGAACGATGCCGCAGCCGGCGTACAAGCGCATGAGCTTCTCGTCCTCCAGGATTCCACCGCGCAAGGCGATGCCGAATTCCCCATCGCCACGGCTGTCAACCCAGCCCACGGGACCGGCGTAGGGTCCGCGATCCATGCCTTCCAATTCACGCAGGAGCACCCCGGCCTTTTTCGTCGGTGTTCCGCACACCGCCGCAGTTGGATGGAAGATTTCGGCAACATCCAGGGCCGACGGCAACGCGCCGGTCGTATCCGCGCGCAATTGCGCCCGCACATCACTGGCCAAATGCCACACATTGGGCAACTGCAAAATGAATGGCTCTTCCGGTGCGCTCATGCCGTGCGAAATAGGATTCAGCGAATGGGTCAACGAGTCAATGGCCAGCTGGTGCTCATTGCGCTGCTTCGGGTCCTCGAAAAGGCGGTGCTGTGCAAAGCCCGGATCATCGGCACCGGCCGCTGCGCGGTCCAGGGTTCCGGCCAACACGCGCGCCTCGGCCAAGCCATCGGTGACCCGCACCAGCATCTCGGGAGTTGCGCCGACCAAGCCGTCAACGCTGTAGGTCCAGCAATTGCCGTAGCGCTCGGTCAAGGCATGGACGACCTTGGACAAATCGATCGGCGTGCTGCTGTGGGCCAGCACGTCCCGGGCCAGCACCAGCTTCGAAATGCCGCGCTCGTCAAAATGCCGCAGGGCCTTTTTAACGGCCTCGACATAGGAACCGGCGGTCAACTGCCCGCTGGTCAGCTTGATGCTGCCGGCAGCTGCCTCGGGAATGGCGGCATCGGCCATCAAGGCCGATGCGCGAGCCAAGGCCTGTTCGTAGGTGACGCCATCGAGTTCCTCGGCGGTGCCGGTGAGCGTGATCCATGCGGTCTGCTCATCGCGGCCAATGACCAGCTGGGGAATGATCATGCGGGATTCGAAAACGCTGGTGAAGGAGAACGCGAAGGAGCCGAAGCTGACCAGGCCGGTGCCCGGGCGATTCAGCGGGTCGATGATCCGGGCGTTCTCGATGATCTGCGCAAACCACGCCCGGGCCCGTGCGAAGCGTTCCTCGCCATGGGTATGCAAGCGGGCAGCGGTGCCAAAACCGACCAGGCCATGCCCATTGCGGGTCCAAACCAGGCTTCGGTGACGCAATGAGTCGCCAAGCAGCGTTTGCGGAGCATCGACATATTCAAAGGTGATGCTGGTGAGACTAGGAGCCGACAGCTGATGGGCGCTGGCGCTGAGAACGGGCGAATCTGCAGACATGATAAGGCTAAGCCTACCGCGCGATGCCGGGGAAAACGCCGAGCAGGTGTCCCCAGTCACGACTGTGAGTTATGGCGGGTCTGGTGATAACTGCTGGCCTGAGCCGGTAAACTCTAGAACGAACTGCTAGGTCGCTGGCCAGCCTGCACGTGCGCGTTGCACCGTGCCAGCATCCAGTGGTGGACAGCATCGGCTAGAGTGAAGAGATGTTTGTCTGCACATTGCAGGCGCCAAAGTCTTCGCATACCGCGATGGCCACCCCGATGAAAGATAAGTAAGCCGTAGAACAGTGACTGATTCGAAGAGCAACTGGACCGCAGCCGGACATGAAGTGTCGGACTCGATTGAGCTGAATCCTGAAACCGCTGCATTAGCTGCGGCTATTAATCTTCCCTCGGGCTTTGCGATGCTTGCCGAGGACCCGGACTTCGGGCCGGCGATTTCCATCGGCATGGCCAAGGTCGAGAAGCTGCTGCGCGATGCGCTGGCCAATTCCGACCCGTTGATCGATGCCTCCAGCCGGCACCTGGTCGAAGCCGGCGGCAAGCGGGTGCGCCCGCTCTTGGTGTTGCTCACCTCCCTGCTCGGCCACGGCGTGACCGATGAAGTGATCAAGGCCGCAGCCGTCGTGGAACTGACCCACCTGGCAACCCTGTACCACGACGACGTGATGGACTCCGCTCCGCTGCGCCGCGGTGCTCCCACTGCCCACGAGGTCTGGGGCAACTCCGTTGCCATTCTGGCGGGGGACCTCATCTTCGCCCGGGCCTCGGTCTTCGGCGCCGACCTTGGCCCTGAAGCGGTGATGTGGCAGTCGCGCACCTTCGAGCGCCTGTGCCTGGGCCAGCTGCACGAATCCATCGGTCCGCGTGAAGGCGACGACGAGATCGAGCACCACCTGCAGGTCATCAGCGACAAGACCGCCTCCCTGCTTTCCACCTCCGGAGCCTTTGGCGCGCGCTTTGGCGGAGCGCCGGAGTTCATCGAGGTACTGCGCGAGTACGGTGAAAAGGTGGGCGTCGCCTTCCAGGTAGCTGACGACGTCATTGACCTGGCCTCCGAGAAGGCCGACTCGGGCAAGACCCCGGGCACTGATTTACGTGAAGGCGTCCCGACCTTGCCGATCCTGCTGCTGCGCCAGGCCGCGGCAGCCGGTGATGAGCAAGCCGAGCAGGCCGTGGCCCTGGTGGATGCCGACCTTTCCACCGATGAGGCACTGGCCAAGGCCGTTGAAGCCGTTCGCGCGCACTCGGTATTGCACGATGCATGGAAGGCCGCACGCCAGTGGGCCGATGACGCGATCCAATCGCTGGCGCCGTTGCCGGAAGGCACCGTGAAGCAGGCGTTGATCTCCTTCGCCGACGCCGTGGTGACCCGCGACGCCTGAGCAGGATTCGAAAGACTGAAAACACCGCAGCGCATGAAGATCACGGTCTTCATGCGCTGCAGTGTTTAACCAGCCGAGTCATCTCGTCAACGGATTACTTCCGAAGCTTGAAGCGGTTCAGGGTGATCCGGGGAAAAGAGCGCCTGGCGCAGCTGCTGCGCCTTCAATGCCCGTTCCTCTACCGATACCCGATGGCGCAGCTGCTGATACAGCTGGTCATCGTGATAGCGGGGAAATACGTGCTGGTGGTAATGCCAGACATGCTGGTTTCCCGCGGGCTCATTGTGCTGCCGGGTGCTGGTGCCTTCCGGATCCCACGCCAGCTTCATGGCCAATGCCACGCGCTTGGTTTCCTTCATGATGGCCGCGCCGGTGGCATCATCCAGATCGTAGAGCGCCTCCAGATGCCGGGTGGGAATGATCATGGCATGCCCGCCATAGTTTCCGAACCCATCACAGGCCATGATCGCCGCCACCAACCCGGTCTGATAGATCAGGTCGGTAGGCGCGCAAAGATTGTCCTGGCTAAACGGCAGATCCTGCACCAGTTCGCAGAAAGGGCACTGGTACTCGGCCGGCTGATGGGAACGGTGGAGCACTAGTCCTCCAGTTCGGCTGCCAATTCGTCAAAGACCCATGCGAACATGTCCAGCGTGAATTCGCTGAACGTGCCTTCTTCGCTGGTCCATGTGCCCTTGGCGTTGTTGCGGCGGTAAACGATGGGATCGGGAACATCCAGCTGCGAGGCCTTGAAGGCCCAGACGAACTTTTCTTCTTCGTCTTCCAGGAACAACAGGTGGCCGTCTTCGATTTCCAATTCCTCGGGGTCGAAGAAGTAGTGGTAGGCCTCCATGAAATCTTCATTGTTGCCCAGCGCCAGGTAGAACTCCTCGAGCACAAAGGGAATGGAAACCTTGGACTGGGCTAGGGCATCACGCAGTTCTTCACCGTTGAGCCCGTCGGCTTCATTCCACTGGTCATCCAAATATTTGGGGACCAAGGAACGGAACTTCTCTAGAAACATGTCAGCCATGTGTTAATCCTATTCGAGATTAGCCAAGCTCAAGTGCGCTCAACGCGATCCACAGCTGGACTCGGTCGCTTGTCACATTCGGGTCGTAGCCCGAGAGCTCCGAAATCTGCTGCATGCGGTAGCGCACGGTATTGCGGTGCAGGCCCAGCGCTTCGGCTACGGCGCCTACCGAGCCATCGCGGTTCAGGTACTCGCGCAGCGTCAGCAGGAGATCTGAATCATGGGTGGAATCAAAGTCCTGCAGCGGCCCGAGTGCTTCTGCGGCAAGGTCCTGCAGCGGCACATCCCTGGCGGCCAGGAGCAGGGAGGTGAGCGAGAGCTTGGTGGGGACGTTGATGCGCTCGCCGTGGCGCAGGGATTCGAGCGCCTCGAAATAGCTCCAGCGGATACCGGTGGTATTCGAGTAGCGGCCGCCATATCCAACCCGGGCCGAGATCCCGGCGGCCTGAAGATACTCATCGAGATGCTTGATGGACAGCTGGACCTTGCTGTGCGCAACGATCACCGCCAAGCGGCCTTCCATCATCGCTGAAACCTGGGAGGAAAGATCCGCGGGCAGGGGCAAGGTCTGCAAGCGCTCGGCCTGGGTGGAGGCCTGCACAAGGATGACCGAGTGCTCGCGCTGCGGATTCAGGCCCAAGGCGCCAAGGCGCCCGGCGGCGTCGGCCCCGACCAGGGTGCCAGCAGCCAAGTCGGCGAGCACCTGGCCATTGGCCTGGCGCTGCGAGGCGCGCAGCCGCGATTTGTTGGCCATCTCCAAGCCGATCAGGGACTGGGCATAATCCACGACCGGATCATGCACATAGGGTTCTGCCAGATGCAGGATGCATTTATCACGCAATCCCGTGGCCACCGGCAGTTCGTGCCAGCTGCGTTCGGGGTCATGGTCGCCGCTGATCACCTCGCCGTGAAGACTTAACGCCACGTCCGTCCCGAGCATGCGGGCCAGTTCATCGAGCATGCTATCGAGGTCGGAGGAGAGCAGGGAACGAGCCAGCTTCTGATGCGATTTGAGCAAGTTCTCCACGCGCTTGAGATGCTCGGCATTCATGGCTTCAGCGATGAGCCGGGTAATGGCGGCGAAGGGAACCTGATAGGGGACCTCGAAGACAGGCAGCCCGACTTCGCGGGCCGCGACGATGGTGGCTTCAGGCACGGAGGCATGTTCCAGGCCGGTGCCGAATCCCAGGGCCACCGCATCATTGGCGGCAAGCACGCGCACAAATTCCCGTTGCGCGGCCTTGGTTTTCTGGCGCACCCCGGTGGTCAAGACGATTTCGCGGCCGGTGAGGAACTTGGACGGGTCCAGCAGCTCGGTGATGGCTGACCAGGTGATGACCATGTCGTCGCGATGGGTATGTTCGGTCATCGGGCGGAGATCGAGCTCGTCATGCTCCAGCAGTCCGCGTAAACTAATTGCCATGGAGCCATTCTAGTTGGCCTGCGGATGGTTCCCATTTCAGCAAATTGCTCAAATAATGGACACGCGTTACCGAAAATTGACCAGAATGTGAACTTTTTGCAGTAGCTTAGACACATGAGCTCTCCATCTTCAAAACAGGGCGCTCCACTCGCATCCGAAAAGCGTGAGACTTTCAGTTCACGAAAGCTCTTCATTCTTTCTGCGGTTGGTTCGGCCGTTGGACTGGGAAATATTTGGCGTTTCCCGTACGTCGCCTACGAGAACGGCGGCGGTGCATTCCTGATCCCGTACCTCGTAGCTATCCTCTGCGCAGGTATTCCACTGCTGTTCCTCGACTACTCGATCGGCCACCGCTACCGCGGCTCGGCTCCGCTGGCCTACCGGCGGGCCAACCGGAAAACCGAAATGCTCGGCTGGTGGCAGGTGCTGATCTGCTTCATTATCGCCATCTACTACGCAGCCATCATCGCCTGGGCCGCCATGTATTGCTGGTTCTCCATCACCAAGGCCTGGGAGAAAAATGCAGAGGGAGCTTCCGGCTTCTTCATGCAGGACTTCCTGAAAGTCTCGGACGACGTCAATGTCTCCTTTGACTTCGTCGGCAATATTTTCACCCCAATGCTGATCGTGTGGCTCGTAGCCATCGTGATCATGGTGGCCGGCGTGAATAAGGGCATTTCCCGGGCCAACGCAATCTTCATGCCACTGCTCATCGTCATGTTCGCAATCCTCGTAGTGCAGTCCGTGTTCCTGCCTGGCGCAATTGACGGCCTGAACGCCTTCTTCACCCCTGACTTCGAAGCGCTGCAGAATCCGGCAGTCTGGGCTGCGGCCTTTGGCCATATCTTCTTCTCGCTGTCCGTGGCCTTCGGCATCATGGTGACCTATTCGTCCTACATGAAGCGCAAGAGCGATTTGACCGGTTCGGGCTACGTCGTAGCGTTCGCCAACTCCAGTTTTGAACTGCTAGCCGGTATCGGCGTCTTCGCTGCCCTGGGCTTCATGGCGCACAACGCCGGCTCGAGCGTTGACGAGGTGGCCACCAGCGGCATCGGCCTGGCCTTCATCGCCTTCCCGACCATCGTCTCGCAGGCGCCGCTGGGCGGGCTGATTGGCGTGCTGTTCTTCGGCTCGCTGGTCTTCGCTGGCCTGACCTCCCTGATCTCGATTCTCGAAGTGATCGTGGCGGCCTTCCAGGACAAGCTGGGTTGGAAGCGTACTCCGGCCACCTTAGTCGTTGTTGTCCCGGTGGCGATCATTTCGCTGATCTTGTTCCCAACCACCACGGGCCTGTACCTGCTGGATACCATGGACGCCTTCGTGAACCAGTTCGGCATCCTGGCCTGCGCACTGGTGCTGGTCATCGTCTTCGGGGCAGGCCTTGGCATGCTGCCAAAGCTGGCCAAGCACATGAACCGCCACAGCTCCATCAAGCTGGGCACCGGTTGGAAGGTCCTGGTTGGCGGCATCGGCCCAGCGGCCCTGGGGTACATGCTGATCAATGAAGTGCAATCCAAGATCAATGAGTCGTATTCCGGATACCCGCTATGGTTCAACGGAATCTTCGGCTGGGGCATGGCCGGGCTGCTGATTGTTGGCGCCGTAGTGCTCTCCTTGATTCCATGGAGCAAGAACTCGAAGGCCAACGACCCGGAGTTCAAGGAGCATCAGCAGAACGTTGAAGCAGAAGAACTTCCCGAACCAGCCGGAAAGGAATACTAGCCATGACCGGCATAGCCATTGTCTTCATGATCATTTCCATGCTGACCATCTGGGGCGGCCTCGCCGTCGCATTGATCAACCTCTCGCGTCATCCTGAAAAGGACAACGACGACGTCATTGAAACTGCTGGAACTGCGGGCAATAACAGCCTGTAGGGACATCAAGCAGCAACCGATACCTCCTTGCGCCGAGCCCCGCTTGGCGCAAGGAGGTATTTTTCTGTGCAGATGCACTACTGATCCCAGAGGCATTTGTGCCAAGTCTGGTAGTGGCAACGGGCCGCGAAGAATATTCTTCTTGTAAGAACACGTCGAGCCACGCGCTCGTAAAACCATAGTGAAAGGACAAGCAGGTGGACGTTAGCTACCGCATTGAACAGAAGCGCAAGATCAACGGGCCATTCCCCGGCCCCAAGTCGGAAGAACTCGCCGCACGCCGCGCCAAGGCAGTTGCTGCCGGTGTAGCTTCCAGCCTGCCAGTCTACGCAGCAGATGTTGACGGCGGCATCATCGTCGATGTCGACGGCAACCAGCTGATCGACCTTGGCTCGGGCATTGCTGTGACCACCGTGGGCGCTTCCAACCCAGCCGTGGCCAAGGCTGTCGCCGAGCAGGCGCAGCACTTCACCCACACCTGCTTCATGGTTGCCCCGTACGAGAACTACGTCGCCCTGGCTGAGAAGCTGGCCGCGATCACCCCCGGTGATTTCGAGAAGCGCGCGGTCTTCTTCAACTCCGGTTCCGAAGCGGTGGAGAACGCCATCAAGGTAGCTCGCATCGCCACCGGCCGCCAGGCAGTTGTCGCCTTCGACCACGCCTACCACGGCCGCACCAACCTCACCATGGGCCTGACTGCCAAGGCAGCACCATACAAGCGCGGCTTCGGCCCACTGGCACCGGAGATCTACCGCATGCCAATGAGCTACCCATTCCGCGAGGAGAACCCGAACATCTCCGGCAAGGAAGCTGCTGAGCGCGCCATCCTGGCCATGGAGAAGCAGATCGGCGGCGACCAGATCGCTGCGATCATCATTGAGCCAATCCAGGGCGAGGGCGGCTTCATTGTCCCTGCCACCGGCTTCCTGCCACGCGTTGCCGAGTGGGCCAAGGAAAACGGCATCGTCTTCATCGCCGATGAAGTCCAGGCCGGCTTCGCCCGTTCGGGTGCATGGTTCGCTTCGGACATCGAGCAGATCGAACCGGATATCATCACCGTTGCCAAGGGCATTGCCGGCGGCATGCCGCTGTCGGGCATCGTTGGCCGTGCCGACCTGCTGGACTCGGTCCACGGCGGAGGCCTGGGCGGCACCTACGGTGGCAACCCGGTTGCCGTAGCCGCAGCTCTTGAGACCATCAAGTTCATGGAAGAGCAGGACCTGCCAGCTCGTGCCCGCGAAATCGAAGAGAAGTTCTTCGCCCGCTTCACCGCTTTGCAGTCCGCGTTCCCAGCCATCGGTGAAGTTCGTGGCCGCGGTGCCATGATCGCCCTTGAATTCGTCAAGGCTGGCGGCAAGGAGCCAGACGCCGATCTGACCAAGGCAATTGCTGCCGAGTGCCTGGCACAGGGTGTTGTCATCCTGACCTGCGGCACCTACGGCAACGTCGTTCGCCTGCTGCCACCGCTGGTCATCGGCGATGAGCTGCTCAACGATGCCCTTGACGTGCTGGAGTCGGCAATCCGCAAGCTGGCTTCCTAGTCCCTAGGTTCAGGGCACAATAAATAATGCTCCGGTTTCTCCCGCACCTGCAGGAGAAACCGGAGCATTATTTGTTAACCGCCCCAGTGCTTGCGGCAGCTAGCCGATCTTCTTGGGTTCTGGCAGGCGCCCTGCCTTGGGGGCACGAAGCATATCGACCAGGACGAAGATCACCGCAATCCACACCAGGACGAAGCCCATCCAGCGTTCGAAGGGCATGTGTTCTCCGAAGACCAGGACACCAAGAATGAACTGGAGCAGGGGAGCGATGAACTGCAGGGAACCCACCGTGCTCAACGGCAGGCGGCGGGCAGCACCGCCAAACAGCAAGAGCGGGACAGCAGTGATGATTCCGCTCGAGGCCAGCAGCAGGATTCCGGCCCAGTTGCTGTTCAGCAGGGTCGAGCCGGAAGTCTGGGACAGCCAGATCACGAAGATGATGGCCAACGGGGTCAGCCACAGGGTTTCGATGGTCAGCGCGCCAAGGGCGCTGCCCTTGGATCCCACCTTGTTTTTGACCAGTCCATAGAAGCCGAAGGAGAACGCCAGACCCAGGGAAATCCATGGTACCCGTCCCAAGCCCACGGTCAGGACAATCACGGCGACGGTGGCCAGGGCAACCGCGGCCCACTGCAGCGGGCGCAGCTTCTCCTTGAGCACCAGCACGCCAAGCAGGATCGCGACAATCGGGTTGATGAAGTAGCCCAGTGATGCTTCAAGGACGTGTCCGGTCAATACCGCGAACGCGTAGAGCACCCAGTTGGCGGCGATCAAGATGCTGGCCAAGGCCAGCTGGCCCATGGTTTTGGTATCGCGGAACATCGCTGCAAACTGGCGGATCTGCGACGTGGCCGCGAGCAGTATGATGCAGAAGATCAATGAAAAGAGAACTCGTACTGCGACGAACTCAACGGCAGAGATTTGCGGAAGCAACAGGAAGTAGACCGGCAGCAAGCCCCAAATGAGATAGGCAGATGTGCCTTGGATCAGACCATAGCTGTGTTCAGAGCGGACGGGAGCGGTGGTGCTTGATGACATTCAGGATGTACGCTTTCGAGCTAATGTGATTCAGGAGCAGTCGGAGTGCGGCGACAAAAAATTGCACCTTGCAACTAATAATCTACAACGCCGCAGGCACAGCAATATTCCCCGCTGAGCGAAACCCGGGTTTCGAAGCTGGTGCGGTGCCTCACACTCCTGGGCGGAAGCTGCAATTGCTGGAACTGACCGTGCCATCCATCCGTTGACTAGACTAGGAAGTACCATCTTGGTCTTTGTCATTTAGGGGAGTGCGTCAAGTTGCATGGACATAACAACGGACTGAAAACAGCATTGCTGCTTGGCGGAATGTTCGCCCTGCTCTTGGCTATCGGTTCGCTCATTTCTGCCGGAACCGGCCGGTCGATGTTCATTTGGGTTTTCGCGCTGATCGGCCTGGGAACCACGGCTTATGGCTACTGGAATAGCGACAAGCTCGCTTTGCGCTCCATGCACGCCTATCCGGTGAGCGAAGCCGAGAACCCGATGATGTACCGCATTGTGCGGGAGCTGTCGATGAATGCCCAGCAACCAATGCCGCGCTTGTACATTTCGCCGACTTCCTCGCCCAACGCCTTTGCCACCGGTCGCAATCCGCAAAACGCCGCGGTGTGCTGCACCGAGGGAATTTTGCAATTGCTCAACGAACGCGAATTGCGCGGGGTGCTGGGCCATGAGCTGATGCACGTGTATAACCGCGATATCCTCACCTCCTCGGTAGCTGCCGCCGTCGCGGGTGTCATCACCTCCATCGCCCAGTTCCTGATGTTCTTCGGCGGTGGCGGAAGCAACGAGAACCGCAACGTCAATCCGATTGCGCTGATCGCCTTGTCCCTGTTGGCTCCGTTGGCCGCTTCCATCATCCAGATGGCCGTGAGCCGCACCCGTGAGTACGACGCAGACGAGGATGGCGCCAAGCTGACCAATGATCCGCTGGCCCTGGCCAGCGCGTTGCGCAAGCTCGAATCGGGCATTTCCCAGGCGCCATTGGCTGCCGGCGACCAGAAGCTGGTTAACAGCTCCCACCTGATGATCGCCAATCCCTTCGGTTCGCGCCTGAAGCAGATGTTCTCCACGCACCCGCCAATGGATCAGCGCATTGCCCGTCTCGAGGCCATGGCTGGTGGACGCGGGTACTAGGAGCCCTTAAAACAACATTGGAGGCGGCTTCCCACTTGGGTGGGAAGCCGCCTCCAATGTTGTTGGCACCCCGGGTGCCGGTGCTGTTCCTAGCGGAAGTTCACGAACTGCAAGTCTGCTTCTTCGAAGTCGCGCAGCAGGGCCATGGTGGCCTGCAGGTCATCGCGGGACTTGGAGGAGACGCGCAGCTCATCGCCCTGGATGGTGGACTTGACGCCCTTGGGAGCTTCATCGCGGATCAACTTGTTGATCTTCTTGGCGACATCCTGTGCGATGCCTTCCTTGATGCTGGCCTCGATGCGGTATTCCTTGCCGGAAGCGTAAGGCTCTCCAGCGTCCAAGGACTTCAGCGAGATGCCGCGCTTGACCAGCTTGGTCTGGAAAACGTCGAGGACCGCATTGACGCGCTCTTCCGAGTTGGCCTTCATCAAGATCTTCTCGCCGCTGAAATCAACCTCGGCGCCGACGCCCTTGAAGTCGTAGCGCTGGGCAATTTCCTTCTGGGCCTGGTTCATCGCGTTAGCGACTTCCTGGCTGTCTACCTTGCTGACGACGTCGAATGTGGAATCACTAGCCATGTGAATGCTCCTAGCTGTAACGGGTCTTATTCGCTACATAGCCTACCGGTTTTATGCCCTGAAATCGGGCTGTGATCAGGCTTACAGGGAAAATAGCCCCCTCGATTTCACTTCGCCGAAAATCTCCTGTAGAGTTATTTCTCGTTCCGACAAGAACAAATGTTCTTGAAAGAGCAATCTCGGCAGATTACCCGAGTGGCCAAAGGGGGCTGACTGTAAATCAGCTGGCAACGCCTTCACTGGTTCGAATCCAGTATCTGCCACAAATAACTCCCGGATCCTTGATCCGGGAGTTTTTTGCTTCCCCGATAAAGTTTCATTGTGATCCGGATCTATTCCCGCTCTCAATGAAGATCACCTTTCTACGTATTTCATCTGAAATTCGGCTACCGTATAGGCATGGCAACTAGAAATGTAAGCGAAGATGACTTCGCGAAGTTGATTGAAGACAACGACATCGTCCTCGTGGACTTCTGGGCTGATTGGTGTGGACCGTGCAAGCAGTTCGCACCGGTTTATGATCAGACCTCGGAAAAGTTCACCGATGTTGTTTTTGCCAAGGTGGATACCGAAGCCGAGCAGGGACTGGCACGTGCAGCCAACGTGACCTCGATTCCTACCATCATGGCGTTCCGCGAGCAGGTTCTCGTTTTCTCGCAGGCCGGTGCGTTGAACCAGCCGCAGCTTGAAGATTTGGTGACCGCGGTCAAGGGCATTGATATGAGTGAAGTACACAAGCAGATCGCTGAGGAAGCCGCCCAGGCCAACTCCTAAGACTGTTTGTCGGCTTCGGGCCCTACCTCTGCCGGTGATCCAGCGGAGCGTAGCGGGGCCCGAAGCTTTGTTTTCTCTCGCCGGAAAGCCCCAAAAGCCGGACGACCCGCTGCCGGTGCGGGGCAAAGGGAGCCATGAGCTCCAGCATCTGCTGATCATTGATTCGACGTCCGGTCAGGACTTGTCCCACGAAATCGGCCAAATGGAAATCTCCCACGGATATGTGGTCGGTTGAGCCATGGGAACGCTGCAGCGTTTCGGCAATCGTCCACGGCCCAATTCCAGACACTGATCCTAGAGCCGATTCAAGTGTTCCCGGCGCCTTCGCCGTCGGCTTTGGCTGATCCAAGGGCTTGTCGGCCCACCAATTCAGGGCACCGGATGCCTGAACAAAATTCCGGATGGCCTCAGCACGCTTGCCTTCAACACGGGCAACCTGCCAATCCCAGCGGCGAAGCGGAGCAAGCTCCTGTGCCGAGGGAAAAATTCTCAAGCCGACCGGGACCGGGCCAGGCGCTGGTTGCCCATAATGCCTGATAAGCCAACGCCACGCGTAGTTCGCTTCAATTCCGGTGACTCGCTGTTCCAGAATGGCCCCGATGGTATGCTCGAAGATCCTGCCGGTCGCGGGCAGCACAAGATCCGGGTGCTCGGCTCGCGAGCGGACGACAATTTCTGGAAAAAGTCCCCTGTGGAGCAGGTCGTCAAACTCGCTCCAGTCGTCCCCGGCGCCGAGCAGGTTTGGCGCACTATGAACTGCCCATTCGCCACCGGGCCCCCAAGCGCGGAACTCGGCTGGCCCCAGGCGCAGTGGCTTGGAAATGTGCAGGGTCGCTGGGCCTTCGGGCGTGGAAAATGCCAGCCAGGCTTCGGTTTCAGAAATCCGGATCGTTGGGTCGCCTTGGCCGCGACGCAGTATTCCCAGGGACTTGACCAGAGACACTGGCCGTCCGGGGGAGAAGCTGGCGCTCCAAGATTTCTGCATATTTCGCATCATATAGCGTGACCCAGACAGGAAAACAACCATGGGCCGATAGCACTGATGAAAAGATCGCGTCCACTGCATGACGTTTCGCTACGTTTCGGAACGACATGTATGACAGGCGCCGGTAAAGTTCTTGACATGAAGTATGCGTCCACAGTTTTAGATCTGATCGGCAATACCCCGCTGGTGAAGCTCAACCGCGTTACCGATTGCGTCAAAGCCACGGTATTGGTCAAACTTGAATACTTGAACCCAGGCGGTTCCATCAAAGACCGCATTGCGTTGAAGATGGTTGAACGCGCTGAAGAGCGCGGCCAGCTCAAGCCAGGTGGAACCATTGTGGAACCAACCAGTGGCAACACCGGTGTTGGCTTGGCCATGGTGGGCCAGCTCAAGGGCTATAAGACAATCTTTGTCACCCCGGACAAAGTTGGCGAAGAAAAGCGCGACGTGCTGCGCGCCTACGGAGCCCAAGTTGTGGTCACCCCGACTGCCGTAGCACCAGATTCACCAGAGTCCTACTACGGTGTCTCTGACCGGCTGGTGACCGAAATCGAGGGCGCATACAAGCCAGACCAGTTCTCCAACCCCGGTGCACCAGACAGCCACTTTGAAACCACTGGTCCAGAAATTTGGAATGACACCGATGGAAAAGTCACCCACGCGGTGATCAGCGCCGGAACCGGCGGCACCATTACCGGCACCGGGCGCTACCTGAAGCAGATTTCGGCCGACCGCGCTTCAGGCCCAGTCAAGATCATCGCAGCCGACCCGGACGGCTCGGTCTATTCAGGCGGAACCGGACGCCCCTACTTTGTCGAGGGCGTTGGCGAAGACATGTGGCCGGGGAACTACGACCCATCGGTGCCCGACGAAGTCGAGGCAGTCACCGATGCTGAAGCCTTCGAGATGACTCGTCGATTGGCGAAAGAAGAAGGGCTGCTGCTTGGCGGGTCTTCGGGCATGGCAGTCGTCGCCGCCCTGCGCGCAGCCCGTCATCTGGGCGAAGATGATGTTGTTGTCGTGATCGCACCGGATGGTGGACGCGGCTACCTCGCCAAGATCTTCAACGACAGCTGGATGCTGCAGCAGGGCTTCACCACCGATGACTACTCCGCCTTGGACTTCATCGGCTCGGCACTATCCAAGCAGGGCCCAGAGACTATTAGCGAAGATGCCACGCTGCTTGAAGCTGCCATGGCCTTGCGCGAACAGGGCGCCGACGCGCTGGTCGTCTCGGCCGCTGCCTTGCCTGCCCGTATCGGCGAGGTACGCGGAGTCATCGGTGCTGGCACCCTGACCGAAGCATTGCTTTCGGGGGCCGAGGGCACGAGCACCATCAAGGAACTGGGCAGCCTGCCCATGCCGCTGATCGGTGTGGCCGACACCCTCGACAATGCCCAGGAACTGCTCAAGGCCCACCCGGCCGTACTGGTGACCAAGGCCGGCGAAGTTATTGCCGCCGCCACCGCAGCGGACCTGCTGGCCTACTCGACCCGCTAAAGAATTCACGAAAGGACTGATATCGATGACCGAAAACATTCAGGGCTCCAACACTCGCTTTGTCCACGCCGGACAGGAATTCGAGCCGCGCACCGGTGCCGTCGTACCGCCACTGCATTTCTCTTCGACCTACGCACAGGACGGCATTGGCAACCTGCGCAGCGGCTACGAATACGGCCGTGGCGGCAACCCGACCCGCGACGCCTTGCAGGCACAGCTGGCTGGCGCCGAGTTTGGCACGCATGCCTTCTCCTTCAGCTCGGGACTGGCCGCAGAAGACTCTCTGATCCGTGCCATCTTGCGCCCGGGTGACCACATCGTTCTTGGCAACGACGCCTACGGCGGAACCTTCCGGCTCATCGACCGCGTGCTCGGTGACTGGGGCATCGGCAATACGCCGGTGAATATGGCCGATGAAGCGGCTTTGGCTGCTGCCATTGAAAAGAACAAGGCCAAGCTGGTGTGGGTAGAGACCCCATCAAACCCGATGATGACCATCACTGACATCGCCAAGGTCGCCGAAGTGGCCCATGCTGCCGGTGCCTTGCTGGTCGTTGACAACACCTTCGCCAGCCCCTTCCTGCAACAGCCGCTGACCTTGGGTGCGGACATCGTGGTGCATTCAACTACCAAGTACATCGGCGGGCATTCCGATGTTGTCGGCGGTGCAGTCATCGTCAAGGACGCCGCACTGGCAGAAAAGATCGGATTCATCCAGTTCGCCGTCGGCGCCGTCTCCGGACCCATGGATGCCTTCCTGACCACACGCGGCCTGAAGACCCTGGGTGTGCGCATGCGCGCCCACTCGGAGAACGCCGCACAGGTTGCCCAGTGGCTGCGCGAGCGCAGCGAAGTTGAGCGCGTCCTGTACCCGGGCTTCGAGGACCACCCGGGCCACGAGATTGCCAAGAAGCAGATGAGCGGCTTTGGCGGCATGGTGTCGGTTCAGTTCAAGGGCGGCGAAGCAGCGGCCCGCAAGATTGCCGAAAGCACCAGGTTGTTCACCCTGGCTGAGTCCTTGGGCGGCATCGAGTCGCTGATGAACTACCCATCGGAAATGACGCACGCTTCGGTCAAGGGCACCGAGCTGGCAGTACCAGTGAACCTGCTGCGCCTGTCGGTGGGCATCGAGGATCCAGCGGATCTCATCGAAGACCTGGATAAGGCCTTCACCAACCTCTAGGCTGCACAAATCAAGGACGCGGGGATCAGTTCGGTTCAGAACTGATCCCCGCGTCCTTGATCGTTTCCGCGGTGAGGTGGCTGGCGCTACCGGCGGGTTTTTGCCGGCTTGGGAGAGACAATCTTGAAGTAGCGATTGCTGCTGGGCGTCCACATCAAGGCCACGCTGAACATGACGATGGCAGCGAGCAGGGAATAGCGTCCGAAACGCAGAAGCAGCGGCAGGGCCGTGATCACGCCGAGCCAGGTCAAATTGGCGCGGGCAGAGCGCTCGCCGATGAATAGCCGGTATCCGAGCACTGCGCAGGCACAGCCTGCCACGGCAAAAAACAAGGCCAAGGCAACGGCGCCAAAGTTCAGCGATGCCGTGTCGCTGTGCTCATAAATCAGGAAGCCTCCAAAGCCAAGGAACAGCACTCCGGCAAGGAACCAGAGCACCTGGGCGATGAGCAGGCCACCGGGGACGGGCTCGTCCGGGCGTCGCGCCAATAGAGGATTTTTCACACCTATAACACTACGTGCTTTGTCGCGGTGCCCGATCTCACACGGGCTGAGCACTGACAATTACAGGGGTTACACGTTAGTGTTAAGTGTTCGCGAACATCAGGGTATCCCTCTCGCATCCAGCCCAATTTTTGAGGCCGGAGCCTTCTCGTGTTGTATTTTCCGCAATGTGTGTGCGGGTCTTTATGTCATAGGGGAGCGCTTGGTGAGCGTGACTTGTATCTGACTGTGCAGCCTATACGTCGTTTCTTTGGGGACGGCCAAGGCCCATCCCCAACGAATGAGGTAATTCTTCGTGTCTTCTGACATGCCCGTAAACACTGACGACAACCAGACCCCAGAAGAGCCAACCGTGCTCTTCTCCGAACTTGGTCTGGATGCCCGCGTGCTTGCCTCGCTTGCCGACCTTGGCTACGAAAAGCCATCGCCAATTCAGGCAGCAACCATTCCACTGCTTCTCGAAGGCCGCGACGTTGTCGGCCTGGCTCAGACCGGTACCGGTAAGACCGCTGCTTTCGCACTTCCTGCCCTGTCCCGCATGGCAGAACTGGCTGACACCAATGGTCCAGCCAAGACCCCGCAGATCCTGGTTCTGGCTCCAACCCGCGAGCTGGCCCTCCAGGTCGCCGAAGCCTTCACTTCCTACGCCAAGTACCTGCCGAACTTCACCGTTCTGCCAGTGTACGGTGGCTCGCCATACGGCCCGCAGCTCAACGGCCTGCGCCGTGGAGCACAGGTAGTCGTCGGTACCCCGGGTCGCGTTATCGACCACATCAACAAGGGTTCCCTGGACCTGTCGAACCTGCAGTACGTCGTACTGGATGAGGCCGACGAAATGCTGCGCATGGGCTTCGCCGAAGAGGTCGACAAGATCTTGGAAGCCACCCCTGAGGACAAGCAGGTTGCCCTGTTCTCGGCAACCATGCCACGCACCATCCGCCGCATCGCTTCGGAATACCTGCGCAACCCGCAGGAAGTTGCCGTGAAGTCCAAGCAGTCCACCGGCACCAACATCACCCAGCGTTACCTGCAGGTCATGGGTGCCCACAAGCTGGACGCCATGACCCGCATCCTCGAATCCGAGGAATTCGACGGTGTCATCACCTTCGTTCGCACCAAGATGGCTACCGAGGACTTGGCTGACAAGCTGAAGGCCCGCGGCTTCACCGCTGCAGCCATCAACGGCGACATCCCTCAGCAGCAGCGTGAGCGCACCGTTGAGAACCTGCGCTCGGGCAAGATCGACATCCTGGTTGCTACCGACGTTGCAGCTCGTGGTTTGGACGTGGAGCGCATCTCCCACGTCATCAACTTCGACATCCCGCATGACACCGAGTCCTACGTGCACCGCATTGGCCGTACCGGCCGTGCCGGCCGCTCGGGTGACGCGATCTTGTTCATGACCCCGCGCGAGAAGTACTTGCTGCGTGCCATCGAAAAGGCTACCCGCCAGCCGGTGACCCAGATGCAGCTGCCTTCCCTGGACTCGGTCAACGACCGCCGCATCCAGAAGTTCACCGATCGCATTGACAAGACCATCAGCGGCCAGGATCTGACCACCTTCCGCGAAATCGTCGAGAAGTTCGCTGCTGATCACGAAGATCTCGATCAGCTGGAAATCGCTGCCGCTTTGGCCTTGATGGCCCAGGGTGGACGCCCGCTGTTGATGACCGAACCAGTGATTCCTGCTTCGAAGAAGGCCCGCATGGATCGCGATCGCCCAGAGCGTGGCGATCGCGGAGAGCGCGGAGAGCGCGGCCCACGTGCCCGCAAGACCGCTGCCGAAGGCAACGCCATGTACCGTTTGGCCATCGGCCGCCGCAACCGCGTGCAGCCAGGCTCGATCGTTGGCGCTTTGGCTAACGAAGGCGGCTTCAACTCCTCCGAAATCGGTGGCATTGAGATCCGTTCGGACCACACTTTGGTTGAGTTGCCAGCAGAGCTGAGCAAGGACCAGTGGCGTGCACTGTCCAAGACCCGCATTGGCGGCGAGCTGATCAGCATGGAGCTGGATTCCGGCCGCAAGCCACGTGGCGATGACGAAGGCGACCGCGGTGGATTCCGTGGTGGACGCGGCGGTGGCGACCGTGGTGGATTCCGTGGTGGACGTGGCGGCGGCTTCAATGACCGTCGTGGTGGCGGCGAAAAGCGCTTCGGTGGCCGTGGCGGCAAGGATCGCTTCAGCGATTCGGGTCGCAGCGGTGGACGTCGCGACTACTAGGCCAGCGCCCGCTGCAGCTTATTAGCTAGCACAGCATAATGCCCCTGGATCAAGCCGAAAGGCTTGATCCAGGGGCATTATCGTTTCCAGAACAACAGGGGTGGCAGAGCCAGCTCTACGGGGCGGTACTGCCTACCGGAATCTCATCGCCGAGATAGACTTTTCCGCCGCTTTCTACGAACTCCCGGCTCTTCTGCGCCATGCCTGCCAACGCAGCTTGCGCTTCCGCTGAGCCGTACTCGTCGCGAATGTCCTGGGAGATGCGCATGGAGCAGAACTTCGGGCCGCACATCGAGCAGAAGTGGGCTGTCTTGGCAGGTTCCGCAGGCAACGTCTCATCATGGAATTCCTGCGCCGTGACCGGGTCCAGGCTCAGGGAGAACTGGTCGTTCCAGCGGAACTCGAAGCGCGCCTTGCTCAGCGCGTCGTCGCGGGCGGTGGCCCCAGGATGCCCCTTGGCCAGATCTGCGGCATGCGCTGCAATCTTGTAGGTAATCACACCGGTTTTCACGTCATCGCGATTAGGCAATCCCAGATGTTCCTTGGGTGTGACATAGCAGAGCATGGCGGTGCCATAGCGGGCGATTTCGGTGGCGCCAATGGCGCTGGTGATGTGATCGTAGCCGGGTGCGACATCGGTGACCAACGGGCCTAGCGTATAGAAGGGCGCGCCGTCGCACAGTTCCTGTTGGCGTTCCACGTTCTCGCGGACCATGTGGAACGGGATGTGCCCCGGTCCTTCCACCATTACCTGAACATCGTACTTCCACGCGCGCTTGGTCAATTCGGCAAGGGTATCAAGTTCAGCGAATTGGGCCGCATCATTGGCGTCGGCAATGGATCCCGGGCGCAGCCCGTCGCCCAATGAGAAGGCCACGTCGTACTGCGCAAAGATTTCACACAACTCGTCAAAGTGCGTGTAGAGGAAATTCTCCTGGTGATGAGCCAGACACCATCCGGCCATGATGGATCCGCCGCGCGAAACGATCCCGGTGACGCGGTTGGCTGTCAGCGGGACATAGCGCAAGAGCACGCCGGCATGGATGGTCATATAGTCCACGCCCTGCTCGCATTGCTCAATAACGGTGTCCCGGAAAATCTCCCAGGTCAGTGCGTTCGCTTCGCCATTGACCTTTTCCAGGGCCTGGTAGATCGGCACGGTGCCGATGGGGACCGGCGAATTTCGAATGATCCATTCGCGGGTGGTGTGGATGTCATCGCCGGTCGAAAGGTCCATGACAGTGTCTGCACCCCATTTGGTGGCCCACTGCAATTTGGAGACTTCTTCAGCGATGGAGCTGGTCACTGCTGAATTGCCGATATTCGCATTGATCTTTACGAGAAACGCTTTGCCGATGATCATCGGTTCGGATTCAGGATGGTTGATATTCGACGGGATGATCGCTCGTCCAGCGGCAAGCTCGCTGCGCACCAGCTCTACATCGCATTCTTCGCGCAATGCTACATAGCGCATTTCCGGGGTGATGACTCCAGCACGAGCGTAGTGCATTTGAGTCACTGCTGCCCCGTCTACGGCCTTGAGCGGCGGAGCGGAACGTCCAGCCCACTCATCGCTGGCAGTACCGCGGCGGACCGCTGAACGCCCATCGTCATGCAGGTTCCGCTCGCGTCCCGCATAGCGCTGCACGTCTCCACGCTCAAGAATCCAGGATTCCCGAAACGGCTTCAGTCCCTGCGTTGGTTCACTTCCCGGACCGCTGGTGCGATACACAACCACCGGCTCGTTGGGCTGGCCATTGGGGGAGTCCGCAAGCTGGATCTGCGTAACCGGAACTGAAATCCCATCGGCTTCGCGGAACGCGAGAGAGTGGGCGGAATGCTGTTCAAATTGTTCCATTGAGAAACTCACTTCCTTCGCCGGCATTACCCGGACAGGTTCAACGGTCGCGGACAGCTGCAGTCCGATCTCAGCCCTTGCCATGGGGCTCCCGTGTGGTCGCAGATGACACTAGCACGAAAATTTCTATCGGAGGCAAATAGGCCACACGGTGACGATCGGCCAGCGAAATGTTTTGTGCGAAGCGAGGATGAAATCCTGGCCATATTCGGTCCAAAATAAAAGTTCTGGGTAAACGAAAAGAGAGACAATCTGCAATCAGATTGTCTCTCTTATTTCGAGCCCCCTGCCGGAATCGATCCGGCGACCTCGTTCTTACCAAGAACGCGCTCTACCACTGAGCTAAGGGGGCAACGAGTAAATACTCTACACAGGTTTCTGACGTTTGCAAAATCCTGAATGAATTTGTAGCTGAGGTCACAAGCGTACTACTCAAGTCCGGAATGCGGACGGCGGGTCACTGCCTGCAGAAGTTTTCCAGGCGCCAGTATCCGATCAGGGAAAAAGTCTATTGGCGCCACATGGAGCATCGATGAAATCTGGTTCTTCTGGCCGCATTTGGGGAGTTCTTGGGGCTCGCCTATTCGTATCCGGAGCCCTTGCAACATTCCTGCTGCGTTCGACGGGTACTGGGCTTGCTTGCCATGAAAATTAGAAGTGTCGCAAAGGTGCGCATAATTGCAGGCTGATCACCAAATTCCCCTCAGTGAGCATCGTCACCAAAGCACTTTTGTGCCACTGGTTGTGCCGCGCAAGTGCCAAAATTGCCAATAATCAATTCTGACTAGTAGTTATTCGCCTGAGCGGTATCGAATTAGAGGGTTGAGCGCCGATTTTTGTTTGTGCGGGAATCCGTGTAGAGTATTTACTCGTTGCCCCCTTAGCTCAGTGGTAGAGCGCGTTCTTGGTAAGAACGAGGTCGCCGGATCGATTCCGGCAGGGGGCTCTGAGTGAGAAGCTTTCTTGGCTTCTACTGGATTGCTTCTCACTTGTGGCGGCGTAGCTCAGCTGGTTAGAGCGCACGACTCATAATCGTGAGGTCCCGGGATCGAGTCCCGGCGCCGCTACAGATTTTGCCCCGAAATCCCCGGATTTCGGGGCTTTTTCGTTTCTGAAAATATCGGTAGCGAACAAGGCCTCCGAGCGCAACAATCTTTCGCTCGGAGGCCTTGCTCTGTTTTTTGGACTAGCGCTACTGGGTAGCGCCCTTGTCGCGGTGGTCCTTGCCCGTTGAAGCTTCCTTGGCAAGCATGAGCAGTCCTTGTATTACCTCCGCGTCTACTTCTTGCCCGTTAGCGTTTTCGTCGTTGGCATCGTGGCCATGAACCTCGGTATGCAGTCGCTGCATCTGCATATCAAGCTTGGTGGCTACGGCTGCGGCTTCGGCAAGTTCTGAAGCCAAATAGGCAGGGACTTCGCCTTCGTACTTGTAAAAGATCTTGTGTTCCAGGCTGGCCCAGAAGTCTTGGGCGATAGTGCGGATCTGCAGCTCAACAATGACATTCACCGGTCCGTCCGAGAGGAAGACCGGGATTTCAACGATGGCATGCACGCTCTTGTAACCGCTTGGCTTTGGATTCTTGATGTAATCCTTGATCTGGATGACTCGAATGTCATTTTGCGCGGTCAAGGTATTGAGCACCTTGTAGATGTCCTTCACGAAGCTGCAGGTGATTCGGACACCGGCGATGTCGCTGATGTTCTCCCTGATGGCTGAGAGGGAAGGATGGATATTCCTCTGGCTCACCTTGCGCATGATGCTTTCCGGAGTTTTTACCCGGGAGGTAATGTGCTCGATGGGATTGTACTTGTGCAGGTAGAGGAACTCTTCACGAAGAATCGAGACTTTGGTCAGAACTTCGTCGACGGCAAACTGGTATTCCATCATGAATCGCTGGAACTGTAGCCGGAATGCCTGGGTCATTTCTTGTAGTTCGCCTGAACTCAGGTTTGCCGTAGAAGGCAGCGGGATAACGCCGCCGTTGTCTTCTGGGTTTGGAGTGGAAATCCTAAATCACCTCTGCAGGTTGGGGCGATGTCAACAGACACGAACGCTCTATAGTTTTAGCGTAGGTCATCCATCTAAGAATTGGGCCAGAAGAAGTCGTGAATCTATCGGGTGGACGTGGAGCGTTAGGCAACTGAGGTGCGGTCATGATTGAAGAACGGAAGCTTCCGGCCTACGCCGCAGGCGCTATCGACGTTCCGTTCGTTATCGGGTTTTTTCAAGAGCGCGTTGACGTCGACACTTGCTGGCCGTCGCATTCCCACCCAACACACGAGCTGCTATGGAATCAGCGTGGCGCTTCCACAGTGAGCGTCGGCCCGCGAATGTGGACCATTACGCCAGTGCTAGGTGTCTGGCTGCCAGCCGGGGCCTTGCATGAAGGCCGGGCTTGCGCCGGCAGCGTGTGCAATATGAGCCATTTCGGGATCGACAGTGTTGAGCCAATTGCCCTGGAACCTGTTCCGGTCGTCATAACACCTCTGTTGAGGCTGCTCTTGGAGCGTCTGGCGGATCCGGGCTTGAATCCAACATCGCGTGCCATCACAGAAGCTGCCGCGATGGATAATTTGGAACCCGCACCAGGACATCTGTCCATTCATATGCCACAGGCGGATCTGCTGCAGCCAATAGTCAGTGGCATGGTTGATGAGCCCCAGCCCGCGCTAGGCCTTCAGCAATGGTCTGATCGGTTGGGGGTCAGCGGGCGAACGATCTCCAGGGCGTTTCAAGCTGAAACGGGCAGCGGCTATTCACGGTGGGTCGCCTCATTGCATGCGCAGCAAGCCATGGAAATGGTGGCTCGGGGCGATGACCTCCAGGATATTGCCCAACTGCTTGGCTTCAGCTCCCAGAGCTCACTGGGTGCAGCATTTCGCCGGAATACGGGATTTACGCTTTCAACTTTCCGCGATACAAAATAGCCGTGTCCGTTTTGCGCGAATATTGTCAATTTCGCGTGATTGCGAACATTCCATGCGATCAATACGATAGAGAGGAAAGGCTCACCTAAGTGGATTGCTAAACGAGACTTGCACCTATTACGGGCAATGGTTCTCTGACTAATAAGCACCCTCCCTGCTGGGCACACTCGCTGACACCTCGTGGAGAATCACCCATGCTCGCATCACGCCGCAACTTCTGGAAACCTGCCGCCCTCATCGCCGCAGGTGCATTAGCGCTGACAGGATGTTCATCAGCCGCAACGGGTTCTGACGAACAGGCCACCGCTGCATCCGGAGAAAATCAAGGCTTCCCAAAGAGCATCAAACATGCCCTGGGCACGGCAGAGATCTCCAAGAAGCCCGAACGCATTGCCACCGTGAACTGGTCCAACCAAGAAGTTCCACTCGCGCTAGGCGTCGTCCCAGTGGGAATGGCCGCAGCGAATTTTGGTGATGATGACGGCGACGGAATCCTGCCATGGGTCGAGGAAAAGCTCACCGAGCTCGGTGGAGACGCCCCGGTGCTTTTCGACGAAACCGATGGCGTGGACTTTGAAGCCGTGGCAGATTCCAACCCGGACCTGATCTTGGCTGGATACTCGGGACTCACCGAGGAAGACTACGACACCCTGAGCCAAATCGCTCCTGTGGTGGCCTACCCTCAAGCAGCATGGTCCACCAGCTGGCGCGAGAATATTGAACTCAGCTCCGAAGCCATGGGCCAAGAAGCCGAAGGCAAGGAAATGATCGCGGGCATTGAACAGGACATTGCTGAAGGTCTCGAAAAGCACCCCAATATCACCGGAAAATCGGTGATGTTCGTGACTCACGTAGACCCAGCGGACCTGTCCACGGTCAACTACTACACTACGCACGACACCCGTACCGCATTCTTTGACGACCTGGGGATGACCACTCCCAAGGCAGTGGCAGAAGCCTCCAGCGGCGAAGTGAAATTCTCCGGTGAAATCTCAGCCGAAAACGTTGACGAGCTCTCAGACGTCGATGTGATTGTCACCTACGGCGACGACACCCTCATTGACACGCTCGAAGCAGATCCGCTGCTGTCGCAGATGCCGGCAGTCAAGAACGAAGCAATCGTGGCCCTTGATGGAAGCGGACCGCTGGGCACCGCGGCAAACCCCACCCCGCTGGCAATTTCATGGGTGCTCGATGACTACCTTGACCTGCTAGATGAAGCAGCATCCAAAGCAGGCAAGTAGCCGCCAATTGGCTTCGACGCATGCACCGAAAGTTGAAGGTCGGGGAATTACCTCACTATGAATGCAGTTGCTACCCGTCGCGGCGTGGCTGGCGCACCCCTTCGCCAGCCACGCCGTCGGCGTCTGTTCTGGCTGGTTATGGCCATCCTGATAGTGCTCGTACTGGCCGTTGGATCAGTTTCCATCGGCGCCAGGCACGTGGCTCCATCAGACATTTGGGCAGGATTTCTAGGACACAGCGACAACGTGCCGCAAGCGGCCGTCGTCAAACGTGTGCCGCGAACAGTGCTGGCACTGGTCATCGGCGCAGCGCTGGGACTCTCCGGGGCGATCATGCAAGCAGTCACCAGAAATCCCCTGGCTGATCCGAGCATCCTCGGCGTCAACATGGGGGCCTCGCTCGCAGTGGTTATGGGCATCACCTGGTTTGGCATCAGCACCGCGCACGGGTATATCTGGGCCGCCATCCTGGGAGCCGCCATTGCCGCGGTATTCGTCTACGTGGTCGGCTCCATGGGACGCGGGGGAGCCACGCCTTTGAAATTGGCGCTGGCAGGGGCGGCAACATCTGCCGCGCTGGCATCATTGGTCACTGCGATCTCGCTGCCGCGCGCAGACCTGGCCGACATCATCCGCTCGTGGCAAATAGGAGGCGTTGGAGGAGCCACCTTCGCCAACGTTGCGCCCTTGCTGCCCTTCCTGGCCGTGGGGCTGGCAATTGCCATTGGCAGCGCCAATGCGCTGAATTCGCTGGCCCTGGGCGACGAACTGGCTGCCGGCCTCGGCGAGAAGGTCATGGCCGTTCGAGCCGTTTCAGCCTTGGCGGCCGTGATCTTATGCGGCGCTGCCACCGCCATGGCGGGTCCCATCGGTTTTGTCGGGCTGGTTGTCCCGCACATGTGCCGCCTGCTGGTCGGCGTTGACCAGCGCTGGCTCCTGCCTTTTTCGGCCCTGGCCGGAGCCGGGCTGCTGGTGCTCTCGGATATCATCGGGCGGGTTGTCGCCCGGCCCGGAGAACTGGATGTCGGCATCCTGACCGCACTGATTGGCGCCCCGGTATTCATCATCATCGTGCGCCGTTCTAAGGTGCGAGAACTGTGAACACTTCCATTTCTGGCACCGCAACCCAGCCCGGTGTCCAAGCAGCGACCATCGTGCGCCAGGAGCGCGCAGCCCTGATCCAGCGGTTGCGCGGGGCGCGCAACCAGCGCTCAAAGCAACGGCGAATCATCATTGCAGTGCTCAGCCTGCTGGTGCTGGCCATGATCGTGCTGAGCCTGTGCCTGGGGCAAACCAACTATTCGCCAGCCCAGGTGTGGCAAGTGATCCAAGGGCACAAGGTGCCCGGTGCCAGCTTCACCGTGGGTACGCTGCGCCTGCCGCGAACCGCCATCGCCCTGATCGCCGGCCTGAGTTTCGGGCTAGCCGGGGCCAGCTTCCAAACCCTCTTGCGCAATCCATTGGCCAGCCCCGACGTCATTGGCATCAGCACCGGTGCCTCCGCAGCCGCAGCCTTCGCGATTGTCATCCTGTCGCTGTCAGGGACCGTGGTCTCGGTCTTCGCCATCGTGGCAGGACTGCTGATCGCGACGCTGATCTATTTGCTCGCCTACAAGGGCGGTGCGGCAGGAACACGGCTGATCCTGGTTGGCATCGGCGTGGCAGCCATGCTGGAATCGCTGATCAGCTGGGTGCTGACCCAAGCTGGGCAATGGGACCTGCAGGAAGCCACTCGCTGGCTGACCGGAAGCCTGAACGGCAGCAGCTGGGGCGAAACCATGCCAGCGTTGATCGCGCTCTGCGTGCTCGGCCCCGTGCTATTGAGCCAGACAAGGCACCTGGACAGCCTGCAGATGGGCGATGACACCGCTGCTGCGCTGGGCACGCGGGTAGAGCGCACTCGAATCCTCGTGATTATGGCGGCCGTCGGCTTGATTTCCTTCGCCACCGCCGCCACCGGCCCCATCGCCTTTGTCGCGTTCTTGTCGGGTCCCATTGCCAGCCGCATCATCGGGGCCCGCGGCTCCAAGCTCATCCCGGCGGGCCTCATCGGCGCGCTGCTGGTGCTTGTTGCAGACTTTGCTGGCCAATACCTGCTGGGCACCAGATTCCCGGTGGGAGTGATCACCGGTGTGCTCGGAGCACCGTATCTGGTCTACCTCATCATTCGAACCAATCGGGCTGGAGGCTCGCTCTAATGCCACCTCGTGAACTGATCGTTGCCGGCCTGCGGGTCGGATACGGCGAACGCACCATCATCGACGGCCTGGAACTTCGCATTCCGCCGGGCGGGATCACCTGCATCGTCGGCCCCAACGCCTGCGGAAAATCCACCCTGTTGCGCTCGATGTCCCGGCTGCTGCATCCCAAGGCAGGCCAGGTGCTGCTCGATGGCAGAGACATCCACCGAATGCAGCCCAAGGCCCTGGCCAAGATCCTTGGCTTGCTGCCGCAGAACCCGATCGCTCCAGAAGGCATCACGGTCGCGGACCTCGTGGGCCGGGGACGCCAACCACATCAGGGCCTGTTTGCCCGGTGGAGCAAAGACGACGATGCCGCGGTGGCCGAGGCCCTGGAAGTCACCAACACCGTGGAATTAGCCGACCGCCCGGTAGATGAGCTCTCCGGCGGGCAGCGGCAGCGTGTTTGGATTGCGATGGCGCTGGCCCAGGGCACCGAGACGCTCCTGCTTGATGAACCCACCACCTTTCTGGACGTCAGCCACCAGCTGGATGTGCTCGATCTGCTCACCGACTTGAACCGGCAACGCGGGACCACCGTGGTGATGGTGCTCCATGACCTGAATCTGGCCGCCCGCTACTCGGACCACCTCATTGCCCTGCGCGATGGTTCCATCCGCGCGCAGGGCAAGCCGGAAGACATCCTCACCGCACAGGTGGTCCACGAGGTCTTCGGGCTTCAGTGCCAGGTGATTGCCGACCCGAGCACCCTCAAGCCATTGATCCTGCCGGCAGGACGGCACCACATGCTGGAGCATGCCGGAGCGTAGCCGGCAATGCGGCGTGCCCTAAGGTTGTAGGGATAGCTTCAGGAAGGTATTGATGGAACTCGCTAGCGTTTCCCGGCAACTTTGCCACGGCATCGGATTCTCCCAGCAGGAGCAGGCGCCCATGCTCCGGCTGCGCACCGGGGAGAACTGGAAAACCGAATACCTGGAGCTGAACCGCTCGCTGAGCCTGGTCGTCGGGGACCTGAAATTCTGCCTCGGCTACATCACCATGAATCGCGACGGCTCACGCAATGTTCTGCCATGCCCCAAAACCAAGGCCTTGCGCACCGGCACCCAGTGCGAGAGCTGCCGCAGGCTGGACCATTCCAAATTCATGCACCACTTCCACAAGACGGGGGAAGCCCCCGAAGGCATGCGCAAATACCTGGAGCAGCCGCATTTCCTGTATATCGCCAGCTTCGCGCACGGTGCCACCAAGGTGGGAACCACCTCGACCCAGAGCCAATGGACCCGCCTGGCGCAGCAGGGAGCAGTGATTGCCCGCTACATTGCCCGCGCCAACGATGGCACAGCAATCCGGGTACTTGAAGACCTGGTCACCGAGCACGTGGGATTGAGCCAGCAGGTGCGGCAAAAATCCAAGATCAAGGGACTGGTTGGCTGGGAGCTTGACTACCAGCAGCTGGATGCCATCAATGGCCAGGCAGCCAACCAGGCCCGCGACTTCTTGGCTGCCCAACGGGGACTGGAAACCTACGGGGTCCAGCTGCGTGATGAGCTCTGGGAGCAACCGGGCTTCGCCCGCCCGGTCATCGATGCGTGGAGCAGCCGCGCCCTGCACGCCTGGTCCTCCCCGGTGCCCGGTGCGCGGCACAAGCTGCGCATCCGAGGGGTGCTGGGCCAAAGCATTATGGCCGATAGCGGGGATGGCACCACCTTGCGCCTGCTTGATGCGGCCGAGCTGAAAACCCGCCAATTGGATCTGGCTGAGGAACGCGGGGAATTCAGGGAAGAGCAGTCGGCGTTGTTCTAGATTCATCGTCGAGACCCTGTCGGTGGAGTCACGAGGAAATGCCGTTGAGCCAATGAGCCCTGAAGCCAGAGCTGAACTAGACTTGATCCATGACCAACACTCCTTGGGAAGCTGCCTCACCACGCTATAAGAAGCTCGTCTTCACGGCCATGGCCATCATGGGAATAGGCATCATCCTGGCGATCATCGGCGCCAACATTCCATCCTTGCCCACGGTGTACACCGCCATCGGCATCATGCTCGTCGGCATGCTTTGCCACATCGCCGGCATGATGGTCCGGGCCAAGGACGCCCGCCAGTGGCGCATCGAGAACGGCCTGGCCGCCCCACGGGCTCCCAAGCGCTCAGCCGACGACGCACAGTAAGTTTTAGATCGAACCACACCGCAGATGGCGGGCCAGAGCAGGAACGCTTTTGCTCCAGCACGTCATTTTCAGCTACATCAACGTTCAGGAGAATCCATGGGCATCAATCCCGAACTAGTGGGGCGCGTATTCCCCGCTGGAGAGTCCTACCAGGTAGGACGCGAAAAAATCCGCGAATTCGCTCAGGCAACCAAGGCCACTTCGCCAGCCCACTTCGACGTGCAGGCAGCCCAGGAGCTGGGCTACGCCGACGTGGTCGCGCCCCCGACTTTCGCCATCATCGTGGCACAGCGCGCCGACGCGCAGCTGATTGCCGACCCGGCCTCGGGCATCGACTTCTCCCGGGTGGTCCACGCAGACCAGCGCTTCACCCACCACCGTCCAATTGTCGCCGGCGACGAACTGGTTGCAGAACTGCACGTTGACCAGGTCCGCGAAATGGGCGCCGGCGCGATGATCACCACGCGCGCGGAAATCACCACCGTGGCCGGCGAATCGGTCGCCACCACCATCTCATCGCTACTGGTACGAGCTGAGGACTAAGCATGATCGACTTCGAAAGCCTTGAAAAGGGAACGGTCATCGGTTCCCGCACCGTGCAGGTCAACCGCGCGGACCTCGTACGCTACGCAGGCGCCTCGGGGGACTTCAACCCGATCCACTGGAATGAGCGCTTCGCCAAGGAAGTAGAGCTTCCCTCGGTCATCGCCCACGGCATGTTCACCATGGGCTCGGTCATCGACCTGGTATCGCAGTGGGTGGGAAACCCCGGAGCCATCATCGACTACCAGACCCGCTTCACCAAGCCGGTGGTGGTCGAAGATCCCGAGGGCAGCAACCCGGGAGACTTTGAAGGCACCAGCATCCAGGTGGAAGGCAAGGTCGGCGCGCTCGATAGCGAGCAGCGCACCGCCCGCATCGATCTGGCCGTCACCGCCAACGACAGCAAGGTGCTGCTCAAGTGCCAAGCAGTGGTGCAGCTCTAGAGATGCACCCAAACGGCAATGCGCACCAGCTGGCAACCCGCTGGCGCAACGCGTTGATGGCAGCCTATCTGGCCAGCGGACTATTGATCTCCGCCCTGGTCTCGCGGCTGCCAGCAGTGCGTGACGCTCTTGACCTCGACCACGCCAACGTGGGCCTGCTCCTGTTGTGCATGAGCGCAGGATCCTTCCTGTCCGTCTCGGTCTCAGGCCAATTGGTGCTGCGCCTGGGCGCAGCCAACGTCATGCGCATTGCCGCAACCATCGGTGGCGGCTCCCTGCTCCTGGTCGGATTCAGCACCGGGGTCCTGGGCAGCACCCTGGCCTGCGGCATTTTCCTGTTCACCCAGGGGCTGGGGACCGCTTCGTGGAATGTGGCCTCGAACGTCCAGGGCGCTGCCATGGAACGGGCCCTGGGCAAGAGCATCATGCCGGCCCTGCACGGATTCTTTTCCATCGGAACCGTCATCGGCGCCGGGATCGGCGCACTGGCCGCCGCCATCGGCCTGCCGCTTCAATACCACTATGGGCTGATCGGCCTGACCATCATCGGCACGGTGCTCTACAGCTCGCAGTTCTTCGGTGAAGACTTCAGCCGCACCCCGCGCACATCCAATGGCCCATCGCTGCGGCGGGCGTGGAGCGAACCGCAGACCGTGCTGCTCGGCGTGCTGGTTTTGGGCATGGCGCTCGCCGAAGGCGCTGCGGGGGACTGGGTGGCATTGGCCCTGGCCGACGGGTATCAGACCACGGAAGCAACCGGAGCGATCGGCTATGGCATTTTTGTCACGGCCATGACCTTGACCAGATTGTTGTCCGGCGACCTGATCTTGCGGCTAGGCCGGGTCACCATGATCCGTGCCAGCGCCATGAGCGCATTGATCGGCGTATTGCTCTTCGCCTTTGGCAATAGCCTGCCGCTGGCCTTTGCCGCCCTGGCCATTTGGGGCATGGGCGTGGCCTTGACCTTCCCGCTGGCAATGAGCGCCGCCTCCGATGATCCGCTGCATGCCGCCACGCGTGTCGCAGTGGTCTCCACCATCGGCTATGGCGCATTCCTCGGCGGCCCGCCGCTGCTGGGCCTGTTGGCCCAGGCCATTGGCCTGCTGCCAGCGCTGGGCTCGATCTCCCTGCTGATCGTTGTCGCATTCATCCTCTCTTCGAATGCCGCAGGATATCCGCAACACGACGAAGCAACCGAAAACTAGATTGCTGACCTGGCTGCACGCTATGGCCTCGACACTGAAAGCACATGGAATCAATGCTGAAAAACCTGACGACAACCCGCGTTGGCGGGCCCGCGCACCAGCTGGCCACCGCCACGAGCGAGGCCGAACTCGCCCAAGCTGTCGCAGCTGCGGATAGCGCGGGCCAGAAAGTCCTGCTGATCGGGGGTGGGTCGAACCTGGTCATCAGCGACGAAGGATTCCCCGGCGTGGCCATCCAGATCGCCACCCGCGGCCTGCACCTCGACGAACAGCCATCGGGCAAAGTCCTGCTCCGAGCTGCCGCCGGTGAAAGCTGGGACGCCACTGTTGAATACAGCCTCGTCCAGGGGCTCAGCGGCCTTGAAGCGCTCTCCGGAATTCCTGGATGCACCGGAGCCACGCCAGTGCAGAACGTCGGCGCCTACGGGGCGGACGTCTCCCAGAGCCTTGCGTGGGCCAGGGTCTACGACCGCCAAACCGGCCAGGTGCTCAAGCTGGATAACTCCCAGCTGGAATTTGCCTATCGCGATTCGGTCATCAAGCGCACCAGCAATGACGGATCGCCACGCTACGTGGTCCTGGAAGTTGCCTTCCTGCTTGAGCGTGAGAGCCTGTCGGCACCGATCCGCTACGCCGAGCTGGCCCGGCGCTTGGATGTGGAGGCCGGCGATCGTGCCGACGCGCTCCTGGTGCGCCAGACGGTCCTTGAACTGCGACGTTCCAAGGGAATGGTTTTCGACCCGAAGGATCCCGACTCGCACTCCACCGGCTCCTTCTTCACCAACCCGATCGTCGATGCCGGGGTCCTTGAGCGGCTTCCGGAAAATGCCCCGAACTACCCGGTGCCGCAAGAAGGCATGGTGAAACTGTCCGCAGCCTGGCTGATTGACCAGGCGGGCTTCGGCAAGGGCTACGGGCTTGATGGCACCGGCGGCTTCAGCGTGGCAGAAGGCCGTGCCTCGCTGTCCACCAAGCACACCCTGGCCATCACCAACCGAGGCGGGGCAAAGGCCGCGGACATTGTGGCCATAGCCCGCGCTGTGCGTGCCGGGGTGCAAGAACGCTTTGGGATTATGCTGGTCAACGAGCCATTGCTCATCGGCCTGGAGCTTTAATAGCCTGGGGCCAAGGGCTGTACCTATCCAGAAAGTGCCACGCTGATGCCAGAACTGACCTTGCGCAAGCTCTCCAGCGGCGATATCGATTTAATCGAGGAAAACTTCCAGTCGCTCGAAGGAGCCGGCGAATCCCAATGGTTTGGATTCTGGGATACCCAGAAGCTGCGCACCCGGCTGAGCCACGACCAATTTATCGGCGGCAATGATGGAGCCCTGGCGATCTGCCTGGGGGAGCAGACCATCGGCAAAGTTGATTGGTTCACCGTCACCAGTTGGGGACGGGCCAATACCTCGGCCTGCTGGGAGATCGCGATCGGCATCTTCGCGGAGCACCGGGGCCAGGGCCATGGAACCCAAGCCCAGCGGCTGCTGGCCGACTACCTTTTTGCCCATTACCCGCGCCACCGCATCCAAGCGACCACGGCAGCTGGGAATATTGCCGAACAGCGCAGCCTGGAAAAAGCGGGATTCAGCCGTGAAGGGGTCATCCGGCAGTCCCAGTGGCGTCATGGCCGCTGGCATGACCAGCACATTTATTCATTGCTTCGCCACGAATTTTCGCGGTCGATGTAAGCTGCCGACCGGCAAGGCAAACGGCTCGGGCCGGAACAGATTCCTGTTCCGGCCCGAGCCGTAATTATTGGATGACCCAGGGAGCTTAGAGGCGGTCCTGGGCGATGGCCAGCATGCGGCGCAGCGGCTCAGCGGCGCCCCAGAGCAACTGGTCGCCCACGGTGAAGGCCGAGATGTATTCCGGGCCCATTTCCAGCTTGCGGATTCGGCCCACAGGGATGTCCAAGGTGCCGGAGGCAGCTACCGGGGTCAGCTGGTTCATCGTGGCTTCCTTTTCATTGGGAATGACCTTGGCCCACTCGTTGTCGGCCGCCAGGATCGACTCGATCTCGGAAACCGGCAGGTCTTCCTTCAGCTTCAAGGTCAGCGCCTGAGAGTGCGAGCGCATGGCGCCGATGCGCACGCACAGACCGTCCATGATGATGTGGTTCTCGCCCGAGGTCTGCAGGATCTTGTTGGTCTCCATGCCGGCCTTCCACTCTTCGCGGGACTGGCCATTACCCAGATCGGCGTCGATCCACGGGATCAGCGAGCCGCCGAGCGGGACGCCGAATTGCGCAGCATCCAAAGCGCCGCGCTGGGTTTCGAGCACCTTGCGGTCAATGTCCAGGATCGCGCTGGCCGGGTCGGCCAATTCGGCACCTACCGAGGCGTTGATGTCGCCGAACTGGGTGAGCAGCTCGCGCATATGGCGGGCGCCGCCACCGGAAGCGGCCTGGTAGGTCATCGCGGTGCCCCACTCGACCAGGTTGTTCTTGAACAGCCCGCCCAAGCCCATCAGCATGCACGAGACGGTGCAGTTGCCGCCGACAAAGTCCTTCACGCCAGATTCAAGGGACTGGTCGATGACGCTGCGGTTCACGGGATCCAGGACGATGACCGAGTCATCATTCATGCGCAGCGTGGACGCGGCATCGATCCACAGGCCATCCCAGCCCGTTTTGCGCAGTTCTGCATGGACCTTGGTTGTGTAGTCCCCGCCCTGCGCGGTGACGATAATCGGCAGCTTGGACAGCGTCTGGATGTCATACGCATCCTCTAGCGCACCGGTGCCTTCGGCGAAGGAAGGTGCCTTGCCGCCGGCATTCGACGTGGAGAAAAATACCGGATCGATCTGCGCAAAGTCGCCCTCGTCGAGCATGCGCTGCATCAGCACGGAGCCAACCATGCCACGGTAACCTACAAAACCAACAGATGAAGTCATGTCTCCATGGTAGGGGCGATCAGGCTATGGAGCCCGGTTCGTTACAGCAGTTAAAGCAGAATCACACCCAAGCCCCAGCAGGGTTCAGGTGTGATTCGGTACAGCAAAAGTTTTACTTTTCCTCAAGCAGGCGCTTGCGGTTATTAATGGCCCAGACGGCCGAGAAGATGAAGATCTGCGCTGGGACCAGCAAGAGGACCAAGCCGAAGATCTTGTGGCCGCCCAGCACCATGAAGAAGCCGAGGGCCGCGACAACCAGTGCCAGCAGCGGGAAAAGCATGTAGCCGAGAACGAATAGTGCTTCCGGGTGCTGCTTGAGCTCTCCGAGGTATTTTTTCATGGTTGTCCTAGTCCTTCTGGCGCAGCCAGGTTTCAAAGCGGTAGCGGATACCGGTGGAGGAGTCATGCCAGTTGGCTTCATCCGGATCTTGTGCAGGTTCGGTGGCTCCGATAGCGAAGTCGCCGGAAAGCTGCGGGGCAGAAGTATCACCAGCTGGCTCCAGATCCAGCTTGGTAATCACCGCTACGTCCAAGAGCGATAGCGCCTGGGCATAAACTTTTCCGCCACCAATGATCCACACTTCTTCGCCGCCTTCAGCCTTGCGGGCCAAAGCCAAGGCCTCATCCAAGGTCGATGCCGGAACGGCCCCGTCCTTGCGCAGCTGCTCATGCAGCTCGGCTTGGCCGGTCAGCACAATGTTGGTGCGTCCGGGAAGCGGGCGGAACTTTGCGGGGAATGAATTCCACGTCGTGCGCCCCATGACCACCGGGTGTCCAGCAGTGATGCGCTTGAAGTGCGCCAGATCTTCTGGCACATGCCACGGCATGGTGCCCTGAGCGCCAATAATCCCGTTGTTGGCCTGGGCCCAAATAGCTCCGAGCAGTGGTTCTAATCTCTCAGCGTGGCGTGGTGCTTCGGTCATACGGCGACAGTTCCCTTGATCGTCGGGTGGTGCTGGTAATCGTTGATCGTGAAGTCTTCCAGCGTGTAGTCAAAAATTGAGGAAGGCTTGGAAGTGAAGCTCAAGGTCGGGTACGGGTAGGGATCCCGGCGCAGCTGTTCCTTGACCTGTTCCAGGTGGTTTGTGTAGATGTGCACGTCGCCACCGGTCCAAATGAATTCCCCGGGCTCAAGATCCAGCTGCTGTGCCAGCATCATGGTCAGCAAGGCGTAGGAAGCGATGTTGAATGGCACGCCGAGGAACATGTCTGCACTGCGCTGGTAGAGCTGGCAGGAGAGCTTGCCGTCGGCAACGTAGAATTGGAAGAAGACGTGGCATGGCGGCAACGCCATGTTCTGGATCTCGGAGACGTTCCATGCCGAGACGATATGGCGACGAGAGTCGGGATTGTTGCGCAATGAGTCGACCAGCTGGGAAATCTGGTCGATGTGGCCGCCATCGGGCGTTGGCCAGCTGCGCCACTGGACTCCGTACACCGGTCCGAGCTCGCCGTCTTCGTCGGCCCATTCGTTCCAGATGCGCACACCTTGGTCCTGCAGCCACTTCACGTTGGATTCGCCGCGCAAGAACCACAGCAGTTCAGCCGCGACCGACTTGAAGTGCACTCTTTTCGTGGTGATCAGCGGAAATGAGTCTTGAAGATCAAAGCGGATTTGGCGGCCAAAGACGGAAATGGTTCCGGTCCCGGTGCGGTCTTCTTTAGAGGTGCCGTTCTCCAGCACATCTTCGAGCAGGTCTTCATAGGGTGTCGCGATGTTCACCCACCCAAGTTTAGTTCACGGCAACCGCACCGTGAACTACTGGGCTTGATGACACATCTCGCAGTGGCGGAAACTAGCTCTTCTTGACAACCATGCTGTTGTATTCCGGATAGCGGCGCAGGTAATCCTGGACGTAGCTGCACTCGGGGATGATCTTCAAGCCTTCATTCTTGAAGCGATCCAGCACCAGCGTCACCAAGGCGCGGGCATATCCGCGACGGCCGAATTCTTCATTGACGATGGTGTGCTGGAGGGTAACGACGTCACCTTCCCGGTAATAGCCAAGGAAGCCCACGAACGTGGAACCATGCCACAGCGAAAAGCGTCCGCGGCTTTCGTCGTGGTCAAGGCGCAGTCCATGGTGAACAACTTTTTCCACTGGTTGCCGCGGCTGTTGAGCAGTCATGACCGTACCTCGATTTCGGGTTAAAAATGTTTGCTGATTACAGTATTATCCCTAATCGGAGCCGAATGCAACGGCTTTGAGCAGTTCTGGAGAATATGGCAAGGCCCCGCCGAGAGGCAGGGCCGAGCAGGAAATCAGTCGTGGAACGGGTTATGGATCTCGAAGGAGACGATCCGCTGTTTTGCACCTTGCACCTGCTGGGCGACAATCAGCGATCCGGGCTCAAGATAGGGGTCATCCTTAGGCAGGGACTTCACCAATTCAGCCGACGAGTTATCAGCCAGGACTTCCAAAACGAACGGCAGGACCGGCCGGTGCGTGCAGATGGCCTGGGAGCGATATTTATCGAAAAGCTTCTGGACGGCGCGGCGCGCGCGTTCCGGGTGCCGTGTTGCGGCATGTTCGGTGAGCGACCGAAGGTTCTTCATTTTCATCGCGTGCAAGGTGGCGTAGGGGGCGAAGGTCTGGACACAGCGCAGCCACGGGGAGGACGCGATATTGGCTGGTTGCCACGCTTCGAGCATGCGGGAAACCGCTTGTGCCTGGCGCCGGCCGGTGGCTGCCAAAGGGCGTTCGTCCTCGGCCCGGGTCCAGTTTCCACGGGGCTTGGCCTTGGCATGCCGGACTATCAAGACGGGAAGGGCGTCAAGCGTCCTTTCCTTGTGGGCCTTGACCAGATCCACCAGCGGTTGCGCGTCGGTGGGATTGGTCAGCAGCTGCGCAGCCTTTTTGGCGCTGACCCACCGAGTGTCGTCGCATTCGGCGCCATCGGGATCAATGGATGTTTGCGGATCGGTCTTGGCCGCCCAGTAGTACACCACCTTGGATTTCTGCTTCACCGAGTAAGCCGTAGCCGAGAGCGGGAGGCCGAGTGTAATCCGCAGTCCGATTTCTTCACGCACTTCGCGCACGGCGCATTCAGCGATGGACTCGCCCGGATCCAGTTTGCCCTTGGGCCACGACCAGTCGTCATACTTTGGCCGGTGAATCAGCAGCACTTGCAATTTGCCATCGACGATCCGCCAGGGGATCGCGCCGGCGGCGACGATGTCAAAGTCTCCGAGAGTGATTTCCTCGGCATCCACCGAGCGGATGATCTCACGAACCCGCGAAGCGGCTTCGTGCAGTTGAGGCTCGATCACTAGCTGTTACGTCCACTATTGCGTCGGCGGGCATGGTCTTCGATAAGCCAGAACTGAATATCGGTCAACGGGTTGCCTTCTTCATCCTGGGAATGGCGGATCCATTCCCCGTCGGAATTCAGGTGCCACGAGGCCGTGGAGTCGGCCATGTAGAGCTCCAGCTGATTGGTCAGGTCCTCAACGTCTTCTGGGTTGCGCAGGGAGACCAAAGCCTCGACCCGGCGGTCCAAGTTGCGGTGCATCATGTCGGCGGAGCCGATGTAGACCAGCGGGTCTCCGGCGTTGGCAAACATGAAGACGCGGCTGTGCTCCAAGAAGCGGCCCAGGATGGAACGCACTTCGATGTTTTCGCTCAAACCCGGGACTCCTGGGCGCAGGGCGCAGATGCCGCGAACAATCACTTCAACTTTGACACCTGCCTGGCTGGCCCGGTACAGCGAATCGATAATCGCTTCGTCAACGATGGAGTTCACCTTGATGACCACCTTGGCCTCAAGGCCCGACTTTGCGTTGGCGATTTCCTTTTCGATATGTGCCAGCAAGCCGGTGCGCACCGAACGCGGGGCCACGAGCAAACGGCTGTAGGTGGAGCGCGGAGCGTACCCGGAAAGTTGGTTGAAGAGCTTGGACACGTCTTCGCCGACCGCGTCGTCACAAGTGAGCAGTCCGAAGTCTTCGTAGTAGCGAGCGGTGCGCGGGTGGTAGTTGCCGGTGCCGATGTGGCAGTAGCGCCGCAGCTTGTCGCCTTCGCGGCGCACCACCAGCGACAACTTGGAGTGGGTCTTGAGGCCCACGATGCCGTATACGACGTGGACGCCGGCCTGTTCCAGCTTCCTCGCCCAGGAAATATTCGCCTGCTCGTCAAAGCGGGCCTTGATTTCCACCAGCGCCAAAACCTGCTTGCCAGCTTCGGCAGCGTCAATCAAAGCATCGACGATGGGTGAATCGCCACTGGTGCGGTACAAGGTCTGCTTGATCGCCATGACCTTCGGATCGGCAGCAGCCTGCTCCAAGAACGCCTGAACGCTGGTGGAGAAGGAATCATACGGGTGGTGCAACAAGATGTCTCGCCGGCGGACGGCAGCAAATACGTTGGCTGCCTTGGCCGTTTCCGACTCGTTCAAGTGCCGCGAAGTGTGGCCCATGTGCTTCGTGTAATGCAATTCGGCACGGTCCAGCGAAGCGATGACGCCGAGTCCACGCAGATCCAGCGGGGCTGGCAGCTTGAAGACTTCGTCTTCTTCGACCGCCAATTCCCGGGTTAGCAACTCCATGATTTCCGGGTTGATGTCATCGGCAACCTCAAGGCGCACCGGTGGGCCGAAGCGGCGGCGCAACAGCTCCTTCTCCAGAGCCTGGAGCAGGTTTTCCGCGTCGTCTTCTTCGACTTCCAGATCCTCGTTGCGGGTGACGCGGAAGAAATGGTGTTCAACGATTTCCATGCCCGGGAAGAGCAGCTCAAGGTGCACGGCGATGAGCGCCTCAAGGGGAATGAAACGCGCGGTGCGATGCGATGAATGGGCGGCACGGGTGCCGTCAATGCTGATCAGGCGCGCGATGGTGTCCGGAACCTTCAGGCGGGCAAAGAGCTGCTTGCCGGTCAGCGGGTTGCGGACGACCACGGCAAGATTCAGCGACAAGCCTGAGATGTAGGGGAAAGGGTGTGCCGGGTCAACGGCCAGCGGGGTGAGCACCGGGAAGACCTGGGAGACGAACCACTTGGAGAGCACGTCTCGTTCGCTTGCCGAGAGATCTTCCCAGGTAGTGATGCGGATTCCCTGCTCAGCCAAATCCGGAGTGACCGAATCGGAGAATACTTTTGCGTGCCGCGTTTGCAGCGCGTGGGCGGAGGACAGCAGCAGCTCAAGCTGGTCAACCGGATTCATGCCATTGGCTGCGGGCACTGCGAGCCCTGCGGCAATGCGGCGCTTGAGGCCGGCGACGCGAACCATGAAGAATTCATCGAGGTTCGAGGCAAAGATGGACAAGAAGTTCACGCGCTCCAGGAGCGGCAGTGTCGTGTCCTCGGCCAGTTCCAGCACGCGGGCATTAAAGTGCAGCCAGCTCAGTTCGCGATCGAGAAAACGCTCGTTGTGGAATTCGCCCGCGGGGTGCAGGTCCGGAAGTGATTCAGCTGGCTCAATTCTGTCTTCGTTGACTTTCGAAGAGGGAACGTCGCGTAAGTGAGAAGTAGTTTCCTGGGGGGAGCTAGTCATCTGCTGAACTCATTTCTTCCTGCGAGTAGATGTCAAAACACCTCGTGAGAGCGGTCCTGCTGGTACACGAAACCGCTGGTACTACTAGTCTATCGGTTGCGGACCGTACATAATGTCGGCGTCCCAAAGTGTGAAGCCCAGCGACCGGTACAGCTTGACGGCGGGTTCGTTGTCGGCATCAACGTAGAGGATGACAGCATCGACTCCGAGCTCCAGCAGGTAGTTGATGCCGGCAATGGTCAAAGACCGGCCCAATCCCATGCCCTGCGCCTCGGGGACAACGCCGACGACATAAACTTCGCCGGTAGGGCGAATGGCATCGCCGGAGGCAGGGTGGAGCTTGGTCCAGTGGTAGGCCAAGAGGTTCTGCTCAGCATCGAAGGCAAGGAAGAAGCCGGAAGGATCAAACCAATCCTCGGCCATGCGGGCGTCAAGATCTGAAAGGGTCAGCGAACCCTGCTCGGGATGATGGGCGAAGGCCTTTGAGTTTGCCTCGAGCCAGGCGGGCTCGTCTTCACCGACCCGGAAGGTGCGAACGGTAAAGCGGCGATCAGCCGGTGGCTCTTCAACAAAATCGGTGCCTTCGCGACGCATGCGGTAGAGCTCGCGCACTCGGCTCAGGCCAATCTTTGCTGCCAGCTTTTTGGCTGCTTCATGGTCTCCGTGAGCCCACGCCTGAACCGTGGTCAGGTCCACCAGCTCGTTGAGCTTGGTCAGCAAGGCGCGGCCAATACCTGACTGGCGGTGTTCGGGATGCACCACAAGTTCCATCACCCATGGCTGATCTTGTGCTTCACGCACCAGAACGGCAACGCCTGCGAGAACTGCCTCCGCGCCCTCTCCGACTTCGGCGAGCAACGTGGTGATGTTGTCGCCGGATTCATCCGCTGCCAGGGCAACCAGCGTCTGGTCGCTCAGCGGGGGATTGCCATCGACGTCCTGGGCGTCTGAAGCCAGCTGGCGCACATCGCTCAGGGTGCGTTCGTCTAGCTCAGCGGTCACGTGTTGAACGGATACTGTGGTCTGCGGCAGTTCACTCATGCCATTCACGATAGTGGGTGAAGGTTTGAACTCGCCACAAAATGGCTGAAAGTTATGTTTCGGTGTGGAAACGGTAGCCTACGTTACGCACAGTTCCAATGAGTTGTTCGTGATCAGTGCCCAGTTTTGCGCGCAGGCGACGGACGTGAACATCCACAGTTCGAGTGCCACCGTAGTAGTCGTAACCCCAAACTTCATGCAGCAATTGTTCGCGAGTGAACACCCGTCCCGGGAACTGAGCGAGGTACTTCAGGAGCTCGAATTCCTTGTACGTCAGATCCAGCATGCGGTTATCGATGCGAGCGGTATAGCTCAGCTCATCGATGCGCAGGCCCGAGGTGTTCTCGGCTGGTTCCGGAGCTGGGGCAGTGTTGGGATTGGTTGCGAGCATCAAGCGGATGCGGGCATCCAATTCAGCCGGGATGGCCGACGGCAGCAGGAAGTCGGCTGCATGCCATTCAGAATTCAAGATGCCCAAGGCGCCCTCGCTGACCACCAGCAGGAGCGGCAAATTCAGATTCGCGTGAAGGATCTGTGCCAGCGATCGCGCTGGAATCAGATCCGTGCGTGCATCCAAGATGACGGCATCACATTCTGGAACTTGGCTCAGTGATTCGGTGCTTGCAGGGAGAAAAGAAATTTCATGCAGTAGTAATTCGAGTGCCGGAAGAACTTCGGCCGCATTTTCGGCATGATTGCTAAGTAGCAGTAGGTGGGCCAATAGGTCGTCCTCCTGCCAATTGGTTGCGAATAAATCATCTTTACGTGTCACAGTATAAGGAATGAATCCGTTGAATCATGCATGTGAACACGCAGATGCAGACACATTACCGTCAGGAAACATAGATTGAGAATCAAAGTTTTATTGTGTGGGCTCATCGCTGTTGCCCTATTGACCTTGGCATCCAGCCTGTCTTCCCTGACGTGGCCCATGGGCGCGGTCACCGCAATATTACAGCTGGTTTTTGCCTACACCTGGCCGCGCATGGTCCGCTCCGATGCGCCGTGGCCCATCACCATAATTCTTGCGTTGTGCTCGTTTGCTGCCACCGCCGCAACAATTTTCATGCCCGGTGCCTCGGTGATGTCACATAGCGTGGAAGCCATCGCGGTTGGCGTGCTGTTGGTGTTCATCAGCCAGGTGTTGCGTGGAGCAGAAGCCGAAGGCCGCCTCGCAGGCGTTGTGTCTGGTGTCACTGGCATGGTGCTGGCCGTCCTGGGCTCAGCGTGGGCTGCCAGCGCGCTGGTTGGCTATGGATTTGGACTCACCGTCGTCACCGTCATTTCGCTGCTTGGGGCTGGCGCAGTCGTCGTCACCCGCTTGCCGAATCGGATCACGATGCTGCTGGCGCCATTGGTAGCGGTGGCTCTGGGTGCTGCCGCCAGTGCGCTTCCCATAGATATCCTGTGGTTCCAAGGTGCCGTGATGGGCCTTCTGGCAGGCCTGCTCGTCGGTTCATTGCGAGCACTCGCCTTGGCGAGCAAAAGCGTGCGCAATGTCAGCGGGATCCTTGGCCTGTCGTGCGGAATCATCCTGCTCAGCGGTGCTGCCAGCTGGTACGCCATGGAGGTCCTGGCGTTCATATAGCGCAACATCGTGCGGGGTATGTCACGCGTGTCGAAGTTATGGTTCTTGTCGCGCTAAGATGAAGCCATGAATGAAAATTATCTTGCACTCGAAATTTTCTTCCAGGCACTTGTCGTGATCGCCGGTCTAGGCATGGCGGGCTTCGCAGGCTTGGTAGTAAAGCGCCTCTTCCAAGGTCAGAAGTAAAAGCAGCGCACACAATAACGTGTGCGCTGCTTTTCATTTCACCACTGACGAATAGGAGCGAGTAGTCCATGGCATTTGATCTCCCTACGGACCTCACCCCGGAACTAGTACCTTTCGCATGGCTCATTGGCACTTGGGAAGGTGCTGGACGGCTCGGCGAAGGCGAAGCCGAGGATGGGTACTTTTGGCAGCAAGTCACTTTCCGTGACGTTGGCGGCCCATATCTTGAATATCGCAGCGAATCGTGGCTCACCGAATCCGACGGAACCAAGCTGCGGATTCTTGCCGTTGAAAACGGCTTCTGGTCCCTGGATCGCCAGCAGCAAGATGCTGACGCTGGCCCAGGAATGACCCCAGGCGACATCTTCCCGGTACTGCGTTCAGCCGATGACGTGCAGAAGCTGCACACCGACGAAGGCTTCAAGATCCAGGCGCACATCGTGCATCCTGGAGGTCTCTCCGAGCTCTACTACGGGCTGATTGATGGCCCGCGCATCCAGCTGGCCACCGAAGGCCTTCTGCGCAGCAAGAACGCCAAGCCCTATGCATCATCTACCCGCATCTACGGGCTGGTGAACGGCGAGCTGTTCTGGCGTTGGGATGTATCCCAGGGCAACCTGGATCTGCAGGCCCACGCTTCTGCGGCCCTCAAGCGCGTGACCGCCGAAGATTCGGTGAACTAGCCATGGGCACTGGATACCAGTCCGTTCTCCTGGAGCGCGACGGAGCCGTAGAAGCAGGTGGCGTCGATGCCGGAGTGGCAGCACATTATGGCGCTCCCACGCGTGAGGCTCGCAAGCTGGCCGAAGGCAAGGCTATCGCCGATCTGAGCCATTTTGATGTGCTTGAGATCCGTGGCGAAGACCGTCGAAGCTGGCTCGATACCCTGAGCAGCCAGCGTATTAATGACCTGGAGCCGGGGCAGAGCACCCAGACGCTGCTGCTCTCGATCCAGGGCCGGGTTGAGCACGAGATGAAGGTGCTGGCGGACCAGGACCGGTTGATTCTCATAGTTGAACCTGGCGCGGGTGCCGCGCTGGAGCAGTTCTTGAATTCCATGCGTTTCATGCTGCGTGTTGAGGTCAATAACCTTTCCCTTACCCATGGCGTCCTGGCGGCTACCCGGCCGATTCCGGGCACCGAGGCGCCGGTGTGGACTGACCCGTGGCCGGGTGTGGCTCCGGGAGGGTGGGCCTACTCTCGCGAGGACCATCCGGGCAAGGAACGGCCGTGGCTGTTGCATGTGGTGGCTATCGATGAGCTGGCGTCAGCAGCAGCTGACGAGGATCTGGCCGGCATGATGGCGGTTGAGGCTCTGCGCATTGCCGCTTGGGAGCCGCGCTTCGGCGCGGAAATCGACGACAAGACCATCCCGCATGAGCTGGATTGGCTGCGCACCGCTGTGCATCTGGAAAAGGGCTGCTACAAGGGCCAGGAAACGATTGCCCGGGTGCACAACATCGGCCATCCGCCGCGCCGTGTCGTGTTCTTGGACCTTGACGGTTCGATGCACACCCTGCCGTCCACCGGGGCAGAGGTCAAGGTGGGGGAGCGCACCGTCGGACGGGTCACCTCGGCCGCGTTGCACTACGAGGCAGGGCCGATTGCCCTGGCCGTGATCAAGCGCAATGTGGATCCAGAAACAGTTCTGTCTGTGGTCGACGGCGAAACCAACTACTCGGCGTCGCAGGATGTCATCGTGACTCCTGACGCTGGACAGGTGGCAGGGCGCTTTACCGGATTCCTCCGCACCCCGCCACAGGGCTAGGAATCGCATTAAACTGCAGAAGGCTGGAATAAGCTGCACATACGAAGATGGCCGGGAATGCTAAGCATTCCCGGCCATCTTCATTTGCCTGCCAGACCCCGGTATTAACCGAAGAGGACTGCGGCTTCCTCGTAGCGGTCCATTGGAACGCGCTTGAGGTTATTCAAAGCGGCCCGCAACGGCACGCGCAGGACCTTGGTGCCGTGCAGGGCAACCATGGTGCCCCAAGCGGTTTCGTTCACGGAGTCCACGGCGGCCATGCCCAACCGCGTAGCCAATACACGGTCGAATGCGGTTGGCACGCCGCCGCGCTGGATATGTCCAAGAACCGTGGCGCGAGTTTCGATGCCGGTGCGCTCTTCGATGACCGGGGCGAGCATTTCGCCAATGCCGCCCAAGCGTGCACGGCCAAAGGTATCCACGCCGCGGACCGAGAAGGCTTCTTCCATGCCCTCGGGAACAAAACCTTCGGCAACCACTACCAACGGTGCACGACCGCGCTCATGCGCTTCGGTGACCCACTGGCAGATCTGTTCCATCGGCGTGGACACTTCAGGAATCAGCACTGCGTGAGCGCCAGAAGCCATGCCAGCGTGCAAGGCAATCCAGCCAACGTGGCGGCCCATCACTTCGGCAACCATGCAGCGGTGGTGCGAGTCGCCGGTGGTGCGCAGGCGGTCTATTGCTTCAACCGCAATCTGGTTGGCCGTGTCGAAACCGAAGGTGTAGTCGGTAGCGTCCAGGTCGTTGTCGATGGTCTTGGGGACACCGACAATAGGCAGTCCTTCGGCGCACAAGCGTTGTGCCCCGGCCAAAGTGCCTTCGCCGCCAATGGCGATCAGGGCGTCAATGTTGTTGTCCTTGAGCACGCGGGAGATATTCTCTGCGCCGCCTAGCTCGCCTTCAAAAGCATTGGTGCGCGAGGTTCCCAAGATAGTGCCACCCTGCTTGGCGATGCCTCGGACAGCGGTGCGAGGCAGGTCAAAGAAGTCGCCTTCTTTGACACCGCGCCAGCCGTCGCGGAAACCAACGAACTCGTAGTCGTAGCTTTTGATGCCGTTCAGAACGGCTCCTCGGATGACGGCATTCAAGCCCGGGCAGTCTCCGCCCGAGGTCATGATTCCAACGCGCATTGGGCCTCGCTTCGTAAACTTGGAAAGCCTTGTGCAACTGGTTGGACGCTATTGCATGGCAACGGCGCTAGAGCAACAAGGAATTCCGTTCGGATGTCAATTAATATCCGCGCGTCATTGAGCATCAATTCTGCATGACAGTCTACGTGCTTAAAGCCACAAGGGCGAGTTGCAAGTCACCGAAGTGACCGCATCTCGCCCTGCGGCTCAAGCTGCCGTCATGAATTCCGCGAAACACTGCGGAAATCTAGAGGTCCTAAAACTTTCGCAGCCAGTTCTGCAAAATGATGCTGTTGTCCTGAGCCGGGATCAGGAGCCAGGCGACGATGTAGGCACCGATGCCGAAGACCGGCAGCAAGAAGGAAAGCAGCAGTGCGATGCGCACGATGGTGACATCCCAACCGAACTTGTCGGCGATGCCGCCGGCGACACCGCCAGCAAGGCGTGAAGGCCCGCGGCGAAGTGGCATTGAACGAAGGGAATTGAAGAATTTGTCCATGGTGAATCTCCTTTGAATTGGATGAGTTTGAAAAGCTAGAGGCTAGGGTCGCTTGGTGCGGGAATTTCCGTTTCGCGTTGACGGCGTTTGCCGGCCGCGGACAGTCCCGAAATGACCATTGCCACGCCAGCAAAGGCGACAACGATGATCAGGAACAATGGCATGTCAAAGCTCCAGTGGAAGAATGTCCGGCTCAGTGTTGCCACCGAGACCACAATCAGGATCAGTCCGAAGACCAAGGTTCCGGTGGGAAACTTTTTAGGTTGCAGGGAATCGTTGCCCATGGTTGCTCAGTCCTTAGAATTCCGGGTTGATGACGGTGGGTGTAGCCGTGGTGGCCACCTCGGTACTGACGGACGAGAACAACCCGTCGACTTCGATGGTCAGCAGCGGTGCGTCCTCATCCAATTGGCGTTGATCCTGTGGCAGTTCAAGATCCATCTGGGAGTTGAAGACGCCATCCGAAGTCACTTTCACCGGTACGTTCGGCGGGAGCTTCAAATCCAATCGGGAGAACACCGAATCAACTTCCACGGTAGTTGGCGTGCTGATCGAGTCAAGGTAGGTCAGATCAATGGTGGAGCGGCTGAAAACTGCGCTGTAATCATTGCCGCCGGGTTCCGAGCGAACCGCCTGGCGGTCCTCGGTGCCGAACGCGGAACCGGAAAAGACCAGAGTCAGCACCAGCAAGGGAATGCCCAAGCCCAGAAGCCCGCCGCTGGTGCGCCGCACCAGGGCTGCGAAGACGACGAAGAGTCCGGTGATCAGCAAACCGGCGGCTAGGGCTACGCCCCAACCGGCACCGGGTAAATCGATGATGTGAAGGTAGTCAGCGCAGAGCACCGCGGCGATCGCCAGAATGCTCAAGCCTGCTGCAGTCGTGGACAGCCATCCTGGGATCGGTTCAGCAGCTTGCGCTTTGCGAGCTGCCTTGCCCTTGAATGAATCCTGGTTGTAAGGCCGGGTGTATTTGGGATCAGGAGTATACGCATAGTCGTAACCACTGGTCTGTTGCTGTGGATCCGGGTTGCCGCTAGCCACGGTTTCCTCCTGATCGATATGGTTCGTGCTGGACGGGGCGCTGCTGCTAAAGGTGAATGCATTCTTGCGCCAAGGCTTTTCCATAGCGGTGGTGTGAGGCGAGGCAGCGGGTGGAGCTTGCTCCTTGGCCGGCTTAGCCGGCCGTTGCCTCTCGAACTTTGTATTCTTCCGGCTGAAAATGATGAAAAGAACAGCGGCAACGATTGCCACCGGCCACAAGACAGGAGCTACTGAATCCAGAATCCACTTTGCAGGAAATATTCCCAAGGCCACCAGAACCACAGCACCGGTCATGCCGCTGGTCCAGTCCTTGTCGATCGCTCGTTCCAAGTGGATGCGGCCTTGCTGGTCAGGCAACAGAGCCCAGGCCAGGCCGTAGAGAATGAGCCCTAGGCCACCGAGGAAGCTGAGCACGACGACGATGCCGCGCGCCAGAATCACATCGATCTTGAAATAATCTGCTATTCCTATGGCGACACCACCGAGCCACCGCGACTCTTTGCGGATAATTGGTGATTTGCCCAGCTGGCTGAAAAAGCCCCGACGCCCAGACCCCGAATTGTTCATAGCTCCATGATCTCGTGTTCCTGCCGGGCACCGCTATGAGGGGATACCCTGAACTTCCCCTAGGGGTGCCCCTAGATGTGGTGATCAAACACCAAAAATCGGTCATAACGTGCTTGACTTAGAACTATGGAAAGCCCTGAACGAAGCCTCTTGGTGCGCAGCGAGCATCGCATGATCGCTGGCGTCAGTGGCGGACTGGCAGCCCATCTGGGAATTCCACTGAATTACGTCCGGCTGGGGTTTATCGCCTTGACCGCCTGTGGCGGTATCGGAATCCTGCTCTACGCGTGGCTTTGGGTCTTTGTCCCAAGCGCGGAAGAAGCTCAGGCCGATGAAATCAGGTCCTGGGGAACCAGAAGGCGAAGCCTTGCCGAGGAGATGAACAGGGTCCAGCAGGGCTTGTTCCGTCCCAGGGAAGGATGGGAGAAGAATTCCTCCTGGCGTGAACTTCTGATCGGCTGCGGACTGCTGGTGCTGGCCGTGCTGGCTTTGGCCCAGTGGTCAGGATGGAATATCCGCTGGGATCTGATCTGGCCTTCGCTGGGAATCATTGCCGGAATACTCTTGGCATGGCTGCAGCTGGATGAACAGGTAACCAGGCCGGGCAGGAAGAAATCGGCACCGCTTCTGATCCGGCTTGGCCTGGGTTTGTTGCTGGTCATCGGTGGCTTGCTCACCATCCTCAGCGGTTCCGTCGGCGTGGCGGATCTGCTGGGCGGGATGTGGGCCGCGATAGCCATTATCGTCGGTGCAGTGGTCGTCTTGCTGCCATGGGGGACTAGGCTTTGGCGCGATTTCCTGGCCGAAAGAAGTTCCAGGCAGGCATCCGCACAACGCGCGGAGTTCGCAGCCCACTTGCACGATTCGGTCTTGCAGACCTTGGCCGTCATCCAAAAGCGCAGTGATGACCCTGCCGCGGTGCGGACCTTGGCCCGCATCCAGGAACGCGAGTTGCGCCAGTGGCTCTACGGCAACCAGGACCTGGACGATGAAGACGTTGTGGTCGAGGTGCAACACGAAGCCAGCGACATCGAACAATTGCTGCTGCGCGATGTTGAAGTCATCGCCGTGGGAAACGCCCAAGGCTTCGAAGGGCAGCAGGCGCTGGTCGCGGCTACCAGGGAAGCAATGATGAATGCGGCCAAGCACGCGCCGGGCAAGATCTCCGTCTACATCGAGTGCTCGGAGACTGCTGTTGAAGTCTTTGTCCGCGACCGCGGGGAGGGCTTTGACTTTGGCGGGATTCCCGAGGACCGCCATGGAGTGCGGGAGTCGATTATTGGACGCATGCAGCGTGCTGGTGGCAAGGTCACGATACGCAGCAGCGAAACCGGAACCGAGATCCGGCTGAGCATGCCTAGGAACACTACGCAGGAAGAACCACATTCATGAGTACCGAAAACAGCACCCAAAGCTATCGTGTAGTCCTTGTCGACGATCACGCGATTTTTCGCTCCGGCTTGAAAGCGGACCTCGCCAGCGACATGCAAATTGTTGGGGAGGCAGGAAGCGTTGAGGAAGCCATCGCGGTGATTACCGAGCAAAAGCCTGATGTGGTGTTGCTTGATGTCCACCTGCCTGGCGGCCGGGCTGGGGGAGGCGCCGAAGTGCTGAAGAATTGCACCCAGCTGCTGGGGACAACGAAGTTCCTGGCGCTGAGTGTTTCTGATGCAGCGCAAGATGTGGTCACGGTGATCCGCGCCGGTGCGCGTGGCTATGTCACCAAGAGCATTTCGGGTGAGGAAATCTCTGATGCGGTGCGTCGTGTGGCTGCTGGCGACGCGGTCTTTTCGCCGCGCCTGGCCGGTTTTGTGCTTGATGCATTTGGCAGCAGCACCGCAGTATCGGCCGTCGATGAGGAACTGGATCTGCTCTCGGACCGCGAATTGCAGGTCATGCGCTTGATCGCCCGCGGCTACAGCTACAAGGAAGTGGCTACGGAATTGTTCATCTCGGTGAAAACCGTGGAGTCCCACGTATCGAATGTCCTGCGCAAGCTTCAGCTATCCAATCGGCATGAACTCACCCGCTGGGCCGTGGACCGGAAGATCCTTTAATCGCAGCGGGTCAAAAAACTGCCGGTGGCCCAAGGAGTTCCTTGGCCCACCGGCAGTCTGCGTTGAGGCTGTGCCTACTTGGCTTCGCCGAGCAATTTGGCGATGCGTGCTACGCCTTCAGCGAGATCGGCATCCCCCAGCGCGTAGGACATGCGGATGTAGCCCGATGGACCAAAGGCTTCGCCTGGGACAACGGCGACCTCGGCCTGCTCCAGGATGAAGGCGGCCAATTCGGCGCTGGTGTTGTTGACGATGCCGCGGATTTCACGGCCGAGCAGTCCTCGAACGTCCGAGTATGCGTAGAACGCGCCTTCCGGAGTTGGGCAGTGCAGGCCGTCAATGGCGTTCAGGCCCTCGACGATGGCCAGGCGGCGGCGGTTGAAAGCGGTCTTCATTTCATTGACAGCATCCAATGGGCCGGAGACGGCAGCCAGCGCGGCACGCTGGGAAACGTTGGCAACGTTCGAGGTGGCGTGCGACTGCAGGTTAGTGGCGGCCTTGATGACGTCGGCTGGGCCGGCCATCCATCCAACGCGCCAACCGGTCATGGCGTAGGTCTTTGCGACGCCGTTGAGGATGACGACGCGGTCTTCCAGCTCCGGAGCCAGGGTGGCGATGGAGCTGAAGCTGGCATCTCCGTAGGTCAGGTGCTCGTAGATTTCGTCGGTGACAACCCACAGGCCCTTGGAAGCTGCCCACTGGCCGATCTCGCGAACCTGCTCTGGCGAGTACACCGCACCCGTAGGGTTCGACGGCGAAACGAATAGCAGCACCTTGGTGCGATCGGTCAGCACGGACTCGAGCTGCTCCACAGTGACCTTGTAGCCCTGTTCCGGGCCTGCGAAGATCGAGACCGCCTTGCCGCCGGCCAGCTGAATAGCTTCAGGGTAGGTGGTCCAGTATGGAGCTGGAACGATGACCTCGTCGCCTGGATCGAGCAAGGTGGCGAAGGTGTTGTACACCGCCTGCTTGCCGCCGTTGGTCACCAGGACCTGGGATGCGGAGATCTCATAGCCGGAGTCGCGCAGGGTCTTTTCCGCAATGGCTTCGCGCAGCTCTGGAAGGCCAGCAGCAGGGGAGTAGCGGTGGTTCTTCGGATCTGTTGCAGCTTTGAGCGCAGCTTCAACAATGTAGCCGGGCGTTGGGAAGTCAGGTTCACCGGCACCGAACCCGATGACTGGGCGTCCAGCGGCTTTCAGGGCCTTGGCCTTGGCGTCGACGGCGAGGGTCGCGGATTCGGAGATTGCGCCGATGCGGCGAGAAATTCGAGACATGTGAGAATTCGTCCTGAAGTCTATGGGGACAGCTGTTGTTTCCCAGTTTAGTTCCCTGCACCCCAGATCAATCGACCTTGAGTGAAAATGACATCAACGCGGATCAATGGGCGCTGATCTATGCGTTCTGCGCCACACCATGGGTTGTCAGTTCGACATTTGCGATTTCGTTGCGTAAAGTTATTTCTCGTTGCCGAGACATCGCAACGGAACAAGCTTGATGCTTTTATCCGCTAAGATGATCTAGGTGGGAGCGAGAAAAGCTCCGAAGGGTAGTGGCGCAATTGGTAGCGCAGCGGTCTCCAAAACCGCAGGTTGCAGGTTCGAGTCCTGTCTGCCCTGCGCAGTAGCGATTTTGTCGCTCAGCGAATTACTCACGTCACGGTGTGTTGTGGTCGGTCAGGCTACGACGCACCGTGATTGTTTCAACTGGCCAAAAAAATTGAAACGAGGAAGAACGTGACCGAATCTGCTCTCAACTCTGGAAAGAGTAAGCAGAAGAAGGGCTTTTTTGCCCAAATCATGCTGTTTTTCCGTCAGGTAATCGCGGAACTTAAAAAGGTAGTCACCCCGACCCGTAGCGAATTGCTCAATTACTTCTTGGTAGTTGTCGGATTTGTTGTCGTGGTGATGCTGATCGTGACAGCCCTGGATTTCGTCTTTGGGCAAGGTTCGATCCTCCTGTTCACTAAACAGGTAGAACAGTAAGTTTAGTTGCCTCGGAGGTATAATCGCCCCCGAGGCAATTTCAGTGTCATTCAGTCAAAGAAAGCAGGAGCTGCAGTGTCCGACAAGGAACTCGAACCGCAGATTAATGACGAGGTCGAAAACGAGTTCGTTGAAGCCGACAGCGATCAGGTAGATGCAGCCGGTGAGGTTGATATCGACTCGACCGAAGCCCCAGCCGCAGATGCTGAAGATGCCCAGGTTGCTGAAGTTGAATCTGACGAAGATGCTCAGGTTGCTGAATCTGACGTAGAGGTTGAAGAAGCCGACGCCGAGGAATCCGGCGAAGACAAGGTTGCTCGCCTCAAGGAAGAATTCCGCTCGAAGCTGCGCCGCCTGCCTGGTGACTGGTTTGTCATCCACACCTACGCCGGCTACGAAAACCGCGTCAAGGTGAACCTGGAAACCCGTATCCAGACCCAGGACATGGAAGAGTTCATCTACGACATCCAGGTGCCGATGGAAGAAGTCGTTGAGGTCAAGAACACCCAGCGCAAGATCGTCCGCCGCGTGCGCATCCCGGGCTACGTCCTGGTTCGCATGGAGCTCACCGACGCTTCGTGGGGTGTTGTTCGACACACTCCAGGCGTCACCGGTTTCGTTGGAAACGCCCACGATCCCAACCCGCTGAACCTCGACGAAGTGTTCTCCATGCTTGAGCACACCGTGGTCGACCCAGTAGAGCAGCCATCGGCTTCCAAGCCTGGTCGTGCTCCAATCACTGAGGTCACTGTGGACTTCGAGGTTGGCGAATCGGTTATCGTCAACGATGGTCCATTCGAAACGATGCCGGCCACGATCTCGGAAATCAAGCTGGATGCAGCTCAGCTGGTGGTACTGGTTTCGATCTTCGAACGCGAAACCCCAGTGACCCTGAACTTCAACCAGGTCACCAAGATCCAGTAGTATTAAGTCTTCGTGCCCCATATCGGTCGCTTATCGATGTGAGGGCGCGTTTGGCTGTCGCGCCACGATAGCCAGATCCCCGTGCCACGCTCCTGTGCCGCGGGAAACGCAAGAGTAAGAAGGACCCGACATGGCCCCAAAGAAAAAGGTCACCGGACTCATCAAGCTGCAGATCCAGGCAGGTGCTGCTAACCCAGCTCCGCCAATTGGTCCAGCCCTTGGTCAGCACGGCGTCAACATCATGGAATTCTGCAAGGCTTACAACGCAGCGACCGAGTCGCAGCGCGGTAACGTGATTCCAGTTGAAATCACCGTCTACGAAGACCGTTCGTTCACTTTCATCACCAAGACTCCTCCTGCAGCAGAGCTGATCAAGAAGGCTGCTGGCATTGCAAAGGGTTCGGGCACTCCTCAGTCCCTGAAGGTTGCAAACCTGACCCAGGCACAGGTTGAGGAAATCGCCACCTCCAAGATGGCTGACCTGAACGCAAACGATCTGGCTGCCGCAGCCAAGATCATCGCCGGTACCGCTCGCTCCATGGGTGTGACCGTAGAAGGCTAATTCCGCCTTCCGCTGTTCACCTGGTGAAGAGCAACAAAGAATTTAATCTAAGGCGAAACGATCAGCTGATCGATTCGCCCGTGGCAGGACCGCGCGCGGTCCATATGACCACGACTGCATAAGGAGAAAACGCAGATGGCAAAGCGCAGCAAAGCATACGTAGCCGCCGCGGCTAAGATCGATGCCGACAACAACGTCTACGCTCCGGCCCAGGCAATTGCCCTGGCCAAGGAGACCGCAGGCGAGAAGACCAACTCGACCGTTGAGGTTGCTTTCCGCTTGGGTGTTGACCCACGCAAGGCTGACCAGATGGTCCGCGGTACCGTCAACCTTCCACACGGCACCGGCAAGACCGCCCGCGTGGTTGTTTTCGCTAACGGCGACAAGGCAGAAGCAGCTCGCGAAGCTGGCGCCGACTTCGTTGGCTCGGACGACCTGATCGAAAAGATCCAGGGCGGCTGGGTTGACTTCGACGCAGCAGTTGCTACCCCTGACCTGATGGGCAAGGTTGGCCGCTTGGGTAAGGTACTGGGTCCTCGTAACCTGATGCCAAACCCTAAGACCGGTACCGTAACCATGGATGTTGCCAAGGCAGTTACCGACATCAAGGGCGGCAAGATCGACTTCCGCGTCGACAAGCACTCGAACCTGCACTTCATCATTGGCAAGGTTTCGTTCGACCAGAAGCAGCTGACCGAGAACTACGCAGCAGCTCTTGAAGAGGTATTGCGCCTGAAGCCTTCGGCTTCGAAGGGCCGCTACATCTCGAAGGCCACCCTCGCAACCACCTTCGGTCCAGGCATCCCTGTTGACCCGAACGTGACCCGCGTCGAGGCCTAAGCCTAGTAGCTTAATCAATTGAGGGAGCATGCCGATTGCCGGCATGCTCCCTCAGTGTTTAACCGGCGATTTCAACCTGTTCCGCGAAGCCCGTGTGCAGATAGGAAACCATAATTGCCGGTGATAGGCTTGGACTGCCGAGTAATTCGGACATCTGTGTATGGATCCCCCAAGGCTATACACCGATGAGGCTTAGAAGTTCCCCAAGCTTCTAGGCCCGACGGGACTTATTGCCCGTGTTCCCCAAGCGCAGGTAAATAAGTCCCGTCACCCCAAACCACTTCTAAGTGATCAGTATCATGATCCTGGGTCCAGCTTCGATTTGCTGTGCCCCGATGATCTGGCTTAGACTGGAACTACCGAAGACCGTCGGTTGAACAATTGGATTCCCAATGTTCCTAAAGGTCCGCAAGGACAACCAACGCAGGTTACATAGATTTGCTTTAACTTGAATGAGTTGAACTGCCCTGTGCTCCTGCGCGGGGCTATTTTTATGGCCTCGCCGGTTTTGAAACGGTACCGAACAAATCCCCGGAAGGAGTGTTATGGCAACCCCGAGCAAGACTGCAGCGATTGAAGAAATCACTGCGGACTTTAACGAAGCAACCGCGGCTGTCTTGACCGAATACCGTGGGCTTACCGTTGCACAGCTCAAGGATCTGCGCCGCTCGCTTGGTCAGGAGACCAAGTACGCAGTTGTGAAGAACACCTTGACCGCAATCGCAGCTAAGAACGCTGGCATCGATGCATTCGATGAGCAGCTTTCCGGCCCAACTGCTATCGCCTTCGTAAAGGGCGACGCTGTTGCTGCTGCTAAGAGCCTCACGGAATTCGCCAAGACCAACGACAAGCTGGTTATCAAGACCGGCTGGTTCGAAGGCAAGGCGCTGGACCAGAGCGGCATCGCTGCACTGGCCGCACTGGAATCCCGCGAAACCCAGCTCGCTCGCGTTGCTGCAGTACTGCAGGCTCCGGCCTCCGCTGCTGCTCGCGTCGTCGATGCACTGCGTGTAAAGCTCGAAGAGGACAACGGCGGCGCTGCTGCCGAGGAAGCTCCGGCAGAAGCCTAAGCTTTCGCGATCTCTCGCAACGTAATCCCAAATTCATTAGGCCCCCGGGCCAAAACCGAAAGGACGCCGACCATGGCGAAGCTCAGCAACGAAGAGCTGCTTTCCGCATTCAAGGAAATGACCATCATCGAGCTTTCCGAGTTCGTTAAGGAATTCGAAGAGACCTTCGACGTAACCGCTGCTGCTGTTGCAGTTGCCGGTCCTGCTGCTGGCGGCGAAGCTGCTGCAGAAGAGAAGACCGAATTCGACGTTGTTCTGGAATCGGCTGGCGACAAGAAGATCGCAGTGATCAAGGAAGTTCGCGCAATCACTTCCCTGGGCCTGAAGGAAGCCAAGGAGCTCGTTGACAGCGCTCCAAAGGCTCTGCTTGAGGGTGTTGCAAAGGACGCTGCCGAGAAGGCTAAGGAAGCTCTGGAAGCTGCCGGCGCTACCGTCACCGTTAAGTAAGTTCTGCGGTCACTCGCAACTTATTGCCAAGGGGTTCACAGGCGAAAGCCTGTGGGCCCCTTGGCCGTTAACTGGTACTTTCATCTGAATTGTTTTATAACGTTTCTATTAACAGCGTTTATTCAAGTTCAATGTATATGCTAAATAGGTGTCGAATTCTCCAGCTCCCCGGACCCATGCAACTGCGCCGAGACTTGGTCTATTGGACGCACTGCGTATCACCGCTGCTCTGATAGTGGTGTTCTACCACTACACGGCTTGGGGACATGACCACTGGGGGACCAAGGCTCCAGAATTCTGGCCGGTGCTCTCGGAATTCACCCGGTACGGCCAATTGGGAGTGCAGCTTTTCTTCTTGATTTCAGGCTTCGTGATCCTGATGTCCTTGCAGGGCAAAAACGTCATCGGATTCATCGGATCACGTGTCGGAAGGCTCTATCCAGCCTATTGGCTGGCCGTCATTGCCGCAGCAGTGCTGTCATTGAAAATCTGGCCAGCGGGCAACGACGGGCGAACCGCCAGCGATATCCTGCCAAACCTGACAATGATGCAGTCGGCCTTCAACATCCAGGACCTCGATGGCGTCTATTGGACGCTGTGGGTTGAGCTGCGCTTTTATATCCTGCTCGGCCTGCTGCTGGCCCTCGGGCTGGTCAAGAACAAGCACATTATGTGGTTGTGCGCGTTGTGGCCGGCCATTGGCCTCTATCTTCACTTCACCCAGCTGGATAAGGTTCAGGACTGGTTCGCCGGCCAATATGCCGCCCTCTTCGCCGCCGGCATGATGATGTACTTGATCTACCAAAACGGCCACACGCTCCTGCGCTGGCTGCTGCTGATTCTTGATACCGCAATCGCCGCATTCTTCACCGGAATCAAGGGCCGCTTCGATGCTGGCTATCTTTCCGGACTCGACGTTCCAGCGTGGCACTTCCAAGTGCTCGCGGTGGTTTGCGTAGCCATTTTGGCGGTATGCACGCTGACGCCGCTCAAGCACATCCAGGCACGATGGATGGCCGTTGCTGGTTCGCTGACTTTCCCGCTATACCTTTTCCACCAGCTGTGGGGCTGGTGGATCATCGAAGAACTTCATGGCGTCATGAACAAGTACGTGCTGCTCTTCGGATTGGTTGTGTTCATGCTGGGTTGGGCGTACCTGGTAGCCCGATTTGTCGAGCGGCCAGTTGGCTTGCCATTGCGCAACGCCACGATCAAGACGCTGAACGTCACCTCCGAATGGGTCAAGAAGGCGATGAGCCGTCCGCCGCTATCTATTCCGGAGCCGAAATATCAGCAATCGTGGCATCAAACCCGGTAACCAGATCCTGCGGGTGAACCAGCAGCCCGTGGCCACGATCGCCGCTGCCGAGCCCGATATGCTCAGGTACCGGCTCCTCGAAAACGCTGGCATCGATGTAGACCGGAAGTACCGAATGCGAGCCGAAGGGGGTAATGGTTCCGCTTTCGTAGCGCGTGACATCCCAGGCAACGCCGGAATCCGGCAGCGAGAGCTTGTTGACGCCCAGCTGGCTGCGCAATTTTGCCCAGTCCAGCTTGCGGCCTCCGGGAATCAACGCGAAAACGAAGGTGTCATCAGATTTCTTGATCACCAGGGTCTTCAACAGGTGGGCGGGCTGGATTCCCAAGGCCTCGGCCGCCTCCTCCAAGGACTTCACCTTGTCGCGCGGTACCAGCTCAATGGGGATGTTTCGGCGCGAAGCGTCGAGCGTTACTCGGGTCAATGCTTCGTCGGACTGCAACTTGTTCATTGGTTCTCCTGAGCGTCGATGTTTGCCCCAGCATAGTCATTAGGGAGTGAAGATTCCATGAGGCACGGGTGCATGTCCCGACGGGGTTCAGCCATCTGCCCACCGGACAGGGCGCGGGAACGGAACTGCTGCAAGGACTGGTCCGAAGGGGAATGAAAAATTTCGATTGCGGATGATCCGCGGGGCGCCGAAGGGTTGTCAGGTGCGGCAAATTCGGTGATGTGACAAAACGCATATGGCTTCGGGCAAACAGTGATTTCGCGTGGCTGATGTGCGCGTCAAGCGTTCCATGGCAGTAGCGTATCTGCCAAGAATCTGCGGGATCAGTAGGCTAAATGCGATCAGGGGAGTAGGGCGGCGAAGCCGGGGGAGCCAGCGGTTTCTCGGGGAATTGGCATCGCTGGGGCCGGGCATAATCCAGGGGCGAAAACTATAGCACGGATTTGTGCACCGAGTATCGACAACCGGAAATTACTCCGGTAGAGTAGAAATTTGCGCCTTACTGTTTGCGCGCGCGACCTTCATATAGCGGTGGGTTCGTGCGGTCCCAAAAGAGGAACTGTCCTATGGCAGGTACCTTAGCACGGTAAGCGTTCGGAAACCTGACGGTCTTTGGAAGGATCCATCTTGGTCGCCTCGAGCAACCCTAACAACCAAACCGCTAGTTCGGCTCGCGATGCTGCATACGCTGGCCGACTTTCTTTTGCAAAGATTCACGAACCACTTGAAGTGCCTAACCTGCTGGCATTGCAGACCGAGAGCTTTGACCGCCTCGTCGGCAACCAGAACTGGGTAGAGCGTCTGGCCAAGGCAGAAGCCGCTGGCGACTTCAGCGTGCCCAACACCTCGGGCCTGGCTGAAATCTTCGAGGAAATCTCCCCGATCGAGGACTTCCAGGACACCATGTCCTTGAGCTTCTCGGAGCCGGAGTTCGCTGATCCCAAGTACTCGATTGCCGAGTGCAAGGACCGCGACGCCACTTACTCGGCACCGCTGTATGTCAAGGCCGAATTCATGAACAATGAAACCGGCGAAATCAAGCAGCAGACCGTGTTCATGGGCGATTTCCCGCTGATGAGCGAAAAGGGCACCTTCATCATCAACGGCACCGAGCGTGTCGTTGTGTCCCAGCTGGTTCGCTCCCCAGGTGCTTACTTCGAGTCCGCACCGGACAAGACCAGTGACAAGACGATCTACTCGGCACGTATCATCCCATCGCGTGGTGCATGGTTCGAGCTGGAAATCGACAAGCGCGACCAGATCGGCGTGCGCCTTGACCGCAAGCGCAAGCAGTCGGTCACCGTGCTGCTCAAGGCCCTGGGCTGGAGCGAAGAGCAGATCCTGTCCGAGTTCGGCCAGTACGATTCGATGCGCGCCACCTTGGAAAAGGACAGCATCAAGGACCAGGACGAAGCGCTGCTGGATATCTACCGCAAGCTGCGTCCAGGCGAGCCTCCAACCGTCGAGGCCGCTCAGGCACTGTTGAAGAACATGTACTTCGAGCCTAAGCGCTACGACCTGGCCAAGGTTGGCCGCTACAAGATCAACCGCAAGCTCGGTGTCGAGACCCCGGTTAACGCCGAGAACGCATCGGTGCTGGCACTTGACGACCTCGTTGCCATGATCCGCTACCTCGTTGCGCTGCACGCCGGCGAGAAGACCGTTCAGGGCACCCGCAAGGGCGAGATCGTTGACATCCCGGTCAACGTGGATGACATCGACCACTTCGGCAACCGTCGCATCCGCGCCGTGGGCGAACTGATCGAGAACCAGGTCCGCACCGGCCTGTCCCGCATGGAGCGTGTTGTGCGCGAGCGCATGACCACCCAGGACGTCGAGGCGATCACCCCGCAGACCCTGATCAACATCCGCCCTGTCGTGGCTGCCATCAAGGAGTTCTTCGGAACCTCGCAGCTCTCGCAGTTCATGGACCAGAACAACCCGCTGGCCGGCCTGACCCACAAGCGCCGCTTGTCGGCTCTGGGCCCAGGCGGCCTGTCCCGTGACCGCGCAGGCATGGAAGTTCGAGACGTTCACCCGTCGCACTACGGCCGCATGTGCCCTATTGAAACTCCCGAAGGCCCGAACATCGGTCTGATCGGTTCGTTGGCAACCTACGGCCGCATCAATGCCTTCGGTTTCATCGAAACCCCATACCGCCGCGTGTCCAACGGTGTCGTCTCCAATGAGGTCGACTACCTGACCGCAGACGACGAACTGCAGCACTACATCGCACAGGCCAACGCGCCTCTGGATGAGAACGGCCGCTTCTTGGAAGAGACCGTTCTGGTTCGTGAAAAGGGCGGTGGCGGCGAGCCTGTAATCGTCGACGCGGCTGAAGTGACATTCATGGACGTTTCGCCTCGCCAGATGGTGTCGGTAGCTACCGCGCTGATTCCATTCCTCGAGCACGACGATGCCAACCGAGCACTGATGGGCGCCAACATGCAGCGCCAGGCTGTGCCGCTGTTGAAGTCGGAGCGCCCGCTGGTTGGTACCGGCATGGAGAAGTTCGCGGCAGTTGACGCCGGCGACTCCGTGGTGGCTTCCAAGCCAGGTGTGGTCACCGAGGTCTCGGCTGACCTTGTGGTTGTCATGAACGATGACGGCACCGAGTCGATGTACCCGATCATGAAGTTCGCACGCTCGAACCAGGGCAACGCCTACAACCAGCGCGTCCGCGTGTCCGAAGGCGATCGCCTGGAGTTCCAGTCGATCATCGCCGACGGCCCGTCCACCGACTCCGGTGAGCTGTCCCTGGGCAAGAACCTGCTCGTGGCATTCATGTCCTGGGAAGGCTACAACTACGAGGATGCGATCATCCTCTCCCAGCGCATGATCTTCGACGACGTGCTCACCTCGATCCACATCGAAGAGCACGAAGTTGACGCCCGCGACACCAAGCTCGGTGCCGAGGAAATCACCCGCGACATCCCGAATGTCTCGGAAGACATCCTCTCCCAGCTTGATGACCGCGGCATCGTCTACATCGGTGCCGAGGTTGAAGCCGGCGACGTGCTGGTTGGCCGTGTCACCCCTAAGGGCGAGACCGAGCTGACCCCGGAAGAGCGCCTGCTGCGTGCCATCTTCGGCGAGAAGTCCCGCGAAGTCCGCGATACTTCGCTGAAGGTTCCGCACGGCGAGTCAGGCACCGTCATTGGTGTCCGCATCTTCGACCGCGACAACGACGATGACCTTTCCCCTGGTGTCAACCAGCTGGTCCGCGTCTACGTTGCCCAGAAGCGCAAGATCTCCATCGGTGACAAGCTCGCTGGCCGCCACGGTAACAAGGGTGTTATTTCCCGCATCCTGCCACTGGAGGATATGCCATTCCTCGAGGACGGCACTCCGCTGGATATCATCCTGAACCCGCTGGGTGTGCCAGGCCGTATGAACGTCGGCCAGGTTATGGAAATCCACCTGGGCTGGGCTGCCAAGCAGGGCTGGAAGATCGAGGGCGAGCCTGAGTGGGTTCGCGATCTGCCGAACCTGCCACGCGAGTCCGAGTCCACCACCGTGGCAACTCCAGTGTTCGACGGCGCTTCGGAAGAAGAAATCCGCGGCATCCTGGATTCGACCAACAAGACCCGCGACGGGGTGCGCCTGATTGGCAACTCCGGCAAGGCGAAGCTGTTTGACGGCCGCTCCGGCGATCCGTTGCCAGATCCGATTTCCGTTGGCTACATGTACATCTTGAAGCTCCACCACCTGGTGGACGACAAGATCCACGCCCGTTCCACCGGTCCATACTCCATGATCACCCAGCAGCCATTGGGTGGTAAGGCCCAGTTCGGTGGCCAGCGCTTCGGTGAAATGGAAGTTTGGGCACTGGAGGCTTACGGTGCCGCTTACACGCTGCAGGAAATCCTGACCATCAAGTCGGATGATATCCACGGTCGCGTTAAGGTCTACGAAGCTATCGTCAAGGGCGAGAACGTTCCAGAGCCTGGTGTTCCAGAATCGTTCAAGGTGCTCATCAAGGAAATGCAGTCGCTGTGCTTGAACGTCGAGGTACTTGGTACCGACGGCAACACTATCGAAATGCGTGAGTCGGACGAGGAATCGTTCCGCGCCGCTGAAGAGCTGGGCATCGACCTTTCACGGTCGGAGCCGAACTCCGTAGAGGAAGTTTAATTTGACGCCCTGCCTGCAGTGAAGCTGCAGGCAGCGGCCGAGAATTCAACCCTCATTCGTATCGACTTCAGACACCACAGAAGAGAGAAAAGGACCATATGTCCAGCGATTCCTCATTCGGCCTCATGCGAATCAACCTTGCCACCGCGGAAGAAATCCGTGGATGGAGCTACGGCGAGGTCAAGAAGCCGGAAACCATTAACTACCGCACCCTGAAGCCGGAGAAGGACGGTCTTTTCTGCGAAAAGATCTTCGGCCCTTCCCGCGACTGGGAATGCTACTGCGGCAAGTACAAGCGCGTGCGCTTCAAGGGCATCATCTGCGAGCGTTGTGGCGTTGAGGTGACCCGTGCGAACGTTCGTCGTGAGCGCATGGGCCACATCGAGCTTGCAGCTCCAGTGACCCACATCTGGTACTTCAAGGGCGTTCCATCGCGCTTGGGCTACCTGCTTGATCTGGCTCCGAAGGACCTCGAAAAGGTCATCTACTTCGCTGCCTACATGATCACCGGTGTTGACGAGGCACGTCGCCACGCCGAAATGCCTAACCTGCAGGCCCAGCACGACCTGGAACTGCGCAACTTGGCGAACAACGCAGAAGCTGACAAGAAGGCTGTTGCAGCCGACCTGGAAGCCGAGCTGGAGCGCCTGGAAGCAGACGGCGCCAAGAACGCCGAGCTGAACAAGGCCCGTACCCTGGCCGAGAAGACCGTTCTGCAGATCGACAAGCGCGCCAAGGCCGAGGCCGAGCGCCTGCGTGCGGTCTGGGAGCGCTTCAAGGGCCTGAAGGTCGCCGACCTCGAAGGCGACGAAGGCCTGTACCGCACCATGCGCGAGAAGTACGGACTGTACTTCGAGGGCTCCATGGGTGCAGAAGCGATCCAGAAGCGCCTTGAGAACTTCGATCTGGCCGGCGAAGCTGAAGAGCTGAAGACCATCATCGAGAACGGCAAGGGCCAGAAGAAGGCCCGCGCCCTCAAGCGCCTGAAGGTTGTCAATGCCTTCCTGGTCAATGGCAACTCGCCTAAGGGCATGGTGCTTGACGCCGTTCCAGTGATCCCGCCAGAACTGCGCCCAATGGTCCAGCTCGATGGTGGCCGTTTCGCCACCTCGGACCTGAACGACCTGTACCGCCGCGTGATCAACCGCAACAACCGCCTCAAGCGCCTGCTTGATCTCGGTGCGCCAGAGATCATCGTGAACAACGAAAAGCGCATGATGCAGGAAGCTGTTGACTCGCTGTTCGACAACGGCCGCCGTGGCCGTCCGGTCACCGGTCCAGGTAACCGCCCGTTGAAGTCCCTGAGCGACATGCTCAAGGGCAAGCAGGGTCGTTTCCGCCAGAACCTGCTCGGCAAGCGCGTTGACTACTCCGGCCGTTCGGTCATCGTAGTTGGCCCGCAGCTGAAGCTGCACCAGTGCGGCCTGCCTAAGCAGATGGCCCTGGAGCTCTTCAAGCCGTTCGTGATGAAGCGCCTGGTTGACCTCAACCACGCACAGAACATCAAGTCGGCCAAGCGCATGGTCGAGCGCTACCGCCCGCAGGTCTGGGACGTTCTCGAAGAGATCATCACCGAGCACCCGGTATTGCTCAACCGTGCACCAACCCTGCACCGCTTGGGCATCCAGGCCTTCGAGCCACAGCTGGTTGAAGGCAAGGCCCTTCAGCTGCACCCATTGGTTTGTGGCGCCTTCAACGCCGACTTCGACGGTGACCAGATGGCAGTCCACCTGCCGTTGAGCCCAGAAGCCCAGGCTGAAGCCCGCATCTTGATGCTGTCCTCGCACAACATCTTGAAGCCTTCCGATGGCCGCCCAGTGGCATTGCCTTCGCAGGATATGATCATCGGCTTGCACCACTTGACCACCAAGCGTACTCACGAGATCGGCGCCGGCCGCGTGTTCTCCACGATCTCCGAGGCCATCATGGCCAAGGACCGTGGCGAGCTGCACCTGAACGCACCGATCAAGGTCCGCGTGCCGAACTTCGTTCCTTCCGAGGAGCAGCCTGCTCCTGAAGGCTGGCAGCCAGGCACCGACGCATTGCTGGAGACCTCGCTGGGCCAGGTGCTGTTCAACGACACCCTGCCAGCGGACTACCCATGGGTTGCCCGCGTCGCCGGCAAGGATGCACTCTCGGAGATCGTCAACGATCTGGCAGAGCGCTACCCGAAGATCGTCGCCGCAGCTACCCTGGACAACCTGAAGGATGCCGGTTTCTACTGGGCTACCCGCTCGGGCGTCACCGTGGCAATCTCGGACATCACCTCGAACATGGACAAGGCAGCCATCCTTGCGCCATACGAGGAACGCGCCGCCAAGGTGCAGGCTTCCTACGACAAGGGCCTGATTGCGGATACCGAACGCCGCCAGGACCTGATCGACATCTGGACCAAGGCTACCGACGAGGTTGCCGAGGCCATGAAGAACGGCATGGAAGAGTTGAACACCATTAACCGAATGGTGACTTCCAAGGCTCGTGGTAACTACCTGCAATTGCGCCAGATTGCCGGTATTCGTGGTCTGGTGTCCAACCCTAAGGGTGAAATTATTCCTCGCCCGATCAAGTCTTCCTACCGTGAAGGCCTGTCGGTTCTGGAGTACTTCATCGCGACCCACGGTGCGCGTAAGGGCCTGGCCGATACCGCACTGAAGACCGCAAACTCGGGTTACCTGACCCGTCGCCTGGTCGACGTGTCGCAGGATGTCATCGTTCGCGAAGAGGACTGCGGCACCAAGCGAGGCCTGACCGTTGCCATTGCGGATAACTCCGCGGGCATTCGCGTCAAGCACGAAACCGTTGAGAACTCGGCTTACACCCGTACGCTGGCCGCCGACGTCAAGGACGCCGAAGGCACCGTACTGGCAACCGCCGGTTCCGATGTGGGCGACGTGCTGATCGAGTCGCTGTACAACGCAGGCGTGGATGAAATCCGCGTTCGCTCCGTGCTGACCTGCGACTCGGCTGTTGGAACCTGTGCTCTGTGCTACGGCCGTTCGCTGGCCAGCGGCAAGACCGTGGACATCGGCGAGGCTGTTGGCATTATCGCCGCACAGTCCATCGGCGAGCCTGGTACCCAGCTGACCATGCGTACCTTCCACACCGGTGGTGTGGCATCGGCTGACGATATCACCCAGGGTCTGCCTCGTATCCAGGAACTGTTCGAAGCCCGTACCCCTAAGGGTGTGGCTCCGATGTCCGAGGTCACCGGTCGCGTGTCGATCGAGGACGACGAGAAGCAGCTGCGTGTTGTGGTCACCCCGGACAACGGCGACGAGAAGCAGGCCTACCCGGTTCTGCGTCGTGCTCGCCTGTTGGTCGAGGAAGGCCAGAACATTGTTGCCGGTACCCAGCTCACCAGCGGTACCTTGGATCCGAAGCAGGTTCTTCGAGTCCTCGGCCCACGTGAAGCACAGAAGTTCCTGGTCCGCGAAGTCCAGGATGTGTACCAGTCCCAGGGTGTAGGCATCCACGATAAGCACGTGGAAGTCATCGTCCGCCAGATGCTGCGTCGCGTCACCGTGATCGAGTCCGGCGAGACCGACTTGCTGCCAGGCGAGTTGGCCGATCGTTCGCGCTTCACCGCTGCGAACCGCAAGGCTGTCACCGAAGGCAAGCGTCCAGCTGCCGGTCGTGACGAGATGATGGGTATTACCAAGGCATCGCTGGCTACGGACTCGTGGCTGTCGGCTGCTTCCTTCCAGGAAACCACTCGCGTCCTGACCCAGGCCGCGATGGAAGGCAAGGAAGATCCGCTGCGCGGCCTGAAGGAGAACGTGATCATCGGTAAGCTGATCCCGGCCGGCACCGGCCTGGATCGCTACACCCAGGTCAACGTCGAGCCAACCGATGAGGCAAAGGCAACTTTGTTCACCGGCACCTCGGCCTTCTCCTCGGGTCTGTACGACGATGCGCTGGAAGGCGGGCTGTCGCCTGAATTCCGTGCCATCTCGATGGACGACTACGACCACGGTTCGGACTTCCGCTAAATTCGGAAAGAACACCGCTAGGTAGTTGACCCAGCGCCTGCCCGCACGAAAGTGCGGGCAGGCGCTGGGCGTTTAACCGCTGCCCGCCAGGCTCGGGCAGGGAAACTCGCAGTGCGGTGGGCAGCAATGCGCAACCGACCCTCTAAATAGTCGAAAAATCATCTGGGGGATAAGACAACTAGAGATTAAGTCGCAGGCACGGCGCCGGGGAAGGGGTGCTGCCCAGCGGGTTCATCTGCCCTTCGCCTGGGTGTCGGCAACTGTTCGGCAGGGCGCGATAGCCTGAAGATGCGGGATTGCCGAGCCGGCGCAGGGCACGGCAGCCCGGGGCAGCCACGGTGATCTCGGTTACTGGAGATGGTTGGCCAGCGGATTAATGCTAGACTGAAATCAATTGTTTTATGTGTGGCAAAATGGACTCAGTCCGGGTTGCGGGTAGGTTGCGCAACGAATGCCACACTTTCGCACGCCTAGGGACTTTTAGATCCTGGTTGAGCGGTAAAGCAAGCAGCTAGCTCCACGAAGGAAGCACCGAAACTCTACTAGGCAACAGTGCTTATGACGTGGTGCCGACAAACTTAGACAATGGAAGGACACGAAAGTGCCTACTATTCAGCAGCTGGTCCGCAAGGGCCGCTCGCCTAAGGTCGTCAAGACCAAGGCCCCTGCCCTGAAGGGCAACCCAATGCGCCGTGGCGTATGCACCCGTGTGTACACCACCACCCCGAAGAAGCCAAACTCGGCTCTGCGTAAGGTCGCACGTGTGCGCCTTGCCGGTGGCGTCGAAGTGACCGCTTACATTCCAGGTGTCGGACACAACCTGCAGGAACACTCCATCGTGCTCGTTCGCGGTGGTCGTGTAAAGGACCTTCCAGGTGTTCGCTACAAGATTGTACGTGGTGCTCTGGATACCCAGGGTGTGAAGGATCGTAAGCAGGCTCGTTCCCGCTACGGTGCAAAGAAGGATGGTAAGTAATGCCTCGTAAGGGTCCGGCGCCAAAGCGCCCACTAGTTTCTGATCCAGTCTTCGAATCCCCATTGGTCACCCAGCTGATCAACAAGGTTCTCGTAGACGGCAAGAAGTCCACTGCAGAGCGCATTGTTTACGGTGCACTCGAAGGTGCCGCTGCAAAGTCCGGTACCGACGCTGTTTCGACCCTCAAGAAGGCCATGGACAACATCCGTCCAGCCCTTGAGGTTCGTTCCCGCCGTGTCGGTGGCGCGACCTACCAGGTTCCTGTTGAGGTCAAGCCAGGCCGTGCAACCGCACTGGCATTGCGCTGGTTGGTTGGCTACTCGAAGGCTCGCCGCGAGAAGACCATGATCGAACGTTTGATGAACGAGATCCTGGATGCATCGAACGGTCTGGGTGCCGCTGTGAAGCGTCGCGAAGACACTCACAAGATGGCCGAGTCCAACAAGGCCTTCGCACACTACCGCTGGTAAGAAATGCTTGAACATGCTGGGCATCAACCGATGCCCAGCAGTTCCGGCCTCACCTTTTAGGGAGACAACGTGGCACAGGACGTGCTTACTGACCTGAACAAGGTCCGCAATATCGGCATCATGGCCCACATCGATGCCGGTAAGACCACTACTACTGAGCGCATCCTTTTCTACACGGGTGTGAACCACAAGCTCGGTGAGACCCACGACGGTGCGTCGACCACCGACTGGATGGAGCAGGAAAAGGAACGCGGTATCACCATTACCTCCGCGGCCGTGACTTGCTTCTGGAACAAGAACCAGATCAACATCATCGATACCCCAGGCCACGTTGACTTCACCGTTGAGGTGGAGCGTTCGCTGCGCGTGCTCGATGGCGCCGTTGCCGTATTCGATGGCAAGGAAGGCGTTGAGCCTCAGTCTGAGACCGTTTGGCGCCAGGCTGACAAGTACAACGTTCCTCGTATCTGCTTCGTCAACAAGATGGACAAGCTGGGCGCTGACTTCTACTTCACCGTAGATACCATCATCCAGCGCCTTGGTGCCAAGCCGCTGGTTATGCAGCTGCCAATCGGCTCCGAGTCCGAGTTCACCGGTGTCGTTGACCTGCTGTCCATGAAGGCATTCGTTTGGGAAGGCGACGCCAAGGGCGACGTCACCATGGGTGCTGCTTACGAAACCCGCGAAATCCCAGCCGACTTGGTTGAGCGTGCTGAAGAGTACCGCGCCAAGCTGGTTGAAGATGTCGCTGAGGCATCCGAAGAGCTCATGGAGAAGTACCTCGAAGGTGAAGAAATCTCCGTTGAGGAACTGAAGGCTGGCATCCGCAAGCTGACCGTGAACTCGGAAGCCTACCCAGTATTCTGTGGTTCGGCCTTCAAGAACCGCGGCGTTCAGCCAATGCTGGATGCAGTTATCGACTTCCTGCCAAACCCACTGGACGTTGGCGCCACCATCGGTCACGATCCGAAGGATGAAGAAGTCGAGCTGACCCGCGAGCCTTCGGAGGACGCACCGTTCTCGGCACTTGCGTTCAAGATCGCCGCTCACCCGTTCTTCGGCCAGTTGAACTTCATCCGCGTTTACTCCGGCAAGGCAGAGTCCGGCGCACAGCTGCTGAACTCCACCAAGGGCAAGAAGGAGCGCGTAGGCAAGCTCTTCCAGATGCACTCCAACAAGGAGAATCCGGTAGAGGAGATCCACGCAGGTCACATCTACGCTGTGATCGGCCTGAAGTCCACCACCACCGGTGACACCCTGTGTGATCCAGCCCACCCAATCGTTCTCGAATCGATGACCTTCCCGGATCCAGTGATCTCCGTGGCCATCGAACCAAAGACCAAGGGTGACCAGGAAAAGCTGTCGACCGCTATCCAGAAGTTGTCGGCAGAAGATCCAACCTTCACCGTGTCCCTGAACGAAGACACCGGCCAGACCGTCATTGGCGGCATGGGCGAGCTTCACCTGGACATTCTGGTTGACCGCATGAAGCGCGAATTCCGCGTGGAAGCAAACGTTGGTAAGCCACAGGTTGCATACCGCGAAACCATCAAGAAGGCTGTGGAGAAGGTTGACTTCACCCACAAGAAGCAGACCGGTGGTTCGGGTCAGTTTGCAAAGGTCCAGGTCTCGTTCGAGCCTCTGGAAGTTGTTGACGGCGTAACCTACGAGTTCAATAACGCAGTGACCGGTGGTCGTGTTCCTCGCGAGTACATCCCATCCGTTGACGCTGGTATCCAGGACGCAATGCAGTACGGTATCCTCGCAGGCTACCCACTGGTTGGTGTCAAGGCTACCCTCATCGATGGTGCTTACCACGATGTTGACTCCTCGGAAATGGCCTTCAAGATCGCTGGTTCGCAGGTATTCAAGGAAGGCGCACGCCGCGCTAACCCTGTTCTGCTTGAACCACTGATGGCTGTTGAAGTTCGTACCCCGGAAGAGTACATGGGCGACGTTATCGGCGACCTGAACTCCCGTCGTGGTTCGATCACCGAGATGTCCGACGCTGCGGGTGTCAAGGTCATTCGTGCAGGCGTGCCGCTGTCTGAGATGTTCGGTTACATTGGTGACCTGCGTTCGAAGACCCAGGGCCGTGCTGTTTACTCGATGACTTTCGACAGCTACTCCGAGGTCCCGAAGGCAGTTGCCGACGAGATCATCCAGAAGTCCCGCGGCGAATAATCGCTTCGGAACCAAAACTTGGCCGTGACCCCCATTGTGGGGAAGTGGCCGATCGCGGAGCCGGCTTCAACGCCATTGAGGCCGGCCCCGCAAACGGCCAACGAGGGATTTGCATCACATGCAGGGCCCGCAGAGGACCGAAATTTCCAAAATTATCCACGCCCCCAGTAGACTAATTGAAGTTCGTTTGCGAACCGCGCAGACGAAAAAAGTCTTCTGTAAATGTTTCTAGGAGGAACTTGTGGCAAAGGCAAAGTTCGAGCGCAACAAGCCGCACGTCAACATTGGTACCATCGGTCACGTTGACCACGGTAAGACCACTCTGACCGCAGCTATCTCCAAGGTTCTGGCTGAAAAGTACCCAGACCTGAACGAAAAGCGCGACTTCGCTAACATCGACTCGGCTCCAGAAGAGCGCCAGCGCGGTATTACCATCAATATCTCGCACATCGAGTACCAGACCGAGAAGCGTCACTACGCACACGTTGACGCTCCAGGTCACGCTGACTATGTCAAGAACATGATCACCGGTGCTGCTCAGATGGACGGCGCAATCCTCGTGGTTGCTGCTACCGATGGTCCAATGGCTCAGACCCGCGAGCACGTTCTGCTGGCCCGCCAGGTTGGTGTTCCAACCCTGATGGTCGCACTGAACAAGTCCGACATGGTCGACGACGAAGAGCTGCTCGAGCTCGTGGAGATGGAAGTTCGCGAACTTCTGTCCTCCCAGGGCTTCGATGGCGACGACGCACCAGTTGTTCGCGTTTCCGGCCTGAAGGCTCTGGAAGGCGACGAGAAGTGGGTTGCAGCTGTTGAGGAACTGATGGAAGCTGTTGACACCTTCATTCCGGACCCAGTACGTGACCGTGACAAGCCATTCCTGATGCCTATCGAGGATGTCTTCACCATCACCGGTCGCGGTACCGTTGTAACCGGTCGCGCCGAGCGTGGCACCCTTGCCATCAACTCGGAAGTTGAGATTGTTGGCATCCGCCCAATCCAGAAGACCACCGTTACCGGTATCGAGATGTTCCACAAGCAGCTCGACGAAGCATGGGCAGGCGAGAACTGTGGTCTGCTGCTTCGCGGTCTGAAGCGCGACGATGTTGAGCGTGGCCAGGTTGTCGTAGCCCCAGGCTCGATCACCCCACACACCAACTTCGATGCAAACGTCTACATCCTGTCGAAGGACGAAGGCGGACGTCACAACCCGTTCTACTCGAACTACCGTCCGCAGTTCTACTTCCGCACCACCGACGTAACCGGCGTTATCACCCTCCCAGAGGGCACCGAAATGGTTATGCCTGGCGACAACACCGAAATGTCGGTTGAGCTGATCCAGCCAATCGCTATGGAAGAGGGCCTCGGCTTCGCAATTCGCGAAGGCGGCCGCACCGTTGGTTCGGGCAAGGTCACCGCAATCACCAAGTAGTCATTACTTGATGATCTAGATCCATAGAGATCTGAGAATTCCCCCAGCGCTATTACAGTGTTGGGGGAATTTTTGCGTTAACAAGCAATTCGAACTAGTGAATATTTCTATAAGGTGGTCCAATTGGAGGGCGCACTGAAAATTCACTAGGGGAGTGGCATCGATGACCGGTTGGATCCTGCTTACTATCGTGCTGGCCGTTGCCGCGTTCTTCTTCGGACAGGCGAGGGGGCGCAAGCAATCCCAAAAACAGCTTCCCGGCACGTCAGCGGAGCAGCTGCGCGAGGCATGGCAACAAGGATATGAAGCGGCCAGCGAGTTTCTGCGACGCTCCGGGACCCAGCCTCAAGCTCCACCGTCCGAGCAGGCGCCGGCCAGGAAGCAAGCCCCAACCGCGGGACAGCCCTACAGCCCGCAGCCCTGGCCAGGCCAACCGGTGGCGACTGGATCAACAAGCCCCACCCACCCGGCAACGGACCAGACCTTCGGGCAGCAGAACCCGGTCAATATCCCGCAGCCAAGCCAAGTGGTCTCCAGGCCCGCCACGCCACCCAAGCCGGTCAAGGTGCTGACCAAGCGCGAGCGGGAATTGCGCAATATCAACATCACCTTGTATGTGGCCGCCTTGATGATTGTTGCCGCCGGCGCACTGTTCCTCAGCTTCGCGCTCCCGCCGGTAGCCAAGCTCGTGGCATTCTTCTTACTGGCCGCCGCGTTTTACGCCGGGGGCTTGACCACCTACGCGCTAAAGCCTTCGCTGCGTCCTGCCGGCGCAGCCTTCGCCGGAACTGGCCTGGCGCTGCTTCCATTGTGCGCCATCGCCACCTACAACACCCTTGATATCACCGGGGCTGCCACCTGGCTGATCTTCTCGGCCATCGGCACGCTGGCCGTTGGCTATGCCACGCTCAAGCTGAAGTCGCGCGTGCTTTCTTGGGTAGCCGTGCTGATCTTGGTCAGCACCGGCATGGCCGGGGCTGCAACACTGCAGCGCGGAATCCTGAATTACATGCTGGTACTGCTGCTGCTATCCCTCGTGCTGCTGTTCCTGGCCGTGCGCAGCCAGCGGGTGCGCCGTTCGATTTTCTTCCAAGCTGTTATGGGCACCGCACAGTTGCTGCCTGCCTTCGTCATCCTCCTGTCAGCGATTCTCTTTGAGTCCCTCCATAGCCGCGACTTCTTCTGGATTTTCGCGTTGCTCACCGCGCAACTGCTGCTCAGCATGCGGCTGCTGGGGAATTTGCGAATGGCGCGATTCTACGCAGCCCGCGTTACCTTTATGCTGATGCTGGTTGCCGGCAGCAATTATGTTGGATTCTCCGCGACGACCACGGCGATGATCCTCGCGTTCAGCCTTGCCCTGCAAGCCCTCGCGGTGCTGATGTATTCCTCGGCGTACCAGCAACGCATGGGCTTGGAACCCCGGCATCTGCACTTCGAGCGAAGCGCGCTTTGGGGCCTGAGCGTGATCTCGGGTATCGGCGCCTACGCCTCCTCGAACGACGAGACCTCGCTGGTGCTCAGCGTCCTGGTCGTTCCAGTGCTTGCACTGCTCGCCCTGCCCGGCTTGCTACGCGGAGCCAAGGCCGAGGTTGCGGTGGTCTCGGCGCTTCCGCTGGTGGCACTGCTGGATATGCAGCACCATAGCTGGCGACCGCTCCTGCTGTTTGCAGTGGCCATTATCGGACTGAGCATCGCGCGGCATCGATCAGCTGGCCTCCTCCAGCAGGTTTGCCAGCACGCTCGTTGGGCACTGCTGCTGGTCGGCGCAGGGGTGCTGGGAGCGGCCATCCATGAATCCCTGGACGGTTCCGCCGGAAGATCCGAGGAAGTAGCAAAGCTCGTCACCGTTCTGGCGATGGCGCTGATCCTCTGGGCTATCGACCTGGCAAGCCGGCATCTTGACGAGAAGGGCATGCCGCAGAACCACCTTTTGGGCCGGATCGCGGCTTCTGCGGCGATTGCCATAGCCTCCTTGTGCTACCTTCGAGTGCTGGCCGCCGAAGGGATGTACCCAGATGAGCTTGTGGAGTTCATCGGGCTCGGCGGATTCACATGGTTCATGATCACCACGGTGGCGGCCACCGGCTTGGTGATGGCCAGCGGGTGGCGTTTGCGTGCCGTTGCTGCGCAGCGCAAGGAGCTGGAGCAGCCCATCAAGTCAGCGGCGGCGGCTCTGCTCCTGGTGCTGTATGCGATGAGCTTTGCTGAAGGCACCTGGGGATTTGCGCTGCTCATCGGTGCAGCTGCGCTGGCCGACTACCTGGTGAACCTGCGCCGCAGCACCAGCACGCAATGGAAGATCATCTATGCGAGCCTTGCCCAGCTGCTCTTCAGCTCGATGGTTTGGTGGTTCGCCCGCGCAATGGACTTTGATCTCCACGGCCGATTCGCATTGCTGCTCGTATCGCTGAGCATTCCGCAGGTGGCCCGATTGCTGCTTAGCATTCGCCGGGGTGCACCGCTTCGCCAGGAATTGCGCTGGGTGGCCATCGGACTGCTCATTGGCATGCCGGCGGCCACGCTGGGGTACGGATGGTTCGCGGGCGGCTTTGATCGCGGAGTGATCCTTCTGGCTGCCCTGTGCATCGGGATCCATGGAGCCATGGCATTCAAGGCCGACGAAGCGATCCCTGAAATCCCGCGGCAGTTCTACCTGTTTGCCCCCATTGTGTCGCTGATCGTTGTGATCGGGGTCCAGGCAAGCACGATGCCAGATGACACCGGCTGGATTCGAGCGCAATGGTGGAGCACCGACGTTGCCAGCGCCATGCTGCTGTTCATGTCGCTGTTGGCCGTGCTGGCCGAATGGCGCTGGCGGGGCAACAAGAAGTACTCCGTCGCCATCGCGCTGGCCATCTTCTTGCCAGCGGCGCTCGCTGCATGGTGGCAGGCTGGAACCTGGTGGGCCGTTGGCGCCCATGCGCTGATGGCCGTCGCGCTGATGCTGCTGGTGCACTCGCGCAGGAGCGCCTGGTATGCGATCGGCGGCGCGCTGATGCTCACGGTGGCGATCCTGCGGACCGTGATGGAAATGCGGAATGTCGGGGGAACTCGATGGCTGTCATCGATGGATGTCTCATGGTCCTTGATCGGCACGGGAATAGCGCTCTATCTCCTGGCCATGGCCCATGGGCGGATGAAAGATCCGGCGCCTGGCTATCCGGAATCCGGTTACCGCCATGCAGACCCGGTTGGCTCGGCGTCACGGATCTATTTCGCGTCCATGCTGCTGGCCCTGTTGGCGGCCGGCTGCATTGCCCACGTCGACAGCTCGCAGACCTGGAGCATTATCGGGGCCGCGGCGCTCATCTTCGGCGTGGCCGTGGTGGTTCGCTTCTTCGAGCTGCCGGCCAGTGCTGTTCCCTACGCGGTGGATGGGTTGATCGTGCTTGCAGCGGTTCTTGTCCTGACCTCCTATTCGCGAATTATCGCAGTTCCGCAATTCAGCAGCATCATGGCCTACTTCTGCGTGATCGCAGTCGTGCTGGTGGTCTGGCGCAATATCAAGGCCCACCGGCTTCTTGAGCAGGCCTATCTCATCGCTGCCTCCGTGGCTGGCAGCATGGCGCTGTTCGCCTCCTTGGCCGAATCCAATACGCTCGCCCAAGTCATGGGCTTGGCGTTCTTTGGCTGCCTGATCGCCTGGGGCTTGAAGCTGGGGGAGCGGTTGTTCATCTGGTGGGGTGCCATTGCGATCACCCTGTCCGTCATCTGGTTCCTGCGTGAACTCGTCTTCTTGTGGCTGGTCATTATCGGGCTGGGGCTGATCGCCGCCGCGGTTTACAAGCTGGTGAAGGTGGACAAGGTCGACAAGGCTGGCCAGCCATCAGCCGAGCCGCCGGCCTATCAAGCGCCGGTAGTTCAGCAGGGACCGCCGCGGCTGCCGTGGCAGCAGCCCACGCAACCGCCAGCGCTGCAGCAGGAGCAGCGGCCGCCAGCTTCGCCGCAGGAGCCAGGCGAACGGGAGTAGTGCTAGCGGCAGGTCGGTGAGGTCAAGATCACGGGGCTCGAAGCCCATAAAAGATTTGCGCGATCGTTGCCGACCTGTCAGACTAGATAAGTTGCTTGAGTGCAACTCGATCCCCGTTATTGGGGTAATCGAATCTGATTTGAACAACCGGGATCGGCTCTCACGCAGGATAATGCCTGTGGTTCGGGATCGATACAACAGTTTCAAATTATAAGGCCTTCGATAAAGTGAAAACTTTGCGGTCTTGTCGCGACTGAAAATTTCGCGACACGCCCGAGTTCGGGGGTCGGAGCCTCCTGCGGGTGAGGAACCCGGATCTGATCCGGATTCAGCCGCAGCGCAAGGCGTGCCGGTTCGCAAGAACCCGTATATAGGCACAGCAATCTTAGATAGTGCTAACAGAAAGAGGCATGACGCCATGGCGGGACAGAAAATCCGCATCCGGCTGAAGTCGTATGACCACGAGGTCATTGACGTTTCGGCCCGGAAGATCGTTGAGACGGTCACGCGCGCAGGCGCAACCGTAGTCGGCCCAGTGCCGCTGCCAACGGAGAAGAACGTGTACTGCGTTATCCGTTCGCCACACAAGTACAAGGACAGCCGTGAGCACTTCGAAATGCGCACGCACAAGCGTCTGATCGACATCGTTGATCCGACCCCGAAGGCTGTTGATTCGCTGATGCGTCTCGACCTGCCAGCGGATGTCAACATCGAAATCAAGCTTTAAGGGGAGGTGGCGAGAAAACTATGACCGCAACCCGTAATTTCAAGGGCCTGTTGGGCACGAAGCTCGGCATGACCCAGGTTTGGGATTCGAACAACAACCTGATCCCTGTCACCGTCGTGCAGGCTGACAGCAACGTTGTCACCAAGCTCATCAACGCTGAGCGCGATGGCTACACCGCAGTTCAGATCGGCTACGGCCAGATCGATCCTCGCAAGGTCACCAAGCCACTGGCTGGTCACTTCGAGGCTGCAGGCGTCACCCCACGTCGCCACTTGGTAGAACTGCGCACCGCAGACGCTGCCGAGTACACCCCGGGCCAGGAACTTTCCGTGGAGCTCTTCGAAGCCGGCCAGAAGGTCGACGTCGTTGGCACCTCCAAGGGTAAGGGCTTCGCCGGTGTGATGAAGCGCCACAACTTCCATGGTGTTGGCGCATCGCACGGTGCTCATAAGAACCACCGCAAGCCAGGTTCCATCGGCGGCGCATCGACCCCAGGTCGCGTTTTCCGTGGACAGAAGATGGCCGGTCGCATGGGTGCTGAGCGTGTTACCACTCAGAACCTGACCATTCACGCTATCGACGCTGAGAAGAACCTCCTGCTGATCAAGGGTGCCGTTCCAGGCGCCCGCGGCCGCGTCGTTCTCGTACGCAACGCCGTGAAGGGAGCATAAGTAAATGACTAAGGCACTTAACGTCGAACTGCCTGCAGAGATCTTCGACGTACAGACCAACGTCCCGCTGCTGCACCAGGTTGTCGTTGCACAGCTTGCTGCTGCCCGCCAGGGTACCCACAAGACCAAGGACCGCTCCGAGGTATCGGGTGCAGGTCGCAAGCCGTTCAAGCAGAAGGGTACCGGCCGCGCCCGTCAGGGTTCGATCCGTGCACCTCACATGACCGGCGGTGGCATTGTCCACGGTCCAACCCCACGTGACTACTCGCAGCGTACCCCGAAGAAGATGAAGGCTGCTGCACTGCGCGGCGCTTTGTCTGATCGCGCACGCTTCGGCCGCGTCCACGTGGTTGAGAACTTGGTTGCAGGGGAAACCCCATCGACCAAGGAAGCTCTGGCTACCTTGCGTTCGCTCACCGAGCGCAAGAACCTGCTTGTCGTCATCGATCGCGCCAACGATGTTGCAGCCCTTTCGGTTCGCAACCTCGACCTTGTGCACGTTCTGTACGTCGACCAGCTGAACACCTACGATGTTCTGGTTTCGGATGACGTAGTCTTCACCAAGGCTGCCTTCGACGCCCTGGTCCAGAAGGAGGAAGCCAAGTGAGCATCAACTCCAAGGCTCCACACGACGTGGTCATCGCACCAGTCGTATCGGAAAAGAGCTACGGTCTGATCGATCAAGGTCAGTACACCTTCGAGGTGGCACCAAGCTCCAACAAGACGGAAATCAAGTACGCCGTTGAAGCTATCTTCAACGTCAAGGTTGACTCCGTAAACACCATCAACCGAGCCGGTAAGCGCAAGCGCACCCGCTTCGGGTGGGGATCGCGCAAGAGCACCAAGCGCGCCATCATCACCCTGAAGGAAGGCTCGATTGACATCTTCGGCGGTCCGCTTTCCTAAGCGGAGACCACTTTAACGAGGAATAATATAAATGGGAATTCGTAAGTACAAGCCGACTACCCCGGGCCTTCGCGGCTCGTCGGTAGCCGACTTCGCAGAAATCACCCGATCGACTCCGGAAAAGTCGCTGGTTCGTCCACTCACCAAGACTGGCGGCCGCAACAACTCCGGTAAGATCACCACCCGACACAAGGGTGGCGGACACAAGCGCGCTTACCGTGTTATCGACTTCCGTCGTCACGATAAGGACGGCGTTCCGGCAAAGGTCGCTCACATTGAGTACGACCCGAACCGTACCGCTCGTATCGCACTGCTCCACTACGTGGACGGCACCAAGCGCTACATCATCGCACCGAACAACCTCAAGCAGGGTGACCAGATTGAGGCCGGCGTCAACGCCGACATCAAGCCAGGTAACAACCTGCCACTGCGTAACATCCCGGTTGGTACCGTGATCCACGCTGTGGAGCTTCGCCCAGGTGGCGGCGCCAAGATGGCTCGTTCCGCAGGTGCCTCGATCCAGCTGGTAGCCCGTGAGGGCCGCTTCGCTCAGCTGCGTTTGCCTTCGGGCGAAATCCGCAACGTTGATGTGCGCTGCCGCGCAACCATCGGCGAGGTCGGCAACGCTGAGCAGATCAACATCAACTGGGGTAAGGCCGGCCGCATGCGCTGGAAGGGCGTACGCCCGACCGTTCGTGGTGTAGTCATGAACCCTGTTGATCACCCGCACGGTGGTGGTGAAGGTAAGACCTCCGGTGGTCGTCACCCGGTCAACCCTAACGGTAAGCGTGAAGGACGCACCCGTCGTCCGAACAAGGAAAGCGACAAGCTCATTGTGCGTCGTCGCAAGACCGGCAAGAACAAGCGATAGGAGCCTGGAAACATGCCACGCAGCCTGAAGAAAGGCCCCTTCGTCGATCAGCACCTGTTCCTGAAGGTCGTTGCTGAAAACGAAAAGGGCACCAAGAACGTCATCAAGACGTGGTCCCGCCGTTCGATGATCATCCCGGACATGCTGGGACACACCATCGCCGTACACGACGGTCGCAAGCACATTCCTGTGTTCGTCACCGAATCGATGGTTGGACACAAGCTCGGAGAGTTTGCCCCAACCCGTACGTTCCGTGGCCACGTAAAGGACGACAAGAAGGGCAAGCGCCGCTAGGCCCCGCAAGGGAACTAGTATCGCTTAGCACTTCTTCGATAGACGAGAGAAGGATAGCAATGGAAGCCAAGGCAATTGCGCGTCACATCCGCGTAACGCCTATGAAGGCCCGGCGCGTCGTCAACCTTGTTCGTGGTCTGCAGACCAACGAAGCACTGGCCATCTTGAAGTTTGCCCCACAGGCAGCTTCGGAGCCGGTATACAAGGTTGTCGCATCGGCAGTGGCTAACGCCCGTGCCGCCGCGGACCGCGCAGGTGAAGCATTCAATGAGGACGAGCTGATTATCAGCGAAGCGTTTGTTGACGAAGGTCCGACCATGAAGCGGTTCCAGCCGCGTGCACAGGGTCGCGCATTCCAGATCAAGAAGCGCACCAGCCACGTGACTGTGGTTGTTTCAACCCAGAAGGGTGGGGAGAACTAAATGGGACAGAAGGTAAATCCGAACGGTTTCCGTCTCGGCATCACCACTGACCACATCTCGCACTGGTTTGCTGATTCCAGCAAGCCAGGCCAGCGTTACGCGGACTACGTAAAAGAAGACGTACAGATCCGTGCACTGCTGTCCAAGGGAATGGATCGCGCAGGCATCGCCCGCGTAGAGATCGAGCGTACCCGTGACCGCGTACGTGTGGATATCCACACTGCACGTCCAGGTATCGTTATCGGCCGCCGTGGTGCAGAAGCCGACCGTATTCGCGGCGAGCTGGAAAAGCTCACCAAGAAGCAGGTTCAGCTGAACATCCTCGAGGTCAAGAACCCTGACATGGAGGCCCAGCTGGTCGCCCAGGGCATCGCCGAGCAGCTTGCTTCCCGCGTGGCTTTCCGCCGTGCGATGAAGAAGGCAATGCAGTCGGCAATGCGCGCTGGTGCCAAGGGCATCCGCGTTCAGTGCTCCGGTCGTCTTGGCGGTGCAGAAATGTCCCGCAAGGAGTTCTACCGCGAAGGCCGTGTGCCGCTGCACACCCTGCGTGCGAACATCGACTTCGGCAAGTTCGAAGCCAAGACCACCTTCGGCCGCATCGGCGTGAAGGTTTGGATCTACAAGGGTGACGTAACCGCCAAGGAACTGGCTGCACAGCAGGCTGCTGCTGCTCCAGCTCGCGGTGGTCGCGGTGGCAACGATCGTCCACGTGGCGGCGAACGCCGTCGTCGTAACGACCGTAAGGGCGCTGCAGCTCCTGCTGCGGAAGGAGGAGAGGCTTAAATGCTTATCCCACGTCGAGTCAAGTTCCGTAAGCAGCACCACCCAAAGCGTTCGGGTGCTGCCAAGGGCGGAACCACCGTTGCTTTCGGTGAGTTCGGTATCCAGGCGTTGACCCCGGCTTACGTGACTAACCGTCAGATCGAAGCCGCTCGTATCGCTATGACCCGCTACATCAAGCGTGGCGGTAAGGTGTGGATTAACATCTACCCAGACCGTCCGCTGACCAAGAAGCCTGCTGAAACCCGTATGGGTTCCGGTAAGGGTTCCCCAGAGTGGTGGGTCGCCAACGTCAAGCCAGGACGAGTCATGTTTGAACTCGGTGGCGTCAGTGAAGAGGTAGCTAAAGAGGCATTGCGTCTTGCAATCCACAAGCTGCCAATGAAGGCACGCATCGTGCGTCGTGAAGGTGGTGAATAGGGATGTCTATCGGTTCTAAGGACCTTAGCATTGAGTCCCTGGACGGCTTCGATACCGCTCGTTTGAACGAGGAATTGAAGAAGGCCAAGGCAGAACTGTTCAACCTGCGCTTCCAGTCGGCTACCGGCCAGCTGGAGAGCAACGCGAACCTGAAGGCTATCAAGCGCGATATCGCCCGCATTTACACTGTGCTGCGCGAGCGCGAGCTGGGCATTCGTCAGGATGTCGTCGTTCCGGTTGAAGAAACCAAGAAGGAATCCAAGTAATGAGCGAGAAGGAGAACGGTGTGGATAACGCTACCGAGCGTAACGACCGCAAGACCCTCCGTGGTTACGTGGTTTCCGACAAGATGCAGAAGACCATCGTCGTTGACGTTGAGGACCGTGTGAAGCACGCCCTTTACGGCAAGGTTATGCGTCGCAACAAGAACGTCAAGGCTCACGATGAAAACAACGAAGCCGGCATCGGCGACTTGGTTGTCATCGCTGAGACCCGCCCGCTGTCTGCTGACAAGCGCTGGCGTCTCGTTGAGATCGTAGAGAAGGCTAAGTAAGCTTTCGCTTCGATTTCACGGATCTCGTGATTGAAGAATGCCCCGAACACTTCGCAAGAAGAGTTCGGGGCATTTCTGCATTGCCCCTGTAGTTCGCGGAGACGACACTGGATTATGCAATCAATTCAGAAACTGCGCCCAGAAGGCCTTGTCCGGTCGCCAGCCTTCAGCCACGTAGCCATCGTTCCGCCGGGAGCCAGCACCGTCTACCTTGGCGGACAGAACGCGGTTGACGAGCATGGCACACTGATCGGCGAAGGCGATGCCGCGGAACAAGCAAGACATGCGTTGCACAATGCAAAGACAGCGTTGGCAGCAACCGGAGCAACGTTTGACGATGTAGTCCAATGGAACGTTCTTTTGGTGGACGGCGTAGATATCAATAGCGTCTATGCTGCTATTGGCCCCGAACTGGCTTCTGATGAACCTCCGCTGGTGTGCGCGGCCATTGTCTCCCAGCTGGGCATCCCTGGCGGTCTGGTTGAAATCAGCGCAGTTGCGGCGTTGGCCATTGATTAGGACACGGATTGCCAAAACACGAGCCAGCGTCTCCCGCTAGCTGCTTCGATAGTCGCTAGGGGAGTAGCCGAGTACCTTTCGGAAGTCTGTCGACAGGTGGGCCTGGTCGGCATAGCCGAGGTCCACGGCCAGCGAAGCAAGTGAAGTTTGCGGATGCTCACGCAAATGCAGGGCAGCTTCTTGCAAGCGATAGCGCCGAATGACTGCCAACGGTGAAAGTCCCAAGTATTTCAGGGACAAGCGCTGCAGGCTGCGTACGGTGAGATTCAAATCTTTTGCGACGTGGTCAACACGCAAGGCTGCGCTGTTAGTCGATACATGATCCAAAAAATTATTGGCCAGTTCGCCTGACTCTGTGATTGGCGGCAGACGCTGTTCCAGCCATAAAGATAATTGATGAGCACAGCCTGCATTCGAGTTTGCGTCGTCGCCCAGCTGGTGTTCGTCCAGCAGGGCCTGGTGAAGCGCACCTGCATCAATAGTTGCTTCTTGGTCCAGCAGCTGCTGCGGCGTGCTCTCGACCAGGGAAGCCAAATAGGGAGCTGCAGCGGGGCGGAGCAAGGCGGCTACCGCCCAGCTGGTCCCGCGCAGATCCCTATGAGATGCACCGCGGCTTGGACCAGCGACTGTCACACCCTCAGGCTGCACTACAAGATTCATCAGCGGGAACGGCAGGATCTGCTGGCGGGAAATTCGGCCGGCAGCAATATCCCAGCGCGAGATCCAATACCAGCTGACGTACTGCCGCAAATGTTCGGGAGGCAAGATGCGCTGGAATTCCGGCAGCCGGGCCGGATACAAAACCCCTCGACCATCATGAATATCGACCATGCAGCAGCACCTCAAATTTGTCGCAAATTTACAAGCCCCAGCATTCCATAACTTCATAGTCTTGAGACATGCAAAATCACAACGAAATGGTGCATGGTGTCACCGGAACTCACACCACCGCTGGTGTTCCACACGGAGTAACGTCACTAACTCCATTCCTCGCCGTGCCAAATGCGGCGAAGGCATTGGAGTTCTACAAGGACGTGTTTGGAGCACGGATCATTGATGCCACCGATATGGGCGGGGTCGTTGTCCATGCCGAGATCGATTTTGGCCAAGGACACCTGCAAATTGGCGAGCCCAGTCCCGCGTACGGCTTGGTGCCGCCACCGGCTGCCCCGAATGCTTGCTATTCGCTCGGGTTGTATTGCGAAGACGTGGATTCAGTGCTGGCAAGAGCTACAGAAGCAGGCGCTACGGTGAGGGAACCGGTGACCAATTTTGTTTCCGGTGACAGATTCGCCTCCATAATTGATCCTTACGGAGTGAGGTGGTCCATCATGAGCAGAGTTGAAGATCTGAGCGAAGAGGAAAGCGCTCGACGGGTGGCAGCCTGGGCTGCGCAGCAGTCGGAAGCGGCCTCGAATTGAGCAATCCTTGCCAGGCGCTGAACTAAGCTGAAGCCATGACATTGAATCGCCCGCGACCACGTTCACCGTGGCTGTGGGCGATTCTCATGCTCCCTTGCCTGGGCATTGGAATCCTGCCCTATATAACGTGGACAGCTGCCGGCTGGGTTCCGCGGCTCCAAGCATTCCAACCATGGATGCTGCTGGGCATTGCCGTGGCTGTATTGCTGGCCTCATTCAAGCGCCGGTGGTTGGTTTCGGCAGTCGTGTTGGTCTTGCTGGCCATCGGTGCGGTCCCGAACTTGGCTATGACAACCGGGGAATCGTTGCCATCGGATGCAACCCCGGAGTTAACAGTTTTTTCCTTCAATGCGCTCAAGGCTGGCGCTGATGCTGGGCAATTATCCCAGAGCATCAAAATCGCCGACCCTGATGTACTGGTGCTCGTAGAGACAAGCGAACCTCTTCACCAGAGATTGGCTGCCCAAGGAGCATTGGATTACTTGCCATACCGAAGCGCACCGGTGCCTGCCGGGGGAGAAGTCGATACGGTGATCTATTCGCGTTATCCGGCGAGAGAACGATCAGGTTCGCTTGGCCCGGATGCGACCAATTGGTACGGATTGCCCATCGTCGACATTGCGTCTCCTCGCGGGCCAGTCACGGTCGTTGGGGTTCACATTTATCCCCCGTTGCAGGATGCGCGGCAGTGGCAGGGTGGGCTGCTGGCTCTGCAGCAGTGGGTTGCCGAGCAGGAAGACGAACCAATGATCCTGGCAGGGGACTTCAACTCCACACGAGCCCATCCACAGTTTCGAGAACTTGCCTCCAGCATGGGGCTTGAACGATCGCTGTTTCCCATATCGACATGGCCAACTGGGGGAGGGCTGCCGCCGATGATTGGGATAGACCACGTTTTAGCCCGCGGCCTCGTTCCGCTCAAGCAAGAGACAGCGAAGATCGATGGGTCGGATCACCTGGCACTCATCGTGAAACTCGGTGTGCCACATTAGCAGGCCCCGCGCAGAGGAATTGCCCCGCAGGCATAGCCCATCGAGCGGTGAATATCCGCGCGGAATATGGAATCACAAAACTGCTAGCCGGCGTAAATGATTTCCACTCGACGATTAGCAGCGTAGGTCGACAGGTCTTTTGGGTCTTCGCGAACTGCTGGTTGGGTATCGGCGAACCCCTTGACCTTTGCATTCAGGTCGGGACGTGCTGTCTTGAGTACCGCGGCGACAGCCTTGGCCCTGTCGGTGGAGAGGGTCTTATTATCCTTTGCGCCATGAACGGAGTCAGTATGGCCACTAACTTGGACCTCTGCCCCCTTGGGTATCTTGGATACCAACGACTCCACCTTGGCAGAAGCTGTGGCTGGAAGCTTCGAACTATCTGGAGTGAAAAGGATGTCGGTTGCCAGGGTAATGGTGGTTTCCCCGTCCTTTTCCTGAACCTGTTCTACAGCCTTCACGGATCCGGTGAGATTCCAGGCGAGAACACTTGTACCCGGGTCCCAAACGCGCACGGACTTCGCAATAAGCACGCTTGAAGGTTCGGGCAATTCCTGCGCATTCTTTGCGGTTGCCTGCGCAGCTGGCAACTGGCATCCGAGGGCGGCCAGCAAAACCCCGGCTCCTATGAGCCGAACTGGTAGTGCTTTCATCGTGTCACCGGTACGTCAGTGAACTCCGCCATCGAATCGATTACACGGATATCAAAGCTTTCATTGCCGTCTTCGGGAGCGGCATAAACTCCCCACCAAATGACGGGCTCATGATTTGCGGTTGAAGTTCGGACGGAATCTGCCGCCCAAGTCCGCCCCACATCCGAAATGACACTATATTCCTTGAGGTTTTCGCGATCAACGAGAGTCGTGCGTGGCGAGGATTTCCCGAACATGTCGTAGATCAAGATGGCTGCGGAGTCACTGGCAGAGGCAAAATCAGGGGTGAGCACGTACTGGAGGGTCATGGTCTTCCCCTCAACTTTCAGAGACTGGATGCCCACCGTGACTTTGTCGTCTTTATGTCCAGGGACGGTGAATTCCTTGGTGGCAATGACGTTCGAGGTATCAACAGCAGCAGGGGGCGTTTCCGATTCCGCGGACGGCGCCTGCGTGGTTGCAGAGGCCGAGGTTCCTTCGGTGGAAGGAGCGTTGGATGGGGCCTCATCGGCGGACGAGGTGCAACCGGTTAGTGCGGAGAGCGCAAGAATGCCTGCAGTGCAGAGGGCCAATGATCGTTTCATCGTGAACTCCGATAGTCGTGGATTTGATGTCCAGCGATCAAGGGGCTGAGGCATCGGGGGTGGATGAGTGCTTATCTTTCCCTAAAATCCAACAAATTACTATATTGATTCCGGCACTTGACTCGGTGGAATTGCATAGCCCGGTCTTGCTTGCCGATTGCCGATTGCCGATTAGCGACGCTGTGTATTCGAGGGCAGCGAGTGCCAGCAAATACATGCCGGCTGCCCACGGCATTGACGGAAGAAAAAACATCCAGGAACTTCGAGTCCGCGGTGACCCCGTGGCCCAAAGCCAGCCCGGTCAATTTGGCGCTACGCGAATCCTCATGATCCGTGGTGCCGGAGCCCCGTAAAGCCGGGGAAGTGCGCGTTGGTTCATGTGACGAACGACGCCTTCTTTCCGCATACCACACCATTTCGGTTTTGTGCCACTCTGCGCTAGACTTAAGAATCTGTGCGCATTGTGTTCGGGGACTATCCACCTCCGAAACGATGCGGTGCGGTCTAAGTCAGTTTAGACGCACAAGTGCAGCCTCGATATTTTACGCCTCGGCCCTGCCGCCAATTGGGATCAGCATTCGGTGCGCCCGCGTCGGTGGGGGTAAGCGATACGTATCGTGGAGACCATATCCGTTCCGCAAGGCTCGTTCAGAGAACCAGCGAGACGACAGGAGTAAGAAGTGATTCAGCAGGAGTCGCGACTTAAGGTTGCCGATAACACCGGTGCTAAGGAAATCCTTACCATTCGTGTTCTTGGTGGCTCGAAGCGTCGCTACGCAAGCATTGGCGACACCATTGTCGCTACCGTCAAGGATGCAATTCCTGGCGGCAACGTGAAGAAGGGTGACGTCGTCAAGGCAGTCATCGTTCGCACTAAGAAGGAAATCCGTCGCGCAGACGGTTCCTACATCAAGTTCGACGAGAACGCTGCAGTTATCCTCAAGGGTGACGCTGCAGATCCTCGTGGTACTCGTATTTTCGGCCCAGTGGGCCGCGAGCTTCGTGACAAGAAGTTCATGAAGATCGTTTCCCTGGCTCCGGAGGTGCTGTAACCATGGGCGCAAAGATCAAGAAGGGTGACCTGGTTCAGGTCATCTCAGGCAAGGAACGTGGCAAGCAGGGCAAGGTCCTGAAGGTCATCACCGAGTCCTCCCGCGTGCTGGTTGAAGGCGTAAACCGCGTCACCAAGCACACCAAGGCTGGTCAGACCGAATCCGGTTCGACCACTGGCGGCATCGAGGTTGTCGAGGCTCCACTGCACGTATCGAACGTTGCTGTGGTTGACCCAGAAACCAAGAAGCCAACCCGCGTCGGCTTCCGCGAGGAAACCGTAGAAAAGAACGGCGTGTCCAAGACTGTACGCGTTCGTTTCGCCAAGGCTTCCGGAAAGGATCTGTAATGACTGAAGCAGCCACCAAGATCCAGCCACGTCTGAAGGCAAAGTACAACGCAGAGATCCGCCCTGCTATGCAGGAGCAGTTCAACTACGCAAACCCAATGCAGGTACCATCCCTGACCAAGGTTGTAGTTAACATGGGTGTCGGCGAAGCTGCCAAGGACTCGAAGCTTATCGAAGGCGCAGTTCGCGACCTGACCGCTATTACCGGTCAGAAGCCAGTGATCACCCGTGCCCGCAAGTCCATCGCACAGTTCAAGCTGCGCGAAGGCATGCCAATCGGTACTCACACCACCCTGCGTAACGACCGCATGTGGGAATTCGTTGATCGCTTGATCACCCTGGCACTGCCTCGTATCCGCGACTTCCGCGGCCTGAGCGACCGCCAGTTCGATGGCAATGGCAACTACACTTTCGGTCTGACCGAACAGTCGATGTTCCATGAAATCGATCAGGACAAGATCGATCGCGTGCGCGGTATGGACATCACTGTGGTGACCACCGCCAAGACTGATGACGAAGGCCGTGCCTTGCTTAAGGCCCTGGGCTTCCCATTCAAGACCAACAACTAATCTCACTACGTTACAGGTCCGCTAAGGAAACCGTAACGAGGAAGGGCTGAAGCCCACATGTCTATGACAGATCCAGTCGCAGATATGCTGACTCGTCTGCGTAACGCTAACTCGGCATACCACGACACTGTGTCGATGCCGTCGAGCAAGCTCAAGGTACGCATTGCAAACATCCTGAAGGAACAGGGCTACATTGCCTCGTTCGAGGAAGTTGCAGCAGAAGTCGGCAAGACTCTGACTATCACTTTGAAGTACGGCCCATCGCGCGAGCGTTCGATCGCTGGCGTGCGCCGTATCTCCAAGCCAGGTCTTCGCGTTTACGCAAAGTCCACCAACCTGCCTCACGTGCTCGGTGGTCTTGGCATCGCGATCCTGTCCACCTCCTCCGGTCTGCTTACTGACCGTCAGGCTGCAAAGAAGGGCGTGGGTGGGGAAGTCCTCGCCTACGTCTGGTAACGGGAAGGGAGAAACATACAATGTCACGTATTGGACGTCTTCCGATCACCGTTCCTGCCAACGTTGAATTGAACATCGACGGCCAGCAGGTCGCCGTTAAGGGCCCGAAGGGTGAACTTTCGATCACCGTTTCGGCTCCAATCACCGTTTCCAAGGACGAGAACACTGTTACCGTTGTTCGCCCGAACGATTCCCGCGAGTCTCGTTCGCTGCACGGTCTGACCCGCACCCTGATCAACAACATGATCATCGGTGTGACCGAGGGTTACGAGAAGAAGCTCGAAATCCACGGAACCGGTTACCGCGTACAGGCCAAGGGCGCTGACCTGGAGCTTGCTCTGGGTTACTCGCACCCAGTGAAGGTTGCTGCCGTTGACGGCATCACCTTCTCGGTCGAGGGCAACAACAAGATCATCGTTGCTGGTATTGATAAGCAGCACGTCGGTGAAGTTGCCGCCAACATCCGCAAGCTGCGTAAGACCGAGCCTTACAAGGGCAAGGGTATCCGTTACGCTGGCGAGATCATCCGCCGCAAGGTCGGAAAGGCTGGTAAGTAATCATGGCTATCGGAATCAAGGGCAAGAGCAAGTCCGCTCAGCGCGGTCGTCGTCACCAGCGTTTGCGCAAGCACATCGTTGGTACCACCGTTCGTCCACGCCTGGTTGTCAACCGCTCGGCTCGTCACATCTTCGTACAGATCGTAGACGACTCGCAGGGCATCACCCTGGCCAGCGCTTCGACCATGGAAGCCGAGCTTCGTGCAAGCGAGGCCGACAAGACCGCCAAGGCTAAGCAGATTGGCGAGCTCGTTGCAGAGCGCGCCAAGGCAGCTGGCATCGAAGCAGTAGTCTTCGACCGCGGTGGCAACAAGTACCACGGTCGCGTGGCTGCTGTTGCTGACGGCGCACGTGAAGGTGGGCTGGCACTGTGAGCGAAGCTACTAACAAGAAGGAAACTCAGGTGTCTGAAGCTACTGAAGCAGTCGAGACTGCATCGGCTCCCGCTACCGAGAACGCTGGATCCCGTCGCGGCGAAGGCCGCGGTCGTGGTGAAGGTCGTGGACGTGGCGAAGGCCGCGGCCGTGGCCGTGACCAGAAGGATAACCGCAACGAAGACAAGGACAAGTTCCTTGAGCGCGTTGTAGCTATCAACCGCGTCTCCAAGGTCGTCAAGGGTGGTCGTCGCTTCAGCTTCACCGCACTTGTCGTTGTTGGTGACGGCAACGGTCTGGTAGGCGTTGGCTACGGTAAGGCCAAGGAAGTTCCTGCAGCTATCGCCAAGGGCGTTGAAGAGGCCAAGAAGTCCTTCTTCCGCGTTCCACGCGTTGGCACCACCATTCCACACCTGGTCAAGGGTGAGGCCGCCGCTGGCGTCGTCATGCTTCGTCCAGCTGCTCCTGGTACCGGTGTTATCGCCGGTGGTCCAGTGCGCGCCGTGTTGGAGTGCGCAGGCATCCACGACATCCTGTCGAAGTCGATGGGTTCTAGCAACCAGATCAACATCGTTCAGGGCACCATTGCTGCACTGAAGGCTCTTGAAGAGCCAGCAGCTGTTGCAGCTCGCCGCGGTCTTCCGCTGGACGAGGTTGCACCAGCAGCAATGTTGCGTCACATCCAGAGCCAGAAGGCAGGTGCTTAATCAATGGCTAAGAACATTGTTCCAAGCGACGCCAAGCTGGAAATCACCCAGATCAAGTCCATCATCGGTGGTAACCAGTCCCAGCGCGACGTTGTTCGCTCGTTGGGCCTGAAGCGCATCGGACAGACCGTTGTCCGCTCCGCTGACCCTGTGACTGTTGGTATGGTCAACAAGGTCCCACACCTGTTGAAGGTTGAGGAGGCGAAGTAGAGATGGCTGAAGAAAAAGCACTGAAGATTCACCACCTGCGCCCAGCTGAGGGTGCAAAGACCGCCAAGACCCGCGTTGGTCGCGGTGAAGGTTCCAAGGGTAAGACCGCAGGTCGCGGTACCAAGGGTACCAAGGCTCGTTACCAGGTGAAGGCAGGCTTCGCAGGTGGTCAGCTTCCGCTGCACATGCGTCTGCCAAAGCTGCGCGGCTTCAAGAACCCATTCCGTGTCGAGTTCCAGGTTGTAAACCTGGACAAGATCTCGGAATTGTTCCCAGAAGGCGGCGAAGTCACCGTTGAGGCACTAGTTGCCAAGGGCGCTGTTCGCAAGAACCAGCCTGTCAAGGTACTGGGCACCGGCGAGATCACGGTCAAGGTTGACGTGAAGGTTGACGCCTTCTCGACTTCCGCATCCGAGAAGATCGCTGCTGCTGGCGGCTCGGCAAACACCCTCTAAACCAGGGTTTAGCCTTTGAATGGTCCCGGTTCGCGTCGAGTAATCGACGTGAACCGGGACCATTCTGCTATCGGCGAGAAATTTTCCAAGAACACCATCAATGCTTGGTTGATCAGGCTATAAACATTTCTGTCCATAAACATTTGCGTCTAATTCGTGTGGCGTATTTGGCAGGATAGTACTGTGGACGGCTAGAATCGTTAGGTCATGGGAAGTATCTCTTCCTGGGCTCAAGCACATACTTCAGGAGGACGCTTGTTCAGCGCCATAGCCCGAGTTTTTCGGACGCCTGATCTGCGCAACAAGTTGCTGTTCACGCTTGGGATCATTGCGATCTATCGTGTCGGTGTATTCATCCCCGCTCCGGGCATTGACTACAGCAACGTTCAGCAGTGTCTGGCAATGGGTGAAACCACCGGTGGACTTTATTCGTTCGTGAACCTCTTCAGTGGCGGCGCCCTGTTGCAGGTCTCCATCTTTGCAATGGGAATCATGCCGTACATTACGGCGTCCATCATTACCCAGCTGCTGCGTGTGGTGATCCCGCACTTCGAGACCTTGCACAAGGAAGGCCAAGCCGGGCAAGCCAAGCTGACGCAGTACACGCGTTACCTCACTATCGCCCTCGCGCTGCTGCAGGGCACCACGCTGGTGACCCTGGCCCGTACCGGAAGCCTCTTCCCGAGCTGCTCCCTCCCGCTGGTCCCCGATGACTCGCTGATCGTGATCCTGCTGATGGTCATCACGCTCACCGCAGGCACCGGCCTGATCATGTGGATGGGCGAGCTGATCACCGAACGCGGTATCGGCAACGGCATGTCCATTCTGATCTTCATCTCCATTGCTTCGGGCTTCCCGTCGGCAATGGGCTCGATCCTGCAGGCCCAGGGCGTCATGACCTTCATCGGCGTGCTGCTGATCGGTTTGCTGATCGTCGGGCTTGTGGTCTTCGTGGAACAGTCCCAGCGGCGCATCCCGGTCCAGTACGCAAAGCGCACCGTGGGCCGCCGCACCGTGGGCGGCACCTCCACCTACATCCCGTTGAAGCTGAATATGGCCAACGTGATCCCGGTGATCTTCGCCAGCTCCATTTTGGCCCTGCCGCAGATGCTGGTGCAGTTCAACCAGAATGACGATGGCACCTTGCCGGCTTGGGCCATGTGGTTGCAGGAGCACTCCTCGACCTCGTCGCCTTGGTACATGCTGGCCTACACGCTGATGATCATCGGCTTTGCCTACTTCTATGTTGCGATCACCTTCAACCCGGTTGAGGTCGCCGACAACATGAAGAAGTACGGCGGATTCATCCCAGGCATTCGCGCTGGACGTCCAACCGCCGAATACCTCCAGTACGTGATTTCTCGAATCACCTTCCCGGGCGCGCTGTACCTCGCGTTCGTTGCGTTGATCCCACTGATTGCCTTCGTGCTGTTCAACGCCGATCAGAGCTTCCCATTTGGCGGAACATCGATCCTCATCATGGTTGGTGTGGGATTGGAAACCGTCAAGCAAATCAATGCTCAAATGCAGCAACGAAACTACGAAGGGCTACTGCGATGAGTCGACTGCTAATTATCGGACCTCCAGGTGCCGGCAAGGGCACCCAGGCCGTAAAGATCTCCGAGCGCTTGGACATTGTCGCCATCTCCACCGGCGACATCTTCCGTGCCAACGTCAAGGGCGGCACCCCGCTGGGAATCGAAGCCAGCAAGTACATTGACAATGGCGACTTTGTCCCCGATTCGGTCACCAACAACATGGTCGAGGATCGCCTGAACCAGGACGACGTGGCCCAGGGCTTCCTGCTCGACGGCTACCCGCGCACCAGCGCGCAGGTCGACGCGCTGGACGCCATGCTGGCCGGCAAGGGCATCGCGCTGGACGCCGTGCTGCAGCTGACCGCCGACGACGATGAGCTGGTTGCCCGGTTGCTCAAGCGTGCAGAGATCGAAGGCCGCGCAGATGACACCGAAGAGGTCATCCGCCACCGCCTGGGCCTGTACAACGAAGAGACCCGGGTCGTCGTGGAGCGCTATGAGGAACGCGGGATCGTGCGCAAGGTCGACGGCCTTGGCGCGATTGACGAAGTAACCGAGCGCGTGCTGGCAGCGTTGAACGTCAACGCCTAGGCACCTCGAAGAACATCGCGCAGGGATCGTGCAGCAACAATGAAAGTTGCAGCGCGGTCCCTGCGCACTTTTGCACGGATCACTGCTTGCACCGATCCACCACTGAGCTAGGGGAATCACATTGGCTTTTGGACAGCCGAAAATCGAGTACAAATCCAACTCCGAAATCCTGAAGATGCGCCAGGCCGGCCTGGTGCTGGCTGAAGCATTGGATGAAGCCGTTGCGATGGCTCGCCCCGGCGTGACCACCGAAGCGATCAACAAGGTCTTCGGGAAGGTGCTCGAACGCCACAACGCGACCAGCAACTTCCTGGGCTACCACGGTTTCCCGGCGAATATCTGCGCCTCGGTCAACCACGAAGTGGTCCACGGCTTCCCATCGGGCTACGAGCTGAAGGACGGCGACGTGCTGAAGATCGATGGCGGCGCCATCATCGACGGCTGGCACTCCGACTCGGCACGCACCGTGCTGGTGGGCAAGAACATCGACCCGGCCGACCAGCGCCTGAGCGAGATCACCGAGCAGGCCATGTGGGCCGGCATCGCTGCAGCCGCCAACGCGCGCTTCATCGGCCAGATCGGCGAAGCCATCGACGACTATGTCACCAGCCAGCCAGGCGCTGAGCTGGGCATCCTGGAAGACTACTGCGGCCACGGCATCGGCTCGGCCATGCACATGGCGCCGGATGTCCTGAATTACAACTCCGGGCACCGCGGTCCGCGCATCAAGCCGGGCATGGCGCTGGCCATCGAGCCGATGCTGGTGCGCGGCGGCATCGAGACCTCCGTGCTGGAAGATGACTGGACCGTAGTCACCAACGACAAGTCCAACGCCTCGCAGTGGGAGCACACCGTGGCCTTCCACATGGGCGGCATCTGGGTGCTCTCCGCCCACGATGGGGGAGAGGCCGGGCTGGCTCCATTCGGAGTAGCCCCATCGCCGATCAAGGCGTGAGAATTAGCTGTATTTTCTAGATCCAGCACGCTGACAACCTGTTGCGTGCTGGATCTAACATTTTTAGATCAGTGAACGATTGGCACTGAACGCCTCAATGGCGTATCGTTGACTGTTGGTTCGTGAATTAAGCGTGCCCAAAATTCTAAGTTTGGACATTACCGGTTCATGAGCCAGAACCAATTACTTGTTGGCGAAAATTGCCAACAAAAAAAGTTAGCGGGGAAAATGGGCAAGAAGGAAGGCGTCATCCAGGTAGAGGGCACCGTCTCAGAGGCACTGCCGAACGCGATGTTCCGCGTGGAGCTGCCGAATGGACACGTAGTGCTCGCCACTATCTCGGGTAAGATGCGTCAGCACTACATTCGAATCCTCCCAGAGGACCGAGTGCAGGTTGAAATGAGCCCATACGATCTCAACCGAGGTCGTATCGTTTACCGCTACAAGTAAATCTGCAGACTGAAAACTTTCTCAGCGACCGCGGTCACCGCAAGGTGATCTCGATCGCTGAATGATTGTTCTTGGACAAGCTTTTTACTGCTCCACATTTAACTGCAACCGCAAGAGGAGTAAACCCTTGAAGGTTAACCCTAGCGTGAAGCCGATCTGCGACAAGTGCAAGGTAATCCGCCGCAATGGTCGCGTCATGGTGATCTGCGAAAACCCACGCCACAAGCAGCGTCAGGGCTAATTCCGTTTCTACGGGATTCCCACGCGTAGTCAATTAGGCAGTATCAGCCAGGACTCTTGTCCTGGTGTACCCCCGGATTCGGAGGCCGGGGCCGTGAGAGATCACGGATGGTACTGCTCCAGACCTCCGTTCGTTGAAAGGTAGCCACTTGGCTCGTTTAGCAGGCGTGGATATTCCACGCGAGAAGCGCGTAATCATCGCGCTGACTTACATCTACGGCGTGGGCAAGACCCGTGCAGAAGAGACCATCGCAGCGACCGGTATCAACCCGGACACTCGCGTCAAGGATCTCACCGATGACCAGCTCGTGCAGCTGCGCGACTTCGTCGAAGGCACTTACAAGGTAGAAGGTGACCTGCGCCGTGAGGTTCAGGCTGACATCCGCCGTAAGGTAGAAATCGGATCCTACGAAGGTATTCGTCACCGTAAGGGCCTGCCGGTCCGCGGTCAGCGCACCAAGACCAACGCACGTACCCGCAAGGGCCCGAAGCGTACCGTCGCAGGTAAGAAGAAGACTCGCTAAATCTTAGCGATCTAACTCAAATACTTTTTTCGTAGGAGAAGAAATGCCCCCAAAGACTCGTGGAGCGGTACGTAAGCCGCGTCGCAAGGACAAAAAGAATATTGCGCAGGGACAGGCGCATATCAAGAGCACCTTCAACAACACCATCGTATCGATCACCGATCCGACTGGCGCTGTGATCTCGTGGGCTTCGGCCGGCGAGGTAGGCATGAAGGGCTCGCGCAAGTCGACCCCATACGCTGCCCAGATGGCTGCTGAAGCTGCTGCAAAGCGCGCTCAGGAGCACGGCATGCGCAAGGTTGACGTTTTCGTCAAGGGCCCGGGCTCGGGACGCGAAACCGCGATCCGTTCGCTGCAGGCTGCTGGCCTTGAGGTTGGATCCATCCAGGATGTTTCCCCAAGCGCTCACAACGGTTGCCGCCCATCAAAGCGTCGCCGCGTCTAATTGATTCGCTAGGCTAGGCCTAAGAAGTCACCGAAGCATTCAGCAGAATGCTCCGGTGGCTATCTTGGACTCATTCGCCTGCAAAAGACGAACGGCCACCTAAGGCTACCGTCGTTTCCACCCCCGTGAAGCGTCATATAGCGGACGCTCGCTGAAAGGAAATGTAAGTGCTCATTACGCAGCGCCCAACCCTGACCGAAGAAGTAGTTGCCGAAAACCGCTCCCGGTTCGTCATTGAACCGCTGGAGCCAGGCTTTGGTTACACCCTGGGTAACTCGCTTCGCCGTACCCTGCTCTCCTCGATCCCTGGTGCCTCTGTCACCAGTGTTCGAATTGACGGTGTACTGCACGAGTTCACCACCGTAGCCGGTGTCAAGGAAGATGTCACCGAACTGGTCTTGAACATCAAGAACCTGTCGGTTTCTTCCGAGCACGACGAGCCAGTCGTTGCCTACCTGCGCAAGCAGGGCCCGGGCATCGTTACTGCAGCGGACATCACCCCGCCAGCCGGTGTGGAGTTCCACAACCCTGATCTGCACATTGCAACCTTGAACGCCAACGGCAAGTTCGATATGGAACTGACCATTGAGCGTGGCCGTGGCTATGTGTCTGCCGCTCAGAACAAGAACATCGATGGCGAGATCGGCCGCATCCCTGTGGATTCGATCTACTCCCCAGTTCTGAAGGTGACTTTCCGCGTGGAAGCCACCCGTGTTGAGCAGCGCACCGACTTCGATCGCCTGATCGTTGACGTGGAGACCAAGGAATCGATCGCCCCGCGCGATGCCGTGGCATCCGCAGGTACCACCCTGGTTGAGCTGTTCGGCTTGTTCCGCGAACTGAACACCGCAGCTGAAGGTATCGAAATCGGTCCATCGCCAACGGACGCAGCCATGGCTGCCGACATGGCACTGCCGATCGAGGATCTGGAACTGACCGTTCGTTCGTACAACTGCTTGAAGCGTGAGGGCATCCACTCCGTGGGTGAACTCGTTACCCGCTCCGAGGCTGACTTGATGGACATCCGCAACTTCGGTGCAAAGTCCATTGACGAAGTCAAGGCCAAGCTGGTTGAACTGGGTCTGGCCCTGAAGGATTCCCCTCCAGGCTTTGATCTGGCCGCTCGTAGCGCCCTCGAAGATGGCGACGAATACGACGAAGGTCTGTAAAGACCCGCGTCTAGCGACACACTACTTCATCCGCCGGCACGAGAAGATCGTGCCGGACGGGTTATTCATCTAGGAGAACCACAATGCCTACCCCTACCAAGGGTCCGCGTCTCGGCGGCAGTGCAGCACATGAGCGACTGATTTTCGCTAACATGTCGGCACAGCTCTTCGAGAACAAGAAGATCACCACCACCCTGACCCGCGCCAAGCGTCTGCGTCCACACGCAGAGCGCCTGATCACCTTCGCTAAGCGCGGAGACCTGGCATCGCGTCGTCGCGTTCAGGCTGTCATCGCTTCGCGTTCGCGCACCAACAAGTCGATCGTTCACGAGCTGTTCGAGAACATCGCACCAGCAATGGCAAACCGCGAGGGTGGCTACACCCGCATCACCAAGATCGGCAACCGCAAGGGCGACAACGCTCCTATGGCTGTTATCGAGCTCGTGATGGAGCCAGTTTCGCCAAAGCAGGCCGTCGTCAAGGAAGCCACCAAGGCTGCCGAGAAGGCTGCTGAAGCACCTGAGGCAGAGGCCACCGAAGAGGCATAAGCCCCCTTCGAGCTGAAGCTCGCACCCCCTCAGGGGTGATAAAAGATTCCCGTTGGATCCGAAAGGAAACAACGGGAATCTTTTTTGCTTTAATCAGCAGGAACCGGGGGAGCAGAACGCTGGAGGCTTAGCTGAAGCTCTCCATATCCGGGCAGGCCTCATCCAGATAGGCCGTGGCTTCTGCCGCGTCGTCGGTATCCAGCGCCGAGATCTTTTCAGAGATCTCGGTGACGTTCTCGCTGGTGCCCTGTGCCATGAGCTTGGAGATTTCCTGACTCTGCTGCGAGGCAGCGGTCAAGGCATCAACGAGTTTCTTGTCCTTGGTCTTGGACGCCGCGTCCACCAGGATCGCATCGAATTCGTCCATGATCTTCGCGTAGTCCTTGGTCTCACCGGCGATGAGCTGCTCGCTGAGATCGTCCGCCTTGTGCAGCAAGTCTTTTTCAGCAACCTGGTCACTGACGTAAGAACAGGTCTCTTCGGTGTTCAGCTTTCCCGAGGAGCAACCGGTGATAGCCGTGGCGGCCAGCGTTAGCTCTGCGGCGCTAGCAGCAACCTTCTTGAGCATGTAATTCCTTGCCTTGGGATCATCGAGTGACAGCGGGCATTGAAAGCCTTGTCAACATTGTTTTAAGCCTACACAAGCGACGTCGCTATGTTGGTCCGGCGACAAGCCAACATGCAGGCTCAAGCATCCGTTGGCGCGAATGAATAGCAACCGATTCGGCCACAACAGAGCTTCATAAGCGAAGCGCTTTCGCTATGTTCCTTTTTAGACTTCCGTCGAAAGATCAACCGGTCTTGGATGACACCAGCTGTTCATCGATCAACTGGGATGCCTTAAGAAGAGTAAACGAGGCGGCGTTGCCGCCGACCTGGTGCAGGCCGATCCAGGCGATAAGGCGCTGTCCGGTGGGAAGGGCATAGCTAGTCAAAGTGCAGGAGAGGCTCTTCACGAGTTGAAACAGATCAGTGTGAAGCGACTGAATTTTGGGGCCGTGCTTTTCATGCAGCGTAGTCGCTACTGGCCCAATTCCGCCAGGCTTGGACACGCCGTACTCACATAGGCCATTGTCTCGGAATCTTCTGCGGTGCTGAGGCCTTGAACCTTTGACGACTTTTCCATCAATGTCAGATCATTGTCGGTCATGAGTTCAATCATTTGGTTGTTCTGATCGATAGAGACTTGCAGAGCCTCTGCCAATTTCTCATCTTCGGTTTTGTCTGATGCCTCTTTCAAGAAGGCAGTAATCTCAGCCATCTTTGCCTTGAAACTGTCGCCGTCGCCAGTGAGCATATCTTGTACAGCACTATCAGTTGTCTCTGCCAGGTTCAATTCTTTGGCCTTGTCGGTGAGCCAGGTGCAGGTTTCTTCAGTGGAGAGTTTTCCTGAAGAGCAACCGGTCAGGGCTGAGAGTCCAAGTGCAATAACCGCTGTCGTCACGCCAATTTTCTTGAGCATGTGTTCCTCATGTAGTGATGAAGGGGCACCAATGGATGTGATCCAAGTTGGCAATTGATCTTTACTCTACATGCGGAAATTATCGTTCTCGTAGGCGTTGCAGCATGAAGCTCGTTGAACAACCAAGCCAATCGATCGCAAATCACGCACGTAGAGCATGATCCATGGAGGAGTCCAGAAACGCTGGAAGCCATGTGATGAGCGAGTACCGCTGCAGGATGTTGGGCGCCAAGCGAATCGGTGCCAATTGGATCTAGATGCATGAGAACACGCATAATTGAGGGTATGAGCACGCAGCCTGACAGCCTCGATCCAATGGGAACTTCCGCAGCAGGAAGCACCGAAACCCCCGCATGGATCCGCATGCAGATGGTGCTCAGCTACGACGGTGCCGCCTACAACGGCTGGGCGCGCCAGCCCAATGTCATCGGCGTGCAGCAGCTTGTGGAAGAAGCACTGGAAATGCTGGTGCGCCGCCGGGTGCGAGTTGTTGTCGCTGGCCGCACCGATGCCGGTGTGCACGCGCGCCGACAGGTAGTGCACTTCGATTTGACGCAGGATGAATATGACAGCCTGCCGCGCAAGGCCCCGCTGGAACCTGGCCCAGCTTTGGTGCGCCGAATCAACGGCATCCTTGGCCGCCAGGACGGAGCCGTCTGGGTCCACGAAGCTCTTCGCGCTCCCGAAGGCTTTGATGCCCGCTTCTCGGCGTTGGCCCGCCGGTACTCCTACCGCATTGCCGATGGCCAGCACCGCTGGGATCCGCTCACCCGGCATCTAACTACATGGCACCGCGAAGAGCTGGACGTTGAAGCCATGAACCGCGAAGCGCAGAGTGTGCTGGGACGCCACGACTTCTTGACCTACTGCAAGCCACGTCCTCATGCGACAACCATTCGTACATTGCAGGAGTTCAGCTTCACCCGTGGTGCTGATGGGCTGATCCTCGCTCATTTGAAAGCCGATGCTTTCTGCCACAATATGGTCCGCGCTCTCATCGGGGCGGCCATGATGGTGGGGGATGGGCGCGAGAAGCCTGGATTCCTGGCGGCTCGGCTGGAGCAGATGGTGCGCGATTCCAAGACCAAGCTCTCGCATCCGCGGGCGCTCGTTCTCGAAGAGGTCTACTATCCAGAAGCCGGCGAGCTTGCCGCCCGGGCTTTGCAGACGCGCGCTCGGCGCAGCCAAGATGAAGCTGGAGAAGCATCGGCCAAGGCCTGAGCAGCCGATAATCCCCGGGATCTTAAGGGTGTTGTTGCTCACGACGCAGATGCTTTTTTGGCCGGAAACACTTTAATCCGCTAAACTTTTATGAGTTGTGTATGTCCACGTTCGACACTACACGCCCAAGCGTGACGGCTTAGTTGCATAGTCGCTGGTCTGCTGGGTGTGCGAACAACATATGGACGGCCGGTTATCATCAGTCCTCACCTGACGTACTGGTCTAAACACAAGAACAACACGACAGTGCCTGTCACTGGGGGATCTCACCGCCTTCAGCCAAGCGACTGTTTGACCAGAAACGAATCAACGTAAGGCAATTACTGTGCGTACGTACACCCCAAAGCCGGCTGACCAGACTCGTCAGTGGTATGTCATTGACGCCACCGATGTAGTACTCGGCCGTCTCGCCGTCCAGGCCGCAACCCTGCTGCGCGGCAAGCACAAGCCAACCTTCGCTGCACACATGGACATGGGCGACCATGTCATCATCATCAACGCAGAAAAGGTTGCACTGACCGGTAAGAAGCTTGAGAACAAGCGCGCTTACCGCCACTCCGGTTTCCCAGGTGGCCTGAAGAGCATCAACTATGCAGACCTGCTGGAGAAGAACCCAGTTCTGGCTGTTGAGAAGGCTATCAAGGGCATGCTGCCAAAGAACAAGCTGTCTGCTGCTCAGCTCTCGAAGCTGAAGGTATACCGCGGCGCCGAGCACCCACACGCTGCTCAGTCGCCAAAGGCACTGGAAATCACCCAGGTCGCTCAGTAGTCCTGGCCCCGAGAAGAAATACTTAATAGGAGATTATCGTGGCTCAGAACGCTGAAGAAACCACTGAATTCGAAGGCGAGACCCCTTCGACTTACACCACCGAGACCTCTGCTTCGGCTGTAGTTGCCGAAACCGAGCGCGCTCCGCTGACCGTTCCAGGTGCAGCAGTTGGCCGTCGCAAGCAGGCTATCGCCCGCGTTCGCCTGGTACCAGGTACCGGCAAGTGGACCGTTAACGGTCGCACCCTGGAGAACTTCTTCCCTAACAAGCTGCACCAGCAGGACGTCAACGAGCCTTTCAAGATCCTTGGTCTTGAGGGTGCTTACGACGTTATCGCTCGTATCAACGGTGGCGGCATTTCCGGCCAGGCCGGTGCACTGCGTTTGGGTATCGCTCGCTCGCTGAACGAGATCGATCGCGATGCAAACCGCGCAACCCTGAAGAAGGCTGGCTACTTGACTCGTGACGCACGCGTCATCGAGCGCAAGAAGGCTGGTCTGAAGAAGGCACGTAAGGCTTCGCAGTTCTCGAAGCGCTAAACCTTACTTCAAGGTCTTTTCCGGAGGCTCCAACATCCCGCAAGGGAAGTTGGGGCCTTTGGTCCATTAACGGTGGCATTCTCGGGGTTGATAATAATCTTCTCTCATTCCACACCCGTCGCATCTCTTCAACGAAGATAAATCGAAGTAGAGGGCATATGATTGGAAACGATGGCAAGATTATTTGGGACCGATGGGGTCCGAGGAAAAGCAAACGAACTGTTAACTCCCGAGTTGGCGCTGGAGCTGGCGCAGGCGGCATCCGTGGTGCTGGGCTTGAGCCAACCTGAAGACGGGCACAAGCCTGTTGCGGTGGTGGCAAAAGATCCGCGTATCAGCGGAGACTTCCTCTCCGCAGCAATTGAGGCCGGCCTCGCCGCCTCAGGTGTGGACGTCATGGACGCAGGCACGCTGCCAACTCCCGCAGCAGCCTTCCTGGTAGGGGACCTGGACGCTGATTTCGGTGTCATGATCTCCGCGTCGCACAACGCAGCTCCGGATAACGGAATCAAGTTCTTGGCCCGCGGTGGCAAGAAGCTCGATGACGCTTTGGAAGACGCCATTGAAGCGTGCCTGAAAATGCCCAAGCCCCGCCCAACCGGTGGCGAAGTGGGCCGCGTCGCACGATTCGCCGACGCTGAAGACCGCTACGTCATGCACCTGCTGCAGGCACTGCCTAACCGCATCGACGGTTTGAAGGTCGTTCTGGATTGCGCCCACGGTGCAGCTTCGGGCTGCTCACCAGAAGTATTCAAGGCTGCAGGCGCCGAAGTCATCGTCATTGGCGCAGACCCAGATGGCATCAACATCAATGATGGCTATGGATCCACCCACTTGGCGAAGCTGCAGGCCGCCGTGCTGGAGCACCATGCTGATCTGGGCATCGCCCACGACGGCGACGCAGACCGTTGCCTTGCGGTAGACCACGAAGGCTCCATTGTCGATGGCGACCAGATCATGGCCATCATGGCGCTGGACATGAAGGACCGCGGTGAGCTGAAGGATGACACGCTTGTCGCCACCGTGATGAGCAACCTCGGCCTGAATCTGGCCATGGAAGCTGCAGGGATCACCTTGAAGCAGACCGGTGTGGGGGATCGCTACGTACTTGAAGGAATGCACGAAGGAAACTACTCGCTTGGCGGCGAGCAGTCAGGCCACGTGATCTTCTCCAAGCACGCTACCACCGGTGACGGCGTTCTAACCGGCCTGATGATCGCAGCCCGGGTGAAGGCCACCGGCAAAACCTTGAAGGAACTCGCCTCGGTGCTGACAGTCCTGCCGCAGGTGCTGATCAACGTCCGTGGCGTGGACAAGGCAGCGGCACCGGATTGCGAGCCGCTGCAGCGGGATATCGCTGCCGCGGAAGCCCGTTTGGGTTCCACCGGCCGCGTGCTCTTGCGTCCATCGGGCACCGAGCCAGTGGTTCGCGTCATGGTTGAAGCGGCTACGCATGACCAGGCCCAGGCTGAAGCCGAGACACTGAGCGCGTCGGTCAAGGAACACCTTTCCCTGTAGTTCAGCGGGCGTTCGGCAACTAGTACGGAAATATCAAGAAAACTCACACCCCCGCAGGGTGTTCTGCATAAGAACAGCCTGCGGGGGTGTGGCATGCTAACAAGTAGAAACAGACATCGGTTCGTGTTCTCGGAGAGAAGGACTTTCGTGACTCTACGCATCAGCGTGATCGGCACCGGCTACCTCGGTGCAACCCATGCCGCCTGCATGGCCGAATTGGGCTATGAAGTCATCGGCGTCGATGTGGATAAGGCCAAGCTCGATGCGCTGGCCGCTGGCGTGCTGCCCTTCCATGAACCGGGCCTGCCGGAACTGCTGCGCAAACATGTGTCCTCCGGACGCCTGCGATTCACCGACGACTATGCCGATGTAGCTGCCAACGCGGATATCCATTTCATCACCGTGGGTACGCCCCAGCGTCCTGATTCGCAGTCAGCAGACATGTCTTACGTAGACGGGGCTGTCGACTCGCTGCTTGAGCACATCACGTCGGAAGCGTTGATTGTCGGCAAGTCGACCGTGCCGGTGGGCACCGCCCGCCGGTTGAGCGAGAAAATTGCTCAAGATGCCAAGCCCGGAAGCTCCATTGCCCTGGCATGGAATCCTGAATTCCTGCGTGAAGGTTTCGCAGTGAACGATACGCTGCGGCCTGACCGTCTGGTCTATGGCCTTGAAGGCGAGCGCGGCCTTGAGCTGCTGCGCGAAGTGTACGCACCGGTGCTTGCCCAGGAGATCCCTGAAATCGTCACCGACCTTGAAACCGCGGAGCTGGTCAAGGTGGCCGCCAATGCGTTCCTGGCGACCAAGATTTCCTTCATCAATGCCTTTGCCGAGGTGACCGAAACCGTGGGCGGCGACATCAAGACCCTGGCCGACGCCATTGGCCACGATAAGCGCATTGGCCGTCGTTTCCTGAACGCCGGAGTGGGCTTTGGCGGCGGATGCCTGCCGAAGGACATTCGCGCCCTCCAAGCGCGCGTGAGCGAGCTCGGGCTGACCCAGACCATGAACTTCCTCTCCGAGGTAGACCAGATCAACCTGCGCCGGCGAGACCGCGTTGTTTCGCTGGCTGAAAACATGCTGGGCAATGAGCTGGCTGGCAAGCATATTTGCGTCCTCGGCGTCACGTTCAAGCCCAACAGCGATGACGTGCGCGATTCCCCTGCATTGGACATCGCGGTACGCCTGTATAACGCTGGAGCCGAAGTCTCGGTCTATGACCCTGAGGGCAATGCCAATGCCGCAGGCCGCTTCCCGCGTTTGAACTACGTGGATTCGCATCAGGAAGCTGCCCGCAACGCAGACCTGACCTTGGTGCTGACCGAGTGGCAGGAATTCCGCGACCTGGATCCGCGACAGCTGGGCGAAGTCGTGGCATCGAAGATGCTCATCGACGGCCGCAACGTGCTGGACCGTCCTGCCTGGCGCGAGCAGGGCTGGGTCATGACCGGTCCAGGCGAGTATTTCGAGCTCAACAGCAACAACGTTGCAACCGGGCCGGTTCCGGTTCAGTCCTAGCGCTACGTGGATAGCAAAAATGCGGTTGTCGAAAGACAACCGCATTTTTTGCCTCTTGGCGTCGACGCCTAGAAGCCGAAGTGCTTCATGACCTTCGGCAGGTTATCGATCAGGCGCGAAGCGCTGACCGTGCCATCCTGCGCGGTTACTCGTCCAAGATGGCCGTGGATGATCGCAGCACAGGCAGAGAGTTCCATGATGCGACGGTTAGGCACGGTTCGCATGCCCTGCGTGCCGGTCAGGGATCCGTCGGACAGCAGGTAGCCGAGGATGCCAGTGAGCACGTCGCCGCTGCCGGCTGTGGCCAACTGGGGCGACGAGTGGGTTACCACGAGGCTGCTGCCATTAGGGGCGACAATGTAGCTGGTCGGACCCTTCAGAAGGACAACTGCGTTGTAGGCCAAGGCGGCCCAGCGGGTCCACCGAATCGGATCCTGGGCAATCTCGTCGGGAGTCACCTTCACGCCGGCGCGGCCCAGCAGCATTCGCAGTTCCTTGGCGTGCGGAGTCAGGACGCGTGGCTGTTCGCTAGGGCCAGTTGGAACGACTTCCAAGCCTGAAGCGTCAATGACCGCTGGCTGGCGGCTGGCGAACACTTCGGCAATGGCACCGGTTGGGGGAGTGCGTCCGTCAAGGCCGGGACCGATGGCCCAAGCCGAGATCTTGGCACCCTTGCCATGCAGGTGGCGACGCGAGGAAGAGAGTGCTTCCTTGATCTGCTGATCATCCAGCGGGACGGATTCCGGAACCGAGGCGGCAACCAATGGGCGCACGGAGTCCGGAACATGTGTACGCAGCAGGCCGACACCGCAGTTCACGGCCGCCTTGGCTGTCAGCTGGGCAGCCCCGGGATAGAGGTCAGAGCCTGCTATGAGGCCCAAGACTCCGCGCTGGTACTTGTGGCGTCCAGCGTCGCGCCACGAACGATGCTCGTCCAGGAGTTCTTGCGCAGCAGCCTCATCGATCAGCTGGGTTTCGGGTGCCACTGCAGAAAAATCAAATCCAAGACCAGCAATGGAGATTTCCCCGGTGACCAGTGGTGCATCAACGGTCAGCAGCCCCGACTTCATGGCACCAAAGGTCACGGTGCGCTCGGCGCGCAACACGTTGTCTTCTGCGACCCCGGTATCCGGGTGCAACCCCGAAGGTACGTCGCAAGCAAGCACGCGGCTGTGTGCAGGAAGTGTCGGCAGTGGGGAACCAGCGCGGTATCCCAAGCCGTACAGCGCGTCGATGACCAGTGAAGCATTAGCCAGTTCACTTTGACCATCAGAATAATCAGTCAGTGTTCCGCCGGCGCTCTGGTAGGCTGTGGCGGCCTCGGCATGTACGTGGTCCCCGAACTGCAAGGCGAGCGTGGAGATTCCTTGCTCCTGGAGCTGAGCCAGTGCATAAAGGCCATCTCCACCGTTATTGCCGGGTCCAATCAGGGCGATAACAAAGGCAGGTTCCGTGCCTGGTTTTTCGGCCAGCATGGTGGCTGCCGTTGAAGCCAATTCGGCGGCGGCTTGCTTCATCAGGCTCGCTTCGCCGCGCTTGGAAATCTCCTGGGCCTCAACCGCACGAATCTGCGCAACACTGTAGACAGGGATCATAATTCAAACAATACTCAAGGCGGTCGTCTGAATCCTTATTTAATGCCAATCGTGTCGTTATTCTTTTGTTTTGGAAGTGTCAGCTTTCGGCAACGACCATGGCGATGGCCATGTCGCCATCGTGTGACATGGTCAGATGCCATGAAGTGATTCCCCGCTGTTCACTGGCCTTGGCAACGGAGCCGGTGTTGTGGATTTGTGGATCCCCGGCTTCATCTTTGCGGATGGTGCAATCTTGCCAGTTCATCCCAGCTGGTCCACCAAGCGCTTTGGCGATGGCTTCCTTGGCTGCAAAGCGGGCGGCCAGCGAGCGCAGAGGCAGGTTGCGTTCTTCTTCCGTGAAGAGGCGTTCTCTCAGGCGAGGGGTCTTTTCGAGTTGTCGGCCAAAACGGGGCACGTCGACAATGTCGACTCCGATACCTGCAATCATGGATTCCATTATATCGGCCGCCATCTGGGCGAAATACCTGGATTCTCGGATAGAAAACCGCGGGGTTCCGCGTTGCCGCATGGCAACGCGGAACCCCGCGAGCTTGCACAAACCCTGCTGCTGCTAGACAGCTTCAGCGATGAGCGAGCTGACCTGAGCGAAGAGCGGATGCCCCGGCTCTAGTCCGGTGATCGAGGCGGTGGCCTCATCAGGGGACTGGCTTTCCAGGATCTGGTGCAGGGCCACGGCCTCTTCATCTCCTGGTGCGTTGAACTGCAGAGCCGCGGCAATGGCCACAGACAAGGCAGACGTTGGCATTCCGCGTTCAGCCAGGTCCGCAGCGGGGCCGATGAATCGTTCATGGCGGCTGAGCTTGCGCATTGGCGCACGGCCCACGCGGCCCACGGTGTCAGGCAGGTGCGGGTTGGTGAAGCGGGTCAGGATCTTCTGCACATAGGCTTCCTGCGCTACTGGATCCAGTCCGTGCTTGGTCACCAGCAGCGACTTGGTCTCCTGCAGGACTGCATTCACCTTCTGCGAGATCTGCTCATCAGCCATCGCATCGGAGATCTTCTCAATTCCCGCTGCGGCGCCGAAGTACGCTGCGCTGGCATGTCCCGTATTCACGGTGAACAGCTTGCGTTCAATGTAAGGCAGCAATTCATCGACGAAGGTTGCCCCGGGGATCGCTGGCTCGTCGCCATTGAACGGGATGCGGTCGATGACCCACTCGTAGAAGGTCTCAACGGTGACATCCAGGTTCTGGCCGGGTGCCTGTGCCGGGACAATGCGATCCACCGCGGTGTTGGCGAAGATGGCGCGGGAGGCCAGTTCCTGCTCCGTGCCCTCCCATGCTCCCTGGATTTCCTGCTGCAGGATATCGGTGGCATTGATGGCGTTCTCGCAGGCCATCACATGCAATGGAGCCAGCTGGGCTGGGCGCTGGGCCAGGGCCTGTGCGATGGCCGGGGCGACGAATTTCAGGATGTGAGGGCCCACCGCGGTGGTCACCAGGTCCGCCGTGGCGATCTGCTCGATGACCTCGGCCTGCTGCGAACCGGAATTCAGGGCGCTGAAGCCGGTGACGACCTTGTCCTGTCCTTCCTGTCCAACTTCATGCACGGTGTAGCTCTCGGCAGCGGCAAGGCTGTCGATGAGCTCTGCCGCTACGTCAGCGAAGACGATCTCATAGCCGGCTTCGTGCAGCAGCAAGCCGACGAAGCCACGGCCGATGTTTCCCGCTCCAAAATGTACGGCTTTCACTTGGTGTTGACCTTTCCGAATAGATCAAGGATTTCCTCGACGGAAGTGGCCTGCTCCAGCTGGGCGACCTGGTCCTTGTTGGTGAAGATCTTGGCGATGGAGGCCAGGATCTTCAGATGTTCATTGTTCAAGCCCGCAACACCCACGACAAACTTCACGTCCTTGCCGCCCCAGTCGATGCCTTCCGGGTAGCGGACCACGGCGACGGCCGAGTGGTTGATGTGCTCCTTGGCGTCATTGGTGCCGTGCGGGATGGCCAGGAAGTTGCCCATGTAGGTGGACACCGAGGTCTCGCGTTCGTGCATGGCCAACACGTAGTCCGCGTCAACGGAGCCACGCTGCATCAGCAACTGGCCGACTTCGTCGATGGCTGCATCGCGCTCGGTCGCGGTGCCCTGGAGCACCACGCCATCCGCCGCCAGAACCTCGTGGGCTGGCTGGGTTTCGGCATTCTCGTCCTCGGAGGCTGCGTCCGCAGCAACGGGAGCCGCCGGGACGGTTTCGGCAGGCGCGGCATCGGCAGTGTTGCTCGTGCGCACCAGTTCGACAATTTCGTCATAGCGAGGGCTGTTCATGAAGTTGTCCACCGAGACGTGCGTGGCACTTCCGGTCTTCGGCTTCGCGCGATCCGCGAGGTCCTGATGCGTCACCACGATGTCGTAGGTGTCGGTCAGGTTGGCAATGGCCGAGTTGGTGACCTTGACGTCGCCAAAGCCGGCGTCCTTGATCTTGTTGCGCAGTACCGAAGCGCCCATGGCGCTCGAGCCCATGCCTGCATCGCAAGCAAAAACGACGGTGCGGATGGGACCGGAGGTAGCGGCCGCGGAAACCAAAGCAGAAGCTACCGAGCTCTTCTTGCCCTTCATGGCCTCCATCTTCGAGGTGGCTTCACCCAGCTCGTCGCCTTCGGTGTTCTTGCTCAGCTTCAGGATCAGCCCTGCAACGACAAAGGAGACGATGGTGGCAAAGAGCACCGAGAGGGTGACGCCGAGATAGCTATCCGAGGACGCCGCGGCGAATACGGCCAAGATGCTGCCAGGAGCCGCAGGCGATCGCAGGCCGGCACCGGTCACCACGAGGGTGAAGACGCCGGTCATGCCGCCGAGGATCGGAGCCAGAACGATTACTGGCTTCATCAGCACGTAAGGGAAGTAGATCTCGTGGATACCGCCGACGAACTGGATCAGCGCGGCACCGGGAGCCGAGGCGCGGGCCATGCCGCGTCCGAAGACCGTGTAGGCCAGCAGCAGGCCGAGGCCCGGGCCGGGGTTGGACTCGAGCAGGAACAGCATCGACTTGCCGGCGTTCAATGATTCCTCGGTGCCCAGCGGGGTGAGGATGCCGTGGTTGATGGCGTTGTTCAGGAACAGGATCTTGGCCGGCTCGATCAGGATGCTGGTCAGCGGCAGCAGGCCATGCTGGACCAGGAAGTCAACTGCGGTGGCTGCGCCCTGGCTGAAGGCCTTGACGGCTGGGCCGACGAGCAGCATGCCGATGATGGCCATGATGGCGGCAACAATGCCCGCCGAGAAGTTGTTCACCAGCATCTCGAAGCCGGGCTTGATGCGGCCATCCCACAGTGCATCCAGCTTCTTCATGACCCAAGCCGCCAGCGGGCCCATGATCATCGCGCCAATGAACATCGGGATATCAGTACCCACGATCACGCCCATGGTTGCCGCGGCGCCGACAACGCCGCCGCGCAAACCATGGATGGCATGTCCGCCGGTATAGCCGATGAGCAGCGGCAACAGGAAGGTGATCATCGGGCTCACCAGCAGTGCCAGCTGCTCGTTTGGCAGGAAGCCTTCCGGGATGAACAGGGCTGTAATCAGGCCCCAGGCGATGAATGCGCCGATATTGGGCATGATCATGCCTGAGAGGAAGGTGCCGAACTTCTGGACACCGACTCTCAAGCCGGCGCGTGGTTTTTCAACCGTTTCTGTTTCCATGACTAATCCTAAGAATTCGCCCGTGGGCGGGTAGTAGATCTGGAGATTATGGGTGGTCGTGGGACTTCGAGGCTATCCGGAGGAAGAGATCCTGTGAAGCCATTCCAAGAACAGCTTGAGTTCTGTACTGGAAAGCTCGTTGGAGTTCGAAGACTGCAGTGCCGCATTCAAGGCAATGGCGGCAACGACGACGGAGGACTGATTGGTGGGTTCGGAGAACTGGGCGTGCGCTTCGTCATTGAACACGGCCTGGATCATGGAGTCGCGCGTCATCGTGGACAACTCCAGATTTCTCCGGTCCGCTGATTCGGCGATGAGCATCAGGGTGACGCCGACGTTGGCGGCCATGATGCTGCGTGCCGCTTCATGTGGTGGAACTTTCAACTGCCCGGCTATGGCCGCGCGGCTAAGCCGTTCGGCCACCAGCTGTTCAGCCTCTGCCACGATTGCCGGGCGGCTCTCGGGGCGGATGTTGCCGAACAACACCAGATAAAGGTGGGTCTTATCAAGGCCGAACTGCACATGGCCATCCCAGAGGCGGCGGATGTCCTCGATTGGATTGGAATCCAAATTGATGGCTCGTTCGCCTGCCAGGTACTCTTCGAAACCTGCGGTGACTACTGCATTAAACAGTCCTTCCTTGTCTCCGAAGTGGTGGTAAAGGGTTGGTGCGGTGACACCAGCGAGTTTGGTGATCTGCCGAGTCGACACCGGCTCGCTGCCTGCATTCGCCAGCAGTTCGGTGGCTGCTTGCAGCAGGCGAGTTTTCGGAGGCAACTGGTCATTGGAACTCATAAGCGTTACCCTATCACTTATAGCGCTGTTATATGAATTGAATCACAGCATCGCGCAAACGCCAAGAACTTATCGCGAAACCCGCACCGCACCCGCACTGCAGCAGGGATGGGTGCGCCCGCGCCAAGACAAGGAACGACCATGCAAAATTTGAAGGGCGTCGGGGTCAGCCCCGGCCGCATTATCGGAACAATCCGCCACATGCCGCAACCGGTTCAAGAACCGCACGCCGAGCAGCGGCTGTCACCAGATGTTTCAGCCGAGGACGCGATTGCGCAGCTGAAAGCGGCCGCTGGACGCGTGCATGAACAGCTCAAAGACCGGGCCAGCCACGCCCAGGGCGATGCCAAGGCCGTCTTGGAAGCCACCGCCCTCATGGCCAAGGACAGCATGCTGCTCAAGACCGCCGCCAAGAAGATCACCGCTGGCATCTGTGCCGAGCGGGCCATCTGGGACGCGGCCCAGACCGTGGCCACCCAGCTGGGTGCTTTAGGCGGGTACATGGCTGAACGCGCCACCGACGTGCTGGACGTGCGCCAGCGCATCGTCGCCGAGCTGCGCGGCGCCCCGGCCCCGGGCATTCCGCACAGCGACACCCCGTTCATCCTCGTAGCGCAGGACCTTGCTCCCGCCGACACGGCCACCCTGGATCCCGCGCAGGTGCTGGCCCTGCTGACCTCCGAAGGCGGTCCGCAATCGCACACCGCGATCATCGCCCGCTCGCTGGGGCTTCCGGCAGTGGTGGCCGCTGCTGGTGCCGAGCAGATCCCGGCGGATGCCGAGATCTATGTGGATGGCGCCACCGGAGAGATCCATCTGGAACCGGGGCAGCCCGAGCGCCAGGCTGCCGAACGGTGGCAGGCCTCGGCCCAGCTGCAGAGCTTCGATGGCACCGGTGCCACCGCCGATGGGCACGCGGTGCCGCTGCTGGCCAACGTCGGGGGCGCCGATAGCGCCCGCCGAGCCGCTGCCGACGGCGCCGAAGATGTTGGATTGTTCCGCACGGAATTCTGCTTCCTGGAACGCGATAGCGAGCCCAGCGTGGAGGAACAGGCTGCCGCCTATGCCGGGGTCTTCGATGCCTTTGCCGGCAAGAAGGTCGTGGTTCGCACCCTGGATGCCGGCGCTGATAAGCCACTGCCTTTCCTGACCGACTCGACGGAGCCGAATCCGGCGCTGGGCGTGCGCGGCTACCGCACGGACTGGAGCAACCCCGGCGTGCTGCAGCGCCAGCTGCAGGCCATCGCCCGGGCCGCTGCCGGGAGCAGCGCCGAGGTCTGGGTCATGGCCCCGATGATTTCCACCGTCGAGGATTCCGAAGCCTTTGCCCGGATGTGCGCTGACGCCGGGCTGAGGACTCCCGGGGTGATGATCGAGGTGCCCTCCGCGGCGCTCAACTCCCGGCATGTGCTGCAGCCGGTGCAGTTCGCCTCGCTGGGCACCAATGACCTCACCCAGTACGCGATGGCCGCAGACCGGCAGCTTGGCTCCTTGGCCGCGCTGAATACCGGATGGCAGCCTGCCGTCTTGCAGCTGGTCAAGCACGCGGTGGACGGCGCGCAGCTGGCGGGCCAGCGCCCGGTCGGCGTGTGCGGGGAGTCCGCCGGCGATCCTGCCATGGCGGTGGTCCTGGTGGGCCTGGGTGTTGCCACCCTGTCCATGAGCGCACGCTCGATTCCCGCGGTCAGCTCGGTGCTGCGCTCGATCACCCTGGCGCAGGCGCAGGAACTGGCCAAGGTGGCGCTGAACGCGCGTACCGCACAGGAAGCCCAGCAGCAGGTGCGCGCAGGCCTGCCCATTCTCGATCAGCTCGGGCTCTAGCCCAAGAAGCTCGCCACGAACCAACAACCAGAAAAGGAACAACACCATGATTGAACGTACAGCCACCATCGGCAGCAGCGTCGGCTTGCACGCGCGTCCGGCTGCGATCTTCGCCGAGGCCGCCAGCGACTACAACTTTGACATCACCATTGCGCGCCAGGGCGAGCCGGCGGAAGACGCCGGCGATGCCAGCAGCATCCTGACCCTGATGGGCCTGGGCGCCGGGCACGGGGAAGTAGTGGTGCTGCGCAGCGAGGATGCCGGTGCGCAAGCCGCGCTGGATGCATTGGCGGCAGTCCTGGAAACCGACCACGACGCCAGCTAGAAGTCCTGCAGCGATTTTCTTGAGTTAACAGCAAAGAGTCCACACCAAAATGGTGTGGACTCTTTGCGTGGTGGCGACGCGTGGATTACTCCACGGTCACCGACTTGGCCAAGTTGCGCGGCTGGTCCACGTCATAGCCCTTGGCTGAAGCCAGCTCGCAAGCGAACAGCTGCAGCGGAACGGTGGTCAGCAGCGGCATCAGCAGGGTTGGGGTCTCTGGCACGTAGAAGACGAACTCTGCGTAGGCGCGGACGTCCTCATCGCCGGACTCCGCGATCACCAGGGTGTTTGCACCGCGGGCGCGAACTTCCTGGATGTTGGAGACAACCTTCGAGTGCAGGGAGTCGCGGCCGCGTGGGGACGGAACCACCACGAAGACCGGCTGGTCCTGCTCGATCAGGGCGATCGGACCGTGCTTGAGCTCGCCAGCGGCGAAGCCTTCCGCATGGATGTAGGCGATTTCCTTGAGCTTCAAGGCGCCTTCCATTGCTACCGGGTAGCCAACGTGGCGGCCCAGGAACAATACCGATGGGGTGTCAGCCATCCTGCGGGCCACAGTCTTGATCTCTTCAGCGCGGTCCAGAATGTCCTGGATCTTGGAAGGGATCTTGCCCAGGTCGGCAAGGATGTCCTTGATCTGGCCGGAGAACAGGTTGCCGCGCAGCTGCGCCAGGTACAGGCCCAGCAGGTAGGTCGCGGTGATCTGTGCCAGGAATGCCTTGGTGGAGGCCACTGCGATTTCCGGACCTGCGTGGGTGTACAGCACCGCATCGGATTCACGCGGGATGGTGGACCCGTTGGTGTTGCAGATGGACAGGGTCTTGGCGCCCTGCTCCTTGGCGTAGCGCACAGCCATCAGGGTATCCATGGTCTCGCCTGACTGGGAGATGGACACAATCAGGGTGTTCTCGTCCACGATCGGTTCGCGGTAGCGGAACTCGTGGGAGAGCTCGACCTCAACCGGGATGCGGCACCAGGATTCGATGGCGTACTTTGCTACGGTGCCGGCGTAGGCGCTGGTGCCGCAAGCAAGGACAACAATCTTGGTGATCTTCGCCAGCTCCTCGGGAGAGATGCGAAGCTCATCGAGGGTCAAGCGGCCGTTAGCGTCCGAGCGGCCCAGCAGGGTGTCGGCGACAGCTGCAGGCTGGTCGAAGATTTCCTTCTCCATAAAGGAGGCGAAGCCGCCCTTCTCGGCGCTGGCTGCATCCCAGTCAACGGTGAATTCCTTGCCCTCTGCAGGGGTGCCGTTGAAGTCGATGATGGAGTGGCTCTGAGGGGTGATGGTGACAATCTGGTCCTGGCCCAGTTCCACAGCACGACGGGTGAAGTCGATGAAGCCGGAAACATCGGATCCCAGGAAGTTCTCGCCGTCGCCCAAGCCGAGGACCAGTGGCGAGTTGCGGCGAGCCGCCACAACAACACCTGGGTGGTCCTGGTGGACGGCCAACAGGGTGAAGGCACCTTCCAGGCGCTGAACGGCCAAGCGCATGGCACGGGTCAAATCGCCTTCGGCTTCGTTGGTGTAGATCTTGCCCAGCAAGGCGGCTGCAACTTCGGTGTCGGTTTCCGAGAGGAAAGCAACGCCTTCGGCGAGCAGCTCGGCCTTGATGCCGGCGAAGTTCTCGATAATTCCGTTGTGGATCATGGCAAGCTTGCCACCATCGGCGAGGTGTGGGTGGGCGTTGCCATCACTCGGCCCACCGTGGGTTGCCCAACGGGTATGTCCAATGCCAGTCATCGACTGGGGCAGTGGAGCTTCAGCAATTTCATTCTCCAAGTTGGCCAGCTTGCCGGCCTTCTTTCGAGAGTGAATAGCGCCATCGGCGACAACTGCGACACCAGCCGAGTCGTAGCCGCGGTATTCCAACCGGCGCAAACCTTCAATCAGAACGTCGAGGGCACCGTGGTCGGTGACTCGGCTCGAGGTTCCTGCATATCCAACAATTCCGCACATGGGTAAAATCCTACCGGCTCAATGCCCAACGACGGGAACAATCGTGTTTCACCCCTCAAAAAACGATGTGCAGTGGCTCACCCCGGTGGCGTGCGGGCCACGGCAGATAACGGGCGCAAGAACCTGTTAATTGGGATGTGGAGCATATTCTTGGCAGAATTTGACCTCGTGGAACCACACGGAACACTTGAAACACCCATCTCGCCTTTTGTCGACCTTGAGCGCGAGACCTGGGCGCGGCTCTCCGACAAAATGGAACAGCCGTTGAACCTCTCCGACATCGAACGGCTGCGTGGCCTCGGTGATGAACTGGACCTCCAGGAGGTCCGGGACGTTTACCTGCCGCTGAGCCGCCTGCTGTATCTCTACGTCGAAGGCGCCGGAGCGACACATCAGGCCACCACTACTTTCCTGGGGGAGCAGACCTCCCGCACGCCGTTTGTCATCGGCGTGGCCGGCTCGGTGGCTGTCGGCAAGTCAACGACGGCCCGCGTGCTGCAGGAAATGCTGCGCCGCTGGCCGCAGACACCCGACGTCCAGCTCATCACCACCGACGGTTTCCTGTACCCCAACGCCGAGCTGGAGCGGCGTGGCATCATGCACCGCAAGGGCTTCCCGGAATCCTATGACCGCCGTGCGCTGCTGCGTTTTGTCTCCGCGGTGAAGTCCGGAGTGCCGGAAGTCAGCACCCCGGTGTACTCGCATCTGACCTACGACATCGTTCCGGGGGAGCGCAATGTGGTGCGCAGCCCGCAGGTGCTGATTGTCGAAGGGCTGAACGTTCTGCAGCCTGCACGTACCCGCCCGGACGGAACCGTGGGCCTGGCGCTGAGCGACTTCTTCGATTTCTCCGTCTATGTCGATGCGCGCACCAATGACATTGAAGAGTGGTACATCAGCCGATTCATGCGATTGCGTTCCGGGGCCTTCGCGGATCCGGCCAGCTACTTCCATCGCTATTCGCAGTTGACCGATGAAGAGGCACGCGAAACAGCTCACGGAATCTGGAAGCGGATCAATGAGCCGAATCTGAAAGAGAATGTGCTGCCGACCCGTGGGCGGGCCCAGCTGGTCCTCAGGAAATCGGCGGATCACTCGGTGCGGCGAATGCTGTTGCGGAAAATCTGATCTGAAGATCAAAATTCACCAGCTCATCGGCAGGGAAACAAAAGCTGAGAGTTTGCCTAACTTATCGATTTCATATGGGAATTTGTGCTTGATCCTGTGATTCGCCTGTGTATGCTCTAAACATGCTTAAAGGTTTCCGCGATTTTATTATGAAGGGCAACGTTGTCGATCTGGCCGTTGCTGTTGTGATCGGTGCTGCCTTCGGTGCCGTGATTACCGCCCTTGTGGACAATGTGCTGATGCCATTGATCGCCGCATTGGTAGGCTCCCCGAACTTCGACAGCTTCCTGCTGCTGAACATCAACGGGGTTGACATCAAGTTCGGCGTCTTCTTGACCGCACTGGTCAACTTCCTGCTCATCGCCGCAGCTGTCTACTTCGCACTGGTTATGCCTATGCAGAAGCTGAACAACCACCTCGCTGCTCGCCGTGCCGCCGGCGAAGAAGAGCCAGAGGAAGAAATCGATCCCCAGCTGGAACTGCTCGCTCAGATCCGCGACGAATTGAAGAGCCTGCGCTAGACGCACAAGCCAACCGTCTCCCAAGGGGCGGGCCGAAGCATCTCATGATGATGCGGCCCGCCCCTTCTAGCCTTAAAGCGCAGATGTGCTCAACCGCGCAGGTCGCAACACAGCGACGGCAAAAGAAAAGTGGGAAGATGATTAGGTGAACTCTGAAGCACTTGAAGTAAGCAACGTGACAACCAGTACCAGCAGTGCACAGGCCAGCGGATTTGAACGGCGCGCAGTGATAGATCTGTCCGCCATCCGCAACAACGTCAAGCAGATCTCCGACTTGGTGGCCCCCGCTGCAGTCATGGCCGTCGTCAAAGCAGACGCCTACGGCCACGGTGCTATCCCTGTGGCCAAAGCGGCAGTGGAAGGCGGTGCCAGCTGGATCGGCTGCGCACATGTCACCGAAGCCCTGGCTATTCGCGAGGCCGGGATCCAAACCCCCATGCTTGCCTGGTTGCATACCGAAGACACCCCATTCGAGGCTGCCGTTGATGCCAGCCTCGACCTTGGCGTATCCGGATGGGAACTAGAACGGGTAGCTGCCGCGGCGCGCTCGGTGCAGACTCCGGCCCGCATTCATCTGAAAATTGATACTGGGCTGGGACGCAACGGATCCACTATGGATGACTTCCCGGATCTGCTCAACCGCGCCAGCGTCTTCCAGGAAGAGGGGCTGCTGCGAGTGGTTGGACTGTTCTCCCACCTCGCGGTGGCAGATGAGCCAGAACGGCCGGAAAACGATGAGCAGCTGGAAGTGTTCAGCAAGGCCATTGAGCTGGTGGAAGCGGCAGGCTTCGATTTGGAAGTCCGCCATATCGCCAATACCCCAGCCATCCTCTCCCGCCCTGATACGCACCATGACATGGTTCGCCTCGGCCTGGGCCTCTATGGACTGAGCCCATTCGAAAATGATTCGCCGGATAGTTTTGGGCTGCGCCCAGCCATGAAGCTGGTCACCCGAGTGGCCAACGTCAAGAAGGTGCATGCCGGGCAAGGTGTTTCCTATGGACTGAACTACAAAACCGAAGGCGAAACCTATCTGGGCTTGATTCCTATGGGCTACGCGGATGGTCTGCCACGCATTGCCACCGGAGCACCGGTGACGGTGAAAGGACGCAGCTATCCGGTGCGCGGTCGCATTGCCATGGACCAGTGCGTCATCGACCTTGGCCCAGAAATCTCCCCGGAAGACTACTTGGGCGCAGAAGCAATCATCTTTGGCGCAGGAGGCCAATCGGTGAATACCTGGGCCCATGCTGCCAACACCATCAACTACGAAGTAGTGACGAGAATTTCGCCACGAGTGCCGCGTCATTACGTGGAGGGCAGCTGGGGTGAAGTCGGTGAATGAAGCGATTAAAGAATTTGCCTGCCAGCTCACTGACCTTGCGCAGACCGAAGCCTTAGGCGAAGCGCTAGGCAAGCACCTGAAGGCTGGAGATCTTGTGATCCTCACCGGCGCATTAGGTGCCGGCAAGACAACTCTGACCCAATCGCTGGGCGCTGGGCTGAACGTCCGTGAAGGAATCATCTCGCCAACCTTCGTGCTGGCACGCCAGCACCCGTCGTTGGCTGATGGTCCTACCTTGATTCACGTAGATGCCTACCGTCTGAAAGATCAGAATGACGTAGACACTCTCGACCTTGAATCCACTTTGGCTGAATCGGTCACTGTCGTGGAGTGGGGCCTGGGCAAGGTGGAACATCTTACGGATTCGCGTCTGGAAATCACCCTGGACCGCGAGGTCAACGCCGTAGCAGTAGAGAATCCATGGGAAGAATCCGAAGAAGAATTGGATGAGCCCAGGGAGTTCGCTCTCAAAGCCATCGGACCCCGCTGGGACTCGGAAAACTTCGCCCAGCTGAAAGACAACCTGCGCTCTGCTATCAATGCGCAGC